>Ga0180215_1001840_pt1 | contig 22386 bp, 23 predicted proteins | sample eDN3rd37CBELigBY_FD_128871 | JGI IMG/M metagenome (GOLD analysis project Ga0180215, IMG submission 128871) | Enriched backyard soil microbial communities from Emeryville, California, USA - eDNA 3rd pass 37_C BE-Lig BY (version 2) (version 2) | ecosystem: Environmental > Terrestrial > Soil >... | reverse complement strand
TCCCTCTTTTTTACGGATTTTCATTTTTTCTATCATCTCTTGTTTTTTAGATTCATTATTATCCACCAGCGTCCCCCCTAACATCTTCTAATATGATACAAGAAAATACAAATGGTGACAAATAAACATTGCCCAATCACGGGGTAATTGGGCAATGTTTATTTGCGACGAGCAGCTACCGCAGCGCAGGAGCACATTGCCAAACTAGATACATACGTCAGATGTGACGGGTTTTGTCTGCGCCTATAGCCTGCGTCAGGCGCATATTCGGATGCCCAATCACGGGGTAATTGGGCAATGTTTATTTGCGACGAGCAGCTACCGCAGCGCAGGAGCACATTGCCAAACTAGTCACATACGTCAGATGATAGCCTGCGTCAGGCGCAAATCTAGACACTTTTTCAAAAAATCTAGACATTTTTTGTCGAAATCTAGACACTTAATGTTTCAAAGATATTTTTATGAGAAAGTTCAATTTCTCATCATATAAGCAACACAAAAAAACCCGCCTCCACAGGTTGGGGCGGGTTCACAGATAACTAATTCTGATTTATTTCAGATTTAATGCTTCTAATTCTTGCTCCACTTTTTCCCATTCTTCATCGCTTTCGATTGGGATAAGGTCTTGTACTTCTCCCTTTTCACCGGCAATATAGCAAGCTGCGAAAATTTCGCCAATTTCTTCTTGATCGGAAAAAGTATAAAGAATATAGGATTTATTAAACTCCTCAATTTCAAAACGATGGAGTACTTCACATACAATTTCTTCGCCATTTTCATCTGAAATCGTAAAGAAGTCTTCTTCACCGTCACCAAATTCAGCGATCAGTGTATTCAGTACCTCATCAACCATTTCCCACTCTTCTTCGGTTTCAAGATCGGTAAAATCTGTCATTTTGCCATCCTCATCAAGCTCAAATCGAAGTGCAGAAACTTCCTCACTGTCATTTCCGTTTTCATCAATCATTGAATATAACACATAAGAATGATCGTCGCTATCAAATGTCATAATGGCTCTGCATTTTTGTTCAGTTCCATCCTCTAATTGAATTGTAAAATATTGCTCGTCCATTTTGAGGCACCTCCAAATAGTTAACACGATTCAATAATTGAATGAATCGCGCTGTTTTATTTTGTACGAATTTCATAAAATTAACTTCCCAAATTAGTATAAAAAAGGTAGGCAAATGAACGCCTACCTTTTCATTTAGTTATTATTCTTCTTCGTCATCAAATTGATCTTCTAATTGATTTAGAACATCTTCGATTAAATCCCATTCAGCTTCAGTTTCGATCGGCTCCAATTCACCGTCTTCACCGTTTTCTGATGGTGTGAATGCAGATGCAAAGATCTCGATTTGTCCTTCATCGTCTTCTTCAGCACCAACTAAAGAATAAAGAACGTAAGATTTGCCAAATTCTTCAGAGTCGAAGGTATGGATTACTTCGCATAATTGTTCGTTGCCGTTTTCGTCTACGATTGTAATGTGACGGTGTTCTTCGTGTTCGTGTTCTTGTACCATTATTGGTCACCTCTTCATTAAATTTCAAACTTGCTAACATTTGTTGTGAGAAAGTTTCTATTTTTGTTGCCTCTATTTGTTAATTTCACGAGGCAAGGGACTATGTTCAGTTCCTATTGCTCTGCAGCTTCTCTATCGAGATAGAGAATGAACATTCAATAAATTGAAAGTTGATTCTCCTTCCTGCGGCATTCATTTTAAAATGTCCACATTCTCATTGTAAGGGAACGGCTCAAAAATAAGTTTTCAGACGTTCCCTTTGCTATCTAAATACCCTTGCAGGATCATTACAGCAGCCATTTTATCAATGACTTGTTTGCGTTTTTTTCGGCTAACATCCGCTTCAATCAGCATTCGCTCTGCGGCCATCGTTGTTAGGCGCTCATCCCAGAGCTTGACAGGTAAACTAAAGGTTTCTTCCAATAATTTTTTATAATTATTGGAAGCCTCTCCGCGAGGACCTACTGTATTATTCATATTCTTAGGAAAGCCTACCACAAATTCCGTAACAGCATATTCCTTTACAAGCTCTTTTATACGTTCAATTCCAAAATCGCCTGTTTCTTCATTGATTTTTACAGTTTCGATTCCTTGCGCTGTCCAGCCTAACGCATCGCTAATTGCAACGCCCACTGTTTTAGAACCTACATCTAAACCCATTATTCTCATATTGCCATTATGCCTCGTTATTCTTCCTAATATAGAATTTTACAAGCTCTTCAAGAATTTCATCACGCTCAAGCTTACGTATTAGATTTCTTGCATCCTGATGGCGAGGGATGTATGCCGGATCACCAGATAATAGATAGCCTACAATTTGATTTGTAGGATTATACCCCTTCTCCTCTAGTGAAGAGTACACCTTCAGCATCACTTGCTTTACTTCTTGTTCCATTGATTCTTCCGGGAAACTAAATTTCATTGTTTTATCAAACGAACTCAAGACCAGCACCTCGCTTTCAGAAATTAGGAGATGCAACAGCGTACTACATCTCCATTTTCTTTATTATAACTTATTATTGTGTTCAATCAAATATTGGAATGGTTTTCTAACCAATTTTTGTTACAAAATTTGAAGTGTAGAGTTTCACTTATCATTCTTCTAACAACTCTTAAACTGATTTAACGTAATCATACACATAAACTAAGGCTTCATCAAGTTTCGAAGCATCCTTTGCCCCAGCCATCGCCATATCCGGACGACCGCCACCTTTACCACCGCAAGCTTCTGCAACAGTTTTCACGATATTACCAGCATGGTAGTTGCCGCCAACTAGATCCTTTGTCACACCCGCACATAACATAACTTTGTCACCGTCAACAGCGCCAAGTACGATAACAGCTTTTTGCAACTTCCCTTTTAGATCATCCATCATTTGACGCAGTTGATTGTTATCTTTTGCATCTACTTTTGTTGCTAGAACAGTTACATCGCCAATAGTTTGTGCTGCATCTAGAACTGCGCTTGCTTGAGAGTTAGCAATTTTTTGAGATAAAGCTTCGTTTTCACGTTGTTGTTCTTTTAATTCTTGCTGCAGGTTTTCAACTCGCGCTACTAAATCTTTAGGATTTGCTTTTAAAAGACCCGCTGATTCTTCTAATATGCGTTGATCTTCTTTCACTGCTTCATATGCCGCTTTACCTGTAACCGCTTCAATGCGTCGAGTACCTGCTCCAATACCCGCTTCAGAAATAATTTTGAATAAACCAATTTCAGATGAGCGCTTAACATGGATACCACCACAAAGCTCAACAGAATAGTCACTCACTTGAACTACACGAACAACATCTCCGTATTTTTCACCGAATAAAGCCATAGCTCCCATAGCTTTAGCTTCTGAAATTGGCATTTCTTCAATGATTACTTCAATATCATCCCAAATTTTCTCGTTAACAATACGTTCGATTTTTTCGATTTCTTCTTTTGTAGCCGGACCAAAGTGAGAAAAGTCAAAGCGTAAACGATCCGGACCGACATAAGAACCAGCCTGGTTAACATGATCCCCTAACACATCTTTTAATGCACGTTGCATAATATGTGTCGCAGTATGGTTTTTTACAACTAGATTTCGTTCATCACGATCAACTGTTGCCATAACATTGTCATTTAAGTTCATTTCACCAGATTCAATAACGACTGTATGAAGCGATTGACCATTTGGAGCTTTTTGCACATCTTTTACGAAAGCTTTGAATGTATCATTTTCGATTGTCCCATGGTCAGCTACTTGACCACCCATTTCAGCGTAGAAAGGAGTTTCAGCTAAAATTACTAGAACCTCTTCCCCTTCAGAAGCAACCTCTACGATTTGACCATTTGCTACCATCGCCACAACTTTAGTTTCTGTTTGTAAAGTTTCATATCCGACAAAATTAGATTCTTGTTTTAAGTTAGCTAAAACTTCTGATTGAACTTGCATAGAATCTACATCTGCTCGAGCTGCTCGAGCACGTTCGCGCTGTTGTTCCATGGCCGCTTCAAAGCCTTCGTGGTCAACTGTCATACCAGCCTCAGCAGCGTATTCCTCTGTTAACTCCACCGGGAAACCATAAGTATCATATAAACGGAAAGCATCACTGCCTGGAATAACAGTTAATCCAGCTGCTTTTTCCTTAGTAATAACGTCTGAAAGAATTGCTAAACCACCGTCAAGTGTTTCATGGAAACGATTTTCTTCGTTTTTAATCACACGTTGAATAAATTCCGTTTTTTCTTTTACCTCCGGGTAGAAATCTTGCATGATTTCCCCAACAGTCGGCACTAGCTCAAACATGAACGGTTTTTCAATGCCGATTTGTTTTGCATAACGTACCGCACGACGCAATAAACGGCGCAATACGTAACCACGTCCTTCATTTGAAGGCAATGCACCATCTCCAATTGCAAATGCTACCGTACGAATATGGTCGGCAATTACTTTAAACGGTGTATTAATATCCTCTTCACTGCCGAAAATTTCCTTTAAATCGATTTCACCGGGACGTTTGTACGGACGGTTCGAAAATTCTTCAATTTTCTCGATGATTGGCATGAATAAATCCGTATCAAAGTTTGTTGGTACATTTTGTACAACAGATGCCATCCGTTCAAGCCCCATACCTGTATCAATGTTTTGTTTTGGAAGCGGCGTGTAGGTACCATCTGGATTGTGGTTGAATTGTGAGAATACTAAGTTCCAAATTTCAAGGTAACGTTCATTTTCTCCACCTGGATATAACTCTGGATCATTTTCATCATTGCCGTATTCAGGTCCACGATCGTAGAAAATTTCTGAGTTTGGACCAGAAGGACCTTCACCGATATCCCAGAAATTCCCTTCAATACGGATTAAACGATCTTCTGGAATGCCGATTTCATTTTTCCAAATATCATATGCTTCTTGGTCTTCCGGATGAATCGTAATCGATAATAATTCTGGGTTGAATCCCATCCATTTTGAATCTGTTAAGAATTCCCATGCGAAGTGAATCGCTTCTTTTTTGAAATAATCACCAATCGAGAAGTTCCCCAACATTTCAAAGAAAGTGTGGTGACGAGCTGTTTTCCCTACGTTTTCAATATCGTTTGTACGAATTGATTTTTGTGCATTTGTAATACGAGGATTGTCAGGAATCACACGGCCGTCAAAATATTTTTTTAAAGTGGCAACCCCTGAATTGATCCAAAGCAATGAAGCATCATTAATTGGTACTAGTGGTGCTGATGGTTCTTGCGCATGCCCTTTTTCAATAAAAAAATCTAAATATTTGCGACGAATATCTGTTGCTTTCATCTTAAAAATACCTCCAAAATTTTTAGTTAAAGTTGATTGATTTTTATATGATGGTGTTAAGTTTAATGATTGCGGATAATTTCAGTCATTACGGACATCAATCCGTCAGTTTCATGAAAATAGCCAACATTTTTTCACAGCTTTTCCTTTTTCATGCCCGCTAAACCTGCCAATTCCCCTTTAAAACAAAAATAAAAAGCCTTCATCCCAGGTAAAGGGACGAAGACTGTATTCGCGGTACCACCCTAATTTATAAGTTCGGTTAAAGTCAATCGCTTTCATTCTTCGTTGTTCCTCTTAAAACAATCCTCATTACCCTTTATGGGAGTTGCGATTGTTTTACTCGTCACGCCTCGACTGGCAAGCGGTTTCTTTTTAACCTCCATCTAAAAGGCTAAAGTCAACATACCAAACTTATATCTCAAGCACTGTAACGTAAGTGAACGACAGGGATTAGCTGCACTCAGGAGTAGCTTTCGGTATATGCTTTACGCAAGATTCTTTCAGCCATCGGAATCTCTTTCTGTTCGACTGCATAAACGTACTTTTTCCATCATTGTTTTACTATTATTCTTAATTCGAATGGTTCTCAAAATATCATTTGAGAAATCATTATACGAAAATTCTTCAAAAGTTCATTTCGTATTTTCTAATAAATTATATGAAATGGATTTGAATGTGTCAATTATTACTATTAGAAATTAATATTCGTAGCGATACATATTCCAAAAGCCGATATCTTCAAATCCCAGACGCCGATAAATTTTCCCCGCATCGGGATTATCGTAATACAAACAAAGCTCTTTTCCTTCAGCTAAAAGATCTTTACACAGTTTAATCATACAATCCGTAGCAAGTCCTTGACGCTTGAAATGCTCCTTTGTAGCAACCGCAACAATCATTGCCGACGAACTGTTCTCGGCAGTTGAAGAAGCCGTTGCCGCCATTTCTCCATTTACTCGAATAAAGTATGTCCGGCCAGTATTCTTTTCAAACATACGTTTCTTGGATTCAACCGTAATATTGCTGGCTCTAAATTCAGGTACTCTCTTTAAAAGTTCTACATTTTCCTCGATTTCATTTAATGTTAATTTTTCAACTTTCTTTAGCTCTTCGTCACTCTTTACTTCTAGCAATCTTTTGCATTTAGCATAGTAAAATGAATTACGACTTCTTTTTTTCTTTGGAATGAGTGGTTCAAGCTTTTCTACCACTTCTTTTAGGCCAGAGAGTTCACACATTTTGGGATCGCTGTTGATAATTTCAGCAAAACCTGCTGTATCATATTCGCCTTCAGCATATGGAATATAGTTGCTTTCATATTTTAGAAGTACTGCAATAAGCCCTCCTGCTTCATTGAACTGACCCCATAGAGTTTGAAAGCTGCTATCAAAACCAAAAGCTTCTACATCCCCGATAATAAATAAATTTTCGGCTGGCTTTTTGCATACAAATTCCATAAGCTTGTGTCTGTCTGTCTCAGAAAGTTTTCTGATCATGCCCATCCCTCGCTTTTAACTATAAAATTATTAAAAAACTACCATAAAATTCCGAATGTTGCAATAGTAGCCTGAGCCGCTCATTTTACTTCTAAAAAAGGACAAGAATCATACATTTATTATTAAGTGGACGAACATTGCTTAAAAAAGACGGGAGCGAAAATGTAGTGGAAATATTATCCGGTGAATTTTTAACTGCTTTAGTCACTATAATTTTAATCGATTTAGTTCTTGCGGGTGATAATGCATTATTGATTGGACTTGTTGCAAAAAACTTGCCGAAGAGTCAGCAAAAACCAGTGATTTTTTGGGGAACTTTCTGTGCCATCCTTGTTCGTATCCTTCTCACACTAGTGGCAGTTAAACTTCTTCAATATGATGGTCTCCTATTAGTAGGCGGAGTTTTACTTTTGTATATTTCTTACAAACTTCTGCTCACAGAAGAAAACCTCGACGTGAAGCCAAGCAAAAAGAATTTTTGGGGAGCAATCGGCACAATTCTACTGGCGGACTTATTAATGGGGGTTGATAATATTATTGCAGTGGCTGGTGCTGCACATGGGAGCATTCTACTCGTAATCATCGGTCTCATCGTCTCGATCCCTATTGTTGTTTGGGGCAGTGCGTTTGTGACAAAATTAATGGAGAAATTCCCTATTATCATTGTATTGGGCTCTGCACTTTTAACATGGACTGCTTCAAAAATGATTGTAAAAGATAATTATGTTGCACATTTTTTCACTACCCAGGAAGCCATCTATAAATTTGAAATAATTGTTGTCACGGTAGTGATGATTATTGGCTTATCCGTAAAATATTTATTAAAAAGAAAAGAAGTTGCCCCGAATTAGGGGCGACTTTTTTAATATTGGTAAACCTTTTTTGTTAAAAGAACGATGATTATTGCTGGAACCGTAAAAACGATCATTCCTAAAAAAGCTAAACCCGGTGTAATTTCGTACAAGAATCCTCCAAATAAGGTTAGAACGGCTGCACTCAAACTCATTGCTAAAGCAGAATATAATCCTTGTGCGTTCGACAATTGTTGTTTAGGCAAATTGCGTGTTATGTATTGAACAAAAGCATAGTGGGCCATGGCAAATGCAAGTGCATGCAGGGTCTGCGACAAAATAAACACCCATACATTAGGAAATACAAAAATCATCACCCATCTTAAGGTAGAACCTGCTGCTGCAAGTAGAAATAACGAAGAAGTTCTCCATCTTGAAAATAGATGATCTACTTTTAAGAAAAATAAAATTTCAAAAATGACAGCAATATTCAGGATCATTCCAATATAAAAAGGATTCACCTCTAAATACTGCTGTAAATAGATATAGCTGTAATTATAGTAGGAAGCAAGTGATCCTTGCAGCAAAATAGCCAAGACCATTACAACCGGGAACCCTTTTATTTTCCACAAGCTTTTCATTGAAAACTGTTGGGATCGGTCTTCCACGGTAGGCTTCACATTTAGAACTTCTGGAGCTGGCATGGCTTGCAAACCTAACATGATGGCTAAATACGTGATCATACACCATAAAATGGCATCCTCGCCAAAATAGCCAACAATCATACTGAGAATAAGAACAGAAATAACAAAGCTGATGGAACCATAGGAGCGACTTTTCCCATAATGCACTTTCCCCTGCTGAACAAGTGTGGATGCACTGCTTTCAACTGCAGGCAAGAGCGAAGGATAAAATAAACTAAAGACCATCGTTATAAGAAACAAAGCAATAAAATGATTAAAAGGAATATAGAGAGCCGCAGCAATCAATGCACTGATCACTAAAAAATGTGTTAGCTTTTTGGCACTTAAATACCTTGCAGCAAATGGGAAAACAAACATCGTCGAGATAGCCCGAGCTACTAAACCAAACCCCATAATCAGGCTGACTTCCGAAACCGATAACCCTTTTGCTTCACTTAGCCATCCCGACCAATACTGTAAATATACGCCCCATGTAAAAAAGAAGATAAAGAAATTTTGGGACAACCAACGCTGATCGTTCATAAATAGCATTCAACCTCCAATATAGTTGAATCATAGCATATTTGAAGCTGAATTATTATTGAAAAATTATAAATTTCTTACAATTTAAATTAGCCGATATTTTCAAACAACTCTAAAACTAGCACTGAAATCATTCATTCCTCATAAAAGAAAGCCGCTAAAGCATTCACTTTCAGCGACTTTCTTGACTGTGGATTATTGTATAATTTTTTCTAGCTCTGCCTTAATGACATCTCTGGCATAATACAGCATCAGCAGTTCGAGCAATTGCATTATCTAATTTAGAAACTATCATTTCTTTCTCCGAAGGCATCGTTATCTTGGCAATAATCGTTTCACCTTCAGCAATCTGTTTGCCGCAATTGGTGCAAATTAATTTCTTGGACGTAAATGCATCCTTTAATTTTTCTATCAAAATTACCATCTCCCCTCAATTTTTCAGGAGGCTTTATTTCCCTTAAGAATATTGAGAAATAATTTGTCTGAATTGTTGACCCAGTGTTTGTAAATCCTGTTGCGTAATTGTCATTTTGACATGAGTTTCATCAGCATCTAAAGCTTCCGCCAAGAATCCTCCCAGCCCTCTTGCTTTACGGTCAACTTGCATTAAAATTTCTGCGCTGCTTTCTGTTTGAGAAATAAAGACGATTTCCAGCTCATCAAGTTTACCTCGAAAAGCTCCGCTAGTCGGTACAAACTCAAATTCCTGACTGAATGGATAGTTCCCGCGATATTTGTAGGAAGCTTGTTTGCATTCGACTTGACGCATTTTAAATCCTAGCTGCTGGACCTCTTCTAGAATTCTAGAGGCAATTTTTGACGGTCGAATGTCAATGTAATCCCGATCCCCTGAATCCAATCCACTCTTAATATCTAGTTCAGTAGCAACCCATACTTCGGTTTTCCCTACTGTGATAGGAACATCGAATGGAATCACAAATGAAAATGGGATGATTTTCGTTTCATTTGCACTGACGATAAATGGATCACATACTTTAAACTTTTGGATTGCTGTACTTGCAGTAATCTTGCTGTCGTCAACTTCCTTGATGTATGTAGTATTCAAAGTTAAGTAAATAGCATTGATTTGCTGTTCCACATTGCCGCCGTAAACTTCTACTTGACCTTTGATTTGTTCACCAGCATAATAAGCGGATTTTTCTAATTTCGTATCTACTTTTGCAGAGCCAATACCAATACTTGCTCCCAATTTTTTAAAAAACGACATTATAAGCACTCCCTGTTATTTTATCTATTTTCCTTACGCTTTAAATGGAATAAAAGTTTCAATATCCAGGATAAGTTTTTCTTAAAAATGTAATTGATTGTAAAATTAATTCTTTTAATACTTCTTCCTCTATATCAGCTAATTTATTGATATAGACACAAGCCTTTCCAGATGTATGTTTTCCGAAACGTTCCAGGATTTTTTCCCTTTCTGTATCACCTGTGGCAAAATATAAGCTAATCTTCGCTTTTCTTGGAGAAAAACCTACAAATGGTGCATCTCCTTCATGTCCTGATTCATATTTGTAATGGTAAGAACCAAACCCAATAATACTCGGTCCCCACATTTTCGCTTCAAAACCTGAAGTCTCTTCGAAAATTTTCAGAAGCTGATACGCATCTTCTCTTTTCTTCGGACTATCCACTGCCTCAATAAATTCAATGACACTTTGATCTGTTTGCTTTGTTTTTTGTTCGTATTTAGTCATTGTGTGCCAACACCCTTCCCTATTGCCGAATACCTATTTTTCGAACCATGAACTTCTTATTCTTTCAATCAATAATTTCGGCAATTTATTCAGTTTTCCCTTCCATAAAAAAAGAACCTATAAATAAATATAAGTTCCCTGTCCTTAAAATTGATATTTTACTTTCAAGGTTGCTTCCACCGTAATCGTTCCTTGTTCAATAGGTGTTTCAAAGGAGCTCTGTGTCATGGCAACCGATTTCAACAAAATTGGTCCCCCAGAAGTCTCTTCAGTAATTTCAATTGGCACAGGCATGTATGATAGCCTGAGGGATGAGGTAATCGCATTAGCCTTTTCATGGGCATTTTGAAGGGCTAGCTGCAATGCTTTTTGATAGTAAAGCGCATCGTTCTCTAACTTAAACTCCAACTGCGAGATGCGGTTTGCTCCATTTTTGATGGCCGTATCGATTACCATTCCGACTTCATTTATCTCTTCGATTTTTACGGTAATCGCGTTTGTCACCTCATAGCCTCTAAACACCTGTTTCCCTTCTACATAATCGTATCGGGGAGAGACATTGAAAAATGCAGTTTGGATATCGTTTCGATCAATATTTAATGCTAATAAAGCTGAAATAACCTGATTCATTCTCTCTGCATTTTCTCTTTGAGCTTCAGTTAAATCTTCTGATGAGGTAACAACTTCAATTTGCAATTCTGCAAAATCAGGTGATACTTCAAATTTACTATTCCCTTCCACGGTAATCACACGCATTTTGTAAGAAGGATGTTGGTTAACATTCGAATAATCCAAAGAGTATCCCCTTCCCTTTTCATAAAACTACTATATGCTTGGGAAGTAGAATATTTGCATTATTTGAGGCTTGTTAATTCAAATTGAGCTGCCAAGAAACTCCAAAGGCATCTTGCACCCAGCCAAACCTTTTACTAAACCCATAGTTATCAATCGGCATTAGCACTAGTCCCTTTTCTGCAAGTTTGGCAAAAGCTTCATCCAGCTCCTCTTCGGTATCACATTCGATAAACATAGAAATGGAAGGAGTAAACGTAAATTCATGTTTGATGACACTATCGTTGCAATAGAATGTCTGTCCATGAATAGCTATAACGGCGTTTGCAATTTTCCCTTCCATCGCAGGCAGTTCAGGTCCGTATTTTACCATCGAAATGATCTCTGCCCCTTTAAAAACAGAAGCATAGAACTGAATTGCCTTCTCTGCTTCTCCTTGAAACATTAAAAACGGCGTTAACTTAGTCATTGTACACTCTCCTTTTCATCTTCCAAAAAATCATAGGGTGATAATCCATTCATTCCTATCAAAGGATGGATATATGGTGCGGTTTCTGCATTTAATACCGGTTCTAGAACCTCACCTATTACGTGAAATGCTTCCTGCTGTTGTTCCTCATCAAGGTGATTCTTTTTAGGAGAAACAGCTTCTTTAACTGGTTCTGTCTTCTCATTTTTATCTGCTTCTTCGATTTCCATGGGGTTTAACCTAGCTTTTAGGCTGGTTAACCGCATTAAATCATCGGTTTTGGATAATCCCGCAGTAAAAACTTCCGGCTCCCCACACAGAATTAGGAAGTTTTTTGCCCTTGTAATCCCTGTATAGAGCAGATTGCGGCGGAGCATTTTAGAATAGCCGCGCACAATCGGCATAATAACCGTTTGGAATTCACTTCCTTGCGACTTATGAATCGAACAGCAATAAGCCAAAGTAATCTGATTTAAATCCCCACGCTGATAGGTTACCTCATTCCCATCATAGGAAACGACCAATAAATCCTGTTTTTCAATATTTTCTTTTGCACGAAGTATTGCAATGACTTCACCCATATCCCCGTTGAAAATATTGCTTTCCGGTTGATTGACAAGCTGTAATACTTTATCCCCAATGCGGTATGTGACATCGCCAAAAACAAGCTCTTTTCTTGTGCCATCCTCATTGGGATTTACTAATTCCTGGATTTTTTTATTCAGCATATCAATTCCAGCTGGCCCCTTATACATTGGCGCCAGTACTTGTATATCACGTATCGACTGACCTTTGGCAACCGCGCTTTTTACAACTTGTGTAACAACGCTTGCGATTTGATCGGCTGATGCTTTAATGAAGGATCGGTCACTTGTTTTATTATCAACGGAGCTTGGGATATTTCCTTTTTTGATTTGGTGGGCTAATTCAATAATCGTTGACCCCTCAGCCTGACGATAGACATCCGTCAACTCTACTGTCGGCACTTTTTTAGAGGCTAATAAATCCTTTAAAACTTGACCTGGACCAACTGGAGGCAGCTGATCTTGGTCTCCTACAAACACAACTTGTACATCCTCACTTATACTTTTTAGCAGTTGATGAGCAAGCCATGTATCAACCATCGACATTTCATCAATAATGATGAGTCTGCCTTCGATTTCCCGTTCTGTTTCTTCATCCTTTTCTTGACCGTTAAACCCGAGTAATCGGTGGATCGTCATGGCAGGAAGTTCCGTAGATTCCGCTAATCGCTTTGCAGCTCTTCCTGTAGGAGCTGCTAAAACAATTGGAAAGGGCTCCTCTTTCTGTGCATATTCCTTTGGATTTAGAGATAAGCCGTGGAGCTCTGCATATACTTCAACAAATCCTCGAATAACAGTTGTTTTCCCTGTACCAGGTCCACCAGTTAAAATCATAACTGATGAATTAAGTGCGTATTCAATGGCCTTTGCTTGTGTTTCAGCGTAAGAAACCTCCAATCGGTCTTCAACTTCTCCAATCGCCTTTCTGATTTCATCCTTTGAAAATCTTTGTTTTCCATTATGCTTTGAAAGCTCCAATATTTTAGAGGCTATCCCAACCTCGCTATAGTAAAGGGAGGGTAAATATAGCCGCGTTTCTTCTCCGCAAATTTTACTTTCCTCTCTCATTTCAATAATGGCTTTTGAAATGGTCTCAAAAGGAATTTCAACAGGCTGCCGTTGTTCCAGCATGCCCTTTACTTCAGGCAAAACGTGCTCTGCGTCTAAATAGACATGGCCATCTGAAAGAGAAGCATTTGTCAGTACATGCAGTACCGCTGCTTTAATGCGATCTGGATGTACTCCTGTAATCCCGAGTTTGCTGCCCAGCTCATCCGCACGTCCAAACCCAACCCCTTCCACATCTTCAATTAGACGATAGGGGTTTTCAGTTAGTAATGTAATGGTTTCTTCGCGATATGTTTGATAGATTTTCATTCCTAATTGCGGACCAAAACCCCATTCATTTAACTTAATCATCACTTTTTCAAGACCCAGATTTTGTTCAAGGGTCTGGCGAATGATTGCCTTTTTCTCATCATTTAGACGCGGGACACTATCGAGTGCATATGGATCTTCCATAATTTTTCGGATGGCATCCACGCCTAGTTTTTCTACAATCATTTCTGCCGTTTTTCGCCCTATTCCAGAAAATAGATCGCTCGATAAATAATGAATAATGCCTTGTTCTGTAGCAGGAACCTCTTTGACAAAGGTCTCCACTTGAAATTGCTGACCGTATTTTGGATGAGTTTTTAAAACACCCGTGAACCGATATAGTTCTTCTTCATTTAATTTTGGAAAGTAGCCTACTACGATAATTTCCTTGTCGTCATATTGTAAATTTGTTTCTTGTATTTTTACTCGAACAATTGAATACATATTTGTCGCATTATGAAAAATGGACACAATTGGACGGCCAAGAATAAACAATTTATTCACTTCAAATAAATTAAGATTTTCTGCCATCCTTACTACCCCTTCTCTTCCATTAATATCTTTGATTTTACCATATGAATGAATAACTGTCTTATAATGAAAGAAGATTGGCTGCTCGATATTTTTATATACGAATGCTATGATAATTTATAAAGATAGTTGTATTTAAATACATAATTGAATTGTAGAAGGGATTTGTGAGCAGTGGAATTTCGACCTTGCATTGATTTACATGATGGGAAAGTCAAACAAATCGTAGGCAGTACTTTAGGCCATGAAGACAGTGGCATAGTTGAAAACTTTATATCAGAAAACGATTCAGCCTATTTTGCAAATATGTTCAAAAGGGATGGTTTAACTGGTGGACATGTAATTATGCTAGGGACTGGCAATGAAGAAGCAGCTTTGCTAGCAATGCAAACCTATCCAAATGGCTTGCAGGTCGGTGGCGGCATTACAGCACATAATGCAAAAAAATATATTGATGCAGGTGCATCCCACATTATTGTGACTTCCTATATTTTCCATGATGGGCAATTGGATATGGACCGATTGGAAAAGCTGAACCAAACAGTAGGAAAAGAACATATCGTACTCGATTTAAGCTGCCGTAAACGAGATGGCAAATGGTTTGTTGTGACAGACAAATGGACAAAATTCAGTGATTTTGAGGTAAATGAAACATCTATTCCTTACATCGAACAATTTTGTAGTGAATTATTGATTCATGCAGTAGATGTCGAAGGAAAACGTAGTGGTATGCAAGAAGAGTTAGTGCAGGATTTGGCTCTTTGGACATCCATTCCAACTACATATGCTGGCGGCGTTCGTTCCCTGGAGGATCTACAAAAATTTAAAGAGCTTTCCAAAGGGAAATTACATGTCACAATCGGAAGTGCTTTAGATATTTTCGGTGGTGATTTAAGCTATCAAGAAGTTGTGGCGTTTTGTACTGAACGTTAAGGTTATGCGTTATTAGTGTTTTAGCTATTTCTAAAGCCGACCTCATTCAATACGCTGGGATAATTATAATATTTCAAGGAGTTCTTATCAGTTTCGAGTAAGAAATTGGTTAAATCAGCTCGAATTTCATCACTTAAAGTTATTAAATCAAATTTATCAAGTTCAGCTAGATCGAATAGCACGATCATGATATGGTTATAAAGTTCAGGGAAGTCCATTGCGAGGTTTTGTCTATTCTGCAAAAAAGACTTTATATAGTCCTCAAAAATGAAGTTATTCTCACTTTCAATATCGGACGACAAAAAAATGGCAGCAGAACCGCTTAACCAATTTCCAAGTCCAGCTGCAAAAATAAGTAAAGCATATTTTCTCGTTTCTTTATCGGCATCTGAAAAATACTTATAAAAGTATTCAAAATAGTTAGGATGCCAATTTTTAGCTAAGTCTAAACCGTATGTAATATCATCTAAGATCAATTTTGCTTTGTTAATAACTATGTTGTTCAAGAAACTTCTCCCCTAACTTTTTATAGCTTTATTCCATAATGGAAGGAAATTGCCGGCAAGTAAAGTATTTTTATTGATGGCATTTTCTTGTTGCTGCAGGATAGATCTGTTTGCAACAAGAAAGCGTACAAATCCCAGCTAGATTTGTACGCTTTTATTTATAAAAACATCCCTGCTATTGCTGCATTCACCAAGGAAGCGAGGGTACCTGCAACTACAGCTCGTATCGCTAATTTCGCAATGATAGGTCTTCTGCTTGGAGCCATTGAACCAAGACCGCCAATTAAGATGGCCATGGAGCTCAAGTTGGCAAAACCGCATAAAGCAAAACTGATAATCATTACCGTTTTTTCGGAAAGCTCTTGAATGACTGGTCCAAAGTTTGAATAGGCAACAAACTCATTCAGTACAAGCTTCTGCCCTATAAAGGAACCCGCTTCAACTGCCTCGATCCATGGAACGCCAATGGCAAAAGCTAGTGGAGAAAATACATAACCGAGTATACCTTCAAGGGTTAAATCATTAAGTCCAAAGATCCCACCTATTCCACCTAATATTCCATTGATTAAAGCAATTAACGCGATAAAGGCCAGTAACATCGCTCCTACATTAACCGCAAGCTTCAAACCGTCTCCAGCGCCGCGAGCGGCAGCATCGATTACATTGACAGATTCATTATCATTATCCAGTACAAAATTCGAGTCATCCACTTCTTCTGTTTCTGGCAGCATCAATTTTGCCATTACTAAACCAGCCGGTGCTGCCATAAAGCTCGCTGCAATCAAATATTCTAGCGGAACCCCCAATAATGAATACCCCACTAACACTGAACCGGAGACCGATGCCAAACCACCTGTCATTACGGCAAACAGCTCAGATTTTGTCATCTTTCCTAAAAATGGCCGTATCACTAAAGGGGCTTCAGTTTGTCCAACAAAAATATTCGCGGCTGCATTCACTGACTCAGCTTTCGTCGTACCAAGTATTTTGGATAATCCTCCACCTAGAATTTTGATGACAAATTGCATAATTCGGAGATAATATAAAACTGAAATTAAGGAAGAAAAGAAAATAATAATTGTTAGAACACTTAAGGCAAAAACCATTCCACCTGTAAAATTAGTATCTGCTAATGGACCAAATAAAAAGGAGATCCCTTCATTGGCATAGCTAATAAGCTTTTGGACAGCATCTGAAATTTCAATTAAGATTTTTCGACCAAATTCCCATTTAAGTACGATAAATGCGAAGATTAATTGGATTGCCAATCCTCCGGCAATCGTTCTCCAATTAATGAACGAACGATTACTGGATAAGGCGAATGCTATCAATAACACAGCCAAAATCCCTAAAATACCCCATAGAATATTCATCTAGACACCCGCTTTACAAATTTAGAAATTTATATCACTGAACTTTTCAAGGCACTTATGACTTCTCTCATGTTTCCCTGTTTTAGATGAAAGAAACACTTCCTTGCCTTAGTATCTTGCTTCTTAGCGAAATCATTCTAAATTTTTGCTAGAAAATTGGCTGCTTCAAAAAACCTTCAGCAAATTGCCATCATGACACACATCCGTAAAAGAAAAAAACTTATCGACCCATAGCTAGGGTCAACAAGTTTTAGTTAAATCTTTGGCTGATCATATCGTATATATATTTTGCTTGGTCGAAATTAGAGTCGAGCGTATATGCCTCTTTTAAATGTTCCATCGCCAGCTCTGTTTCTTCCGTTGAAACTGCATAAAGAACACCTAAATTATAATGGGCATCAGCATTTTGAGAATCCTTTTGCAGTACAAACTCAAGCTCTCCTTTTGCCACATCAAACATTTCCAAAGTGCAAAGTAAAATTCCATAAGACAAGCGAATCTGCAGGTCATTGGGAGCGAGTTCAGCAGCTCTTTGCATATACGGCAAAGCAAGCTTCACTTTATCATCACGTTCAAAGGATTTTGCCAGCATATAGTAGGCATCCGCCCCTTGAATACCATGCTCAATCGCTTTTTGATATAGCTTGGCTGCTTCAATATAGCGTTCTGCGTTGTAATATAAATTTGCTAATCCATAGTATGCTGTTGCTGTCGTTTCATCTATAGTAATTGCTTTTTGAAAAAATCTTTCTGCACGTTCACTGTCATTCATGGATGCCAATAAGTTTCCAAAGTTGACATAGCCGATTGCATCATTTGGATTGTTTTCAATTGCTTCGGTAAATGCTTTTGCAGCATCCTCATAACGTTTCTCCTGGAATGCAATGATTCCAATTTCATTATAATCCATTATCTTCACCTCAAATTTTAGGCTTATCGCAATTGAATAACGATAAGCCTTGGAAAACTGTATGTAGAGTTTTATTAAACTTAGCCTACATACGTTAATTTTTCACTATTTTTAAATACTTCATCAATCGTTCCGCCACCAAGGCATTCATCACCATCGTATAATACAACTGCTTGACCAGGCGTAATCGCGCGAACGGGTTCTGCAAATGTAATATGTGCAGTTCCATCTTCCAGAAGCTCAACCTCAACAGGTGTATCTTCTTGTCGATAACGGAATTTCGCTGTGCAGCTAAATTTAGATGGTTTTTCTTTGTTGGATGTAAAGCCCAATTTAACAGCTTTCAGTGAAGTTGAGTATAGGGCATCGTGATGGAATCCTTGTTCAACATAAAGTACGTTTCGTTCAAGGTCTTTTCCAACAACAAACCATGGATCACCATCTCCGCCAATGCCTAAACCATGACGCTGTCCGATTGTGTAATACATTAAGCCATCATGTGTCCCCATGACGCGTCCATCAAAAGTCTCCATTTTACCAGGCTGAGCTGGCAGGTATTGACTTAGAAACTCTTTAAAGTTGCGTTCACCGATAAAGCAAATCCCTGTTGAGTCTTTTTTCTTAGCAGTTGCAAGGCCTGCTTCTTCTGCAATTTTTCGAACTTCAGGCTTTGCAATATCCCCGATTGGGAACATGACATGCTTTAATTGTTCTTGCGATAATTGGTTCAAGAAGTAAGTTTGGTCTTTGTTGTTATCAACTCCGCGCAGCATTGCTACTTCACCATCATGATCTTCTACACGTGCATAGTGGCCAGTCGCTAAATAATCTGCGCCCAATTTCATGGCGTGATCAAGAAATGCTTTAAATTTGATTTCCTTATTGCACATCACATCAGGGTTTGGTGTACGTCCTGCTTTATATTCTTCAAGGAAATAAGTAAATACTTTGTCCCAATATTGTTTTTCAAAGTTCACTGCATAATAGGGAATCCCAATTTGGTTGCATACTTTAATAACATCATCATAATCTTCTGTTGCCGTACATACACCAAATTCGTCTGTATCGTCCCAGTTTTTCATAAATATCCCGATCACATCATAGCCTTGTTTTTTAAGTAAGTAGGCTGCAACTGACGAATCGACCCCACCAGACATTCCAACAACAACACGGATTTGTGATGGGTCTCTTGTTTCTACCATTGTCGTTTCACCTTTTCTATATTAATTCGCAAGCCTTTGCACAATTTTAGCTGTACGCATTGCTGCTTCTCTTATTATTTCTTCCGTTAACCCTAACCCAAAACTAAATCGAATTGAGTTGCGAAGTGCTTCGCTATCATTCCCGAACATAGCAACAAGTACATGTGAAGGATCAATCGAACCTGCCGTACAAGCAGAACCACTTGATGCATAAACAGCCGACATATCTAAATTCACTAAAAAGGATTCCACTTCCATTCCTTTGAAGCTGATATTTAGAATATGGGGCAAAGAATGCTCTTCATTGCCATTTACTTGATACTGAATACTTTCGCTATCGAGAACTTGAATGAAAATACTTCGGAATTTCTCATATTGGTCTCTTTTTGAATCCATTTGGTTTTGAGCAATTTCTACTGCCTTAGAAAACCCTACGGCTGCGGGTACATTTTCAGTACCTGCTCTTCTCTTTTTCTCCTGGGAACCACCAAAAAATGTTGGACTTAATGGCGTACCGGTTCTTTGGTATAAGAAGCCGATTCCTTTTGGACCATTTAATTTATGGCTTGAGACACTTAGTAAATCAACTTGCAAGTCATCAACATTTAGCTTTTCCAAACCAAATGCCTGTACTGCATCCGTATGGAAAACTGCTTGATGATCCTTTAAAATCGCCCCAATTTCTTCGATTGGCTGCACAGTTCCAATTTCGTTGTTTCCATACATAATCGTTGCAAGAATTGAATCTTCACGCAGTGCATTTTTAAAGTCTTCAATCGAAATGCGTCCACTTTCATCTACAGGTAAATACGTAACTTCAAAACCTTCTTTTTCAAGCTTTTCACACGCATGGAGCACCGCATGATGTTCAACCTGAGTAGTAATAATATGTTTCCCTTTAGATTTAAGCATATTGGCTGCACCGAAAATCGCCATATTATCCGCTTCAGTTCCGCCGCTTGTAAGAATAATTTCCGTATCCTTTGCACCGATTGCTCGTGCTAAGCTAGTTCGTGCATCATCTAAAACCTTTCGCGCTTGTCTGCCTGCAGTATGAATACTAGAAGGATTGCCGAAAGTTTGAGCAAAAGCTTTGGTCATCACTTCAACTACCTCTGGATGCATAGGTGATGTCGCGGCATGGTCTAGATATATTGTTTCCATTGTAAATCAATAGCTCCTTTAAAAACTGTATGAACAGTTGATAGTATTAAAAGTAAAGTTGAGATACACATTCTATTTAAAAGTAATTAGATATAGAACATGTAGCCATCTACATCGGATTCATCATTATAATTAGCTAAGTCTTCAATTGATGTCGTATCTAGCACATTTTTCACGGCATCACGAATTCTCATCCATAATTGCTGCTGTGGCACTTCCTCGTTCTCAATTCCTTCGACTGGCTGAATTGGCCCTTCCAATACCTTGATCACATCTGCTGCTGAAATTTTGCTAGGCGGCAATGCCAATAAATATCCTCCATAAGCACCGCGCACACTTTTCACTAAACCTGCAATACGAAGTGGAGAAACCAGCTGTTCCAGGTAAGCTTCTGATAAGCCTTTTTCTGCAGCTATTTGACGCAATGGAATCGGGCCATCACCAAAATGTTTTGCTAATTCAATCATAATTGTTAATCCGTATCTACCCTTTGTAGAAATTTTCATTATAACACCTCTATTTTTCTTGTCCATTCTTTAGCTCAAGTATAACATAAATCCTTTTATTCCACTTGGAAAAGCACTAATATAGAAATAGTTAAGTCGTATTGGAGGATTAAGACATGCACAATGAACCTTTAGCATATCGAATGCGCCCCAGGAATTTAAACGAAGTAATTGGGCAAAAGCATATTGTCGGAAAAGATACAGCACTATACAAAATGATCCATAACGGTCATGTCCCTTCAATGCTTTTATATGGAGAGCCTGGAATCGGGAAAACATCTATTGCCTACGCAATTGCCGGCAGTTCCAAACTTCCCTTTTTCGCTCTCAATGCTACACATGCAGGGAAAAAAGACGTAGAGCAGATTGTTTCAGAAGCACGGATTGCAGGAAAAGTTATCTTATTTTTGGATGAAATCCATCGTTTTAATAAATTGCAGCAAGACACGCTATTGCCTCATGTGGAAAATGGGTCAATCGTATTGATCGGCGCAACGACAGAAAATCCATTCCACGATGTCAATCCAGCCATTCGTTCAAGATGCGGAGAGATTCTTCAGCTTAAACGCCATACACTGGAGGATATTGCACAGTTAATCAAAAATGCCCTCACTGATGAAGATCGCGGTCTTGGTAAAGAACGAATTGAGATTACAGAAGAACAAATTGACAAAATCGCACTTGCTTCAAATGGAGATGCGAGAAAAGCTTTAACGCTTCTGGAGTCCATTTTTTATGCCTCGGATGAAACGGATGGACAAGCAATTGTAGAAGATCATATTATCGAACATTTATCAAAAAGAATTGGCGTTTATGGCGATAAAGGCGGTTCGCACTTTTACAACTTATTATCCGCACTTCAAAAGTCAGTGCGCGGCAGCGATACGAATGCAGCTATTTATTATTTGGCGCATCTCCTTGAAAATGGAGATTTAATTGCCGTATGCAGAAGATTGCTCGTGATGGCTTACGAGGATATCGGGCTAGCAAATCCTGCTGTAGGTGCCCATGTCTATGCAGCTACTGAATCGGCTAAAACTTTAGGGTTGCCAGAGGCTCGAATTCCCTTGGCAAATGCAGTAATCGAGATGTGCTTATCCGCGAAATCTAATTCAGCCTACTCCGCTTTAGATGCGGCCACTGCTGCTATTCATGAAGGAAAAACAGGAGATATCCCAACACATCTTCGTGATGCCCATTATGCAGGTGCAAAGGTTTTAGGCCATGTAGGTTATAAATATCCCCATGACTACCCAGTCGGTACATTCGGGGGGTGGGTAAATCAGGAATACTTACCTGAAAATCTCGCCGATATCGAATTCTATAAACCGGTTTTAGCTGGTGAAGAAAAACGTTCGGCAGCAATTTATGAGAAATTAAAAGGCTTTAAAAAAGAGAATTAAAATAAGGAGTTGTCCTCGTTGAAGGATAACTCCTTATTTTTAGCTAATCGAAAAAAACCATTAATAAATTTTCAAAAGGGTTGTTATTTGCACAAATCAAACCCCTTTT
>Ga0180215_1001837_pt1 | contig 22409 bp, 19 predicted proteins | sample eDN3rd37CBELigBY_FD_128871 | JGI IMG/M metagenome (GOLD analysis project Ga0180215, IMG submission 128871) | Enriched backyard soil microbial communities from Emeryville, California, USA - eDNA 3rd pass 37_C BE-Lig BY (version 2) (version 2) | ecosystem: Environmental > Terrestrial > Soil >... | reverse complement strand
TCCTGGGCCTGTACCACGTGCTGATGTCCTTCAACCGGACGCAGACCGGCATCGGCCGGCTGGGCCTTTCGGTCGAGGAGAACCGGTCGCTGGGCAACTACGTCTTCAGCGCGACCGACGTACAGCACTTCCTCGACGCGAACCTGTTCGGCGCCCCGCTGGGCGCGACGATGATCCAGCAGCACGGCCTCGAGGCGTTCACCGAATTCAACCGGCTCGCCGTCATCATCGTCGGTGTGCCGATCATGATCCTCGCCGGCATCGCGACTCACTTCAACAGCCGGGCCTCGGTCGCGCGCCAGAGTGTGGAAGCCGCGGCCAACCCGCAGACCGCGATGATGAACAAGCTCGCGCTCTACGTGTTCCCGCTCGGCGTCGTCGTCGGTGGTCCGTTCCTTCCGCTCGCCGTGATCATGTACTGGCTCGCGAACAACATCTGGACCTACGGTCAGCAGCACTACGTGTTCGGAAAGATCGAGAAGGAAGAAGAAGCCAAGAAGGCCGAGATGCTGGAGCGCCGCGCGGCCAACGCACCTGCGCCGGGCGCCAAGCCGAATCGGGCGAAGAAGGCTCAGCCCGGGGGTCAGGCCGGTGCCGAAGGTGAGGCCGGCTCCGCCACCGAACTGACCGGAGAGTCGTCGGGGACGAGTGAGCCGACCACGGATTCGGGCGCGACGGGCGCGTCGGGTACGTCGGGTACAACGCCGACGAACCGGACGCCCAAGCCGGGAGCGCGCCCCAAGAAGCGGAAACGATGACCAGTTCCGACTGGCACGAGTAGGGAGAGACGGATATGACAGACGCACAGACGACTGACCCCGGCGCCGACCAGGACGACAAGGTCGAGACGACGGCGCCTGCGGTGGGCGCCGAGGACGATCTCGAAGAGCGCTTGGTCGCTGAGGGCGAGATCGCCGGCGATTACCTCGAGGAGCTTTTGGACCTCCTGGACTTCGACGGGGACATCGACCTCGATGTCGAGGGCGACCGCGCGGTCGTCAGCATCGACGGGGGCAACGATCTGAGCAAGCTGGTCGGGCGCAAGGGTGAGGTGCTCGACGCGCTGCAGGAACTGACGCGGCTGGCGGTGCATCAGAAGACCGGTGAGCGCAGCCGCCTGATGCTCGACATCGCGCGCTGGCGCCGGCGTCGTCGCGACGAGCTCGCGGCGCTCGGTGAGAAGGTGGCCCGCCGGGTACTGGAGACCGGCCAGCGAGAGGAACTCGCGCCGATGACTCCGTTCGAGCGCAAGATCGTCCACGACGCCGTGGCGGCCATCGACGGCGTCCGCAGCGAGAGTGAAGGGGTCGAGCCCTCTCGCCGCGTTGTCATCCTGCTCGGCTAGTTACATCGGTGTAGTTCAGATGCGGCCTCTGGGTTGGCCGCGGGAGTGCGGAGGATGTTTCACGTGAAACATGGATCCGTTCCTGCGACCCCAGAGGCCGCTTCTCTTGTATTCGGCGACCGGCTTGAGGCGGCGGAACTGTACGCCAGGATCCTCGCCGGCGCCGGGGTCGAGTGGGGACTCCTCGGCCCGCGCGAAGTCGACCGGGTGTGGGAGCGGCACATCCTCAACAGCGCGGCTCTCGGTGAACTCATGGAGCCGGGGGAGCGCGTCGCCGACATCGGTAGTGGGGCCGGACTCCCCGGGATACCGTTGGCGCTGGCGCGTCCCGACATCCACGTGACACTGATCGAGCCCCTCCTCCGGAGAAGCGAGTTCCTCCGCGAGACGGTGACCGAGCTCGGCCTCGACGTGACGGTGGTCCGTGGACGTGCCGAGGATCGAGAGGTACGCGACCGGGTGGGGGAGATGGATGTGGTGACGTCGCGCGCGGTCGCCTCATTGGACAAGCTGACACGGTGGAGCGTGCCGTTCCTTCGGGACGGAGGCCGGATGCTCCCGATCAAAGGCGAGCGTGCCGAAGTCGAGATCGAGGAACACCGGCGTGTGATGGAGTCACTCGGAGCGGTGGATGCCAGGGTGGTGAGATGTGGCGCGAACTATTTGAGCCCGCCCGTAACCGTCGTCGACGCACGGCGGCGGGCGGCCAAACCGGGACGGAACAAGTCGGGTCGGACGGCGCGGTCCCGGGGAAGAACGGGCAGGAGATGAGCATGGGTTCGGGTCAGAGCAAAGGACAGGGCGTGGTGCAGAAGCCGAATGTTTCACGTGAAACGTGGGACAGCGCGACCTCGACATGGGTGACCGACGCGGCCATGGATACGCCGATCGCCGCGGAGGCCGAACAGGCCACACGTGTCCTCCACAGCTCCGCACGCCGCCAGTTGCCGCGTCCCGAGCGCCAGCGCGTCTTCACGATCGCCAACCAGAAGGGCGGCGTCGGCAAGACGACGACGGCGGTCAACGTCGCCGCGGCGCTCGCACTGCAGGGGCTGCGAACGCTCGTCATCGATCTCGACCCCCAGGGCAACGCGAGCACCGCGTTGAGCATCGAGCACCGGCCCGGCACTCCGTCGTCGTACGAAGTCCTCATCGGTGAGATCCCCGTCGAGGAAGCACTCCAGCAGAGTCCGCACAACGAGCGGCTGTACTGCATTCCGGCGACCATCGACCTCGCCGGCGCCGAGATCGAATTGGTCAGCATGGTGGCTCGCGAGGGCCGGCTCCGCACCGCGCTCGCGGAGTTGAAGAACCACAACTTCGACTACGTGTTCATCGACTGCCCGCCGTCACTCGGACTGCTCACCATCAACGCGCTCGTCGCGGCACCCGAGGTGCTGATCCCGATCCAGTGCGAGTACTACGCACTCGAAGGCGTGGGTCAACTTCTGCGCAACATCGAGATGGTCAAGGCGCACCTCAACCCCGAGTTGTCGGTGTCGACCGTCATCCTCACGATGTACGACGGTCGCACCAAGCTCGCGGACCAGGTGGCCGAGGACGTCCGGGAACACTTCGGGGACAAGGTGCTGCGCACCGTCATCCCTCGCAGTGTGAAGGTCTCGGAGGCACCCGGCTACGGCATGACGATCCTCAATTACGACCCGGGTTCACGTGGAGCACTGAGCTATCTCGACGCGAGCCGGGAGATCGCCGAGCGTGGGGCGCCGCCGCGCCAGCAGTAGTGCAGCATGATCAGTAGGCGTACAGCGGGAGCGGATGCAGTGATGAGCAGGAGACGAGCATGAATCAGCCGGCACGCAAGCGCAGTGGACTCGGCAGGGGACTGGCGGCGCTGATCCCCACCGGACCGGTCGACGGGGCACCCGATGGGTTGAGCCCGAAAATCGGTGCCACGGCGGCCGACGTCCTCATGGGTGGAGCACCGTCGGCACCGACTCCGCCTGTGGGTACGGATGCTCCTGCGGCACCGCCCGCGGATGGTGCCGATGGTGACTCCGCGGTGCAGCCCCTCGACCGCGACGAGGTCGGTGCGACGTACCGCGAGATCGCCCCGACGGCCATCGAACCGAACCCGCGTCAGCCCCGCCAGGTGTTTGACGACGAGGCGCTGAGCGAACTCGTGCACTCGATCCGCGAGTTCGGTCTCATGCAGCCGATCGTCGTGCGCGAGGTCGAACCCAAGGGTGACATCCGCTATCAGATCGTCATGGGGGAGCGGCGCTGGCGCGCGGCTCAACAGGCCGGCCTCACCGCGATCCCGGCGATCGTGCGCGAGACCGCCGACGACGGCATGCTGCGCGACGCACTGCTCGAGAACATCCACCGCGTCCAGTTGAACCCACTCGAAGAGGCGTCGGCCTATCAGCAGCTGCTCGACGAGTTCGGCGTCACCCACGACGAACTCGCGGCGCGCATCGGTCGCTCCCGGCCGCTCATCTCGAACATGATCCGGCTGCTGCGTCTGCCCATCGCGGTGCAGCGGCGTGTCGCGGCGGGTGTACTTTCGGCCGGCCACGCGCGGGCGCTCCTCGCGCTCGAGGGCGGACCGGAGGCCCAGGAGGAACTCGCGGCGCGCATCGTCGCCGAAGGGCTGTCGGTCCGGGCCACGGAAGAAGCCGTGACGCTCGCGAACCGCGAAGGCAAGACCACGCCTGCCCCGCGCCGTAAGCCGATCCAGATGCCGGGTCTCCAGGACGTTGCCGAGCGGCTCTCGACGGCGTTCGACACGCGCGTCACCGTGAGCCTCGGCAAACGCAAGGGCAAGATCGTCGTCGAGTTCGGGTCGGTGGACGATCTGCAGCGCATCGTCGAGCTGATGAGCGCCCAGAACGAGTAAAAGTCGGTGTCAGCGGACGACCAACCACACGCGGTCGTTTTGTCACTGTGACAGTTCGCCGGTTCGGGCCTCGTGAACGCGCCGGCAATCGAAGTAAAGCTCTTGTGTATCAACGGTTTTCGGGTAGGAGGTGGTCTCGGATGAGATTTTCGGCCGGGACTGGGCCGCGGGCCGCGCACTCTCCTATCCTTGAGAGGCAGCCACGCACCTCCAGCCCGCGTGAAGTCCGGAGAGTTCAGTGTCGACACGAATAACGCCGCTTCGGCTCGAGGGGTTCGAGCAGCTGCCCAAGCATGCGCGCCGGTGCGTGTTCTGGGAGGTCGATCCGTCCACCGTCGCGGGGGAGGATCATCTCGCCGATCCGGAGTTCGAGAAGGAAGCATGGCTGTCGATGGTCATGCTCGAGTGGGGATCGTGCGGTCAGCTCGCGGTGCAGGCTCCGCGCGGCCGTGATCTCGAGGACGACCTCGACGCCCTGATCACCGGTGACGAGCCGTGCCTGGGTTACGCGTTCTACGCGCCGCCCGCGTCGGTGCCGCGTGCCCGGCTGTTCCCGACCGCGCCCGTGAGCGCCGACGCGATCCTGCTGACGACGGTCGGCGTCGACTCGGCCGAATGCGCCGAGGACATGTCGGCCGGCCTGCTGTCGGCGGTGATCACCGATCTGGTGCGCCGCGGTGTACGTGCGCTCGAGGCATTCGCGTACACGCCCGCGCTCACCGAACTCGACGACCTCGCGGCGCTGCCGCCTGAACTCGCGCCGGTAGTGAAGGTGTTGGGGGACTGCACGGTCGGGCAGTGCATGCTCGACGCGGGATTCCTCACCGATGTCGGCTTCACGGTCGTCGCCCCGCATCCGTACTTCCCGAGGCTGCGGCTCGAGCTCGACAAGGGCCTGGGCTGGAAGGCCGAGGTCGAGGCCGCTCTGGAGCGTCTGCTGGAAAGCGCCCGCCTGGAGGCACCGGTGGGCGCAGGTTCGTGCTTCCCGTGAGCTGAATCAGAAAAGGTTGCGGTTCAGGGGGTTACGCGGAAGGGCTCAGGCGCCGCGGCCGGCCTGCTCGACCGACAACTCGTGTGCGAGCAGTTCGGCGAACGTGAAAGTGCCTGTGGGGCGGTCGTTCTTGCCCAGCAGGTACAGGCGCTTCACGGCCGCGAGAACACCTTCGGCGATGGCGTCACGGGTCTGTGGGGACACCAGCAGACCACGGTCACCGGGATTGGTGATGTAGCCGATGTCGACCTGCACGGTGGGCATCCGCGTCAGGCGCAGCAGATCCCACGTGCGGCCGTGTGTGCGGCAGTCACGTAAACCGGTGCGCGCCACCACTTCACGCTGGATGAAGTCGGCCAGGTTGCGTCCGATCGTGGACACCGAGCCGTGTGAGTTGCCGAAATAGAACGACGCGACGCCATTGGCAGCGGGGCTGGGCTGGGTCGCGCAGCGCAGGCTGATCATCAGATCGGCGCCGACGCCGTTGGCGGTCTGGGCGCGCTCGGCATCGGAGGGGCTGCGGTTCGGCGGGCGCGACAACACGGTGTCCATGCCGATCGCGGTCATGCGGCCCTCGAGCCGGCTCGCGAGGTCCCACAGGATGTCGGCCTCACTGATGGGCCCGTGGGGCCCCTGCATGATCAGGCCGTGGTCGGAGCCGCCGCGGCCCGGATCGATGATGACCCGCTTACCCGACAGGCGCGGACCGGACCGGCGCACGAGTTCCTCTTCGCGGATCGCGTGCGGCGACCCGCCGGTGACGCGTGAGCCGAGGAAGTACAGCGAGCGCAGGGTCTCCGGGCCGCAGATCCCGTCGGGATACAACCCGTACTCACGCTGATACGACATGAGCGCGTTGTGGGTCTGCAGGCCGAAGTACCCGTCGACCAGGCCGGTGTAGAAGCCGAGGTCCTGCAACCGCGCCTGCAGCGTCGCCACGTCGTCGCCGTACATCGGGGCACCGAACTGGTGCGACAGGATGCGTGCGCCGAGTCGGTACGACGCCTCGCGCAGGGCGCGGTAGGTCGCCTCGCCGACGATTCCGTCGACCAGGAGACCACGGTGCTGCTGAAACGCGCGGACAGCATGGTCGAGTTCGTCATCGAACACATCGAGCGCCACGTGGCGGCCCGTGCTCAGGTCAGTGTCGGGGTTCTCGATGAGCCCGAGCGCTGCCAGTGCTGCCCGAATCTCGGTGACCGCACCGCCGCGATCACCGCGACGCAGACTCGACATACGGGGCCCCTCCAGGCTGGTTGACGGCAATCTGCCGGACTAGCTAGGCAGCATTGTCTCAGACTCATACCCGAATCCGGAAAACGCCAGGCGCGTCCTGGGGACCTCTAATCGACCCCCAATGTGACGCCGAGAGGGTCAGAGGGCGTCGGAGAGCTCGCGCAGCAGGGCGGCCTTGCCCTTGGCGCCGACGATGCGTTTCACCGGCGCGCCATCCTTGAACAGGATCATGGTGGGGATCGACACGACCTGGAAATCGCGCGCCGTGGCCGGGTTGGCGTCGACGTCGATCTTGGCGACGGTGAGTTGGTCACCCTTCTCGGCGGCGATCTCCTCGAGCACCGGGGCGACCATCTTGCACGGGCCGCACCAGGTGGCCCAGAAATCGACCAGCACCGGCTTGCTGCTTCCCAGCACGTCGGTGGAGAACGAATCGTCGGTGACCGCTACGGTCGCGCTGTCCTCACTCATGGCTGTCTCCTGTCAGTCGAAAACTATTGTCTATCAGTCTTGTTCGGCGAGCCAGCGCTCGGCGTCGATGGATGCCGCACAGCCGCTGCCCGCGGCCGTGATGGCCTGGCGGTAAGTGTGGTCCACCAGATCGCCTGCCGCGAACACCCCGTCGAGCGACGTGTAGGTGGTGCGGCCCTGGACCTTGACGTAGCCCTCGTCGTCGAGTTCGACCTGACCGCGCACGAGCTCCGATCGCGGGTCGTGGCCGATCGCGACGAACACGCCGGTGACGTCGAGCTTGGACTCCTCGCCCGTCACGGTGTCACGCAGGCGCACACCGGTGACCTTCGGGTCACCCTCGATCTGGGTGATCTCGGTGTTGGTGAGGAACGTGATCTTCTCGTTGGCGCGGGCGCGCTCCAGCATGATCTTGGACGCGCGGAACTCGTCGCGGCGGTGGATCAACGTCACACTGCGGGCAAAGCGTGTGAGGAACGTCGCTTCCTCCATCGCCGAGTCGCCGCCGCCGACCACCACGATGTCCTGGTCGCGGAAGAAGAAGCCGTCACACGTCGCGCAGGTGCTCACACCCATGCCGGTCAACGCTTCCTCGCCGGGCACGCCGAGGTGGCGTGCGGCCGCGCCCATCGCCAGGATGACCGCGCGGGCCTGGTGGGTCTCGTCGCCGACCACGACGGTCTTGACGGGGCCTTCGAGCTGTACTGCGTCGACGTCTTCCATGCGCAGGTCCGCACCGAACCGCAGCGCCTGCTCGCGCATCTGATCCATCAGCTCCGGACCCGTGATGCCCTCACGGAAGCCCGGGTAGTTCTCCACCTCGGTGGTGGTCATCAACGCGCCGCCGAACTGTGTGCCCTCGAACACCAGGGGCTTGAGCTGAGCGCGGGCCGCATAGATCGCCGCGGTGTACCCGGCCGGGCCGGAACCGATGATGATGACGTCGTGAACCGTCTGTGAAGTGGACATATGGGCCTTTCCGCCGGAAATCTCCCGGCACCGTCATAAACGCCAGCCTATGCTGCGCTGTTCCCGCCGAAGGTGTGGGACCGGACGCACATTTTGCTGCAAGACTACGGGCGTGCCGCCGGTTGCCGGACCACCGTGCGGGCGATCGGCGCGGGTGCGGCGCCGTCCGCGCAGTCGGCGGGCACCACGAGGCCGGTGAGCGTGGCGGGCCGGTCGTCGGCCAGCAGGATCAGGACGCCCCGCCGGCCTGCCACGTCGAGCGGGCGTGCACCCAGCACGCGGATCCCCGGCGGGTAACCGAGCGCTGCCAGACAGCCGGTCCGCCGCGCCGGGTCGGCCAGCGGGCCGAAATCGGGCGGCGTGGTGAGCACCGCGAGCACCTGCGCCTCGGTGAGGCCCAGGTCGGAGGGCACCGGTGTGGTGGTGATGCGGCCGAACTGACCCGTGGGCGCCGGTGGTTTCGACAGCGGGGCCGGGTGCTGCAGCATGATTGCCCCGATTGCGACGGCGACGACTGCTGCGCAGCCGCCGATGATCGCGCCGATGCGACGCCAGCGGCGCGCATGTCGCGGGCGTTCGGCGCGCAGGGCCGCGATCAGTTTGGCGCTCACCTCCGGTGGCACGGGTGGTGCCGACTCGGCGTCGAGGTCGGCACCCAGTCCGGCAAGGTCGCGCCGGACCCGCTCGAGCGCGGCGAGCATGTCGGCCGCCTCGGGATCGTCGCGCACGCGCCTGCGCACCCGGGCCGCGGTCGCATCGTCGAGGAGCCCGGCCTGCAGGTCGGCCAGCAGCTCAGGGGTGAGCGGCTCCTCGATGGGCGCTGGTCGCGGGCTGCGGTTCATCGCCATCAAAATACTGCAGCGTGCGCGCCAGTTTGGCTCGTGCGCGGGCACACCGGCTCTTGATGGTGCCTTCGGCGACGCCGAGCAGCCGTGCGGTCTCTGCCACCGAATATCCCTGCATGTCGACCGCGACCACCGCGGCACGCTGATCGACCGGCAGCTGCAGAAGTGCGCGTTCCACCGTGATCGCCGTCGTGACACGCGGCGCCGGGTCGGCGGCCGGATCGCGCAGGTGGTTGACGTGGCCGAGTTCGACGTAGTGGGTGGCCGACGGCTGAGTTCTGGTGCGGCGCAGGCGATCCAGGCAGGCGTTGACCACGATGCGGTACAGCCAGCTGCTCACCGCGCAGTCGAATCGGAATGTCGCAGCGGTGCGGTGCGCCTTGAGCAACGCCTCCTGGACGGCGTCGTCGGCGTCGTCGAGGTGGTTGCTGGTCAGGTAGGCCAGCCGGCGCAGCTGGCGGTGGTGGCGCAGCACCAGTTCCTCGAACGCGTACCGGTCCCCGGCGACGTGGGCCGCGAGCAGTTCGGCATCCGAGCGCGTGTGCGCCGCCCCCGCAAACTCTCCCCGTCCCACATGCCGAACCTAAACGGTGTCAGGGCACCTGCAGGACACAAGTTTTCGCCGCACGCCCGAACCGCGAGGTCAGCGGACCCCGCGGTTGGGGATAACCGGCTCAGGAGGCGGCTTTGACCGTGATGTCGGAGATGTCGGTCTTGCTCTTGCCGTCCACGGTGCCCAGCGTCGAGATCCACACCAGCAGATACTGCGTCGGCGCCGCACGCCCCACCGAGATGGTGTTGGACCCGGTCTTGAGCGTGGTCGGCGACGTCAGCTCGGTGGTGTCCGACAGCGAGGACGGCGAGTTGCTGTTGGCCGCACGCAGTTGCACCGCGGTGCCCGTGCTGGTGACGTTGAGATCCACCGATCCGATCACCGTGGGCTGGGGCAACTGCAGGATCAGGCCGACACCGTTCTTGAACCCGGGAAACGGCACCGGATCGGAATAGGTGTCGGTGGACCACATGGTGCTGCTGCTGCCGTCGATCGCGAGTTCGGCCTGACCGGGGTTGTCGGCTTCACCCTCGGGCGAGAACACCGTCGCGCGAACGGGTTTCACCGTGGCGCCGGCTGCGGCGGTGTCGCCGCCCTCGGACTCGGTTTCCGAGCTCGGCGCGTTGAGCCCGAGCTGATCACGGTTGATCCCGCCGCCCACGTCGCCGAAGATCCGGCTGAGGATCGTCGCCATCACCACCAGCGCGACGACGATGATCGCCGCACCCGCGGACAGACCCACGATGAGGGCACGGCGTCGCCGCGCCTCGGCGTCGGCGCCGTCGGTGTGCGGGGTCGCGGCGGCTGCGGCGGGCGTCTGTTCGACCGATTCGAGAAGTTCGGTGCGGTCGGCGATCGCGGTGGCCTGCTGCAGCAGGTTCAGCAGTGTCGGCGCGCTGCGGATGCCGCCGCCGGGCTGCACGGCCCTGGCCGCGGCGGCCGAGATCTGGAACGGGATGTCGCGGTCGACGGCGCGCGGTTCGACCGGTTGACCGGCCGCGTCGAGCGCTGCGGGTTCGAGGCCGCTGGGCTCTCCGGACTCGGGCAGCGGCCACCGGTTGACCAGCAGCGCATACAGCGCCGCGCCGATACCGCGGATGTCGTCGTCGGGTGTGGCGTCGGGCAGCGTCGCGGGGAAGGCGAGGGCGACGTCGCCCTCGATGCTCACGCGCACGCGGCTGGGATGGTCGATCGACAGGGCCACCCCCGCGCGGTGCGCGGCCTCGGCGGCCGCGGCCAGCGACTGGATCGCGCGGGCGCCACCGATCGGCGACGGCGCGGTGTCGGCGACCTCGGCCAGCGATCCACCGCGGATCCACTCCGAGACGATGAGCCCGCCGGATCCGCTGTGGGCCACGTCGAGCACCCGGGCGATGCCCGGCACGTCGAGCCGGCTGAGCTTGAGCGTGCGCGACAGGATGTCCTGCACCTGGGAATCCGGCAGTTTGGCGTCGGGATCGACGAACGTCAGCGCCACCTGGCGGTCCAGCGCGGTGTCCAGGGCCTGCCAGAACTGCAGATGCGGCGGGCCGCCGTGGAACACCAACAGGCGGTAGCGGCCGTCGGCGATGGTCGCGCCAGGGATCAGGTGGACGTCATCACCTGAGGTCGCGGATTCGACGGCAGGCTCACGCGGCGGGGCGAAGGAGATCGGTTCACGCGTGGGGTCGCCGCCGTAATCGGCGGGCGGACGCCCGGAACCGTTCGGCAGCGAGACGGTCTCCTCGACGGTCGGCTCCGCGCCCGCGGCCTCGCTCTCGTCGTCGGCGACATCGGGCTGGAAATCGTCGGGCGCCTGGCGGGGCAGCTTGGTGGTCGCGGTCCCGTCAAGTGCCGGGCCGCCCGCAGATTCGTCGGTCACCGGTGATCCTTTCCGAGTCCCCGCTCCGGCAACGGAGGCCGGAGCCCCTACCCAGCCGGGAGCCGGGGTGGTCGGCCCCCGGTGGGGAGAAGAATTCCTCTGATCAGGGTACGTGACCGCACCAGCGGTCCGAGGCGGGACAGCAGGACCGTTAGTTTGCAGGGCTACCTTTTCGGCGGCGTCAACGGCGGAGGTTTCTTTGCCGCCGAAGCGGCCCAGCCGCCCGCGGACGACGCGGATCGCGGCCTGTGCCTCGGGCACTTTCGCCGCGATCAACACGCCAGCAATGATCGGGAGCATGATCAGCCCCAGCACGACGAGGCGGATCATCGAACCGCCCGCGCCGAAGCGAACGGTCAGCTGTTCCACCCCCAGTAGCTGATCGACGACCACGGCGACGAGCACCGCCAGTAGCGACGCGGTGATCGTGACCAGGATGGTGCGCACCACCGTGAGGCTCACGAGCCGTCCGCCGGGCGGGTCGAGGTTGGCGCGCAACAGGACGTGGCCCACGATCGCGCCCGCCATGAAGCCCAGCCCGTTGGCCGCACCCAGATATCCCGCGACCATTTCGGGGTTGTTCGTCAGATGGGGTGCGGCCACCGATCCGGCGATCTTCACGACCGTGATCACGATGATGACGATGATCGGTGTCCAGGCGCGCTCCCTGGCGTAGAACACCCGCAGCTGCAACAGCACCAGCGCATACGGGATCAGGGTGAACGCCGACAGCGAGATCGCCAGGCCCAGGTAGCCGGCGTCGACCCGGCCGAAGTTGCCGTACGCGAACAGCGCGGTGCCGATCGCCGGTCCGCCGACGGTCATGAGCGCGACGATCGGGATCAGCGTGATCATCGTGAGCCGCGTCGCGAGTGACAGATCGCCCAGCACGGCGGGGATGTCGTTCTTGGCGGCGTTGCGGCTCAGCCGCGGCATCACCACGGTCAGCACGGTCACGCCGATCATCCCGAACGGCAGCTGCAGCACCAGCCACGCGTAGTTGTAGATCGCCGGGCCCGAGGCGGCCGCGCCGCTGGCGATCTGGTTGCCCACCACCAGCCCGATCTGGCTGATCAGCACGTAGAGCACCATCGCGGCGGCCATCGCCCCGAACTTCTTGAGCCGGTCGTCGATGCCCCACAGGGGCCGCAGGCTGATGCGTTCCCGGCGGATCGCGGGCAGCAGCACCGAACACTGGGCGACCACACCCAGCGTGGTGCCGACGCCCAGCACCAGCAGCTTGGCGTTGCCCATCTGCACCGGGTCGACCGACAGTTCCCCCGGGACCAGCAGGTACGCGCCGAGCGTGGCGATCGCGACGACGTTGTTGAGCACAGGTGCCCACGCGGGCGGGCCGAACACGTTGCGCGTGTTGAGGATCGCCATGAACACCGACGACAACCCGTAGAACAGCACCTGCGGCAGCAGCAGGTAGGCGAATGCCGTGGTGAGCGGCTCGTTGACCTGGGGGTCGTCGCCCAGCATCAACCGCACCAGCGCCGGGGCCGCGGCCACCGACACGAGCGTCGTCACCAGCAGCAGCGTGGTGACCAGCGTGACGAGCCTGCGCACGAACGCCGCCCCGCCGTCGGGGTCGTCGCGCTCGGCGCGGGCCAGCACCGGCACGAAGATCGCGGTGAAGGTCGCCTCGAGCACCAGCGCCGCGATGAGGTTGGGCAGCTGGTTGGCCACCGAGAACGCGCTGGACAGCGCCGCGCCGAGGATGGCGGCCAGCAGCACGATCCGGATGAACCCGGTGATGCGGCTGATCAGGGTGGCCATCGCCATACCCCACGAGCGCGACACCACCGCGGCGTCGGAGAGTTCCTCCTGCCCGGCCCTGCGGCGGGGCGCGGGTCCGCGCGGAAGACGCCGCGGCCCGGACGGGCGCTGCGGCTGGGTTGCGTTCATCGCCGCCCGTCCGCGGGGGTGTCGGCGGCGTCCGGGGTGTTCGACGTGTCGGCCTCGCCGAACGCCAGCGCGACCTCCAGCGGGTCGTGGTGCTCACCGGGCGGGGTCAGGTCGGCGCGGTCGGGCTGGCCGCGGAACCGGTGCCACAGCCGCCGGCCCGCGAGCAGGAACAGCACGGCGCCGGCCGACAGCGTGATGAAGAACAGCACCTTGCCGTAGGCGTTGGAGTGCACCGACAACCGGACGGGCTCGCCGAGGGGGAGCCCGTCGACGGTCTGCAGGGTGACGTCGACGGCGACGCGTTGCGTGAAGTGCACCTCGATGGGCACGCGCAGCGGCAGGTAGCCGGGCGGCAGCTCGATCTCGCCCATGTCGGTGACCGTCATGCCCGGCGGTGCGTTGATGTGCAGGCGCACCCGGATGGGCACCGGGAGGTCGTTGCGCAGCGCCATCGGCAACGGGCTGCGTTCGGTGGCCAGCGTGTAGGCGCCGCCCGGGTTGACGACCGTGACCGCGGCGAACATGTCGTTGACGCTGCGCACCACCGTGCCCAGCCGCTGGCGTGCCTCGGCGTTGCGGGCCGCGGCCGGCACCGACTGGCTCAGCGCGCGCAGCATGTCCTCCCGCAGCGGCGCGGTGTACTGCACGCCGGTCAGGCCGGTGCGTTCATCGGTGGTCAGCGCCGATGTCAGACCCCACAACCGGCCCGTCACGCCCGCGATGCCGCCGATGATGTCGTCGTCGAAGCGGCCGGCCGGATTGCCGAACGCCTCGGGTGCCGGTTGAGCCGGTTCGGCGGGCAGCGCGTCGCCCTGCGCGATCACGGCACCGAGCGGACGGGGCACGGCCAGCCCCGCGTGGATCGTCGTCGCGATGGTGGTGAGGATGGCCTGCGCATCATCGGGCCCCAGGCTCCACACCAGCGGCGGCATGACGATCTGCGTGCGCGGGGTGAGCTCGGGGGACAGCCCGCGCCACAGCAGGGCGCCCAGTGCCGACTGCCGTCGCGCGATCTGCGAGTCGTGGTCGACGGGGATGTCCAGCGAGGGGTCCAGGTAGGACGGCGAAACCGGATCGGTGCCCGCACCGGCCAGGGCCGCACCGACCGCCGGGTCGAAAGGCGCCACCGACACGGTCGGGCTGTAGCGCAGCGGCGTGAGGTCGGCGCTCTGCGGCGTACCGGTCTCCTCAGTGGAGACGGGGGTGGCCCCGATCGCCACGGTCCGGTTGCCCTGCGACGTGAGCAGGTCGAGGGCGGGCCGGGTCAGGGGACCGTCGCCGACGAGCGTGGCGCCGCGGATGGTCCGGACGCCGAGGATCCGGTCGACGATGTCGGCGGGGCTCGTGGTGGCGATCGCGCTGAGCCCGCGGTCGCCGACGCGGTGCAGCGCCGCGAGGTCGGCCTGGGCGTAGGTGGTCGGGGCGACGCACATGCGCTGGGCCAGCCCGCGCAGCCGGTTGAGCCACGCGATCGCGGCCTCCTGCCCGGCGCCGGGACGTGTGGGCGTGAACCGTCCGGCATCGGGTCCGTCGTTGACGACGTAACCCGCGGTCATCGCGTTGACGGTGACCAGCAGGTCCGGGTCCACCGCGAGGCACAGCGCCGCGCGCACCTGACCCGAGGAGTCGACGGTCGGGCCGGTCGCGAAGTCCACCGCCGAGAGCAGCGTGTCCAGACGCCCGCCGGGTGCCAGCTCGGTGGCGAGTTCGTCGTCGACCAGCCGCACCGGGGTGGTGCCGCCGGGCGCGCCCGCCGCGAGCCGCGGCCGGTCGGCCAGTGGCCACAGCACGGTCAGCTGCACGGGGTCGGACGTGTCCGGCGGGACCACGGAGTTGAGGTTGTCGGCGGCCGATGCGGCCTCGGTCGGCTGGTCGGGCGGGACGCCGAGGACCGGCAGCAGAAACCGTGCGTCGTCGAGGCGGGCCGGGGCGCCGTAGTCGGGTGTGCCGTTGACGTTGATCAGCACGGGGTACACACCGGGCTGTTGCACACCGAGTGAGGGGCGGTCGCCTGCCCGCAGGGGATACGACAGCGTGAACGGGACGGACTGCCCGCGCTGCATCTCGGTGGCGACCGTGACGAACTCGGCGACCGGTTCGAACTGGTCCAGGTTGCCGCTCAGGTCGGTGCGCAGCTGCGTCGACGAGGTCACCGCGCGGGCGTGCTCCATCCGGATGACGACGTCGCGCACGGGGCGGTCGCCGACGTTCTGTACGACGCCGCTCACGGTGACGGTCGAGTCGCTCGTCGTGGTGACGAGGTCCGGTGAGATCCGGTCGATGTGGATCTGGAGGAACCGCGCCTCGTCGGTGTGTGCCGCGGCGCGCGGCAGCAGATCGGGTGGGCCGACGATCATCGTCAGCAGTGCAACGATCGCCGTCACCAGCAGGACCCGCACGACCCTGTAGCCGGCCCGGGTCACGGTCCCTGTCCGCATCCGTTCGTGCGCCGGCGGGCCTGGGGCTGAGCTGTGTCGTCGCGGCGGTTGCGGGTGTGGGAATGCGTCTGTGCGCGTCGCCGCGGCGCACTGTGGGGCAGCGGCGGCAGGGCCGCCGGACCACCGGTGTGCAGCTTGTCGATCAGCTCGCCGGCCACTTCGGCCAGCCTGCGCTCGTCGGCGTACGCCAGGCGGGAGGGCAGTTCGCGCAGCGGCACCCAGGCGACCTCGGTGACCTCGACGTCGTCGTCGGAGAGCTCACCGCCCAAGAAGCGCATGAGGTAGTGGTGCACGGTCTTGTGCACGCGACGGCCCTCGGTGACGAACCAGTAGTCGATGCTGCCGAGCGCGGCCAGCACGCTGCCCTGGATCCCGGTCTCCTCGGCCACCTCGCGGATCGCGGTCTGCTCGGCGGTCTCGCCGAGTTCGATGTGGCCCTTGGGCAGCGACCACAGCATGCGGCCGCGCCGGTCGAGCCGCCCGATCAGCGCCGCGACCTGCGAATCCTTGGGGCCGTCGATGCCGTCGATGACCAGACCGCCTGCCGACGTCTCGTGCACGGTGCGCAACCGGTCCGGTGGCCGGCGTGGCCGGTTCTTGCGCTGCTTGGGCTGGTCCTTGGGTGTCGGTTTGGCGGCGCCGGCACGCGAGCCACGGCCTGGGCCGGGTTTCTTCTCACCTGGTTGCGTGGCGGGCGTCGGCGCGGACGAGGTGTCGGAACGGGTGTCGGCACGGCTCTCGGTGCGCGCGTCCGCCGCGGGTTCGGTGTGATGCTCGGCACCTGCGGCGGGTGGGCCTGCTGCCCGTTGCGCACGGCGATGACCACGGCGCCGGCCTCGGCGTCGTCGTGGTTTGGCCTGTTCGCCGTCGGACACCCAAGCGATAGTAGCTGCCACGCGGGTCGGCTCCTGCCGCACTCGCCGGTAGCGCGTGCGCGGCGCGCATTAGGCTCATCGAACGTGCCCGAAGCTGCTGCTACTGCCGAACTGCTGGCCGGTGCGCTGGTTGCGTTGAACCGCCGCGCCGGGGTCCTGCGCGAGCTCGGCGCGGTGTTCGCTGCCGCAGGCCACGAGCTGTACCTGGTGGGCGGGAGTGTGCGCGACGCGCTGCTCGGCAGGCTCACCGAGAACAGCGACCTCGACTTCACCACCGACGCGCGCCCCGAGCAGATGCAGAAATTCCTGCGCGGCTGGTCCGACGCGCTGTGGGACACCGGCATCGAGTTCGGCACCATCGGCGTCGGCAAGGGCGACGACCGCCTCGAGATCACGACGTTCCGCGCTGACAGCTACGACCAGGTGTCGCGCAACCCCACGGTCGAGTTCGGTGACAACCTCGGCGACGACCTGGTGCGTCGTGACTTCACGATCAACGCCATGGCGGTGCGCATCACGGCCGACGGGCCGGGCGAGTTCCACGATCCGCTCGGCGGGCTCGCGGCCGCGCGCGACAAGGTGCTCGACACCCCGTCTGCGCCGGAGGTGTCGTTCGGTGACGATCCGCTGCGCATGCTCCGTGCGGCGAGGTTCGTCTCACAACTGGGGTTCTCGGTCGCGCCGCGCGTGCTCGAGGCGCTCATCGAGATGGCGCCACAACTGGAGCGGATCACGGCCGAACGCGTCGCGGCCGAACTCGACAAGCTGCTGCTGGGCGCCGACCCGGTCGCGGGCATCGACCTCATGGTGCAGACCGGCATGGGCGCGGTGGTGCTGCCCGAGGTCGGCGAGATGCGTATGGCGATCGACGAACATCACCAGCACAAGGACGTGTACTGGCACTCGCTGACCGTGCTGCGCCAGGCGATCGACCTCGAGGACGACGGTCCGGACCTGGTGTTGCGGTGGGCCGCACTGCTGCACGACATCGGCAAGCCCGCCACGCGCAAGCACGAGCCGGACGGGGGAGTGAGCTTTCACCACCACGAGGTGGTGGGCGCCAAGATGGTCCGCAAGCGCATGCGGGCGCTGAAGTACTCCAAGCAGATGGTCGAGGACGTCTCGCAGCTGGTCTATCTGCATCTGCGGTTCCACGGGTACGGCGACGGCAAGTGGACCGACTCGGCCGTGCGCCGCTACGTCACCGATGCGGGTCCGCTGCTGAGCCGGCTGCACAAGCTGGTCCGCGCCGACTGCACGACCCGCAACAAGCGCCGCGCCGCGCGGTTGCGTGCCAACTACGACGATCTCGAGGCCCGTATCGCCGAACTCGCGGCGAAAGAGGATCTGCAGCGGGTGCGTCCTGACCTGGACGGCAACGAGATCATGCAGATCCTCGGCATCCCGCCCGGCCCGCAGGTCGGCGAGGCGTGGAAGTACCTCAAGGAGCTGCGCCTGGAGCGCGGGCCGCTGAGCCACGACGAGGCCGTCGACGAATTGCTGAAATGGTGGAACGCGAGAGGCTGATCGTGCGTCGAATCAGTCATGGATTACTGCCTGGGTGACCCCGACGGCACGGCCACCATGTGGACCGCGCCGCCCGCGATCGACACCGACGGTGACGGCGTCCCCGACGGCGTCGGCCTCGACTTCGACGGCGACGGACGCACCGACGACGTGCTCGCCGATCTCGACGACGACGGTGTGGCCGACCATCTGCTGCGTGACCTCGACGACGACGGCCACGCCGAGAGCTACTACACCGACGACGGCTCAGGTACGTGGGCGGTGAGCGTCGACCGCCAGATCCGCTGGTTCGGCCTCGACGGTGTGGAAAACACAAGCAGCACAGGTGTATTGGTGGACTTCGATGCCGACGGTGCGGTCGACGACCGGCTGGTCGACACCGACGGCGACGGGCTGGCCGACCAGGTGCACTCCGACGGTTCGGCGCACGTCGACACCGACCGCGACGGCCGCTGGGATCTCAGGCTCGTCGACTCCGACGGTGACGGCCGCGCCGATTCCGCCGCCCCTCTCTAGGCACTTATCCGCGCCGAGTGTTGGCTTGTGTGCGAGATCTCGCGAAAAGTTCGCACACAAGCCAACACTCGAACGAACTGACGAGCCGAGTCAGCCCCGCCCGGCGCCCGGCGGCCCCGCGAAGGCCTGCGCGATGGTCAGCCACGTCTGCGCGTCGGGACCCGTCGCGTGCACATCCAACTGCGACGGCGCCCGCCGCTGCGTCACCAGCATGCAGAAGTCCTCGGCCACACCCGTCACGCGCTGTGCGGCGTCCTCGGGTCCCCACACCCACAGCTCACCCGAAGGGCCGGTCAACTCCACCCGGAACGGCTCGGCCGGCGGGGTCAACCCGTGCACGCTGAACGCGAAATCACGTGTGCGAACACCGATGTGGGCCACCGAACGCAGTCGGTCGGTCGCGGGCCTGCGCACCCCGAGCGCGTCGGCCACATCGAGACCGTGCGCCCAGGTCTCCATGAGCCGGGCCGTGGCCATCGAACCAGCGGCCATGGGCGGGCCGAACCACGGCAGCTTGCGCCCGTCGGCCACGCCCAGCAGCGCGTCGTGCAGCCGGTCCCTCGTGGTGCGCCACTCGGCGAGCAGTTGCGCCGCGGGCAGCGCGGCGAGTGCGGCGGCGCCCTCGTCGACGAAACCCGTCGGGTGCGTCGCGGCCCGCGCGACGGCCTCGGCGAAGCCCGCCTCGTCGGTGACCGCGAGAAGCGCCATCTGATCGGTCCACAGCAGATGCCCGATCTGGTGGGCGATGGTCCAGCCCTGTGCCGGGGTGTCGGTCGCCCAGGCCGCCTCGGGCAGGTCGGCGACCAGCGCGTCCAGCGCGTCGCTCTCGGCCCGTAGATCAGCCACGATCGGTTCCGCCGCCATGCGGATCAGCGTAATCAGGCCCGCCGCGGGGAGGCGACGAAGGCGTGCAGGCCGAGACCGGCCAGATAGATCACCGAACCCGCCGCGACCAGGCCCGGTGAATGCCCGTCGGGCGCGATCACAAGCGCCGCGACGGCGATCGCGCACACGAACGACATCCAGAACAGCGCGTCCTGCACCGTGAACACGTGCCCGCGCAGCGCGTCGTCGACATCGATCTGCATCGCCGAGTCGGCGCACAGTTTGACGAACTGCCCGGCCGCGCCCAGCAGGAACCCGCACACCAGCATCACGGGCAGATGCAGGCTCAGCGCGACGGCCTGCACCAGCGCGGCGAACGCCAGCGCGCCGTTGGCCGTGGCGTAGCGGCCGAAACGCGCGACGACGGCAGGCATCACCAGCGTCGCCAGGAAGGTCCCGGCACCGGTCGCCCCCACGAACACCACGGCCGTGCCCAGGCCCACACCCGCGACCTGGGTCGGGGTGTCGGTGTGGCGGACGAGCACCAGCACGATGAGCGTGTTGATGCCGAACGCCGCTCGGTGCGCGGCCAGCCCGCCCAGGGTCGCGGCGACCGTGCGGACCGAGGCGACCGTGCGGGCGCCGTGCAGCCAGCCGGTCGACACGGCATAGGCCACCGACCCGTGGATCGCGCGCTTGCTCTCGTGCGGGCCCAGCACGTGCGGGCCGAACCGCACCGAGAGCCACAGTGCGAGCGCGACGGGGATCAGCACGATGAAGATCACCACCGAGGCCCCGGCGTCGCCCGCGCCGAACAGCCAGCGCGGCAACAGCATGAAGTTGGCGCCGAGAAACGCCGCGGCCGCCCCGGTCGCGGTGGCCACCGAATTCATCGCCACCACCTGGCCGCGGGGTACGACGTCGGGCAGCGCGGCCGACAGACCGGAGGACACGAACCGCGTGAAGCCGTTGATGATCAGCGCGCAGCACAGGATCTCCAGATCCCCGGCGCCGAGCGCCAGCAACACGCCCACGAGCACCACGAGCAGCAGCCGCCCGAGGTTCGCGCCGATCATCACCAGACGCCGGTCCCAGCGGTCCAGCAGCGCACCCGCGAACGGCCCGAGTGCGGAGTACGGCAGGAACAGCACCGCGAACGAACCCGCGATCTGCCACGGGCCCGCGGCGCGCTCGACATTGAACAGGATGGCCCCGGCCAGGCCGGCCTGGAACAGGCCGTCACCGAACTGGCTGACCGCGCGCAATTCGAGCAACCGGCGGAACTCGGTCATGGCCCGCAACGACCGCCACAAGGCGATGGGCGCGCGAGCGTCAACCACGAAGATCACGTCCTGTTCGGGGGGCTGTCCAGACAGCGGTCGGCAACCCGCTCCACAGTACAAAGATCCGGATATTTCCGGCCACGCCTTAATTTGTTCGCCACGTCACGCGGGTGCTGGTGCCATGATGTATGAGTGGCGCAGTCAGAGGATCCGGAGGATTTCATCGCCCCTGCGGCCCACCGGGTACGCCCGGGAACACTGCTGCTCGCCAACACCGATCTGCTCGAGCCGACGTTCCGGCGCACGGTCATCTACATCGTCGAGCACAATTCGGGCGGCACGCTCGGGGTGATCCTCAACCGGCCGAGTGAGACCGCTGTCTACAACGTCCTGCCGCAGTGGGCCGAGGTCACCGCGAAACCCAAGACGATGTTCATCGGCGGCCCGGTCAAACGGGATTCGGCGTTGTGTCTCGCGACGCTGCGGGTCGGCATGCAGGCCGACGGCGTCGACGGGTTGCGGCATGTACAGGGCCGTGTGGTGATGGTGGATCTCGACGCCGATCCCGAGGAGCTCGCGCCCGTCATCGAGGGTGTCCGCATCTTCGCGGGATACTCCGGCTGGACCACCGGGCAGCTGGACGGCGAGATCGAGCGCGACGATTGGATCGTGTTGTCGGCGTTGCCCTCCGACGTGCTCATCGAGCCGCGGATCGACCTGTGGGGACGTGTGCTGCGACGTCAGCCGCTGCCGATGTCGCTGCTGGCGACCCACCCCATCGACGTGAGCCGCAACTGATCACTTGCTGCAGGACAGCGTGCAGGCCGCGCATGCCTCCGGGGCGCAGCCGCCCGACTCCGCGCGTGCCGCTTCACTCGCCGCTTGACTGACGGCGACGGCCTTGGCGCTCTGCCAGCAGCCCGCGGCCACGGTCGCGATGGCCCCGATGACGCACACCACGACGACCATGAGCCCGGTCTGCGGGGCGGCGGCCAACGCGGTGGCGCCGCCCGCGGCGAGCATGACCGCGGCGGCCAGCTGCGTCGGGGCAACCGCTCTCAACACGCCCCGCACCGGATCTCCGTAACGGGGCCGGGTCAACAGCCACAACCCGAGGACTGCGACGACGACGGCGGCGCTCAGACACAGCAGCGCGGCGATCAGCATGGGCCCACAATACGAGTTCGGCGGCGTTCGTGCGGTATCGGGCCGGGGCTCGGCGCCCCGGCCCAACCTCTAGCCCGGGAGGCCCGGGAGCTGGGGCAAAGCGGGCAGCGCGGATGGCGCAACCGGTGCAGGCGCGGCGGGCGGAGCCGCAGGAGCGGGCGCCGGCGCGCTGACCCGGAAGCCCGAGACGATCGCGTCGGTCGCTTCCGCGGCGGCCGATATGCCCTGGTTGGCGGCCGACCAGTTCACCGACAGCGACACCAGGTACCGGTCGTCGCCCGACGTGGCGATGACGTGGCGGCGGGAGGTGTTGAGCACCTGGCTGCCCTCGGTGTAGCTACCTTCGATGAAGGACGAGGGGAATCCGTAGAAGTCGCCCATCGCCATGTCGGTGGTACGCCAGCCGAGAAGCTTCTGGCTGTCGACGTAGCCGTGGCTGATCGCCGCGCGCGGGTCGAAGTCGCCGATGAGCTTGTAGACCACCACCTGGGCGTTGGGTGTGTACAGGTCCTTGCTGGTGCGGTCGGCGATCACGGCGAACGCGTTCGGCACGTTCGGATCGGGGACTTTCGTCCAGTTCGTCGGCATGGGCAGCACGATGTTGAGCGCCGTGAAGTTGTCGGCGACCTGCGGCTCCATCTTGACGCCGTGCTCGGCGAGGAATTCCGAGAGCGTGCCGGAGGTCGCCGGGACGATCGCCGGTTGCGGCACCGCTGCGGGCGCCGCGGGCACGGCG
>Ga0180215_1001836_pt1 | contig 22414 bp, 18 predicted proteins | sample eDN3rd37CBELigBY_FD_128871 | JGI IMG/M metagenome (GOLD analysis project Ga0180215, IMG submission 128871) | Enriched backyard soil microbial communities from Emeryville, California, USA - eDNA 3rd pass 37_C BE-Lig BY (version 2) (version 2) | ecosystem: Environmental > Terrestrial > Soil >... | reverse complement strand
GCGACGCTCCCGACCACGATCCGGACCGCGCAGGAGGAGTTCGGCGTCCCCAAGGAGATCGCCGGCTTCGTCCTCCCGCTCGGCGCGACGATGAACATGAACGGTACCGCCCTCTTCGAGGGGTTGACCGTCCTCTTCCTCGCGCAGGTCTTCGGGGTCGACCTCTCGCTCGGGTCCCAGATCGTCGTGGTGATCATGTGCATCCTGACCGCTATCGGTACGGCGGGCGTCCCGGGCGGCTCGATCCCGCTCCTCGCCATGGTCCTCGAGATGGTGGGGGTGCCCGGGACAGGGATCGCGCTCATCCTCGGCGTCGACCGGATCCTCGACATGTCGCGCACCGTCCCCAACGTGACCGGCGACCTCCTCACCTCGCTCATCGTCGCGCGTTCGGAGGGGGCGAAGCTGCGCATCGGCCCCGAGAGCGAGCAGCCGGAGCCGGCAGCCGAGCCGGAACACGCCTACGCCGAAACCTCGGCGAGGTAGCGGCCGACGGCGGCCCCGTGGAGGCAGCCGCGAAAAGTAAGGCGCGGTGCGTGGCCGGTTCGCCGCGCACCGCGTCGTCCAACTCCCAAAAAAATCCCGCCTCTCGCAGGCGGGATTTCTCATCTCACCCCTCGCCCCCCTCGGCGCCCCGGCCAAGATCGGACGTCGGCGAGGTCGCAGGAGGCGAAGCTGTAGTAGACGACGTCGTCGCCGGCACCAGACTCGCCTCCTCCGCCACCTCGCCGGGGCGAATAGCCCGCGCGGCCGCTTCGGCGGGCGGCGTGGGACCGAGGAGGACCGCGATCCACCTATGCTCTTCGGTATTCTCGAGCATGATCCGGACGATCATCGTGAGCGGTACCGAGAGGAGCATCCCGGTCGGACCCCAGACCCACCCCCAGAAGACCAGCGAGAGCATCACGACCAGCGGCGAGAGCCCGAGGCGACGCCCCATCAGGTTCGGCTCGATCACGTTACCGAGCAACGTGTTGACCACGATGTAGGCAATGGAGGTGAGCAACGCGCCCTGCGGGCCGAGCTGGATGAGGGCCAGCAGTACCGGCGGGATCGCGGCCAGGATCGACCCGACGTTGGGGACGTAGTTGAGGAGGAAGGCCAGGAGCCCCCAGAAGATCGGGAAATCCAGACCGATCAGCCAGACACCGACCCCGATGAGCGCGCCGGTCGCAAGACTGATCAGGGTCTTGATCACCAGATACTTCTGGACCTCGTCCACGATCTTCGCGAAGCGACCCAGGTCGAGGTCGGGCATCCTCAGCGCCGTTCGTATCTTGAGCGGGAAACCATTCGCTTCGAGCAGGATGAAGATCGAGATCAGGAGGATCAGCGCCACGCTCGACATGAACCCGGCCAGCCCCACCACCGCCCCGCTCGCCATATCCAACACACGCTCCGGGCTGATCAGCCCGATGTCGAAACGGGCCGGGAGCTGGAGCCCGCGCTGGCTCAGGAACCCGAGCACCGACTCCTGCAGCGCCTGGAACTGGGCCAGATAGCGCGGCAGCGCCAGACGCATCTGGTTGATCGACTGCGTGGTGAGCGAGATCAGACCGCCCAGGACGGCGAAGGTCGTCAACACCACGAGCAGGATCGCCGCCAGCGTCGGGACCCGCCGGCGCTGCAGCCACGAGACCGCGGGCATCAACGTTATCGCCAAGAAGACCGACAACGCGGTCGGCACCAGTATCGGCGCACCAACTTTCAAACCAGCCAGTATGACTACCAGGCAGGCGGTGACCAGCAGGGCGCGGAGCCCCGATGTCGGATTCATATTCGGACCCTCGTGCCCCCAGTTGAGCCGCTGTCCCGATACGATCTCTAACGGCATACGTAAAGTGTGGAATGGAAAAGCTTCAGCCGAACGGTGCGCACCGTTCGGCTGATACCCATAGCGAATCCCGAAGGTTCTGGCAATGTCGGCCGCTAAGGCTCACCCGCGCGGCGGCTGCCCCCCGCTCCGCCCACCCGCTCGCGCTGGGCGACGGCGACGACGTCGTCTCCCACCGGCGTGGCTACGCCGCTCCCCTGCGGTGCCGGCGCCAGGGACGACGCCCGTCGCTCCCTCCACGGTCGCGCCTCGACCGGCGCTCGCCAACTCCGCCTCCCGCTTCGCCCTCTGCTCCGCCTTCTGCCGCGCGCGCTCGCGCTCCTGCGCCCGCTGCGCGCGGATCGCGGCGATGCGCTCCGCCAACGGCACCTCGAACCGCTCCGTGGGGCGCGCCGCGTAATCGAACCCTTCCAACTTCACACGCGTGAGCTTCGTGCCGAGCGCACGCTCGATCGCACGCAGGCCCCCCTCCTCGTCGGGCGAGACCAGCGTGTAGGCATACCCCGTCGACTCCGCGCGGGCTGTCCGCCCCACCCGATGTATGTAATCCTCAGCCACCGCCGGGACGTCGAAGTTCACCACGTGCTCCAGCTCCGCCACGTCGATACCGCGCTGCGCGATATCCGTAGCTACCAGGATCCGGTACTTCCCCGACTTGAACCCCGCCAGCGCCTCCGTCCGCTGCGCCTGCGAGCGGTTCCCATGGATCCGGACCGCCGAGACGCCATGGCGGCCTAGGTACTCGGCCAACCGGTTCGCCCGATGCTTCGTCCGCGTGAAGACGATCGCGTTCCCGATCTCGCCTCGCCGGATCAGATCCAGGAGGAGAGCAGTCTTCAACTCCTGCGGCACCGGGTAGACCGCCTGGGTGATGCCGGCAGCCGGCGCAGAACGCCGCTCGATGTCGATCGAGACCGGGTCACGCAGCAGCTCCCGCGACAGCGCCACGATCGGCTCCGGCAGCGTCGCCGAAAAGAAGAGGGTCTGGCGTTCTGCGGGTAGATGACGCAATATGCGACGGATGTCCGGGAGAAAGCCCATGTCCAACATCCGGTCGGCTTCGTCCAGGACGAGGATCTCGACATCGTCCAAGCGCGCGTACGGGTACTGTAGGTGGTCCAGCAGCCTCCCCGGCGTCGCGACCAGGACGTCGACACCCCGCCGGAACGCCTCCTCCTGCGGCTTGAGCTTCACTCCCCCGTAGATCGCCGCCCCCCGCAGCCGCGTGTGCCGCCCCAACCCCTCGAGGTGCTCCGCTATCTGCGCCGCCAACTCGCGCGTCGGGGTGAGGATCAGCGCACGCGTCTTGCCGGCCGGCTTCCCCAACAGGCGCTGCAGTACCGGCAAGAGGAATGCGGCAGTCTTGCCACTACCTGTGGCAGCGCTAGCCAACAGGTCACGCCCCGCGAGCGCGGCCGGAATCGCCTCCCGCTGGATCGGTGTGGGCTCCTCGAATCCGAGTTCGGCCGTGCTCCGAACCAGATCCGCATGTAACTTCAAGTCAATGAACGACATCTATTCCTCGGGAGGTGGAAAATCGAAAAACAATCCCTACATATACACGTCGCGTCGAATAATGTTTCATATGGGTGATTGGCACGAAAATTGAGAGCTTCGCGCTGATCGACGGATAATGATGCTGAATCTGCTAATGGTTGCAGCCCCGCTACCACCGCCACCGCAGTGGCGTGAGACTACCGTGGGATCGATGGGCGGGCTGGGCACGGAGCGCATGACGTTGGTAGCGGTGAATGGACTATGAGATGATTGAAGGTCAGCTGCCGGCCGGGACGCGTCTCGGCGTGGTCGAACTGCGTGTTGCCGATCTCCGGCGTTCTCTCGGGTTCTACCGTGACCTCCTGGGGCTGCAGGTGGTGGCCGATGATACGGCGTCTGCGTCGCTGGCGGCGGCGCCGCATGGTCGGCCGCTCCTGATCCTGGTCGAGGCGCCGGGCGCGGCTCCTCGTCCGCCGCGGACGATTGGGCTTTACCATCTGGCGTTCCGCCTCCCAGAGCGGCGCGACCTGGCGCAGCTCGTCCATCATTTATTGCGGCAGCGTTGGCGGATCCAGGGCGCCTATGACAACGCGGTCAGCGAGGCGGTCTACCTGACCGATCCGGACGGCAACGGCGTGGAGCTCTACGTCGACCGCCCCCCGGACCTCTGGCGCTGGGAGGAGGGGGGCGTGGTGATGCAGGCTCTTCCCCTCGACCTTTCAGGGCTCCTCCTAGATTTCCGTTACGAGCTGGACCACTCGCGCGGCATACCGGAGGGCGCCGAGGTCGGGCATATCCACCTCCACGTCTCGGAGTTGGCTGGAGCGGAGGCGTTCTATCACGGCCTCCTCGGCTTCGAGGTGACGACGCGGTCGAACCCGGGAGTGCTCTACTTCGCGGCTGGCGGTTACCATCACCACATCGGTGTGAACGTCTGGATCTCGTCTCGCGCCCGCCCCCCCGCGGGTAGTGCCGGGCTGGTGTCGTTCGAGGTCGTCGTCCCCGACGCGGCTGCGCTCGATGGGATCTACCGGAACGCGGTAGGCCGTGGCTGGGCGATCTCGCCGTCGGGGAGTGGTTGGCGAGTCGAGGACCAGGATGGCAACACCGTCGTGGTGCGGACGGACTGAGGCGGTGCCTTCCCAGCACCGGTCCCACCATCTATCATTCTGCGCAATGCAGCGAGCGGTTGCATCGCTGATGGCTGCCGAGTGCGCGCCGATCGGTCTTCGGCGTCAATCGTGAGAGGATGGGATCCTCGTCCCGCGCCGGTCACCCAGCCGGTCAGCATGGGAGCGAACGAATTGTAGGAGTAGAAATGGCCAACCGCATAGCCGAGTTCCGTACCAACAAGGGCACCTTCGCCATCGAGCTCTTCGAAGATCTGGCGCCGAGGACGGCCGGGAACTTCATCTCCCTGGTCGAGAAGGGGTTTTACGACGGGGTGATCTTCCATCGCGTCATCGACGGCTTCATGATCCAGGGGGGCGACCCCACCGGGACGGGGCGCGGCGGCCCGGGCTACACGATCGAGGACGAGTTCCACCCCGCGCTCAAGCACGACGGCGAGGGTATCCTCTCGATGGCGAACGCGGGGCCGAACACCGGCGGCTCTCAGTTCTTCATCACCCTGGCGGCCACCCCCTGGCTCGACGGCCGTCACGCCGTATTCGGCAAGGTCGTCGAGGGGATGGAGGTAGTTCGTGCGATCAGTAAGGTCCCCACCTTCCGCGACCGCCCGATCGACGACGTCGAGATCGAGACGATCGTCCTCCGTTCCCCCTCCGACGCGAACTGAGCAGCCTCGCCTCTCGGGCCCGGCCACCCTCCGGCTCGGGCCAGGGGCGCGCGGCACGCCGCTATCTCCGCCGGTGTACGATGGCCGTGGGCGACGTAAGGCGTCCCAAGGCCATCGTGGCATCGGCCGCCTTCGCGCTTGCTTTACCTCGCCGTTGTACCGATCTTCGGTATGTCATCGTCTCCGAACCCGAGAGTCCGGGTGCGGTCGCGGAGGGGGGTGGGCCGAACTGATCCTTACCATCCCCATACCCCGACCGTACGGCCGGCTGAGGTGATATAGAAATGAGTCACGCCATGAGCGAGAGCCGTCATCCGGAAGAATTGCAGATCGGCCGTATGCGACGCTTACTGGGCCGGGCGCTCCGCCTGCGCTGCCCCGCCTGCGGCGAGGGCGCACTCTTCAGCGGCTGGATCAAGCTCCGCACCAAGTGCGACGGGTGCGGCCTCCACTTCGAACGGGGCGAACACGACCATTTCCTCGGCGCCTACCTGGTCAACTTCATCATCGCCGAGCTCCTGGTCGTCGCCGGGCTGGTGGTGGCGATGCTGCTGACCTGGCCCGACGTCCCCTGGAACGCGCTCAAGTTGTGGCTGATCATCATGATCGTCCCCGCTCCGGTGGTGACCTATCCCTTCTCCCGAGCGGTCTGGCTGGCGCTCGACCTCCAGTTCCAACCGTATCGACCCGGCGATTACGGTACCGATAGAAGCTGATCGGTATTGCGCGAGCCGCTCGGCGGTATTAGTATTGGAAATCTAGGAAGGGGAGTAGCTACGCGGGCGAGACAGCGCGCGCGGCCGAGCCGTCAATACTGCGTTTCTGCGCACGGTTCGGTCAGGTCCCGAACGGATCAGGCGAGACCTTCGCAGGTGCCGACACCAACTGTCGGCCAGGCGAAGATCTCGCCTTTGTCTATTCAAGGAAGTGACCGACGATATGCAACACAGCATCTGGACCTGGGTCGGCTTCAACGCATTCGTACTACTCATGCTGGCGCTCGACCTGGGTGTGTTCCACCGCAAGGCGCACGCGGTCAAGCCTCGCGAGGCCGCGATCTGGAGCGTGGTCTGGGTGGTGCTCGCGCTGCTCTTCGGTGCCGGTGTCGCCCACTTCATGGGGCGCCAGGCGGGGCTCGAGTACGTGACGGGGTACCTGATCGAGAAGGCGCTCTCCGTTGACAACCTCTTCGTCTTCGTCCTGGTCTTCTCCTACTTCGGGGTAGCCCCGAAGAACCAGCATCGCGTCCTCTTCTGGGGGATCATCGGCGCGCTGGTCATGCGTGGCGCGATGATCGCCGCCGGTGCCGCGCTCATCCAGAAGTTCCACTGGATCATCTACGTATTCGGCGGATTCCTGGTCTTCACCGGGGTGAAGATGGCGTTCCACGACGACGACGAGATCCACCCCGAGCGCAACCCGGTATTGAGGCTGGCCTCGCGCTTCCTTCCGATCGATTACGGCGATCACGGGGAGAAGTTCTTCGTCCGCCAGCAGCTCGGTACCAGCGGGAAGACTCGCCGGGCGGCGACGATCCTCTTCGTGGTACTCCTACTGATCGAGACGAGCGATCTCCTCTTCGCCGTCGATTCGATCCCGGCGATCTTCGCGGTCACGCGGGATCCGTTCCTGGTCTATACCTCGAACATCTTCGCGATCCTGGGGCTGCGGTCGCTCTACTTCCTCCTGGCCGACCTGATCGGCCGGCTCCACTACCTGAAGTACGGGCTCTCGGCGGTCCTGGCCTTCGTCGGCGTCAAGATGCTCCTCGCCGACGTCTACCATATCCCGATCGCGCTCTCGCTCGGCATCATCGCCGGGCTCCTCACCCTCTCGGCCCTCGCCTCGCTCGTCTTCACCCGCGGTGCCGAGAAGGGTGAGGAGAAGACTGCCGAAGTGCCTGCCGTCAGTGATCCGGAGCGCGAGGAGGCGGGCGGCGTGGTGGCCGACTAGGGGCGAGGCGCGCTACGGAGCTGAGCAGTCGGCTTGGTATTCGAGGGGCGCTCCGGGGCTGAAGGTCGGTACCGGACGCCCCTCAAACCGTGGGATCGACGTCGGGCGCCCGGCGGAGCCAGAGGGAGCGGTGCCCGTCGAGGGGGAGGCCGTGGCGCTGGCGCCAGGCGAGGTCGGCGAAGCGCTCGGCGAGGTGCCGGACCACCTCGTCCGGTGGGCCGGCGGCGTGCTGGCTCTGGCACCGGATGTCGCACTGGTCGTTGACGTAGTCGATCACGTAGAACTGCCGGCCGTGGGCCTGGTAGGGCGTGTCCGGCACCGCCGCCTCGTCGGCGAGGCAGATCTCGGTGGAGAAGAAGTCCATCTTGCTGATCCGCGCGATCTCGGCGGCGAGGCGAGCGAGGGGGAGGAGCTCGTGCGTCCAGAGCTCACGCAGACTGAGGAGCCAGTAGTCGCCGTTCTGCGGGTTCCACCAGCAGGGGATGATCTCGCCGAAGAGGTAGAAGACCCGCCACCAGGTGGGGCGGTGCACGCCGTGGTCGTCTGGGAGGGTGGTGAAGGGGACCTGGCGCTGGACCAGGTAGTCGTCGGTCCGGTCGAAGTCGCGGGCCCGGGCGACCGACTCCAGGTCTCCGCGGGAGCCGAGCACCACCCCCTTCCAACCCCACCCCCGCGCCGGCTTGATCACGACCTGTTCACCCACCACCTCGCGCTCCTGCGAGGTGAGCCCCCGGTCCGGCTCCCAGCGGCGGATCAGCACCGTCGGCGGGACCGGGATCCCGGCCTGCTGCAGCCTGTGGTGCGAAACCGCCTTGTGGTCCGCCATCATGGCCGCGTCGGGGTCGTCGATCACCCGGCCGCCGCTGTCCTTGACCGCGTAGCAGAGCTGGACGTATGGATCCTCGTGGTTCCACCATGCGGCCGAGAGGTCGAGGAGCGTACGGATCTGCAGCCGTCCCTCGCGGATCGCGCGGTGCGCCTCTTCCACCACGCTCTCGTCCAGCACCTCGCAGCTCAGCCCCCGCACTGCGCAAGCGGCGCGGAGCCAGTCGAAGAACCCACCCTTCTCGACCACCCTCTGGCCGACGGCCAGGTCCACGACGGCGGTCGTGCTTGCCGGGAGCGCGAGCAGATCCACAATACCTCCAGGACCGGGTACCGTAGCATCTCCTTCGACTTACGCTGGCTGCAACCTTTGCGCCCGGGCCCGGCGCCCTGGTCTCGACCCTCGCGAAATGCGATTCTGCCCTCTTGCACCTTGCAAGGGGTGGCACTACCTTCGACCACGCCCCGAACACTGATGGTCACCTGGCCGGATTCCCCGATTGGAGCACGCACTTACGACTGAGATGCCGCCGTCACGTCGCCTGCTGAGCTGGCTCTATCTGGGGCGATTGATCATTGCGGCGGGGATCTTCTCCGGCGCGTTACTGGTCTGGCCTGAGTTGGACCCCGCGGCGACGCGGCTGGCGTCGTTGGTCCTGGTGGTCCCGATCCTGGTGACGTTGGCGAGCGCCTGGCGGACCCACCTACGGCTAGTGGAGCCCGGTCGGAACTTCCTTTACGCCCAGATCATCTTCGACACCCTGCTGGTCACGGCGGCGGTGCACCTGACCGGTGGGAGCCAGAGCGACTTCGCCACGCTCTACATCCTGGTGATAGCGGCGGCTGGGCTCCTCCTCCCGCTGCAGGGTGGTGTCCTGATCGGGGCGTTGGCCAGCCTCCTCTACTTCGCTGATATCTTCTGGGGTCACCCCGGCTCCCCTCCACGTACCGTTTTCTTGCAGATCGTAGTCTTCGCTCTGGTCGCGCTGGCCACGGGGGTCTTGGGCGACCGGTTGCGGCAGGCGGGCGCGGCGCTGGGCGAGGTCGAATCGGAGCTGCGGCAGTTGAAGCTGGAGACGGACGAGATCCTGGGTGCGCTCGATGCGGGGATACTGACGATCGACGCCGGGGGTCGGCTCGTCTATCTCAACGCCGCTGCCGAGGCGCTGCTCGGGCTCCCGGCGTCGGTCTGGATCGAACGGCCGATCCTCGGCGAGCTCGATTCCCGTGCCCCGGGGCTAGGGCGGTCGGTGCGAGAATCGTTCGATTCGAGGGAGCCGGTACAGTGGTACGAGACCCGGACCACCGGACCGGCTCCGGGCGGGAGGGTCCTCGGTGTGAAGACTGCGGTGCTCGACCGTCCCGAGACGGGGGGGTGGGTGACGGTCGTGATCCAGGATATCACGGATGGTAAGCGGGCGGAGGAGTTGCATCACCAGGCGGCGAGGCTGCAGGCCGTCGCCGAGCTGGCCGCTTCGCTGGCGCACGAGATCCGCAACCCGCTCGCCTCGATCCGGAGCGCCGTCGAGCAGCTCACCAGCGCCGAGCTGGCCGCCGCCGACGCCGCAGTCCTACGGCGGCTGGTGATAGGCGAGTCGGACCGGCTCAGTCGCCTTCTCTCCGAGTTCATCGATTTCAGCCGGATCAGGCTCCAACGCTGGGGCCAGGTCGATCTCGACCAGGTCGTCCAGGAGGCGGCGGAGCTGGTGAAGCATCACCCTGACGGTGACCCGGCGGTCCGGATCGAATACGAGCCCAGCCGCGCGCCGGTCCAGGTCGAAGGGGACGCCGACCTCCTCCACCGGGTCATCTTCAACTTGATACTCAACGCCGTGCAGCACGCCGGTCGTGACGGTACGGTCCGAATCGAGCTCGGCCCGGTCGCGGCGTCGGAGCTCCCGGCCGGGGTCGAGGTCGCGGAGCCGGTCCGGCTCCTGGTGGCCGATACCGGACCCGGTGTTCCGACCGACGACCAGCCGCGGATCTTCGATCCCTTCTTCACCACGCGCCCGGGTGGCACCGGGCTGGGGCTCGCGCTGGTCTACCGAGCGGTCGAGGCGCATCGCGGCGCGGTCCTGCTCGACCCGGTCCCTGGCGAGGGTGCGCGGTTCGTGGTCTATCTCCCCGCGCACGCCGCGCCCCAAGACGATCTCCCGTCCCTGGGTCCGGCCGCGAATGCCCCCGAGGCCCCGTTGCGGGTGGGTACGGCCGGACCCAACGCTGCTGAGTTCGACGTCTCGCCCGCCTGAGGCGAGCCACCGATCCAGATACGCTGAAGATGTCCAGAATCCTGATCGTCGATGACGAGACTGCGATCCTAGAGACGCTGCAGATCCTGTTGCGTCGCGAGGGGTTCACGGTGACGGCCACGCAGAGCGGCCGTGAGGCCCTGGAGCTACTCGACGAGTTTCGCCCCGACGTCGTCGTCTCCGATATCAGGATGCCGGGGGTGAGCGGGCTCGACCTCCTGGCGGCGATCCGCGAGCGCGATCCGGACCTCCCGGTCATCCTCATGACCGCGCAGGCGTCGCTGCAGTCGGCGATGCAGGCGGTCAACCAGGGTGCGTTCTACTATCTGCAGAAGCCGTTCGGCAACGACGAGCTGGTGGCGCTCTGCCGCCGCGCTTCGGAGACGCGGACGCTGAAGGCGGAGAACCGTGCGTTGCGCCGCGCTATCGGGCGGCGGGACGACGGCAACATCCGCCGGCCGGTCGGTAAGAACCGTGCGTTCCTGGAGGTCCTCAAGCTGGCCGAGACGGTTGCTCCGGCCGATTCGACCGTGCTGATCACCGGCGAGAGCGGGACGGGCAAGGAGGTCCTGGCGCGCTATATCCACTCCCTCTCCGAGCGCGCCAACGGCCCGTTCGTCTCGATCAACTGCGGCGCGCTCCCGGAGAATCTCCTCGAGTCGGAGCTCTTCGGTCACGTCAAAGGGAGCTTCACCGGCGCGGTGCGCGACCGGGACGGGCTCCTGGTCGCGGCGGGTGGTGGCACCTTCTTCCTCGACGAGGTCGGCGAGATGCCGCCGTCGCTGCAGGTCAAGTTGCTGCGGGCGCTGCAGGAGCGCGAGGTCGTCCCGGTCGGCGCGACCGAGCCGATCGCGATCGATGTACGGATCATCGCCGCTACGAACCGCGACCTGGAGGGGGAGGTGCGCCGCGGTGCGTTCCGGAGCGACCTGTACTACCGGCTCAACGTCATCTCGCTGCACCTCCCGCCGCTGCGCGAGCGCGCCACCGACATCCCGCTCCTGGCTGAACACTTCCTGCAGGTCTTCTCGGAGCGGGAAGGCGGGAAGCGCCGGCTGCGGCTGAGCGAGGCGGCCCTCGAGTGTTTGAAGCGTTACGACTGGCCCGGCAACACCCGCGAGCTGGAGAACGCGCTCGAGCGTGCGGCGGTATTGACCAGAGGCGAGGTGATAGATGTGGATGCGCTCCCGGCGCGGATCGTCGAGGAACGGCCGCAGCCGCTGGTCGACGAGCGCCCGCCGGAGAACCCGACCCTCGAGGTGATCGAACGTGCTTATATATTCTGGGTACTCCAGAGCGAGGGCGGCAACAAGGCACGGGCCGCCGAGGTGCTGGGGATCGACCCGTCGACCCTATACCGGAAGTTGAACCGGTATGGGATAGGGTGAGTAATGTAGGGTTGGGTAGGGAATGATCTGCTCGGACCGCTCCTGCGCGTCGCGTGCGCCTGCGTCGCGGTGAGGACTCGGGGCTGGCGGGATGGTTGCAGGGGGTGGCCGAATTCGGTCAGGGATCGATCGGGGTGAGGAGATGAGCGAAAAGAACGACGAACTCGTGCTCAGCGTAGTGATACCCGTCTACAACGAGGCCGCCACCGTGGCCACGGCGGTAGCACGGGTTCGTGCGCTCGACATCCCCCTCGAAATAATCTGCGTAGACGACGCCTCGACCGACGGCACCGGCGAGGTCCTCGAGCGGCTCCTCACCGAGGGCCAGATCGACCGGCTCCTGCGGCACGAGCGGAACCGGGGGAAGGGCGCGGCGCTGCGGACCGGGTTCGCGCACGCCACGGGCGACGTCGTCGTCATCCAGGATGCCGACCTCGAGTACGACCCACGCGACCTCCCCGCGCTCCTCGAGCCGATCGCCGACGGTCGCGCCGACGCAGTCTTCGGGAGCCGCTTCCTCGGCGGCCCGCACCGCGTGCTCTATTTCTGGCACCGGGTCGGCAACGGGCTCCTCACCCTGGTCTCCAACATGTTGACGGACCTGAACCTGACCGACATGGAGACCTGCTACAAGATGATGCGGCGCGACCTCCTACAGAGCCTCCCGCTGCGGACCGACCGCTTCGGGATCGAGCCGGAGCTGACCGCCCGGCTCGCGCAGGCCGGCGCCCGCATCTACGAGGTTCCGATCACGTATGCCGGCCGTACCTACGCCGAGGGGAAGAAGATCGGCTGGAAGGATGGGGTCGCCGCCTTCTGGCACATCTTCCGCGCCAACTTCCTCCCCCCGCGCGCAAAGCCGTATCAGCCGTCGGAGGAGTGGGTGCGGCGGGGAGAGGGGTGGAGGAAGAGGGAGCAGAAGGCTAAGGTCTAGGGGTCAGGGAATCGCTTGGGATTCGGGGGTTGGGGGTCGGCATTCGGGGGGGCGCCCCCCGAATGCCGACCCCCAACCCCTGACCCCCAATCCAGAACGCTTCTCCAACTACCTGCTATTTCAATGAAACTGTTGATCACTGGCGCCCGGGGGATGCTCGCGCAGGCGGTGCGGCCGGAGTTGGAAGGGCGCGGGCATGAGGTCGTGGCGCTGGATCGGGCGGCGCTCGATGTGGGGTCGGCCGCGGCGGTCGACGGTGTGATCCGCTCGCTGCGGCCTGACGCGGTCATCCAGTGCGCCGCCTACACCCGGGTCGACGACGCCGAGACGGACGAAGCGGAAGCGCACCGTATCAACGCCGAGGCGACGTCGTACGTCGCGGCGGCCTGCCGTGCGGTCGGGGCGCGGCTCGTCTACCCGAGCACCGACTACGTCTTCGACGGCCGAGCCGATACCCCTTACCGCCCGGACTCCCCCACGAACCCGATCAACGCCTACGGTCGGTCGAAGCTCGCGGGTGAGGCGGCGGCGAGCGAGGCGGGCGACTACCTGGTCGTGCGCACGAGCTGGCTCTACGGCGCGGGGGGGCGCAACTTCGTCTCGACGATCCTCGAACGCGCCCGCCGAGGCGACGCGCTGCGGGTGGTGGCGGACCAGCGCGGCTCGCCTACCTGGACCGGGACGCTCGCGCTGATCATCGCCGAGCTCCTCGAACGCCGCGCCCCCTCCGGGATCTACCATGCGACCAACTCGGGCGAGACGACCTGGTACCACCTCGCCCTCGAGGCGATCCGCCTTGCCGGGGTAGAGACGACGATCGAGCCCGTGACCACCGCCGAGTTCCCTCGGCCCGCCGCCAGGCCCGCCTACTCGGTGCTCGACTGTTCGGCCACCGCTGCCGTCGTCGGCGAGATCGCGGGGTGGCGTGAGGCGCTCGCGGAGGCGCTTCCGGGGCTCTGAGCCGGGGTAGACGACGTCGTCTACCGCCTTGTCTTTCCACGACAGGCTCGCCGGCCTGGAGCCTGCCGTAGGCGGTGCTGCTCCCCGCTCACCGGTTGACGATCAGGAGCAGCGCGGCGAGCGCGCCGCCGGCGAGGATCCGCAGCCAGGAGAAGCGGTTCCCGGGGAGCGGCTTCGTCCAGACCAGCATCAGTGCGCACGCCTTGTGGTGCTGGAACTGCTCGGGGATCAGGGTGGGGCCGCGATAGATCTCGATCCCCTCGATCCGCTCTTCCTCGGCAAGGTAATCGAGCTCTCGGGGATCGGAGATCGGGAGGTTGTCGACCAGCACCGTCATCGGGCACCCCCGCGACGACGCGTTGAGGAGGTAGAGCGACCGCGCCGAGCCGATCCCTTTCAGTTCATCCGCAAAGTAGACCTTGCCCCTCCCCGTCTTCCGGACCCATTCGGCGCGTTCCCGGAACTGCACGATCGCTGCTGGGGTTCGACGCCGGCGCTCCACTACCACCAGCGAATCGAGCTTCAGGTACTCGGTGCTCATGCTGAGCTGGAGTACCACGGTCTCGCCCGATCCCACCTCGAAGTCCTTGGTGGTCTGCGTGGCGTAGCCTATCCTGCGGAGGTGGAGGAGGTAGCGGCCTGCCAACGGTGTGGAGATCGTGAACCTGCCGAGCGAGTCGGTCACGACCATCCCTCGCATCATGCGGTCGCCCACGGCATCCTGGAGGATCACCTCTACCGCTGCGATCGGGGCCCGGCTCCCGGACTCTACCACGGTGCCCTGAATGACCTGGGCGGCGGCCAGGGCAGGGAGGACGGCAACGAGGAGAGGGATCAGGGCGGTGGCGCGTGCCGGGGTGCGCATGGTACCATCCTCCGGTGAGGGGGCTCATGGACCGCTCACTGGAGCGGCCAGTCCGGGGTTAGGTTGCATCGATGCTACCAGCGACGGTAGTATTCCGCAACTGTTTCGCAAAATGCAAGTACCGTGACAGATAGGCCATCACGGCGGGAAAGGCTTTCGAGCCCGGTAACCGGTTCAGCGCCGCGCTTTTCGGGGACCGGTCGCCGCGGTGGTGTGCCGCGGCGCGTGGCTTGCTTTACGACTCTGTCTGCCCATCGTACGGTGGCCGGGGTAGCAGCGCTGCGCCGGGCCGTGGGGGACGAGCACGGTCGCTACATTCCTTCTGATCCCTGATCCATCTTGTAGTCTGGCAGGCCGATGTCGGTTGGAGGTCCGCACCCCGAAGCGCCGGAGGTCTCGATCGTGATCCCGTGCCTGAACGAGGCGGCGACGATCGCGACCTGTGTCACGGCTGCGTTCCAGCATCTCGAGAGGTGTGGGTACCGGGGCGAGGTGATCGTGGCGGACAACGGCTCGACCGATGGTTCGATCGAGGCGGCCCGCGCGGCCGGCGCGGTCGTGGTCCATCAGCCGATCCAGGGGTACGGCGCGGCGTGCCTGCGCGGGATCGAGCAGGCGTCGGGGGAGTACATCGTGCTGGTCGATGGAGACGGGACCTACGATCTCTCGACGCTGCACCGCTTCGTCGAGCCGCTGCGCGCGGGGTACGACATGGTGCTCGGGACGCGGCGGAACGGGGAGATCCTCCCCGGCGCGATGCGGCGGCGGCACCGTCATCTCCTGGAGCCGATCCAGACCTGGCTCTCGAAGCGGTTCTTGAACTTCTCGGTCTCCGACGTGCGCTGCGGGATGCGCTCGGTCACCCGGTCGGGGTTGGCGCGGCTGAGGCTCGGCGCGACGGGGATGGAGTTCGCGAGCGAGATGGTGTTGGAGGCGGCGCGGGCGGGGCTCGAGGTGGTCGAGGTGCCGGTGCGCTTCCACCCCCGGCCGGGTGGGGAGCCGCGGCGCAGCGTGGGGGAGGGGTGGCGGGTGGCGCGCCAGCTCCTGCTCCTCAGCCCGTCACGGCTCTTCATCTTCCCGGGGCTCGTACTGACCCTCTTCGGGCTCGCGCTCGAGCTGCTCCTCCTCCCCGGCCCGATCCGGTTGGGGAGCTTCAACCTGGATTACCACTTCATGTTCGTCGGCGGTGCGCTGGCGATCCTCGGTTTCCAGGTGGTGCTCCTCGGGGTCTATGCCAAGACCTACGGGTTGATCCACGAGACCGGGGTCACCGATCTCTGGATCAGGCGTTTCCACCTGCACTACACCCTGGAACGAGGTGTCGCGCTGGGGGCGCTCCTCTTCGTGATCGGGTTGGTGATCAATCTCTGGATCCTGGGTGGCTGGCTCGCCGCCGGGCGCGGGATCATCTTCGCCGTCCGCCCGGCGATGCTGGCGCTGACGCTGATGATCCTCGGCGCGGAGATCGTCTTCGCTTCGTTCTTCTTGAGTCTCCTCCGCAGCTCGGGGTTCGGGAGGATCTGATGGCGGGATCGGTGGTCGGCGGGATCTCGTTCTCGGTCGTCATACCGACGCTGAACGGCGGCGCACCCTTCGTGCGGCTCGTGGAGCACCTCGCGCGGCTCCGCCGGCGCTACGGGATAGAGGTCCTGATCATCGATTCGGGCTCGACCGACGGCACCCCCGAGGCGGCGGAACGAAGTGGTCTCAGGGTGCACCGGATCGAGCCCGCGGAGTTCGGTCACGGCCGGACGCGCAACCTCGGGGTGAGGTTGACCCGAGGCGACGTCGTCTGCTTCATGACTCAGGACGTGCTCCCTTGCACTCCGGACTGGCCAGAACGCTTCGTGGAGGCGCTCGCGGACCCGCGGGTGGCCGGGGTCTACGGCCGCCAGGTGCCCCGGGACGCGTCGACCATGGAGATGTTCTTCGTGGCGCTGAACTATCCGGAGGAGCCGCTGCGGTTCGACCCGGTCGACGGGAATGGCCGGCGCCAGAGGCACCACCCGCGACCGGGGCGGGTGCTCTTCTCCAATGCGTTCAGCGCGGTCAGGCGGGAGTTGATCGAGCGGGTCCCCTTCGTGGACGACGTCCCCGTCAGCGAGGACCAGGTCTGGGCGCACCAGGTCCTGGCGCAGGGGTACTCGATCGTCTACGAACCGGCGGCGGAGGCGCTGCACGCGCATACCTACACCGTGCGGGGGCTCTTCCGGCGGACCTACCTCGTCGGGCGCGCGCTGCGGATGATCGGGTTGGACGCCGGGGCGTCGTTCTCGGAGTCGGTCCGGTATCTCAAGGCCATACTCGGCTATTTCGTGCGCCAGGGGCATGTGCACCGGCTCCCGGAGCTCCTCGTCCACGAGTTCGTGCGGTGGGCGGGTTTCCAGGTCGGGCGGGCGAGGATATGAGCTCGCCCGCGCTCGGTGAGGAGCAAAGGGCTCCTTCGTTCTCCCTCCTCGCCTCGGCGACCGAATCCTTCTGGACGACGGTCGTGTTGGCCGCTAGCGGCGCGATCGCGGCGGGGTTCAGCTTGATCCTCCCGAGGGTCCTAGGCCCCGAAGAGTACGGTCTCTTCAGTAACGTCCAGGCGGTAGTCCTCTTCGCGCTCGGCTTCGTGACGTTGGGGGTGGCCGACGCCGTACCGAGGTTGGTCGGCCCAGGTGGCACCGGTTCGAGCACTCCGTGGACCGGGATAGTCACCCGGGTTAGCTCGCGGGTGATACTCCCGGTTGCGGGTGTGGTCGCGGCCACCGCCGGTTACTGGTACGGCTGGCCGCTACACGTGACGCTCTGTGCGCTGGCGCTCCTCGCGAGCACCGGGGTCGCCACCCTCGCCGGGGGGATCGTCCGTGCCGAAACCAGCCCCGTGCTGGGTTTGCTCCTCGCGCAATCGTGGCGCTTCTTCTCGCTCCCGGTGGTCGCGCTGGTCTGTTGGTTCCCCGTGAGATTCACGGCGTACGGCGCCTTGGTGGCCCTCGCCCTGGCTGGGGTGGCGGGCGCGGTCGTGGGGGGGGGCGCGGTGTTGCGGTTCGGCGGCGGCAAGGTCATCCCCCCGGAGATAGCGCGGAAGCTCAGGACCGAGTCTAGATCCTTCGTCGGTATCAACGCTTCGCTCGCGCTACTCGGCTACCTGGACCAGCTCATCATCCCGGCCGCGCTGGGGTTGACCGCGCTCGGCCAGTACGCGGTCACCTGGTGGTTGGTCGGGACGCCGTTCTTGTTGATACAGGGCGGAACCGGCTACGCCCTCTTGCCGCGTCTACGCCGTGCGACGGACGAGGGGATGATCTCCCGGACGCTGCGCGTCCAGAAGGCCTGGCTCGTCGGCGTCTCGTGTCTGATCGCCGTCGCGGCGGCGACGTTGCTGCCGCGCCTCTTGCGCTCGTTCTACGGCGACCTCTACGAGGTCTCGGCCGGTCTCATCCTCGCCATGGTCCTCTGCGGTCTCCTACGGATAGCGTACGCGATACCGTCGTCGATAGTAGGCGCCTGGGGCGATGCGGCCGCGCTCGCGCGCCTCAACCGGTGGGGGTGGCCGGCGGCGGGGGTGGCGGCGGTCTGCGCCTGGATCGGCGGGGCGACCCTGGGGCTGACCGGGGTAGCGCTCGGGATGGCCGCCGGGCTCGCGGTGCGGTTGGCGATCGCTGCGCTGTTGGCCCGTGAGATCCGCCGCGCCCGGGTACGGGAAGGGCGATGATTGGGCGTAGCGCTCGACGCCTGATCGTCCCGCTGCGGCGAGGAACATACTGCGGGGTAGTTACGGAGGCTCTGTGCCGGATCTTCGTCGTTCGAAAGAGGTTTCGCAATGGCAGCTGACAAGCGGCTCATAATGGCCGCGGCCAACTACTGGGGAGGGGCGATCACCACGGGGACTCAGCACTACGCCCGCCAGTTCTTGAGGACTGGCTGGAAAGTCGCCTACCTCTCCGACCAGATCTCGCCGCTCCACCTGGCACGGCTGCGCTCGCGGGCTTTCACGCTCGACAAGTTCCGCATCTGGTGGCGCGGCGGAGTCCGGGAGGGGGACCGCTTCTGGGGGTACAACCACCTCACGCTCCTGCCGGTGTTCAACGCCCCCATCCTCCGGAGCCGCTTCGCGGTCCGCCACAGCCTCGATCTCTCCGTGCCCAACCTCTTCGGGAAGCTCCGCGCGGAGGGGTTCGACGAGGCGGATGTCCTCTGGTTCGACCACCTGATCTTCACCGGACTCCTTGACCGTATCCGGGCCGGTGCGACCGTCTATCGCATGGCCGACGACGCGCGCCTCTTCCCGGAGGCGTACCCTCCGGCACTGCTGGCCAACACGAACCGTATGTTGCGGGAGGTCGACCTCGTCGTCGTTACCGCGCAGCGCCTCTACGACGCCGTGGTCAGGGAGAGGTCGGAGGGGGTGCTCTACGTCCCCAACGGCGTCGATTACGATCACTTTGCCGGCGGCGATTGGGAGCCGCCGGAGGATTATGCGAGCATCCCGGAGCCGCGCGTGGTCTACGCCGGGTCGCTCGAACCCTGGTTCGACACCGATCTCCTATACGACGTCGCGCGGTCGCGCCCCGGGGTCTCCTTCGTCATCATCGGCCCGGTTCGCATCGATCTCTCGAAGCTGCGCCGACTCGAGAACGTCTTCGTGCTGGGCCGCCGTTCGTACGATGTCCTGCCCGGTTACTTCGCCCACGCGGATGTGGGGATCATCCCCTTCCGTCACTCCGCCATGATCGACGCCGTCAACCCGATCAAGCTCTACGAGTACCTAGCGGCGGGGCTGCCGGTGGTCGCGACGGCGTGGGAAGAGCTCCGGCGGCTGGGGTCGCCGGCGCTGTTGGCAGAAGGGGCCGGTGAGTTCGGTGAGGCGTTGGATCAGGCGCTGCGCGACCCGGGCGACCCGGAGGAGAAGCGCGCGTTCGCTCGGGAGCGGTCCTGGGCGCAGCGGTTCGCGACGATCGCGGCAACGCTCGGGATCGATCGCTGAGCGATGAGGATCTTCCTGAGCTGCCACGGTGCTTCGCTCTACGGCGGCGAACGGGTGCTCCTCGCCTTGGCCCGGGGGTTCAGCGACCGGGGCCACGAGGTACTCCTCGAATTCCCCCACGATGGACCTGCGGTAGCCGTAGCGCGGGCGATCGCCGGGATACGCGTCTGGATCAGCGAGAGACCACGGCTGCCCCGCAACGTACGGGAATTCTTGGCCTACGTGCTGGGTATCCCAGGCGCGCTCCGGGTGCTGGTCCGGGGGATCCGTCGCGAGAGGCCGGACGTCGTTTGGGTGAACTCACTCTACAACCCCTTGGCGGCCCTCGCGGCACGCTGGACCGGCACCCCGGTGGTCTGGCACCTGCACGAGCGGAACTTCCCCGGAGTCCTCGGCCGGGTCTATTCCAGCCTCATGCGCATGACGAGCGACCGTTGCGTGGCGGTGTCGGAGTTCGTCGCGTCGACCGTGACGTTGAGCGATCACAGGATCCACGTGGTGCACAACGCTCTCCTCGAGCGGATCGAACCTCACGAGCCGGGCCGGGAGAGGACCCATTTCACGATCGGATACGTCGGCCAACTCGAGCGGCTCAAGCGCGTGCTCGACCTGCTAGAAGCCGTAGCGACGCTCCCGGACACGCGCTTGCTGCTCGTAGGCGATGGGAAGGACCGCCGGCGGACCGAAAGAGCGATCACCAGATTGCGCCTGGGCGACCGCGTGCGACTCCTCGGTTTCCAGCCGGATGTCCGCCCCTTCTTGCGGGAGATGGATTGTCTGGTCGTCCCCTCCGGGGTCGAGGCGTTCGGGTTGGTCGCGGCGGAAGCGATGGCTGCCGGCCTGCCGGTGGTGGCGGCGCGTGGGGGGGCGATCCCCGAGGTCCTCGGCGACGCCGCGCTCTATTACTCGCCCGGCGATGTCGCAGGACTGGCGGCGCAGATCGGTCGGTTGGCGAGCGACGCGAGATTGGCCGCATCGCTTCGTGAGCAGGGGCTCCGCCGGGTGGAGAGATTCTCGCTCGAGCGGATGATCGACCAGGCGATCGAGATCGCGCGCGATGTCCGGCGGAGCCGGGCGTGTTGATGGCAAATTCACGAGAACCAGAGAGGAATCGAGAGCGATGAGGTCGTTGCAGAGAGCCGTTCCCGCCTGGCGTGCGCCGTTGCTGCTGGCGCTCGCCGCCACAACCCTGCGCCTCCTCCTCTTCCTCGGCCGTGGCGACTACATCGCCTTCGACGAAGGGTGGTACCTCCTCCTCGGCCGGAGTTTGTGGGAAGGGGGAGGTTATCGGCTGAGCGGGCTCCGGCACTTCACCCTCTCGCCCCTCTTCCCGATCCTTGCCGGCGGGGTCGCCAGGATCGTAGGCGACCCGGTGTGGGGCGGCCGTATCGTCGCGGCCATCACCTCGGGGCTCCTGGTCCTCCCCTGCTGGAGCATCTTCGCGCGCCTCTCCGGGCGACGTGTCGCGTTCCTGGCGTCGACCCTGGTCGCCGTCACCCCGTCGCTGGCCCCCTTCGTCGCGCCGGAGCTGGTGGGGTGGGATCTCTGGGTGGGGGCCGAGCCGGTCTTCCACCTCTTCCTCTATACCGGGCTCGCCCTCGTGCTCCGGGCTTGGGAGAGCCGCCGGTCGTTGGATTGGCTCCTCGCGGGCGTCTCCTTCGCCCTGGCGTACCTGGCGCGCTCGGAGGCGGTCGTGGTCGCGGGGTTGGTGGGGGTTGTGATCGTAGGGGTGCTGCTGGCGCGACGCGAACCGAGAGCCCTGGTCGCGCCCGTGATCCTCGGCGGCGCCTTCGCGATCGTCTCGTTCCCCTATTGGAACTATCTCCACGACGTCACCGGACGCTGGTCACTGACCGGGCGCAGCGTCCCCGTCGCGAAGCGGTCCGGCGCGGACGGGCCACGTGCGACGGAGATCATCGAAGGGATGCTCTGGCAGGGAAGGCCCAACACCTATACGCGGACGCTCTTCTCGCTCCACCCATCCGGCACGCGCATGGCGAGCCTGTACTGGGGGATGCCCGAGGACGAGGGGGGACCGGTACCGGATAGCGCGGCCGCGAAGGCGTCGTCTCCGGAGCTCCCGGTGACCGGGGGGGCACCGGGGGCGGCGAGCCGCGAAGGAGCGCCCGCCGCGACGACGCAGGCCGCGCCACCCGCCCCGGTATCTCGGATCGGGCTGTACTTCAAGGCGCTCGGCAAGGTCATCCCCTTCTGGCTGGCGCCGCTGATCCTGCTCGGGCTCCTCGTGCGACGCGAGCGGCCTCGCGCGGGGGAGCTCCTCGTGACAGTTCCCCTGCTCGTGGCCAGCATCCTCATTGCGCGCGTCGTGGCGATCGATCCCCGTACGCAGCTCGTCCTGGTCCCCTTGGCGGTCTACTACGCCGCACGGGGGATCCGCGCGCTGGGGGTGCTCTTCGACCGGTACGGCCCCAGGGGCGTGTTGCAGCGCGGGTTCGTGGGGTGGCTGGTGGCGGTGGTAATCGTCGGGTGGCTACTCACGGAAGACATCCGGCGGCTCTACCTCGGGGTCACCGCCGAGACCAGCCGACAGATCAAGGCGGCGGCGGACCGGGAGGTCGGGGTGGCACTACGTCGGATCGTGCCTGAGGATGCAACCATCATGAGCTGGCACCCCGCGCTCGCGCTCCACTCGCGGAGGGAATGGCGCGTCCAGCCCATCGGCGAGCTGCCGGAGCTCATCCGCTACGCCCATGCCGTCGGCGCCGAATTCATGGTGATATCCCTCGCCCATCCCGGGCCGATACCGGTAGAGATGATGCCCCGGAACTACCTCGTGCTCGAGCTGCCCAAAGTGTTGCCAGAGGCGCGATCCTGGACGCTGCGGCTCGAGGAGTTCCACGAAGAGTACGCCGTGGGGAAGGCGATCCCGCAGTGAGATCGAATACGGTCGTATCAGACCTGTCGTGTAGGCGTGGTGTTTTCCCCTGTGTATAGCATCCGGTTTCCTGGACACAAGGGCAGCTTAATTATGCTGCCATGAGAGTGAGCTCACGGCGGACCTCGGCGGGGGTCCGATATCCGTGCCGCTGGATGAGCCACTCATTGTTGTATTTCTCGATGAAGGCGCCGATTACGGCTCTTGCCTCATCGAGTGTCTGGAAGCGGTGCACATACAAGCACT
>Ga0180215_1001831_pt1 | contig 22441 bp, 20 predicted proteins | sample eDN3rd37CBELigBY_FD_128871 | JGI IMG/M metagenome (GOLD analysis project Ga0180215, IMG submission 128871) | Enriched backyard soil microbial communities from Emeryville, California, USA - eDNA 3rd pass 37_C BE-Lig BY (version 2) (version 2) | ecosystem: Environmental > Terrestrial > Soil >... | reverse complement strand
TTCACTTTGAAAGCCTAACCATAACAATCGTTCCAGCACTTCCTTTCCCATGGTTTCAGAGTTTTGATCAATCCATGTGGACAAATGGCTACACAATAGGTCCAGATACCATCATTATAGCTATTCCCCCACAGCCGGACACCGACTTTTTAAACTATATGATTGCCCATGAGCTCCATCATGCTTCCCCTGAAAATCCGATCTACAATCTTACATTGGAAACCTTTACTCTCGCGGACTGGTATAAAATGGAGGGGGGCGCCGAGTATTTCAGTCTTTCGCTTTATAAGGATAAACGCTGGTGGAAGAAGGAATTTACTGAGGAAATCGAGCAGAATTATATAGAAATTGCCCGGCAAAACCTGAGTACAGCAGACGATGTCTTAAAAAGCAAAATCTGTTTTGGCAATAAAGAGATGGGAATCCCGGTATTTGCCGGCTATTCTTTTGCTTATAAAATGGTAAGGCATTATGCGGAGCAGGAGAAGATTGAGAGGTATCGGGATTTATATCAGGCAGACCCGCATGAAATATTTAATAGCTATATAATCAAGGAGGCCATTTAATTGGAAACAGAACTTCTGAATATATTTGATGATAACCGAAAACAAATCGGTGTCGCATCTCGTGAGGAGGTCCATAAACAAGGCCACTGGCATGAAACGTTCCATTGCTGGTTCGTCAGCAGGGAAAAAGATCAGGATTATATTTATTTTCAATACCGCAGCAAGGAGAAAAAGGATTACCCTGGCCTTTTGGATATAACTGCTGCTGGCCACCTCTTAAGCCATGAATCTGTCATGGACGGCATGAGAGAAGTGGAGGAAGAACTGGGGATTCATGTTGATTTTGCGGACTTGGTGCCACTGGGCGTCATTGATTACATAGCAGAGAAAGAAAATTTTATCGACAAAGAACTGGCCCACGTTTTCCTGTATCACAGCAATTATTCCTTAGAAGAGTTTAGCCCGCAGCCTGAAGAGGTTACTGGGATATACCAGATTGCAATGGAGGAGTTTTATGGACTGTGGTTTGGCGGAAAAGAACTCATTGAGGCAGAAGGATTCCAGGTGGATAATGGCATAAGAATCCCCAACTCCATAAATGTAAGGAAAACGGACTTTGTCCCGCATCAGGATTACTATTATAAGCGTGTGCTGCATTCGATGCGTGAACAGATTGTTCAATCAAAGGTATGATTGAAGGGAAGAAGACAATGAGAAAGGTGTTCTTCATACTTTTTGCGCTTTTGCTGGCAGGGGGTTCATCATCATTCGCAACAAAATGGCTTGAACTTAATCCCGAAAAGGTCGAATCCCGCTCACAAGTTATTGTGCTGGGAACATATAATTTTAAAAGCAAACAAAAATCAAGCAAGGGGAATTTTTACGGAAGGCAGTTTCAAGTCGAGAAAGTATATAAAGGAAAAGCAACAGAAACCATCACGGCAGGCATTGATGTTTACGATAAAGGATGGGCTGAGGAATATCAGCAGGATGGAGGCAAGTTCCTGTTATTTTTGGAGAAAACAAAGGAAGCCCGCTTTCTTGTTCCCGTTGCCGGTCCCAATGGAATGGTCCAAGTGCAGGATGGCAGAATTTTATCAGGTCATGAGGGTTTTTACGGAAAAATACTGAGCGGTGAAGCAAGAACACCAAGTCGTGCAGAATCTAATAATGATGGAGGACATCTGCTCGAAGCATTGCTGTTTTCCTTAACAGGCCTTATCACTTTCCTGTTGATTATTAGGTTTTTAGCAACAGAAAAGGCGAAATCTTATTAAGCACGCCACATTTAGATTATAATAGAGAAATAACAACTATTGAAAAGGCAGGATTCTTATGATTGTAAAAAATGAAGAAGAATTAGCAAAACTGAAGGAAATCGGCAGAATTGTCGCGGAGATCCGCGATGAGATGATTGAAAAAACTAAGCCAGGTGTAACAACCAAGGAGCTTGATGACTTAGCCGGAGAGCTTTTTGAAAAGCACGGAGCGATTTCAGGCCCTAAAGGAGAATACGATTTTCCAGGCTTCACATGCATAAGCGTGAATGAAGAAGTGGCCCATGGCATTCCTGGAAGCCGGGTGATTAAAGAGGGCGATCTTGTAAATATTGATGTTTCAGGATCAAAAGATGGCTACTTCGCAGACACAGGCCTATCATTTGTCGTTGGTGAAGACGAGAAACTGCAAAAATTATGTGATGCGGCTCAGGAGGCATTCGATGAAGGACTGAAAAAATTAAAGCCGGGCGGCAAGCTGAGCCTTGTCGGAAAGACAGTTCACAAGGTTGCCAAAAACAATGGATTCAACGTTATCATGAATCTGACTGGACACGGTGTCGGCCGCTCCCTTCATGAAAAGCCGGACCATATCCTGAACTATTTTGATCCATGGGATAAACAGCTGTTAAGAGAAGGCATGGTTGTTGCCTTTGAGCCTTTTATCTCAAGCGGTGATGAAGAAGTAAGGGAAATGAGCGACGGCTGGACGTTCGTTACACCTAACAAAAGCCATGTCGCTCAATGTGAACACACCGTTGTCATCACAAAAGAAGGACCGATTATCTTAACGAAATAACCATGGACCAGGGGCATTGCATGTTCCTGGTTTTTATATAGTATTACGGTTGAAAAACCTTCATCTAATATTGCTTGAGAAAAAACACTTGAACAATGTCCTCCATTCCGCTAAAATAATAAAAATTTCAAATTTAAACGTAATGACAGAAACAAGTAGCTGCTTATCTCCCTGTTTTAGAGAGCTGATGCCTGGTGAAAATCAGCACAAAGATAACAGTGAATTACCTTCTTGAACTTTCTCTGTGAACAGGAGTAGCAGGGAACGGCACGGGCCGTTAATCCGCTGAGTGGAAGAGCAATCTTCAAAAAGGGTGGTACCGCGTTAGCCACGTCCCTTTCTTTAGGGGCGTGGTTTTTTGTATTCCGATAATAGAAAGGATGGGGGACATGGGGGATTTTTTTGGAAAATTAACAGCCCAGCAAAAACACGAAACAGAGAGGCAGCTGGAGGTATACCGCAATGGTGTCCAGGATATTCTGCCTGAAGCAGAGCTAAAGAATAAAATAGCCAAGTCCATTTTTCAAAACCAGCCTTTAAAAATTAAGCTGGGGCTTGATCCTTCTGCACCGGATGTCCATATCGGCCATACGGTTGTGCTGAATAAACTAAAGCAGTTCCAGGACAATGGCCATATCATCCAGCTGATTATTGGCGATTTTACCGGAAAAATTGGCGACCCGACAGGCAAATCCGCAGCCCGAAACCAGCTCACCGATGAAGAGGTGAAGCGTAATGCCAAAACATACTTCGAGCAATTCAGCAAAGTGCTGGACATGAATAAGGTCGATCTTCACTACAACTCAGCATGGCTTTCGGATCTCCAGCTTGAAGACGTCATCCGCCTGTCTGCCAGCATAACAGTTGCCCGCCTGCTGGAACGCAATGACTTTTCAGAGCGCCTGTCCACAGGCAAACCGATCTCTCTTCATGAATTTTTCTACCCGCTGATGCAGGGATATGACTCGGTTGTACTCGAAAGCGATATCGAGCTTGGCGGGAATGATCAGCACTTCAATGTCCTGATGGGACGCCATCTGCAGGAGCATTTCCAAAAAGAAAAGCAGGTGGTCATCCTGATGCCGCTCCTTGAAGGCCTGGATGGCAAAGAGAAAATGTCCAAATCAAAAAACAATTACATTGGTGTCGATGAAGATCCCAATAATATGTACGGCAAAACCATGTCCATCCCGGATGAGCTGATTCCAAAATACTTCAATCTCGCAACAGATCTGCCAGTAAAAGAAAAACAGCAAATCGCAGAGGGGCTCGAAAACGGCACACTTCATCCGCGTGACGCCAAAATGCTTTTAGGTAAAACAATCGTCCGCATGTACCATGGCACAGGTGAAGCCGATAAAGCCGAACTGCATTTCAAAACTATTTTCCAAAAGGGAGCCATGCCGGATGAGATCCCGGAAGCCGAATGGAAGGGTGAAGGTGAAGTCCTCATTACAGACCTGCTTGCCGGCCTCGGCCTGCTTTCCTCCAAAACGGAAGCCAGAAAAATGATTGCGGGCGGCGGCATCCGTTTAAACGGACAGAAAGTCGGCGATGTTCAGATGCTCGTGAAAATCACAGACGGATTAGTTCTGCAGGCAGGCAAAAGAAAATTTGTGAAACTAAGGCTTAGCAGTGCAAAGTAGGCATATCGCTTTTTCCTCCTGGCACTTTCAAGATATGATAGAATAGACGAAATTTTTAAAGAAAAGCAGGTGAAGGAAATGAAAGCGATCATTCATGAAGGAGTAGCAGGCCGCGCGGGATTATCTTATGGTGAACTGGAAAAGTCCGATCCGGGTAACGGCGAGGTGAGGGTGAAATTAAAAACGGCAGGCTTGAATCATCGTGATTTATTTGTCCTGAACCGCCACAAGCCAGAAGATCCTGCGCTTGTCATCGGTTCAGACGGAGCGGGAGTCATAGACTCAGTCGGAGAAGGCGTTACACACGTGAAGCCAGGTGATGAGGTCATCATCAATCCCGGACTGGGATGGAAGGAAAAGAGCGATGCACCGCCAGCAGGCTTTGAAATCGTCGGCTTGCCGTTTCATGGCACATTCGCCGAATATATCACCATTCCTGCTGAAAACACAGCACCCAAGCCGGCGTATTTAACCTGGGAGGAAGCGGGCGTCCTATCCCTGTCTGCACTAACCGCCTACAGAGCATTGTTCACAAGAGGAAAGCTTCAGTCAGGCATGAAGGTGTTCATTCCAGGGATTGGAGGAGGAGTTGCAACCTTCTTAATGCAATTTGCAAAAGCAGCGGGAGCAACCGTTTACGCAGCTTCCCGTTCGGAGGAAAAATGTCAGAGAGCACTTGAACTCGGTGCGGATAAAGCCCTGAACAGCAGTGAAGACTGGAATGGAGTCCTTGGCGGGGAAAAAGTGGATCTTGTCATTGAATCAGTTGGCCCTGCGACATTCAATAAATCGCTCGAAATCCTGCGTAATGGCGGCACCATCGTAACATTTGGCTCCTCCACAGGAGATCAGCTGGAACTAAATCTCCGCAGCCTTTTTTATGCCCAGCAAAACCTGCTTGGCTCAACAATGGGCAGCGCGGAGGAATACCATGAAATGCTCCAGTTTATTGAAAAGCATCAAATCAGGCCGGTATTGGATCAGGCGCTTCCGCTGGAAGAATTCGAGAAAGCTTTTGACAGACTCGATAACGCAGAACAATGGGGGAAGATTGCTTTTAAAATTAGTGTATAAAAAAGGGGTGAGATTCTGCGAAAAGCAGTGTCTCACCCTGTTTCTTCCTGTCTAGCTCCAGAGCCTGCCCCCTCGAGGTGCCGGGGGCGGGCAAGGCTCTTTCGCTTTTCTTATACATGTAAAAACTTCACACAAACCGGATCCGGAACCATAACATCAGATTGAAGTAATGAAAGCTTCCCGGTATTCTCATCACGGGAATACAAAACAATATTGCTGGAATTCTGGTTGGAGCCAATCAAAAATTTCTCGGTTGGATCAAGCACAAAGTCGCGCGGCCAGTTTCCTTCTGTGGAGGTATGCTCCACAAAAGCAAGCTCTCCATTATCCGGATTGACGGAGAACACCGCAATGCTGTCGTGTCCGCGGTTGCCGGCATAAATGAAGCGGCCGTCTGAAGAAATATGAATGGCGCTTCCCTGGTTATTTTCCGTAAAACCTTCCGGAATCGTGGAAATAGCCTGCTTTTGAACTAAGCTTCCATCCTCATGGTACTGAAGCAAAAGAACCTCTGAGCTAAACTCAGTCATTACATAGGCGTACCTTCCATTTGGGTGGAACACAAGGTGTCTCGGACCGCAGCCCGGCTTTACAGACAGGATGCTTTTTTCCTTCAGAATTCCATCATTCACTTCATACGTAATCACCTGGTCCGTTCCCAGGTCAACTGCAACTAAATATTTTTCGTCCGGAGTAAGTCCTGCATAGTGAGTATGCGGTTTTTCCTGCCTGCTGTCAGGTCCGGATCCGCTATGTTCAATTACCGAAACGGCAGGGTTTAGAGAGCCGTCTTCATTTGTTAAGTAGGACTCCACTGTCCCTTTATGGTAGTTTGCACTGAAAACATTTCGGACAGATGTATCGACACTGACGTGGCAAGGAGGAGAGCCATCTGCCACCTGGCTGTTGATTTTCTCAAGTGAACCGCTGCTGTCCAAACGATAGGCAGCTACTCCGCCGGATTCGCCTTCCTTGGCAACCGAGTATAAAAATTGATTATCCTGGCTGATTGTTAAATAAGTGGGATTATCCAGTTTTGCTGCCGTTTTCACATCGGAAATTCTGCCTGCTTCTGCATCCAGAACAAATGAATAAATCCCTTCACTTTCACCCTTTGTGTATGTTCCTATGTATCCTCTGTACTTGGCCATATGAAGCCTCCTTTAAATGCTTTCTTCTAAAATTACTCTATCATACATAGCGGTTCAAACAAAAGGAAGAGGAAATTTACAATCGACAAAGAATAGTAAAATGGTATATATACGAAAGGATGATTATGTTGAACGCACCCCATTCGATTTTGTCAGTTTGGAAAAAATTTGATCGCTTTCCGATGGAGACCCTGACAAAAGCATGGTTTTACGATAAAGCCGGCATTAAAAAGCAGCGGGAGGTTTCCTTAATGAAGGAGCACCATGATCAGTATGGCATTACCGGAAACTGTTTTGACCTGGCGATCTGGCTTCTTCATGAATTTAAGCAGGCTGGAATCGATGCCTATCCGGTTGGCCACGAATTGAAAACATCTTCAGCCCATGCAGCAGTGGTGGCAGTGGATGAAGAGGGGCGCCGCTTTCTATGTGACCTGGGCGACCAATGGCTGCAGCCCATATTAATTGATCCGGAGGCAAGAGACTTTACGCCGGAAAAAGTAAGCGGATTTTTCCCGGCAGCAGATGTTCAGGTCTCATCTGAAGACGGACAGCTGGAAATTGCTTATCACCGCCCAAACGGAAAAATATCGCGGCAGAGTTATGATACGGATCCGGCAGCCATGAACATTTTCCTGGAAGCAGCTGAACGATCTCAGAACACTATTTATCCAAAGGCATTGCTGGAACAGCGGATTCCCTATAAAAATGAAACCGCCCATTGGGAATTTTATAATTGGGAAAGCTTCCTCAGTACAACAGAAGGCCTGTATCATGACGCTCCTGTGGATACTATTGAAGAATGGTCTGCCCGGATTCATGAAAAGACAGGGTATGATAAGGAATTTTTAATTGAAGCATTGGGCTTCTATAAGAAGCTGGGAGATTGAAAAACTGATGCTGGTTGAGAATCTTTTTATCTGAATGTCACTCAAAAACTGGATTCGCTCATAAGATCTGACTTTCGCCCATAAACACAAAAAATCACTCAAAACATCTCAAGCTTGCCCATAACGCCAGGAACTAAAGGAGCTGCCATGTACATAAAACTCTATCAATATCATATCCGCCCGGAAAACGAACAGGAACTGATGCTGCTCCAGCGGAAAGCCGGTCATATCTACCGGAATTACATCGATGTTCAGACCAAAATGTTAAAAAACAAGATAGATGAGACAAAGTGGACAGAAATCAGTTTTTTTAAGTCGGAAGAAGACTATCAAAACAAGCTGCCGCTGATTAACAGCAATGCCGACATTCAGGAGCTTTACAGAAGGTTTGAATCTCTGCTGATCAGCGAAATAAAGGAAGAAGATTATGAGGAATGGCTTTAAAACCATAGTTAATGACTCTTCCTCTTAAGGAAATCCTCCTATTTATTCTCCATTCTGTTATTTTGAAGATATAGTAGGATATAATCGAAGCAGGACATAAGAGAGGGGATATACATACAGATGGAGCCTATTCGAAAAGTTTCAGCGTATCTTACTCAAAATGCGGAGGTATTATCAGAAGAGATTGTTGCAGAAATCGTAAGCCGGTTTGGTTTCGAAATTCCCAAACAGGAAATTGATGCGGCCGTTTCGATGTATGTTGAGTTTATAAATTATCTGGGAGTCATGATTGCTAACAGCGAAAATCGGGTTCCTGAAGGACTGGTCGAGTGGAGTAAAGGAAACGGCGAACGGGCTGCCTCCCTGGGAGGAAAAATTTCCGATATAGTCACCCGATATCCGGACACCCGCATTGTTTTTACTGATAGATTACGTAATATAGGGATGGAATTTGAGTTAACAGCGGATGAAGTTATTTCTATTGTGAAAAAAGTAAACTACATACTCGACATCAGCATTAATGAAACCGTATTTGCTTTTGAACGGCACTCGGAGGAACAATTAAAGGAGACCCAATCCCAGGTAAATGAACTGTCTGCTGCCATTGTACCGATTCAGGACAGCATTGCCATTCTGCCGTTGATCGGCAGCATAGACTACGACAGAGCACAAATCATCATTGAGAAAACAGTCCCGCGGGTAAGCCAGCTGGGAATTGAAACTTTAATTATCGACTTTTCCGGCACGGTGAATATAGATATTGAAATCGCCAAGCACATTTTTGATATCCGGAATATCCTCCTGCTGATCGGTGTCAACACCATTGCCACAGGTGTCAGACCGGATTTGGCAAAGAAAGCCGTTACCCTTGGCATTGACTTATCATCCCTTGAAGTATATTCGAACGTCCTGCAGGCGATTAGAAGCATTAAATAAATTAAATGATTGAAGCTGCTGAAGCGGCTTCTTTTTATATAAAAAAATATTGTCGAACCCCCACTCCCATGATAGTATTTAGATATTTTCAAATATATTAAATTCACAAAACATAGCTACTATCAAAAAAGATTCGTATTGGAGGCTTTTTGCATGACTGTTTTTACATCCGCCTATTTTACAATGACTGAACAGGAAGCCATTGAATATGCCAAAACAAGACTGAATTATTTTGCTCCAGATGCCGAATTGGACTGCAGGGAAATTGGCGATGGCAATTTAAACTATGTGTTCAAGCTGACGGACCATAAACACAATAAGTCTCTGATCATCAAGCAGGCTGGTCCGGTTGCCAGAATCTCTGATGAATTTAAGCTGTCTCCTGACCGCAACCGCATTGAATACGAAATTCTGGATCTGCAAAACAAACTCGCTCCAGGTTTTGTGCCAAAAGTGTTTAGCTACGATCCCATTATGAACTGTACCGCGATGGAGGATCTGTCTGATTATACCATCATGAGAACAGCCTTAATGCGGCATGAAAAATTCCCGCTGTTTGCTGACCATATCTCGACTTTCCTGGTAAATACCCTTTTGCTTACTTCCGATGTTGTAATGGGGCATAAGGAAAAGAAAGAGCTGGTCCAAAAATTCACCAACCCGGAATTATGCGAAATTTCAGAGGACCTCGTCTTCACAGAACCGTTTTACGATTGTCCGAGAAATGAAGTGTTTGAAGGCACCAGGGAATTTGCCAAAAGGGAAATATGGGAAGACCCGAAGCTTCAGCTTGAAACTGCAAAGCTTAAATTCGAGTTTATGACCCATGCCCAGTCCCTTCTGCATGGCGATCTGCACACAGGCTCGATTTTTGTAAAAGAAGATTCTACTAAAATCATTGATCCCGAATTCGCATTCTGCGGCCCTGCCGGCTACGATGTCGGCAACGTGATCGCCAACCTGATTTTCGCCTATGTGAACGCGAAATATACAATGGCAGATGGTGAAGAAAGACAGGTTCAGCTGGAATATCTCGAAAATACAATAGAAGATATTATAGACTTGTTCAAAAAGAAATTCCTCCGGGCATGGGAGGAGAAAGCAACTGAGCAAACAGCCCGTTATGATGGGTTTAAAGAATATTATCTGGATGCAGTCCTGCGTGACACAGCAGCTGTCACGGGACTTGAACTGTGCAGAAGAATTATCGGGCTGGCATCTGTCAAGGATGTCACTTCCATTGAAGAATACAGCAGCAGAGCTGCAGCGGAAAAGATTTGTCTGGCAGCCGGAAAAATGTTTATTATGGATAGGGAATCTTTTAAAACAGGTGAGGATTTTGTACGTATTCTAAAAGACTGTGAAAAAAGGTTCTAAAGGAGGCAGCATGATGGGAAAACCAGTGGATGTCATCCAGTCTGTCAGATTGGATGATGAAAACGACACGCTCATTCTATTAGATCAAACAGTTCTGCCGAATGAAAAGAACTTTTTGCATTTGAAAGAATTAAAGGATATATGGGAAGCAATCTATCATTTGAAGGTCCGGGGTGCACCTGCCATTGGAATAGCGGCGGCTTACGGTGTCTATTTGGGCACAAAGCAATCAGCAGCAGTAAGCTATGAAGAACTTTATATGGATTTTAAAAAGGCGAAGGAATACCTGGCGTCATCACGGCCAACTGCAGTTAATCTGTTTTGGGCGCTCGACCGCATGGAAGCCCGTTTCCTGAAGGAAGAAGGCAAAGCTGCAGCCGAAATAAAGCAAGCCCTAAAAGTGGAAGCAGAAAAAATACGGGCTGAGGATGAAAAGGTTTGCGAGTCGATTGGACAGCACGCGCTTTCTGTACTTGAGCCTGGTTGGGGTATTCTGACACACTGCAATGCAGGTACGATTGCCACCGCTAAATATGGAACAGCTCTTGCTCCGATTTATTTAGGCCAGGAAAAGGGATATGATTTTAAAGTATACGCTGATGAAACCCGCCCGCTTTTGCAGGGGGCCCGCCTGACAGCATGGGAGCTCGAAGAAGCAGGTGTCGATGTTACGCTGATCTGTGACAATATGGCCAGCATCGTAATGAAAGAAGGCAAGATTCAAGCGGTACTTGTCGGCTGTGACCGCGTGGCAGCCAATGGGGATGCAGCCAATAAGATTGGAACTTCTGGCGTTGCGATTCTCGCAAAACATTATAAAATACCTTTTTATGTTTGTGCCCCTCTGTCAACAGTCGATCTCGCATGCAAAACAGGGGACGATATCCATATTGAATTAAGAGATTCAGAAGAAATTACTTCTAAATGGTACGAAAAGCCGATGGCGCCAGAAGGTGTACAAACCTATAACCCCGCATTCGATGTCACAGATCATGATTTGATTACAGGCATTATTACGGAGAATGGCATAGCTTATGCACCGTTTACTGAAAGTCTGTCTAAGATGTTTAAATAGGAAGAATTCCGCCTCCTGGCCAAGTGGTCTGGGGGCATTTTCATGCTTCCACTTCTATTCTTTATATCTTTAAAGCGTTTAACTAGGAAAATATCCCTGATTCCGATAAAAATAGAGTGTAATTTAACTCTTTTCATCAATCAAAAGTACTATTTTATTTGGGGTAATCCTATAGTTTATGGAAAAATTATGAAGTAATTACCATTCAGATAGTAGAAAGTATTTGTAAACCCTCCAAAATACCTGATACTTTTTAAGAAACTATGTTTCTGTACCTGATTCTAAAGTATGAGAATTAAATAATTTAGCATATTGTTAGAGTCTGAATATTTTAAATATACTTTAAATACAACAAGAACCGACAGAAAAAATATAGATTCGAGAGGAGAAAAAGGATGAAGAAAAAAAGGGCATTAGGAGCAGCACTTCTAAGTATGACAATGGGTTTATCAGTTTTTACAGCGGGGGCATTTGCAAAAGAACCAGAGACTCAAAACGAAACCTACCGGGTATTGATCCAGGGGCCGTCAAACGCTAAAGCTTCTGTGAATTCACAGGTGGACAAGCGCTGGGATTTTGGCAGTGATGGCATGACTGCTGAAGTCAATGCAAAGCAATACCAGGCATTGCTCAAAAATAAGAACTTAAAGATTGAAAAGGTAAGCGAAGTTACTCTTGATACTGCCAGAACGGAAGTGTCCAAGAAAGATTCGGTTTCTATTCAGGCAGCGGGATATCCTAGTGATCAGACACCATGGGGAATTGCTTCCATCTATAATAACAGCAGCATTACCAGTACGTCAGGCGGAAGCGGCATTAAGGTTGCTGTTCTTGATACAGGCGTTCATACAAGCCATATTGACCTGGAAGGCTCTGCAGAGCAATGTAAGGATTTCACTCAATCCAGCCCGATTGTAAATGGCTCATGTACTGATCGTCAGGGACATGGTACACATGTAGCTGGGACGGTTTTAGCACATGGTGGATACGACGGCCAGGGAATCTATGGAGTAGCTCCACAGGCGAAATTATGGGCATACAAAGTACTTGGCGATAATGGCTCAGGCTACTCAGATGATATTGCAGCAGCAATCCGCCACGTTGCGGACGAAGCATCCCGCACAGGATCAAAAGTAGTCATTAATATGTCACTTGGTTCAAGCGGCAAAGATTCTCTAATCAGCAGTGCGGTTGATTATGCCTACAGCAAAGGTGTCCTTGTTGTTGCCGCAGCAGGAAATTCCGGATACAGCGCTAATACAATCGGCTATCCTGGAGCATTAAAGAATGCGATTGCAGTTGCAGCCCTTGAAAACGTCCAGCAAAACGGTACATACCGTGTAGCCAACTTCTCGTCCCGCGGAAATCCTAGCACTGACGGTGACTATGTCATTCAGGAAAAAGACGTGGAAGTGTCTGCACCGGGAGCAAGCATCGAGTCTACATGGTATAACGGAGGCTATAACACGATCAGCGGAACATCCATGGCTACACCTCACGTAGCTGGCCTTGCAGCAAAAATTTGGTCATCCAGCCCATCCATGAGCCATACTCAGCTTCGCACAGAGCTTCAAAACCGTGCCAAGCAATATGACATTAAAGGCGGATATGGAGCAGCAGCTGGTGATGACTATGCATCAGGCTTTGGATATCCCCGCGTGAAATAAGCAATCAGCAACATACCCCCGAAGAACCGTCCGATCCTCTGATCGGGCGGTTTTTTTTAGTAGAATGAATCTCCTCGAATTACATAATATTTCCGCGGAAATGATCATATTTTAGCGAAAGATGAAAACTTGTAAAAATTGCTGATGCAAATCACTTTTGAATATACAATAGGGAGTGGATGTAAATAGAAGGGAGCTGACAGCCATGGCTGTTCAAAATACATATATAAGCGATCGGGAAGCAAAGGAACTGATCTGTGAAATCGGCAAAAGAGTGTACAATAAAAGCTTCGTTGCAGCAAACGACGGAAATATCTCCATTAAGGTGGGCGACCATGAACTCTGGACAACACCAACTGGAGTAAGCAAAGGATTTATGACCCCTGAAATGATGGTCAAAATGGATCTTTCAGGCAACGTGCTAGAGGGCAATCTGAAGCCTTCTTCCGAAGTGAAGATGCACCTCAGAGTGTATCAGGAAAACCCTGAAGCAAAGGCAGTTGTCCATGCCCATCCGCCTGTCGCCACTTCGTTTGCCATAGCCGGAATCAGCCTGGAAAAACCTGTATCACCGGAAGCGATAGTCCTGCTTGGCAAAGTGCCGGTTGCCCCGTATGCCACTCCGGGCACACAGGAAGTTCCTGATTCAATTGCCCCATACTGCAGGGATTACAATGCCGTTCTTCTTGCCAACCATGGCGCCCTAACCTGGGGCAGGGACATCACAGAGGCCTATTTTCGAATGGAATCACTGGAACACTATGCACTCATGCTGATGTATTCAGAACACATCATGCAGAAGTCAAACGAACTAAGCACAGGACAAATTGCAGATTTGATCTCAATCCGTGAGAAAATGGGCATTAAAACAGGCGGAATACCGGTTCCTGGCAATGATAAGAATATCCGGACAGCTCCCGGTCTGCAAGAAGAAATGATCGAAAGCATTGTTCAAAAAGTAACCGAAGAAGTCTTGAAAAACGTTTTAAAATAGCCGAAGTGAGATAGCTATAAGGGTATAGTAATGTTGTATAATTTCAACCTTTTAACGAAACCTATCTTGAATACCTTATTGAAACGCGAGGAGAGATTCCGATGAAACTGCTGGTCATTGGCGGGGTGGCTGCAAGTATGTCAGCCGCATCAAAATTAAGGAGAATGGATGAAAAAGCTGAAATTACCGTCTACGAAAAAGGCAAGTTTTTATCTTACGGTGCCTGCGGTCTTCCTTATTATATATCTGGAGAAAATGATGATTACCGAAAAATGATCGCAAGAACACAGGAGCAATTTTCTGAGAGGAACATCAAAACACATCTTCAGCATGAAGTGTTAAAAGTGGATACAAGCAAGAAGGAAGTAACTGTTAAAGACCTTGCATCAGGAGAAATGTTTACGGATACATACGATAAGCTGATGATCGGAACAGGCACGTTTCCCATCATGCCTCCATTTCCTGGAGCTGATCTTGAGAATGTTCAGGTGCTGAAAACAATGGAAGATGGGATGGTATTAAAAGAAATTTCCCGCAAATCAGAAGTGAAAGATGTTGTCATTGTTGGCGGAGGCTATATTGGAATCGAAGTGGTCGAAGCGATGAAAACCCTCGGCAAAAATGTGCGTGTCATTGAAATGGGAGAGAGAATCCTGGCTCCTTTCGATAAGGAAATAACAGATATCGCTGAAAAAGAAATTCGTGATCACGGTGTAGAATTGAATCTGGGAGAAAAGGTAGAGAGCTTCAGCGGCAATGGGAAAGTGGAGAGTGTGAAAACGGATAAAGGAACTTATGAAGCTGATTTAGTGCTTGTTGCTGTAGGTGTAAAACCTGCTACCAAGTTTCTGGAAGGTTCGGGTATAGAGCTGGCGGAAAATGGAGCCATCATCATCGACCGTGAAATGCGGACAAATATTGAAGGTGTTTATGCAGCGGGGGACTGCGCTCAGGTTTATCACAAAGTGCTTGAAGAAAATGATTATATCCCGCTGGGAACAAACGCGAATAAATGCGGCCGCCTGGCTGGGGCCAATATAGCCGGCAGCCATGAAAACTATGTGGGAACTCTGGGAAGCGCCGCGATTAAAATTTTTAATATGGAGCTTGGAAGAACGGGACTTTCCGAGGAAGATGCAAAGAAGCTTGGCGTCAGCTATACAACTGAATTTGTGAAAGCCGCAGATCATCCAAGCTATTACCCGAATCAGACCCCTATCTGGATCAAGCTGATCTGTGAAAAAGGAACAAACCGAATCCTCGGAGCCCACGCCATCGGCAATAAAGGGGCGGTCCTCCGAATCGATGTATTTGCCGTTGCCATCCATAATAATATGGCAGCAGAAGAACTTGGCATGGTGGATCTTTGTTATGCCCCGCCTTTTGCGGGTGTCTGGGATGCTGTCCATATCGCAAGCAACGCAGCGAAAAAATAGATTAAAGTCAGCGGAAACGCTGGCTTTTTAGTTTTCTCAGGAGGTTTTTGCAAGAAAGATGATGAATATTGTCCATATAAAATCCCTTTTATGGAGGCTGAAATGTTTACAAGAATCGATACAGTCTTTCTGCAGGTAACTGATTTTGGAAAAGCCATTGAATGGTATAGCACTGTGCTTGGCTTCCCGGTAAGATGGAGGGATGACCAGGGAGGGTATGCAGCCTTGGAAATCGGGGAAACACCTTTAACCCTTGTCCGTTCTGAAAAAGTATTTCCTTCCTCTCATATGCCATTTAACTTTTATGTTTCCGATATTGTTGAAGCACATCAGCATCTGGCAGGGCATAAGGTGAAAGCCGGCCCAATCCAGGATGATGGAACGGTAAAGTGGTTTGAGTTTGAAGACCCTGACGGCAATAAGCTGGGCGTATGCCATTTTAAAGAATAAGGAAAAAGCTGCCTCACTTTATGGCAGCTTTTTCAGTTATCAATAAGAATCCTTCGCAAGCTTGGGATGGCGATTCATCGCTCCGAGCAGAATCAGCCCGCTCAGGATGAGGAGTAAGCTTGTGACAACGAAGACTGCAGAAAAACCCAGATAGCCGGAGATCAAACCGCCGATGACCGGACCGATAATGTTGCCGAAGAAGCGGAGGCTAGTGTTGTAGCCGAGCACTTCACCTTGCATGGCAACCGGGGCTTCCTGGCGGATATAAGCGATCCGGACAGGGATGATGCCCCCGATGGTTATTCCAAGCGCAAAGCGGACAAGTACAAGCTGCCACATGTTTGAGACAAATCCTCCCGGCAGATAAAACACGCCTGCGAGGAAGAGGAGAATAACCAATGTTTTTATATAGCCATGCTGGTCCCCGATTTTTCCCCATTGCCTGGCCATCAGCAGATTGCCAAGCCCTGCAGCCGAAAAGGCAATTCCCGCAAAGAACGCCAGATTTTCAGGTCCATGCAATTCACTGACATATAAAGATAATATAGGCTGAATGCTGAAGTGTGCGATTTGAACAAGCGTTGAGATCAGCATAACTGTCAGCAAAACGGGGTTGCTGATAATATGCTGGATGACCGCCTTGCTTGAATACCGCGTTTTCTCGCCCTTTTTTGTTTGGACTTTGTGTTCTTTTGTAAAAAAGACAAGAAAGGCAGAAACAAAGATGGCGATGGAGGTCCATTTAAAGGTATCTGAAAAACCGAATAAATCAGCTAGGACTCCGCCGAGAAGAGGGCCCATCAATGAACCTGTAATGCTTCCGGTCTGCAGTGTCCCCATCACCCTGCCGGCAATTTCCTTCGGAGTCTGTGTGGATATAAACGCCTGGGACATTCCGATGAAGCCGGTAAAGATCCCCGTAAACAGTCTGAGAAAAAACAGCTGCCAGACGTTTGTCACGTACCCCATCAGGAATATGGATATGCCCATCCCGATTCCGGACAGTATTAATATTTTCCTGCGCCCAAAAAGGTCCCCGATTCTTCCCCACACAGGAGAAAAAAGAAATGCAGTCACAAATGTGATCGCAAATGTCCACCCTGACCAATGCTGTACATAAGTTGGAGAGTAGTCGCCAAAACTTTCTATATATAACGAAATAAAGGGAAGCACCATCGTCATGCTGCCTGCCACAAAGAAATTGGCAAACCACATGATCATTAGATTTCTTTTCGTCTGTTTTATCATATTTGAAACACTTCTTTCCGGCAAACATTTCGTTTCCCTAAATATATAATACTAAAAAATTCTAAAAAGAGGAAGGGGTAAGCTATCAATCTAATTTTTATATATCCTGATAACCATGATAAAAACGGCTTTTTTAAGGAAAGGCCGAATTTTCTATGACATTTTTACCAGAGTCCGTGAAAAAAACATTGTCTTATAACAGTATTTATTCTATAATTCCTAATAGGAAAAAGATTCAGAATATATATGAAAAAGGGGGAAGTTGTTTGGAAGCTTTTGTTAATCAGCTAAACGGCATTTTATGGAGTACACCTGTTATTTATATCTGTTTAGCTATAGGGTTGTTCTTCTCAGTCTTAACTCGATTTTTACAGGTCCGCCATATCAAGGATATGGTACTGCTCATGTTTAAAGGGAAAAGTTCCGCAGCGGGCGTTTCGTCTTTCCAGGCCTTATCTATTGCTCTTTCCGGCCGTGTAGGAACTGGTAACATCGCAGGTACTGCCACTGCCATCGCAATGGGTGGACCTGGTGCTGTATTCTGGATGTGGGCCATTGCTTTTATCGGAGCAGGCAGTGCATTCGTTGAATCGACGCTGGCACAGATTTACAAAGTGAAAAAAGACGGGCTATACCGAGGCGGTCCGGCCTATTATATTGAAAAGGGAATCGGAATTAAATGGTTTGCCGTCCTTTTCGCTATTTCTGCATTGCTGGCTATGGCGCTTTTAATGCCTGGCATCCAGTCAAACTCAATTGCACTTGGAATGGAAAATGCGTTTGGCATTGATAAAACAGTAACAGGCCTTATTATAATCGGGTTACTTGCACTGATTATTTTCGGCGGTGTTAAGCGTATTGCAAATGTTGCTCAATATGCTGTACCATTTATGGCTGTGGGTTATATTTTAGTCGCTTTAATTATTATTGGCATGAACATTGGCGAACTGCCTGGTGTTATTTCGTTAATTTTCAGCAGTGCCTTTGGTGCAGATTCCATGTTTGGCGGAATTATCGGAAGCGCGATCGCCTGGGGAGTAAAGCGCGGTATCTATTCAAACGAAGCTGGTCAGGGTACAGGCCCGCATGCAGCTGCAGCTGCTGAGGTTTCCCACCCTGCTAAGCAAGGTCTCGTGCAGGCATTCTCTGTATACATTGATACGTTATTCGTATGTTCCGCAACTGCTTTCATGATTCTATTTACAGGCATGTTCAATACAGTTGGAGCTGATGGAAAGACTCCAATTGTAGAAAACCTTCCTGGAGTGGAAGCCGGCCCTGGTTTCACACAGGCGGCAGTTGAATCTGCACTTCCTGGTTTTGGTGCCGGATTCGTTGCTGTTTCTCTGTTCTTCTTCGCTTTTACAACAATTATGGCTTACTATTATATAGCTGAAACAAATGTAGCTTACTTAATTAATGGCAAGAACAGCAAGCTGGCTATGTTTATCCTGAAAATTGTCTTGCTTGCTGCAACATTCTATGGCGCTGTTAAAACAGCAGGCCTGGCATGGGCTCTCGGAGATGTTGGTTTGGGACTGATGGTTTGGCTGAACTTAATTGCCATCGTTATCTTAAGAAAACCGGCTCTGATTGCACTGAAAGATTACGAAGCCCAGAAGAAACAAGGTCTTGATCCAGTATTCAATTCCAAAAAGCTTGGCATTAAAAATGCTGAGTATTGGGAAGAGGAATACAAGCCGCAGGAAGAAAAAGTATCTTAATAGAAAGATAAGAGATGTCCGGCTGATGCCGGGCATTTTTTTTACAATCTTTAAACTACTTTTACAATTTTCAGGTTATTTCTTAGCATTCTCTTAATATTCATCTTTTAGTATTGTACTTGGGTTTGGTACATAAATACGATGCAAATATTATTGAATAATATGAAGAGGTGCTTAGGATGACTGAATTGAATCGCCGCAAGTTTTTAACGTATGTAGGTACAGGTGTTGGAGCATTGACTGTCGCTTCGACAGGTTTGGGGGCAATGGTACCAAAAGCGGAGGCTAAGGGTGTTGAGGCAGCCTCCCATTTATTCGGATTCCAGAAGAAAATCTCTGGATTAAATTTTAAGCCGATTAACCCGACAGATAAAGATGACCTTGTTTTACCGCGTGGATACAAATACGATGTTGTGGCAGCATATGGAGATGTCATTAACAAAAAAGGCGATACATTCGGCTTTAACAATGACTTTACATTATATTTTCCAATTGATAAGGACAAGCGTGGTCTCTTATGGGTGAATCATGAATATTCAAGCGATCTATTTGTTCATGGTGCAAGGCCGGCAAATGGCAAGTATACGGCAGCGCAAATTCAGAAAATGCTATACAACCAGGGAGGATCAATTATCGAGGTATACCGTGATAAAGAAGGCACCTGGAAAATGGACACGGATTCCAAATATGCGCGCCGTATTACAGGCTTGACTCCATTCCAGCTCACAGGTCCTGCCAAAGGTTCAAAAGCAGTGGGTGGTGCAACGAATGTACAGGGAACTTTTGCTAATTGTTCTGGCGGCATGACATTGTGGGGCACGGTTTTATCAGCTGAGGAGAATTTCGAATCTACCTCAAAGGATGCAGGATTAAATGAAACACATTATGGCTGGATTGTGGAAATCGATCCGTTTGATCCTAATTTCAAGCCGCGCAAGCACACCGCCCTTGGTCGCTTTAACCATGAAAATGCAGCAGTCGGCCTGACCAATGACAATCGGGTTGTGGTTTATATGGGTGATGATAAGAAAGATGCATGCGTGTATAAGTTCATCAGCAAAAATAAATATGTAAAATCCCGCGGAAAAGCAAATGCAGACCTTCTTGAAGAAGGGACGCTTTATGTGGCTAATATGGGCAGCGGAAAATGGGTGCCATTAACTATCGAAAATGTGCAGAAAGCTGTCAAGGGGAATGCAGATCTTTTAAAGAAATTCCAAACACAGGCCGATGTGGCTGTTCACTGCCATGAAGCAGCTCTGCTTGTTGGCGGAACACCTACTGACCGTCCGGAAGATGTGGAAATCAGCCCGTTCGATAAAACGGTATTCATTGCCCACACCAACAATGACAAACATGGCAACTTTCACGGCCATATTACTAGATTTATTGAAGAGGGAGATGACTTGGGTGCACTGACTTTTGATTTTGAAATTTTCGCAGCCGGCGGAAAACAGAGTGGCTTCAGTGCACCTGATAATCTAACTTTCGATAGCCTTGGCAATCTCTGGACGGTAACAGATATGTCATCAAGCAAGCTGAATACAGGAATCTACACGCATTTCGCCAACAATGGCATGTTCGTCATCCCGACTATCGGAAAAAATACCGGCGAAGCCTTTCAGTTTGCTTCAGCTCCCGTTGAAGCAGAACTAACTGGACCATCCTTTACACCAAACGAAACAACCCTGTTCCTGTCCATTCAGCATCCGGGAGAAGAGACGGAAGACCTGAACAATCTGACAAGCAAATGGCCGCACCGCAAGGGAGATACTATGCCGCGCCCGGGAGTTGTGGCGATTACAGGCTTCAAATACTAGGAGGTTATTATGCTATCAAATATCGGGATACCAGGATTGATTATTGTTCTAGTGCTGGCGCTGATCATTTTCGGCCCATCCAAGCTTCCTGAAATCGGCAGGGCATTCGGCACAACCCTGAAAGAATTTAAAAAATCCACACGCGAACTGGTTTCAGACGAACAGCCGGAAGAAAAGAAAAAAGAATTGCTATAAGAATGAATAGGGAAGGGAGAGATATCTTCCTTCCTTTTATAGTGAGGTGAATAATATGAATAATGAGGCAGTAAATGTCCTCCAGCATTTTGAAGAGCTTCGGAAGAGGCTGATGATTATAGCGGCTGTCTTTATAGCGTTCTTGGCACTATCCTTTATTTTTGTCAGCGACATTTACCAGTGGCTGGTTAGGGATCTGGATTTTAAATTGGCTGTTCTCGGTCCTTCTGAGATTCTATGGGTCTATTTTATGCTTGCGTCTGTTGTCGCTATTGCAGCCGCCATCCCGGTAGCTGCCCATCAAATCTGGCTGTTCGTCAGCCCGGCGCTTACCGGAATGGAAAAAAAGGTAGCCTTATCCTATATTCCCGCGTTATTTTTCCTGTTCATTACCGGTATAGCATTCGGATATTTCATTCTTTTGCCGCTGGTTCTGAATTTTTTAATGACCTTATCGGGAGATATGTTCACCGCCTTTTTTACAACGGAAAAATACTTTCAATTCGTGCTGCATTTAACACTGCCATTCGGCTTTCTGTTCGAGCTTCCGGTTGTGATTATGTTCCTGACCAGCCTTGGCATCCTCAATCCCTATTCGCTGCAGAAGATAAGGAAGTATGCCTATTTCGTGCTGATTGTGGTGGCGATTTTAGTTACACCGCCCGATTTTATTTCAGATATTTTGGTTACATTGCCTCTCCTGCTGCTGTACGAGGCGAGTGTAAGCCTGTCCAAAATCATTTATAACCGAAAGCAGAAAAAGCAGGCTGTTTTGCAGTAACTATAATAAAAATCAAAACACAAAAAAAGCTTGGACCGTAAATGTCCAAGCTTTTCTATTATTCTCTTACTTAACACGAGGGAAGCCAAAGCCTGATGCATAATCGTCACCAGCTGCAGCTCCTGTTCCGCCAAGAATATCATTTTGCTTGGCCCGGTTCTGAAGCTCGCTGCGAAGCTGGGTGTGGCTCATGGATGGATTCTGAGCCCAGATCTTAGCAGCTAATCCGGATACATGAGGAGTAGCCATGGATGTGCCGCTGATTGTGCTGTAGCTGCCATCATACCAGGTGGATTCAATTGCTCTGCCTGGTGCAGAGAGCTCGACATCACGCTCCTGGATTAGGTAGTCGCCATCAGTAGCAGGGTTGCCCCTTGATGAAAAATCTGCAACACGGTAAGAACCATTTTGCTGAACATTTTCAAGAGCCGCTACTGCAACAACATTCACCAATGCGCCAGGATAGCCAATCGTGTTATCGGCAGGACCATCATTTCCGGCAGCAGCAACTACCAGGACACCTTTGCTGTAGGCGTAATCAACTGCATCTGCAATCAATGTGCTTTTAGAGCTTGAACCCAATGACATGGAAATGACCACTTTAGATCCTGTGCGGACCGCTTCATCGGCCGCATGCTTAATAGCTCCGGCGATGTCATCAGAATACCCTGATCCTCTGTCATTTAACACCTTATATGCCCAGAGATCTGCGTCTGGGGCTACCCCATAAACACCTTGTCCGTTATCACCGCCATGAGCCAGTACAGTACCCGCAACATGTGTGCCGTGTCCGTTCTTATCCCCGCAGCTGCCGTCAATTAAAGGTGACTTTCTTTGTGTAAAGTCCTTACACTGTTCAGCTTGTCCGGCAAGATCAGCATGTGCTGTATTTACACCTGTGTCCAGCATGGCAACCTTTACCCCGTTTCCGCCTGAAGTGCTTTGGATGGA
>Ga0180215_1001828_pt1 | contig 22457 bp, 28 predicted proteins | sample eDN3rd37CBELigBY_FD_128871 | JGI IMG/M metagenome (GOLD analysis project Ga0180215, IMG submission 128871) | Enriched backyard soil microbial communities from Emeryville, California, USA - eDNA 3rd pass 37_C BE-Lig BY (version 2) (version 2) | ecosystem: Environmental > Terrestrial > Soil >... | reverse complement strand
TCAGCCCGCGGCGAGGAGCGCGAGCTCGATCCGGTCGGCCACCGCGGCCGGCTGGTTCGCCACGGCCGCGTGCAGCTGGTCGGAGTCGACCCGGCCGAGCGCGATCGCGTCGCCGACGAGTTCGTCGAGCACTTCCTGGGACACGCCGCCGGCCGCGAGGTCGACCGCGGTGCGGGCGGGTGTGGTGATCCGGAAGGCCCCGACGACCTCGCAGTCCTCCTCCGCCAGCGTCCGATGATGGAGCGCGAGCCGGTTGCTCGGCACGGTGCGCTGGTCGGGGGTGGACAGGTGCAGGAAGCGGGGCTGCAGGTGGCCCATGCCGTGCAGGTCGGCGGCGCTCTGGTGCGAGACGACGGCTTCCCCCTCGTACCAGGTGCACCACTGAGCGAATTCGTCGAACTTCGTCCGTGGACTGTCGCTGAGGCGGAACAGTTCGGTCTCGACGCGGATCCACAGTCCCGCCTCGATGCGTTCCGCGAAGTCGTGAGCTGCTATTCCGTGGCCGACGGCCTGGCGTGCGGTGAAGAACCCGGCTTGCGTGGCGGCGAGGCGCCGCAGCGAGTCGTCGGCATCGGCCCGCCCGGTTGCGTCGTAACCTGAATCCGTCCACCCTGTCATGGCGCCCAGCGTAGCCGACGAATGTGGTACACCTCACATATTTTCCTCATCCTGTGGCCGTGTGCTCAGTCGATCCTCAGCGTCGTCCGGAAGAATCGGCGAGCATGACGCAACGGAAGCGCAACCGCACCGTCACGATCGCCGTCGTTCTCGTCGCGGCGCTGGTCGCAGTCCTGGTGGGCGCGGAGGTGTATGTCCGCAACCGCGCGACCACGTGCCTCGCCCAGTCCTTCGAGAGCGAGCTCGGCACGGGAGTCGACGTCGACCTGAGTTGGAAGCCGGTGCTGCTTCAGCTGCTCGACCGGCAGGTTCCCTCGGTCGCCCTGGACAGCGACGACACCGCCTTCGGTCCCGCCCAGCAGATGCAGGTGCACGCCGAGGTCAACGATGTCGACCTGCGCGACTCCGCCGAGGGAACCGGCACCATCGGCAGCTCGAGCGCCGACGTGTCGTGGCCGACCTCCGGAATCCTCGCGACCGTGCAGAGCCAGCCGGTCGGCGGCCTCGTCACCGATGTCACGGCCGACGAGAACGCGGGCACCCTGACGTTCACGGTCGGCGGGCAGGGGCTCGCGGAGTTCACCGCGCGACCGGTGGTGAACGGCGGTCTGGTGACGGTCGAGACGACCGACGCGACGATCCTCGGCATCGGGCTCCCGACGGCCCTCGTCGACGGCGTCGTGGAGATCCTCACCTCGGGTCTGCAGCAGTACCCGCTGGGTATGCAGGCCACCGAGGTGAACGTCACCGACGCCGGCGTCGAACTGCGCCTCGAGGGTGGTCGCTTCGTGCTGCCGGAGGCCCCGCAGGGACAGCAGCAGCAACAGCAGGAGGGCAGCTGCGGCCTCCTGTCGTGACCGGAAAGACCGGTCCGGCAGACCGTCGAGTAGAGCTGGTCAGTTCTGCAGACCGTCGAGGACTGCGCGGCTGCCGGACAGTCCGAGGCGCGTGGCTCCGGCCTCGATCATCGCGAGCGCTTCCTCGGCGGTGCGGATGCCGCCGCTCGCCTTGACGCCGAGCCGGCCGCCCACCGTCTCCGCCATGAGCGCGACCGCGTGGGTGGTGGCGCCGCCCGCGGGATGGAAACCGGTGGAGGTCTTCACGAAGTTCGCACCGGCCTTCTCCGCGGCGCGGCACACCTCGACGACGGCCTCGTCGGAGAGCACCGCGGATTCGATGATGACCTTGAGGACGGGGTCGAAACCGATCGCTTCGCGCACGGTGAGGATGTCGGCGAGAACTGCGTTGTAGTCACCGGCCACCGCTGCGCCCACGTCGATCACCATGTCGATCTCGCGCGCTCCCTCGTCGACGGCGAGACGTGCCTCGGCGCCCTTGATGAGCGAATGATGTTTGCCCGACGGGAAACCGACGACCGTCGCGACCGTGACCCCCTCGGCCCGCAGGGGCAACATCGACGGCGACACGCACACCGCATACACGCCGAGTTCGGTGGCTTCGTCGACGAGGGCCCGCACGTCCTGCGAGGACGCTTCGGGCTTGAGGAGGGTGTGGTCGATCATCGACGCGACCTGCGCGCGGGTCAACGGGGTTCCGGACATGACTGCAGCTTCCCATACGGCGGGCCCGACCGTCCGGCACCGCACACCGTCCGGTACCGCATATTGCCTGGCACCGCATCGCGGCTTCGGTAATCCGCTCGCGCGCGGTCCCCTCCGCCACCCACAATGATCGCGTGCTGATCCGTCGAGAACTCCCCGCCGACGTCCGTGCGATCGCCGACGTGCACCGCGCCGCCTTCGCGCCGTTCACCCCGGAAGGCCACGAGCCGGTCGAACCCGGTCTGGTCGCGTCGTTGAGGGTGAGCGACGCATGGCTGCCGCCGTTGTCACTCGTGGCCGAGGACGCCTCGGGCGCGATCGTCGGCCACGTGGTCGCCACCCGCGGACACGTGGGCACCACCCCGGCCCTGGGCCTCGGTCCGCTCGGTGTCCGTCCCGATTCCCAGCGCTCCGGCGTGGGCGGCGCTCTCATGCATGCCGTGCTCGGTGCGGCGGACGCTCTGGACGAGTCGCTCGTGCTCCTGCTCGGGCATCCCGACTACTACCCCCGTTTCGGTTTCGTGCCCGCCGCCGGACTCGGAATCTCCCCGGACGTCGAGGAGTGGACGTCCCACTTCCAGGCGCGGGCGCTCACGGCGCACGACCCCGGACTGCGGGGCACCTTCCGGTATGCCGAGCCGTTCTACGCTCTCGAGGAGCAGGCATGAACGACGATCCCGAGAATCCCTGGTCCGATTCCACCGAGACCGCACGCACCTTCGACGCGGCGAGCGGTGATTTCGACGAGCTGACACCGACCGTGTGGGGGCCGGCCGGGCAGGCCCTGGTCTTCCAGCTCGGTGTCTCCCCGGGCGAGGCGGTGCTCGACGTGTGTTGCGGGACGGGATCGTCCGCACTTCCCGCCGCCGCAGCAGTCGGACCCGAGGGGCTCGTCCACGGCGTCGACGTCGCCGACGAGATGCTCGAACGCGGCCGCGTGACCGCGGAACGCCGCGGACTGAAGAACATCGAGTTCGTCTGTGCGGACGCCTCGCAGTGGGAGGCGCCGTCGGACGTTCCCGCCGCCGGCTACGACGTGCTGTCGATCTCCTACGGGGTGTTCTTCCTCCCGGACATGGACCGCACCTTCTGGCGTCTGGTCTCGCTCGTGCGGCAGGGCGGACGCGCCGGGGTGACGGTCTGGCGACGCGATGCGATGGAGGAGTTCTCGTCGATCGTGTTCGACGTCGCGTCCCTCCACTCCCCCGAACTGCGCGAGCGCGGCGCCCTGCGCGATCGAACACCGCTGCACCGGATCGACACGCCGGACACGCTCGAGGCGTGGCTCGCCGACGCCGGAACCGATTCCGTGGAGGTCCGCACCCTGTCGAATCTTCTTCCGGCGACGGACGAGTTGTGCTGGTCACTGGTGACGGGCACCGGTCTGCGCGCGGCGCTGACCGGGCTCGACTCAGGACGGGTGGCATCGGTGCGGGAGCAGATCGCCGAGGAGGTCACCGCACGCGGACTGCACACGATCGACGCGACCACCCTCGTCGCCACGGGCACGGTTCGACGCCCTCCGGTGTCGGGCTGACGACCGGCAGCAGCGCCGACGGGGGCAGCGCCTACCGAAAGCAGAGCCGACCGGAAACAGAGCGCAACGTGTCACCTGAGACAATCGGGGCATGACGCTCGCCTCATCCGCCGACGATCGACGTTACGTTCTGACCCTGGGCTGCCCGGACACCACCGGGATCGTCGCCCGCATCGCGACCTTCCTCGCGGAGGTCGGTGGTTCGATCGTCGAGGCGGCCTATCACGCAGACCAGGACACCGGCTGGTTCTTCACCCGGCAGGCAGTCCGGGCGTCGTCGATCCCGTTCGGCCTCGACGAGCTGCGCGAGAAGTTCGCGAGCGTCGCCGCCGACATCGGCCCGCAGACCGAGTGGACGCTCTCCGACACCGGCAAGCGCAAGCGCGTCGTGCTGCTCGTCAGCAAGGAGGGGCACTGCCTGCACGACATCCTCGGGCGGGTCGCCGCAGGGGAACTCGACGCCGAGATCTGCGCCGTCATCGGCAACCACCGCGATCTCGAACCGGTCGCGCAGCGACACGGGATCACCTTCCACTACGTGTCGTTCCCGAAGGATCCCGCCGAGCGCGGACCGGCCTTCGAACAGGTCCGCAAGCTCGTCGACACCCACGACCCGCACGCGGTGGTCCTCGCCCGGTTCATGCAGGTGCTCCCGGAGGAGCTGTGCGAGCACTGGGCCGGCCGCGCGATCAACATCCACCACAGCTTCCTGCCCTCGTTCATCGGGGCACGGCCCTACCACCAGGCATTCACGCGCGGTGTGAAGCTCATCGGCGCGACCTGCCACTACGTCACCGCCGAACTCGACGCGGGCCCGATCATCGAGCAGGACGTCGTCCGCGTCAGTCACAGCGACAGCGTCAGCGACATGGTCCGTCAGGGCCGCGACGTCGAGAAGTTGGTCCTCTCACGCGGTCTGCGCTGGCACCTCGAGGATCGGGTGCTCGTGCACGACAGCAAGACCGTCGTCTTCCGGTAGGTCCCCGGAACCGGAACCGGTCCACCCGCAAGCGGATGGACCGGTTTCTTCCGTGGGTGAGTGATCGGCTCAGCCGACGGGCACACCGGCTCGTTCGACGAGGTGCGCGACCTCCTCGTCGAACCGATCGATCGCTTCGACCGAGCTCATGTGGCCGACTCCGTCGAGCACCACGAGACGTTCGAGGTTGCCCGCACGTTCGAGTTCCTCGGCAAGACGCCGGGCGTGGACCGGCGGGGTGAGACGGTCGGCGGTGCCGACCAGCACCGTCGTCGGGACGGTGAGGTTGCGCAGGCCCTCACGGATGTCGAGGGCGCTGAGGGCCCTGCCCCAGCCGCCCCGCGTGCGCGGCGGGCAACCGAGCACGATCTTCTCGCAGAACTGCACCTCCGCGGTGCTCGCGCCGGGCGACAGGGCCACGTAGCGCAGGGCCCGCGTCGTCACCGGGGACGCGGCGAGCGGAACCGTCGCGCCCATGAGCCGGCTCGCGACGGGCACCGGTACCCGCGGGAAGCGTTGCGGCAGCGGCACGATCGCCGAGTCGGCGACGAGCCGGTCGGTGCCGGTGCTCGCGAGCAGCACCCCCGCGACCGTGCGGTCGACGTTCTCCGGGTACTTCTCGGCCCACGCGATGATGCTCATCCCGCCCATGCTGTGACCGGTGAGTACGGCCTTCGCGCCGGGCCGGACCACGGCGTCGAGGACCGCCTGCAGATCGTCGGCGAGCACGTCGGCTCCCAGCGGCCGTGCCCCGGCCTCGCTGTCGCCGTGCCCGCGCTGGTCGTAGACCACCACCCGGTAGTTCTCCGCGAACGCGTTGATCTGCGGGGTCCAGTACGCGGCGTTGCACGTCCAACCGTGGCAGAACACCAGCACGGGAGCGTCCGCATCGCCGTAGGCGAGCACGTTGAGCCGGGCACCGTCCTCGGCGCGGACGTCGAGGATCTCGGGTTCGAGTTCCGGTTCTCGCAGCAACTCGTGCGGCGCGACGTCCTCGGTACGGACGACCGTCCGACGACGCCGGCGGACGAGCACGGCGGTGGTCGCCGCGGCAGCGAGAACGATCGAACCCGCGACGATCGACGCGGTCGGGGACGGCTTTCTCACGGGTGGGATTCTCCTGTCGGTTCGGTGGAGCAGCGCGGCGTCACAGGACGTGCGCGCGACGCAGAAGCAGAGTGGACGGACCGCCGATCAGTCCCACCTCGTCGAGGAATTCGACGGTGCGGCGAGTGCCCTGGCGGAGCTTGTCGTGGTAATGCCTGTTCTCCCGCGCGGCCTTCTTCGCCTCGGCGACGTCGAGTCCGGCCGCCGCGTAGACCTGGTCGTTCACGAGGCTGGTGACGACGAAGTACGCGCTCACCCCGAGGTGGATCCGGATCCATGCCCGCTCGAGACGACCGAGCCGGGCCGAGCGCCTGCGGGTCTCCTCGCGGGCGTAGCGGATGTGCCGCGACTCCTCCACGACATGGACGTGGCTCACCGTCCGGGTGATGGGCTGCACCCGCTCGTCGCGCATGAAGTCGCGCTGCATCATGTCGAGGATCTCCTCGGCGAACAGGGTGCCGCCGTAGGCAAGGCCGCCGCGCGCGACGGCCTTGAACAACCGGCCGGTCTCGCGGATCCAGCGCTTGGGCCGGTAGGAGGGGATGCCGTATCGCTGCGCCGACCGCGCGAACATGATCGAGTGCCGGCATTCGTCGGCGATCTCGGTGAGCCCGAACTGCACGTAGGGGGTCGCCGGATCGTGCCGGTAGAGATCGCGCACGAGCATCTGCATGAGGATCATCTCGAACCAGATCCCGGTGCCGGCGATGCTCGCGGCCTCGTGCTCGGTGAGGGTGATGCGCTGATCCTCCGACATGCGTTCCCACAGGTCGGTGCCGTAGAGACTGCACCATTCCGGGGTCATGCCGTACTTTCCGTCCACGAGCGGCGCATCCCAGTCGATCTCGAGCTCAGGATCGTAGGAGAGCCGCGCCGACGAATCGAGCAGTCGTTGCGCGGTTTCCTGCCGGTGATCCGTGGAGTGTTCACCCGGCAGGCTGTCGTGCTTTCGAAGGAGCGTCATCGCCGACCACCTCGTCTCGGAAAATTATCCGTTACCCGAAGTGTCATTATCTGGATCACACTTGTCAAGCGAAAGGGAGGCCCACCCGCCCTACCACCGAGGACGACGGACCTCCCTGATCACCACCGCGGAGTTCGGACCCCGCAGTCATCACCGCGGAGCGGTCACCACCGCGGGCGCTGGACCTCCTCGACCCGCGGGCGGACGTCCACGAGGTACACGCACACCGCGACGACCGCGATGATCCCGAGCAGACCCACCGCGCCGAAGACGACGAGGACGAGCAACGCGGCCACGAGGATGCCGAGCCAGACGGGCTTGGTCAGCTTGTCGACGGCCGGAAACGCCTCGGCGGGCTGACGCACGACGTGGAACAGCGCGAATCCCGCCCCGGCGATGGCGATGATCTGCAGCGCGAGGATGATCAGACCGGCAAGTGAATCGACATTCGTCACCACACCAGTCTACGAGAATCGGCCCTCGTGCGAGTTCGCACGAGGGCCGATCGATCGCTGCAGGTCAGGAACCGCTGGTCTTGCGCGGAGCCGCCTTCTTGGCAGGGGTCTTCTTCGCCGGGGTCTTGGCGGCGGGCGTCTTGGCAACCGTCTTGGCCGGAGCCTTGGCGGCCGGCGTCTTGGCAACCGTCTTGGCCGGGGCCTTCGCCGGGGTCTTGGCGGGAGCCTTCTTGGCCGGAGCCTTGGCGGGGGTGACCTCGACCGGCTCGACCGGGGTGGCCACGGACTCGACCTTCTCCGCGGCCTTGTCGGCCGCTTCGCGGACGTCGCCGCGGGCCGAGTCGACCCGTCCGGCGGTCTCGGAACCCGTCTCCTCGGCACGCTCACCGAGCTCGACGACGCGCTCGGCGGCCTTGTCGCCGGCGTCGGACACGGCCTCGCTCACCTCGTCGCTCGTCTCGGAGATGCGACCGGCCGCGCGACCCGCGAGCTTCGCGGCCTGCTCGCCGACCTCGCGGGTCCGGCGGGCCACCGTCCCGAGGGCTTCCTCGGTGAGGTCGGCGGCGTCGCCGAGTACGGCTTCGGCGCGACCGATGCCGTCCTCGAGGGCCGGCTGGGAGCGCAGACGCTCGAGCGTCTCCTCACCGCGCTCGGCGAGAGCGGTGTAGAGGTCGGAGGCGACCTTCAGGTACGCCTCGGCGACCTTGCGCAGCTCCTCGGCACTGAAACGCTCGCGCAGCTCCGCGATCTCCTCGGGCAGCTCAGCCGGGAGTTCGGCGAGGCGCTCGCGGAGGGATTCGACCGTCTCGGTGAGATCGGCGGGCAGGGTCACGAAGCGGTCGCGGGCGGTCTCGACCCGCTCGGCCACCTCGGTGCGGTTGGTCTCCGCACGTCGGCGCGCCTGGGCCACGAGGTCGGCGACGGCCTGGACGACGGCGTCGCCGGCACCGACCGCCGCGTAGAGGGAGGTACGGATGCTGGTGGGATCGGTCATGAAGATTTCTCCTCGTCGAAGTCTGTCGGATGGTCGGGCCGGGCATCGCCGGTGTTCTGCTGGTTCTCCCGGCAGAACGAGTCGTAGATGTCGAGCAGGACCTGCTTCTGCCGCTCGGTGAGAACGGTGTCGACGAGCACCGCGTCGCGCACGGCACTCTCCGCTCGATGCTCGAGGATCCCCGCTCGTACGTAGAGAACCTCGGCCGAGAGCCGCAACCCCTTGGCGATCTGGGCGAGAACTTCCGCGGACGGCTTGCGCAGTCCGCGTTCGATCTGGCTCAGGTACGGGTTGCTGACACCGGCCAGTTGCGACAACTGCCGGAGCGAGACCTGGGCGGCCTCGCGCTGCGACCGGATGAAGGCGCCGATGTCCTGGGCGGCATTGTTGACCACCCGGGCGGCGATATCCCCCGGTCCGGCACTGTCGTCCGGCGTGTCCGAGCCCTCGATCGGATCTGGTTCCGTGGACACACCGACCACCCTACGGACAGGTGCTAGCTACAGCAAGCACTCTGCTAGCACGTGACGGTTGTCACGCGAACAGCAGCTCCGAGACCGTGTAGATCGCAAGGCCGGCGAGCGAGCCGACCACCGTGCCGTTGATGCGGATGAACTGCAGGTCGCGCCCCACGGCGAGCTCGATCTTGCGGCTGGCCTCCTCGGCGTCCCAACGCTCGACCGTCTCGCGGATGACGGACGTGATCTCGTCGGCGTAGTTGGACGCGACGAAGCGCACCGCGTCGAGCAACCAGCCGTCGATCTTGGTGCGTAGCTCGGCGTCCTCGCGCACCCGGATGCCGAACGCCATGACGTTCTCCGCGATCTTCGTACGCAGGGTGCTGTTCGGGTCGTCCACGGAGTCGAGGATCATCCGCTTGGCCGTCCGCCAGGTCGCCGCGGCGAGTCCGGTGATCTCGTCGCGGCCCATGATCTCGGCCTTGACCTTCTCCGCCTTGGCGATGGTCACGGGATCGCTCTGAAGGTCGCGGGCGTAGTCGGCGAGGAACTTGTTGACCGCGAGGCGCACCTCGTGGTCGGGATTCGACCGCACCTTCCACGTGAACTCCACGAGTTCGCGGTGGATCTTCTCCCCGAGCAGCAGGTCGACGAACTTCGGCGACCACGACGGCGAGTCGCGGCTGATCACGCGGTCGATCGTCTCCTGACTCCCGAGCGCCCACTGGTGCGCGCGTTCGGCGAGCATGTCGACGAGCGGGAGGTGACGGTTCTCGGCGAGCAGTTCGGTGAGGACACGCCCGATGGGCGGTCCCCATTCCGGTTCGGCGATGCGCTTGACGATGGTGTGGTCGATGATCTGCTGGATGTCGTCCTCGCGCAGGATGCCGACCACGCCGCGCAGGACCGTCGACGTCTCCTTGGCCACACGCTGGGCGTTCTCGGGTTCCGCGAGCCAGCTACCGACCCGCAGCGGGATCTGCGCCGACTCGACCTTGGCGGAGACCACCTCGGGTGCGAGGAAGTTGCTGCCCACGAACGAGCTCAGATTGGCGCCGAGTTGGTCCTTCTTCCGCTTGATGATCGCTGTGTGCGGGACGGGTATCCGCAGCGGGTGGCGGAACAGGGCGGTCACGGCGAACCAGTCGGCGAGCGCGCCGACCATGCCGGCCTCGGAGGCCGCGCGCACGTAGCCCACCCACGCGCCGGCGCCTCGGGTTTCCTGCCAGCGGCAGAAGAGATAGATGATCGCGGCGACGACGAGGAAGCCGGTCGCGACCGCTTTCATACGGCGGAGTTCTCGGCGCTTGATCTCGTCGTCGGTCGTCAGGAGCTGCACCCGATCGATTGTGCCGAAAGTCGACTCTCGGCGGACGGAACGCCCTCGAGTTCTGAAGGACGGGAGACCGGATCGTAGACTGAGCCGACGATCGAAACCGAACGGATGTGCCACACAGTGTCCAGCAGACCGCAGACGACTTCGAACCCGACCTCGAGCGAGGCCGCCCCGCCCGTGAAGCAGGACGGCCGCAAACGGCGCTGGCACGAGCACAAGATCGCCCGCCGGGAAGAGCTCGTGGACGGCACCATCAACGCGATCCGCACTCGCGGCCACGAGATCGGCATGGACGAGATCGCCGCCGAGATCGGCGTGTCGAAGACGGTGCTCTACCGCTACTTCACCGACAAGAGCGACCTGACGACCGCCACGATGCTGCGGTACGTCGAGACGGTCCTCGCTCCCCGGATCTACGCGGCGGTCGCGGAGGATCTCGACGAGTACGAGCTCACCCGGGAGGCGATCACCGCCTACGTCGAGACCGTCGCCGATGATCCCGAGGTCTACCTGTACGTGATGAGCAACAGCGCGTCGGCGGGACGCGACGTGGTCGCCGATTCGGAGCGGATGATCGCCGAGCTCGTCGCCACCGTCCTCGGGGAACGGCTGCGGCTGCTCGAGATGGATTCGGGCGGTGCCGTGCCGTGGGCGTACGGGATCGTCGGCGGCATCCAGCTCGCGACGCACTGGTGGATCTCGAACAAGTCGATGACCACCGAGGACCTCATCGACTACCTGACGATGATGATCTGGGGCGGCATGACCGGCATCGCCGGAGTCGCCGGATCCCCGGTGCGTTTCAAGTCGCAGCCGCATCCGCTCCTGCCGGAGTCGTCGACCACTCCCTGATCGACACCTTTACTGTTACTCGAAGTTGCACGTATAGTGCGGGCATGAGCGACCACGCCGACGACCTGCACGACGAGGACGACCCCGGCTACCGCGGCCCCGCCGAGGTCACGGTGGGCGACCGCACGGTCGTCGTCGACGTCGAGATCTCCGGGCGGTTCGATCCCCTGCTCGGCCGGCACGTGTGGCGGGGCCGGCTCCGCAGGCTCGCCGAGACCCTCGGCGCAGACGCCTCGCCGGCGCCGGGCACCACCGTGACCATCACGGTGCCCGACGCCCCCGAGGCCGCGACCGCCCGCATCTCGGAGGTCGACCTGTGGGGCAGCCACATGGTCGACGGCGTCTCGCGTCCGCCGTACCCCCTGCCGACCGAGACCGACGGTGTCGATCCCGCCTGATCCCTACTGCGTGTGACACGCTGGCGGGATGACGAAGGACGACGTCTTCCGGCCCGCATCGATCATCGAAGCCCTCCGGGCGACGCCCGAGACGCGCGTCGCCGACCTCGACACGAACGGCACCCCGGGATTCGACGGCGACAAGGCGCTCGGCGAACGTCTGCTCGCCGAACGCGGCGCCGTCCTCTCCGACCTGCAGGAGATGCTCTTCGCCGAGGGGCGGACCGGCGGCACCCGTTCGGTGCTGTTGATCCTGCAGGGTATGGACACCGCCGGTAAGGGCGGCATGGTGCGTCACGTCGTCGGTCACGTCGATCCGCAGGGCGTCGACCACACGGCCTTCGGGGTGCCGACGGAGGAGGAGAAGCGTCACCACTTCCTGTGGCGGATCAACAAGGCGCTCCCCCGCAACGGCCAGCTCGGCGTCTTCGACCGGTCGCACTACGAGGATGTGCTGGTCGCGCGGGTGAGATCACTGGTGCCGGAGAGTGTCTGGCGGGGGCGCTACGACGAGATCAACCGGTTCGAGAGCGAAGTCGTCCGCGAGGGCACGACCATCGTGAAGGTCGCGATGTTCGTCTCGTTGGACGAGCAGAAGAAGCGTCTCGCCGAGCGCCTCGAGCGTCGCGACAAGCATTGGAAGTACGACCCGAGCGATGTCTCGGAGCGCACCCTGTGGCCGCAGTACCAGCAGGCCTATCAGGACATGTTGGATCGGACGAGCACCGACGACGCGCCCTGGTACGTCGTGCCGTGCGACCGCAAGTGGTACAGCCGCCTCGCGGTGACGGAACTGCTCATCGACGCGTTCGAACGTCTCGACCTGGATTGGCCGGAGCCGACTTTCGACATCGAAACGGAGAAGCGCCGACTCGCAGAGTCGTGATGTGACCGACTCGCAGAGTCGTGATGTGACCGACTCGCAGAGTCGTGATGTCGTGTGAGTGACGCGAGTCGGCTTTCACCGACTCGCGTCAGGTATCACCCTCAGAACAGATGCGGGGTGTCGTAGTGCCGTCTGTGGTCTCGGCGCACGGTTCCGGCCATCATGCCGAATGCCGCGCCGAGTGCGACGACAGCGCCGAGCGCCGCGACGAGCGCCCAGCCCGAGAAACCGTACCCTGCGGCGACGATCGTCAGCGCGATCAGCAGGATCGAGGCGAGTGCGAGCGCATAGGCGCTCCAGGCTACGAACAGATTGAGTTTCACGACCGGCCTCCTTGGACGAGGTGTGTCCCTCTCGATGCCGACGGTACCTGCACGTGACGCGCATCACAACCGGCCGGTGGAGTCCTTCAGCACCTCGTAGCGGAGGACGGCGAACTCGCCGCTCTGCCCGAGCTCGGTGAGGCGCATCTCCACGTGCCGCGGGAGCAGCGGCCGGCCGGAACCGATGGTCACCGGCGCGAACGAGACGATCAGTTCGTCGAGCAGCCCGCGTTCGGCGAACTGTCCGGCGAGATCACCGCCGCCCACCATCCACAGGTCGCGGCCGTTCGCGGCTTCAGCCATCTCGTCGTAGACCTGCCGGACGTCCTTCTGCGTGAAGCGGATGTCGCCGGGTTCGTCACCGGTCCGGGCGACGGGCAGGTCGTTGCGATGCGTGAACACCCAGCAAGGCAGGTCGTACTCCCACTCGTCCTCCCCTGCATGGTCGAGCACCCAGCGGTAGGTGGACGATCCCATCGCGATGGCGCCGATACCGGCGATGAACTTCTCGTAGTCGAACGGCCCGCCGTCGCCGGACTCCCGGGTGAGCAGCCAGTCGAGCGAGTGGTCCTCGGTGGCGAGGAAGCCGTCCAGTGTGCTTGCGGTGTAGTAGATCATCCGGGTCATGAGCTACTCCTGTTCCAGTCGAGTGGATCTCCGTGATCGACGTCGAGGCCGGCCGCCCGCATCATGTGCCGTACGAGTTGACGGCGGTGCGCGGCGAAGGTGAGGACGTGGGCGACCACTCCCCCGAGGACGAAGCTCTCGGGCGGGTCGCACAGGGCGTCGATGAGTATGTCGCCCCAGGCGCCACGGCGATGGATGTCGCGGATCGTCTCCACCCAGCGCGGAGCGACGTCCTCGAAACGGGCTGTCAGAGCCTCGATCCCGCCACCCACATCCTCGGGGTGGTCGGCGCCGGCCATCGAGGCCAGCCACATCTCCTTGGCGCGCACCAGATTGCCGAGCACCCTGGAGACGGATTCCTCGGGGCCGTCCCATTCGAGGACCACCAGGCCGGGGAACCGGATCCGGTCGCGCTCGTCGTCGTCGAGTTCGGTGGCGCGCGCGAGGAGATGGCGAGTGTCCGCGAGATCGTGCTGCACCATCTGCGCGAGGACCTCGGCCGCCGGGTAGGCGGGCGCGGTGGGTCGCCGCCCGTCCTCCTCGACCCAGAGATTGGTCGGCGGATGGAAGTGGACGCCGTTGGGGGCGGGCAACCAGTGATTCACGGGCGCGGACACCCCGGGGTCGACGGGCGCGGGCGCCCCGGGGCCGCTACCGCCGATGCCGAGCACCCGGGCGGCGGCACTGGGCGGATATCCGTAGGCACGGGCGAAGGCGCGCGCGAACCCTTCGACGCTGTCGTAGCCGGCGGCGAACGCCGCATCGGTGACCGAACTGCCGTGACGCAGTTGCCAGGCGGCGCGCTCGAGCATCACGCGGCGCCGCAACGCGACCGGTGACTCGCCGGTGCCCACCGCGAAGGTGCGGCTGAAGTGCCACTGCGACGCGTAGGCGTGCTGCGCCATCCGTTCGAGGGTCGCGTTGTTCTCGTCGAGAACGGCGTCGAGCAGTTCCCGGAGTCGGTCACGGCCGAAGGTCATGCGTTCAGTGTCGCGCGCAGACCCCGGCCGCCGCCCGACCGTTCTTGCTCTCTACCGGCTTCCCCGGTCAGCCCGGCATGGTCTCGCCGCCGAGCGGAGCGAGCACCTCACCGCTGTAGTACGACGACATCGTCTCCGACGCGAAGAAGACGTAGGACGGGGCGATCTCGTCGGGCTGCGCGGCGCGCCCGAAGGGCGCCTGCTGCCCGAACTCGGAGACCTTCTCTGCATCCATGGTCGCGGGGATCAGCGGTGTCCACACCGGTCCCGGTGCTACGCAGTTCACCCGGATCTGCCTGTCCCGCAGCGCCTGCGCGAGTGAGTAGGTCAGGGCGATCACTGCACCCTTGGTCGCCGAGTAATCGATGAGCGTCTTGTTGCCGCGCAGACCGTTGACCGACGCGGTGTTGATGATCGAGCCGCCCGGCGTCAGGTGCGGCAGGGCCGCCTTCGTCACATGGAAGAAGCTGTCGATGTTCACGGCGAAGGTGTGCCGCCACTGCTCCTCGCTCAGCTCGGCGAGGTCGTCGACGGGCTGCTGGGTACCGACGTTGTTGACGAGGATGTCGAGGCCACCGAGTTGCTCGACGGTCTCGGCCACGACCGCCCGGCAGTGCTGCGCGTCGCCGAGATCACCTGCGATGACGTGGCACGTGCGGCCCTCGCGTCGCACCAGCTCGGCGGTGTGCTCGGCGTCGCGGTGCTCCTCGAGGTAGGCGATCGCGACGTCGGCGCCTTCCTTCGCGAAGGCGATCGCGACGGCCCGTCCGATGCCGGAGTCGCCGCCCGTGACGAGGGCCTTGCGACCCGACAGCAGCCCGCGTCCGACGTAGCCGCGCATCTCGTCGGCGGGACGCTCGGCCATATCGTCGGTCTCACCGGGATAGTCGATGGTGTGGGGTTCTCGTTCGCGGTCCTCGCTCATGGCCGCCGGATACCCACCGGCTGCGCCGATATTCCCATTCGTTTCCCCAGTTCACACGGACCGCGAGGTCGTTTCTCCGTGGCTCCGACGGGGTAACCCGGCCGTATGGCTCATGAGACCCGGATGTGCGATGTGCACGACGCCCCGCTGCCCATGCCTCGCGGCCCCATCTCCGCCGAGATCGTCGAGCGACTCGGCGGCCCGGTGGACGATGCCGTGTGGGACGTCGCGACCGACGGCGCGGATGCCTACGGCGAGGACGTCCAGCTCGCCCTGGCCGTTCTCTACGAGCTCCACTACCGCGGATTCGCGGGCGTCGACCCGGCCTGGGAATGGGCGCCGGGTCCTCTCGGGGTCCGGGCGCGTCTCGAGCGTATCTTCCTCGATCGTTTGCGTGCCGACGTCCCTGCCTCGGACGATCCGCAGGGTGTCCTCGAGGACCTGTGCCGTGAGCCGGACGATTCGTGGGGCGTCTCCCACGAGCTCGCTGCGAACGGCACGTGGGAGATGATGCGCGAGTTCTTCGTCCATCGCTCGATCTACCACCTCAAGGAAGCCGACCCCCACGCCCTCGCGATCCCGCGCCTGTCCGGCCGTGCGAAGGCCGCGCTGGTCGCCGTCGAGTTCGACGAGTACGGCGGAGGACGGGCCGAGCGTATGCACTCGCGGCTGTTCGCCGACCTGCTGCTCGCCGCCGGACTGAAGGACGACTATCTGGGATATCTCGATGTCGTTCCCGCCGTCACCCTCGCGACGGTGAACTTCATGTCGTTGTGCGGTCTGCACCGCGCGTATACGCCGATGCTGGTCGGGATGTTCGCCGCCGCCGAGATCACCACCGCCCCGAGCGCACGTCGCATGGTCGAGGCCCTCGAGCGTCTGGGCGCCGACGATGCGTGCATCCTCTTCTACTCCGAGCACATCGAGGCCGATGCCGTGCACGAGCTCGTCCTGCGGCACGACGTGGTGGGCTACATGCTCGAACAGGATCCGGCTCGGGCTCAGGACATCTCGTTCGGTGCGCAGGCCATCGAGTTCCTCGAGGGCCGGCTCGGGAGCCATCTGCTGACCAGTTGGGCCGCGGGCCGCAGCTCGCTCCTCACGTCGGCCGAGGCGTCGGCCTGACGAGCGGGTACGAAACAGCGAACGGAGCCCCGGGACAGCGTGTCCCGGGGCTCCGTTCGTCGGTACCGGAGTTCCGGCTCAGTCGATGAGGCCGGGTTCGTGTGTGGGGGTGCCACCGGAACCGCGCAAGCGGCGTCGACGGAGGTTGAGAGCGGACATCACGACGCCGACCGCGATGAGCACGACGGCAGCGATGGCCCCGACGAGCACCCATCCCTCGAAACCGTCGCCCGCCGCGTAGAGGACGAGGGCGACGACGGCGATGCCCGCGAGGATGCAGGCGTAGCCGATCCAACCCGAAGCTCGGGACGCGGTGGTGGAAGCGTGAGCTCGATCCGATGGTTTCGTCATGGTCGTGGATACCGCATCCGGCCCTCCACGAAACCAGCCCTCCACCACCCCGGGGGACGGGGAGGGCAGGCGGATGATTCTGCGCGGGAGAGTGTTACGACGGGATCCGCCGGCCGATGGGTCCGCGTTCGACGAGCGCGGCGAGTCGCTCCCTCGCGCTGCGCGGAGACAGGACGGGGCTGTCGGTGCCCATCGCACTGCGCATGCCGCGCACCGTCTCGGACCACACCTCAGGACCGTCGTACTTCGGCGACCATCCGAGTTCTTCTCGGGCCCTGCTGCAGTCGAGCATCGGACAGGTGTAGGCGAGGTCGATCCACCCACCCTGCACCGGTTGCAGCCGTAGGCGCCAGGTCGCTTCGGCGAGCGCCGACAGACCCCATCGCGGCACCGGAATCGTCGGGCAGTCGAACGGAGCGGCGAAGTCCCTCGCTCCCACCGGCGTCGGTGCACCGAGGTTGAACGGGCCGGGCACCCGTCGCTCGAGCGCCGCGACCAGCGCGTCCGCGACGTCGTCGGAATGCACTGCGGGAATCGTGAGCCCGTGGTCGATCGGGATCAGTGGAAGGTGGTTCGTGATGCCGGCAGGCACGAACTCGGGCAGTACATAGCGTTCGAGGCCCGAACCGGAGACGAGTTGTCCGATGAAGCCCGGACGGAAACGGGTGAGGACAGGCACGTTCGTGCCCGTCTCGAAGTCGTCCAGGAATTTCTCCGCCGCGACCTTGTCGACGCTGTACACACAGGTGGGTACGCCTTCGCGGGCCCACGACTCGTCGACCTCCCGGCCGTAGGCGCCGTCGGAGTACACGGCGGCGGAGGACATGTGGATCACGTGCCCGACACCGGCATCGGCGGCGGCCGTCACGACGGCGCGGGTGCCGTCCACCGCCACCTGCCTGAGATAGTCGCGCCGGTGCGAGGGCTGGAACCCCCACGCCAGATGCACGACGGCGTCGGCCTCCGCGAAGATCGGCGTCAGGACCCGGGCCGCGTCGGGGGCCGCGAGGTCCACGGCGCACCACTTCGCCGCCGCATACGGATCGCGCGCCGGGGGAATCCGGCGCGCGATCGCGACGATATCGAGTTGTGCGGGATGAGCAGCCAGCCGGCGCAGGAGCGCCGTGCCTACATTTCCGCTCGCTCCGGTGACGACGATGCGTCGTGGCAGACCGGTTCGGGATGTGGAAGCCATCGGCATCGCCGGTATCGTCCGAACGTCCCGGTCAGCGGGCCGAATCCGCCGCGCTCTTCTCCGTCTGCGCATCGGCGTTCGGGAGGGTACCGGCAGAGTTCTCCAGGTGGGCACGGACGAACCACTGGAACTTCTCCAGCTGACCGGTCTGGCCGATCAGGACGTCCTCGGTGATCGGGTCGAGCTTGCCGACCTCGTCGATCGCCTTGCGGTTGTCGGTGATGATGCCGTCGTAGACGAGGTCCAGCGCGGCGAGGTGCGCCTGCGCGGTGTCGCGGCCGACCGAGTAGTCGTCCCATGTGCGGTTCTTCTCGATGGCGCCGGGCGTGCCCTTGGGGGACGCACCGAGCGCGGCGATCCGCTCGGCGACCTCGTCCGCGTATCCACGCACGAGTTCGACCTGGGGGTCGATCATCTCGTGGACACCGATGAAGTTCGGACCGACGACGTTCCAGTGGATGTGCTTCAGCGTGAGGTGCAGATCGTTGTAGGCACTCAGGCGCTCCTGGAGAATCTGCGCGGTGCGCGAGCCGTCGGCATCGCTCAGACCGGGAACCGTGTAGCTCGAGTTCGACATATTCTTCCTCCAGAATGCTCGCGGGTGTGTCGGAGGGCGGATACCCGAGATCCGGTGACATCCAAACATCCGGGCGCACCGAGCGACCCGTGACCTGCGTCGAAGAATTTCGTCCGAATTCGGCGAGTCACAAACGTTTGGAAACGGACCAACCCGGTTATTCGTTCGCCGGGCACCGAAGCCTCCAGGTTTCGGTCATGACATACGAGGTGGCGACAATGATCATTCTGGGTCTGATTCTGTTGGTGGTGGGGTTCTTCACCGGTATCTCGATTCTCACCACACTCGGAGTGATACTCCTGGTGATCGGCGTGATCCTTGCGATCCTGGGCGCGACGGGCCGGGCGATCGGCGGACGCGCACACTGGTACTGACCCCGATCGATCGTCCGTGCCGGAAGGAGACGTCCGGCACGAGACAGGACTGCGGATCCCGGGTGCTCACAGCACCCGGGATTCGTCGTTTCGGGACCTCCACGCACGGCCCCGCCCGGACAGGCGGATCGAGGAGCGGATCTCGGAACGACATCCGGGCCGGCCCCTGTGCAGGGACCGGCCCGGATCGGCGGAGTCGCTCGGTGACTACGTGTCAGTGCTCGCCGCGGCCTTCGGTGTCTCGGTGCTCGCCGCCTTCGGTGCACGGAGTGTGCGATGGCTGGTGTCGCAGAGGGGGTACAGGGCGCTGCGGTGACACCGGCACACGGCCACCACGAAACGGTCCGAGACCGTCTCGGCGCCGTCGTCCTCGACGATGCGCACCGGGCCCTCGACGAGGGTCGGCCCGCCCCTCACCTGACGCACGACTCGTGCTTCGCACTCTCCGTCGGCGGTGAGCTGCGTGATCTTCGGTGTCCTGCTCACGTCCTCAACTCCTCGTGCGAGGACGGTCGGCGCGAACGACGACCACCTCCTCGGTCAGTGCCCCCGGCTCGGCCATCTGTGACGAGTACAGATAATCCGTGCGGCTGCGAAGAACCGGTCCGAAGGGGATACGACTGCGGGCGACGACGGACGCCTTGAGGTCCGCGTCGCGCAGCCGGGACAGTGTCGCTTCCACACCGGTGAACTCGGAGTGCACGATCAGCGCGAATCCGCCGGGTGTGAGCAGCGTGGGAAGGCTGTCGCACAGGGGATCGAGAACACAGCGGCCGTCGGCGCCGGCATCCCAGCGCGGGTCGCGGTTCTCCCCGTCGCACGGAACGTAGGGCGGATTCGACAACACGACATCGAACGGACCGTGGCGCAGGGCCTCGTCCAGACCTCCCTGCCGGGCACGGATCGGCAACCGGCGCGACCACGCGTTGACGCGGGCGCTGAACACGGCGCGCGGGTTGATGTCGAAGGCCGTCACCGACGAAGCACCGAGCATGGCGGCGTTCACCGCCAGAAATCCCGTCCCGGTGCAGAAGTCGAGAACCTTCGCACCCTTCGTCCCGCCTGCGTCGGCAAGCGCGCCGGCGAGCAGGTACGAATCCTCCTGGGGGCGGTACACCCCCGGAAGACGCCATACCCGCGGCGAATCCGATCCGTCCAGTGCCAGGGAAGCTGTCACGTCACACCACCTCGGTATCTCGAGTTCGACGGCATCTCCACCACCCCGGGCCGAAGGCCCGGATCCGTCCGTTCGCGGGCGGATACCCGCGCGATTCACGTGTGAAACACGCCACCGATACGCGAGGGAGACCGGGTTGTCACGAGAACAGCACCCGGCGCGCGGCATTTCGCACGCGCCGGGTCACCGGAGCAGTGCGTTTCCGATCCGAGAGAGCGGCGTGAGCGGCGTTCCAGCCACCCATACCGTGGACTCCCCCGCCCGGATGGGCACCCGAACTGGCGAGATACACCCCTTCGACCGGGGTTCGCGGTCCGCCGAAACCGGGCGTGGGCCGCAGGAACAACTGCTGGTGGACCTGCGCGGTTCCACCGTTGACGGCGCCGCCGACGAGATTCGCGTTCGCCGCTTCGAGGTCGCCGGGACGCTGGACGTGCCGACCGACCACGCGCGCGCCGAAACCCGGTGCGTAGGCCTCGAGTTGCGCGTCGACGCGTTCGGCGAGGAGGTCGGCGGCCGCGTCGTCGGTGATCCCGCGCGGCAGATGCGTGTAGGCCCAGCAGCTTTCGGTGCCCTCCGGTGACCTCGTGGCGTCGGCCGTGGTCATCTGACCGAACAGCAGGAAGGGGGACTCGGGGACGACGCCGGTGGACAGATCGGCCGACCACCGGATCATCGCGTCCGTATCGGCACCGACGTGCACCGTTCCGGCGCCGCTCAACGACGGCGAACGCCACGGCACACGACCGTCGAGCGCGTAGTTCACCTTCACGACCGGGGTGTCCCATTCGAACTTGCGGATGTCGTCGAGTACCCGCGACCCGACCGCGTCGGCCGGGAGGAGTCGTGTGTACAGGGCCGGGGCCGAGGTGTCGGCGAGGACGGCGCGTCGCACCTTCACCCGTTCACCGCCGGCGGTCCGAACGGCGGAGACCTTCCCACCCTGTACCTCCACGCCGACGACCGGCGAGTCGCACCGCAGCTGGGCGCCCGCCGAGGCGCCGCGGCGGACCAGCGCGTCTGTGAGCGCTCCTGCCCCGCCGACCGGCGCGGGGAATCCGACGTCCTGCGCGAGCATGGTGAGCATGTAACCCATGACGCCGCTGCCGGGGGCCTCGGGCGGTGTGTCTGCGTGCATGGCGTTGCCCAGGAGCAGCAGCCGTGCCGCCGAACCGCCGAACAGTTCGGCGGACATCCGGGTGACGGGCAGCGCGAGCATGCGCGCGTAGCGCAGCAGATCTCCCGTCTTCATGGTGCGCAGCAGGTCCATGGTGCCCCGGACGGGCGGGAACGGGCCGAGGAGCAGTTCGAGCAGCGCACCGCGCACCTGTGTCCACTGGTCGAACAGCGTCAGCCAGGCTTCGCCGTCACCGACGCAGCGACGCTCGAGGTCGGCCGCCGTGTCGGTCGGATCCGGGGAGACGACGATCGCGTCCTCGTCGTCGGGACCGAGCGGGTGACCGAAGGCCTTCGGGGAACGCGCCCAGCGGAGGCCGTGCGACGCGAGATCGAGGGCCTGGAAGGCCGGTGAGGCCACACCGAGCGGGTAGAAGGCGCTGAACAGATCGGCGCGGTATCCCGGGTGGAGTTCTGCGCTGCGCACGGCGCCACCGGGTTCGGGCTGTTCCTCGAGCACGAGGACGTCCCATCCGGCGTCGGCGAGCACCGCAGCGGCGGTCAGACCGTTGGGTCCGGCGCCGATGACGACCGCATCGACCGTCGCGTCGCTCATTCGGTGGCACCTTCGGCGAGCAGCACCAGCCGTCTCAGGCATTCCTGATTCCGTGGCAGCACCAATTCCTCCTGTACCCGGTCGGGAACGAGTGCGTACGGCCCTTCGACGACGTGTTCGGCCATCGTGATGCGGGTGCCACCGTCGTGGGTGGGTTCGAGCGTGAGCGCGATCTCGGCCTTGCCGAACAGCCAGGCACGTGCGCGCAGCACCAGTTGCCGTTCGGGCACCACCGCGCGGACCTCGGTGTGATCGTCGAGCAGGAGGGGCCACAGACCCACCGAATGGTGGATCCGGGTGTCCGGTTGCGGCCAGGCGGGGTCGACGGCCCGGATGCGGGACGCACCCACGACCCATGCCGCGTACCTCCAGCCGTCCGCGAGGATCTCCCACACCCGCGCCGGCGCCACCGAAGTCTCGATCGTCGCGATCCTGGCCATGCCCGCTCCTCATCCTCTGGACGACTGCTCGCTTGCGGCAGACGCATACCCCGCCACCGCAGGTGTCACACGACGCCGGGTGTCATCGCTGTTCGCAGGGGGTATCCGGGCGGGCATGGAAGCCGAGACCACCTCCACCTCCAAGCCGTATGCCTTCGTCTTCGCACCGTCCCCGCTCCTCACGGTGACCCTCGAGAAGGCACCCGACGGAAGCACCGAACTGCACGTCCACCCCGGCGGGCAGGGCTTCTGGATCGGGCGCATGGCGGCGACCCTGGGAATGGACGTGCACCTGTGCGGACCGTTCGGCGGCGAGTCCGGCACGATCCTCGTCGACATGATCAACCGCGAAGGCCTCACCGTGCACCCCGTGGAGACCGCGTCACCCAACGGTTCCTACATCCACGACCGTCGCGAGGGTGAACGGAAAGAGATCGTGGAGATCGACCCGCCGGCGCTCACCCGGCACGAGACCGACGATCTGT
>Ga0180215_1001827_pt1 | contig 22464 bp, 4 predicted proteins | sample eDN3rd37CBELigBY_FD_128871 | JGI IMG/M metagenome (GOLD analysis project Ga0180215, IMG submission 128871) | Enriched backyard soil microbial communities from Emeryville, California, USA - eDNA 3rd pass 37_C BE-Lig BY (version 2) (version 2) | ecosystem: Environmental > Terrestrial > Soil >... | reverse complement strand
TGGGGCTGCGTTCGATCATCGTCAACGCCGAAGAAGGCTACCTCCTCGCCCCGGAGGTCCCCATCCGTCTGGCTCCGTCGGCCCCATGACGCCGAGAGACGCCACCTGCTTCGAGGAGGCGCCCCCTGCGGATCCGGGCCCCGCGCCTGCGGCAGGGGCCCCGACGCTGCGGAAGCCACCCCCCCTCGTGGAAGCGCGCTTCCCGAATTCCGCGTGCGCCAAAATTTGATCGCATTGGAAGAAATTGGATGAGCCCCAAAAGACGGCATCTGGCTTCATCGAAGACTCAGGTGTGATGCCCTCGAAGGAGCCAGATCCAATGGTCCAAGCGAAACTCCGCTCTCCCCTCGCCATCTCCCTCCTCCTGGCAGCCGCAGCCATCCTCGCCGCCTGTGGAGACGGGACAGCCTCCAATCCGAGCGGCGCGAAGATCGTCCGCTTCGCCGCGGAGCCAGCAGAGCTGGAGGAGCCGGGGGACGTCGCCTTGCGCTGGGAGACCACCGGCGCCACCTCCCTCGAGCTGCGGCGGGGCCAGGACGAGGTCGCCATCGACGGCAGGAACGTCGGCGAGGACTCGATCGTCGTCGGCGTCACGGAGAGCACCACCTTCACCCTGACCGCCCGTGACGCGGCGGGGGGGACGAAGACGGCCAGGGCCACGGTGACGGTGGCGCCGCCGAGCGGTCCCTACATCGCCTCCTTCGACGTTCCGGAGCTCGTCCAGGCCGACGAGGCAGGCGACGCGTCGGTCACGGTCGCCTGGGCAGGGGTCCGGGGCGCCACGAGCCTCTGGCTGGAGGCGACGGGGCGGGAGCCCGTCGAGCTGGATCCCGCAGCGTCGGAGGGGAGCCTCGAGGTGGTCCTCCGGGAGGACACCACCTTCACCCTGGTGGCCTCCGACGAGACCGACGAGTACGCCCTCCAGGGCACGGTGCGGCTGGCGCACCTCCCGGTGATCGAGCACTTCGCTGCGGAGAGGACGAGGCTGGGTTCCGGCGAGACCGCCCGGGTGGAGTGGACCGTGAGCGGCGCGTTCTCCATCGAGCTCTGGCTGGACGAGGTGCAGCTCGGGGCCGGATACCTCCCGCAGGACGGTGAGGAGGTGCCCTTCCTCGTCTCCTCGACCTTAGAGCTTCGGGCCCTCAGCGAGCTGGGCGCCGCCGCCACCGCCTCCATCGAGGTCGAAATCGGAGCCCCGCTGGTCACCTCCTTCGAGGCAGCGCCAACGGCGCTGTGGCTGGGGCAGACGGCAGTCTTCAGCTGGGAGACCGAGGGCGGAAGCGCCCTTACCATCTCCCTCGACGCCTCGGGAGAGACCCTCTGCGAGGAGGAGGAGCACGGACGGATCGACGCCTCGAGCTGCAGCTGGGTGCCGGGCGCCCCGGGGGTCCACGCGGTGACCCTCTCCGTCTCCAACGTCAGCGGCGTGATCACCCGGGAGGCAGAGGTCTTCGCAGCAGACGGACCGCTGATCACGGACTTCGCCGCGGCTCCGGCGATCCTGACCGCCGGCGACGAGCTGGAGCTCCGCTGGACGGTCCACGGCGATCCAGCGGGGAACCCTGCGAGCCTCGTCCTGCGTGACGACCGCGGACGCACCTACGCGCCGGAAGGTGCGCAGGGATCCCTCACCACCACGCTGCTCGAGGCGGGCGTCTACGAGTTCGTGCTCGAGGCCAGAACCGGCCATCCCGACTCCTCCCCAGACCTGGCCACTGCCCAGGTCACGGTCCACCCCCGCCCCGGGATCACGCTCACGGCGGATCCCCCGATCTTCGACGACTCGGTCGCAGAGGAGGTGGTGCTCACCTGGACGACCCGGGCCGCGGAGACGGTGGTGCTCTACCGGCTCGTCGACGGGAGCCCGGAGCAGGTCTTCGAGGCCTTCGGTCCCGAGAGGGAGGCGGGGAGCATCCGCTTCAGCCCAAGGGAAGACCGCAGTTACCGGCTGGTGGCGACCAACGCGGTCGGTGGCGCCTCCGTGCTCGATCTGGAGATCCCGGTCGCTCCCACCGAGGTCCTCAGCCTCGTCGCCACCCCCGATGCAGTGGCCCAGGGGCAGACGCTCGAGCTGAGCTGGGTGAGCCGGATGGCGGACGAGGTCACCCTCGACCTCGGCACCGGGAAGTTCCTCATCGAAGAGACCGACGCCCCCTACGTCGACCTCGCCTCCTTCGACGGTGCCCGCCGCGCGCTGACGGACGCCTGTGGTCCGGTCGACACCCACGGCTGCGCCTCGATCGAGCTCCCGAGCGGATTCCTCTTCCCGCTCGGCGGCGACGTCTTCGATCGGGTCTGGGTCTTCACCTCCGGCTACCTCGGCTTCTCGAACGGCAGGCGCCCGGAGGCGATCGGAGAGAACCATAGCTTCCCCACCGTCGATCCGATCCTCGCGACCATCTCGCTCGCACCGTTCTGGGATTCGATGGCCTGGGACCTCCAGCGCTATCCTGCCGGAAACGTCTTTGCCGCCCTCTTGGAGGAGGGCGGCCTGCCGGTCTTCGTGATCCAGTGGAGAGACCTGGGCCATGAGAACCTCGACTGGCGTACCGCGAGCTTCAACTTCGAGGTCGCGCTGCGGACGGACGGCAGCTTCGATTTCCGATACGGACGCAACCACGCCGGAGGATCCAGCCCCGCGATCCCGGAAGACATCCTCGCCGGCTCCAGCGCGACCATCGGCTTCCAGCTCCCCGACCAGACGGACAGCGGCCTGCTGGCCTTCGATGGGCAGCTCTCCCTCAACGGCTCTCGGGATCATCGAACCTTCTCCTTCCGGCCGCTCCCGGCGCTCCCCGTCAGCGGCAAGCTGACCTTCGCGCCGTTCACCCGCCAGCCCACCCTCCCGATCACCCTCACCGCCACCCGCGACGGCGTCTCCCACTCGAAGACCGTGAACGTCTCGGTGGCGCGAAAGCCCGTCATCGTGTTGACGCCGGAGACCATCGCGCCGGTTCCCCTGGCCGAGGAGTTCCGGCTGGGCTGGACGACCAGCAACGCCGACTCCCTCGTCGTCCTCGACGACGAGGGGACGATCCGCTGCTCCGCATCGAACCAGGCCATGATCGACGAGGGGGTCTGCGCCCTCAGAGAGCCGTCCGCCGGGTCCTATCGGTACACCCTGCGCGCGACCGGCGCCCATGGCGCCGTGACGGAGCGCAGCGTCACGGTCCGTGTCTCCGGCGCCTTCGGCCTCGAGTCCTTCTCCGCAGAGGCGGACTCGGTCGAGAGGGGCGCCGACGTCCTCCTGAGCTGGAAGGTCTACGGCGCCGCTTCGGTCGCCCTCCTCGCCGACGGCGCTCCCCTCTTCGCGGACCCCAGCGGCGCGCCGCAGGGCTCCTACCTGGTGGAGGGCCTCGAGGAAGAGACCGAGTTCAAGCTCCTGGTCTCCCACGCCGACGGAGCCACGGAAGAGGCCACCGTCCGCGTGGGTGTCTGGGATCTCACCATCGGCCTGCAGGCCTCTGCGACCAGCGTCCTCCCCGGGGATCCGGTCACGATCGACGTGGACGCGAAGGCCCTCGCAGGAGGAGCGCCCGTCAGGATCCATGGCCTCCTCCCCTTGGCAGAGATCCCGGGGCCGGAGCATCGCTACGAAGACATCTCGGGTCTCCTGGGTGCCCTCAGTCTCCCCATCAGCGCGATCCAGACCTCCTCGGTTGCCGAGGTCTCGTTCCCACCCGGCTTCACCTTCCCCTTCATGGGAGAGGAGCACACCGGCCTCCTCGCCTTCGTGGACGGGTATGTCTCGTTTTTCTCCGGGGCGGACACCATCAACGAGAACCACCGGCTGCCCACCTCGATCGGCCAGGGGGCCAACGTGCACCTCGCCCCCTTCTGGGACGATCTCCATCCCCGCCAGGTGGGCCGGATGTACTCGGCGAGGACCAGCGACGACACCTTCGTGATCCAATGGTCCACGATGAGCCTCGCCGCTGGATCCTCCGACACCATGCCGCAGGACCTGAACTTCCAGCTCGTGCTCCACCGCGACGGGAGCTTCGAATACCGCTACGGGACGATGGCCGCCCACCCCACCTATCGCCCCGCGACCTGCTTCCCCAGCGACTGCAGCAACGAGGTGAACGGCTCGGCGGCGACCATCGGCTATCAAGCGCCCCTGGGGGCCTTCGGCCACAGCTACCACTTCGGAGGGACCACCCCTGGCGCGACCAACGAGGCGGTGCAGGGGGGCCTCGGCGGGCGGACCTTCCGCTACCAGACCGTCAACGGAACCGGCAGCATCACCTTCCACCCCCAGAAAACCGAGACATTCTCCTTCTGCGCGATCTCCTCCGGCGCGCCCGTCTGCAAGCACCTCGAGATCCAGGCAGACTTCGGCCTCACCTCGGCGACCGTCTCCCGGGAGCAGATCGCCTTCGGCGAGACCGTCACCTTCTCGTGGCAGAGCGTGGGCGGCAAGCAGCTGCGCATCCTCGACGGAGACGACGAGGTCTTCTCCACCTCGGACCGGGCGCAGATCGGGCAAGGCACGACGGTCCTCGCCCCCACCCGGCAGACGGTCTACGTCGTGGAGCTCCTCGCCGGCAACCGGAGGGCCACGGTCCAGCGGGTGATCGACGTGGATCAGTTCACGGTGACGGCGGCGGCGACCGCCTCCACCGGCCCCGGGACCCCTGTGACCCTCTCGTGGAACCTGGGGATCGCGAACCAGAGCCTGGACGTGCACGTGGCGACCCCCATGGAGCCGATCTCCAACCAGGACTATTCCACCTACGATCTCACCTTCCATCCGGACGCGATCCAGCTCCTCGGCGCCAACACGACCATCCTGACGGCGCGGCTGGATTTCGATGACTTCGTCTTCCCCTACTTCGGGACGGAGCACAGCTGGATCCGGGTGACGGCCAACGGCTACCTGAGCTGGGAGACGGGAAACTCGATCTTCGCAGGGAACCAGCCGATCCCGAACACGGCAGGGACGAACCACGCCAAGGCGATCGCGCCCTTCTGGGAGGAGCTCCACACCCGCCTGAACGGCAAGGTCCTGGCCAAGAAGCTGGACGCGAACCGCTACGTGATCCAGTGGAGCCAGCTCAGCCTGCGTACGGGATCGACGGACACGAACTTCGGGGATCTGAACTTCCTGGTGGTGCTGCATCGCGACGGCAGCTTCGAGTTCCGATACGGCGCCATGAACGCGCCGCCGCTCCCCAGCCCTGCGAGACAGTGCTTTCCGGAGAGCTGCGAGCTGGAGTCGAACGGGTCGTCGGCCACGATCGGTTACCAGGCCCCAGGCGGCACCGCCGGCTACCAGATCCACTATGGCGGGACCGGGCGCGCCGAAGGACAGCTGCCCGTGGCGGGTGGCCTCTCCTATCGCGCCTGGAAGTTCACCCCGCAGACGAGCGCGGGGGCTGGCTCCGCTGTGCTCCATCCCGTCGACTCCGGCAACTACAAGGTCTGCGCGTACGAGCCGGTCTCGAGGGAGGCGATCTGCTCACAGACCCTGGTCGTCGACGTCCCCTGGGGCATCGACCTCTTCCAGGCCAACCCCGCTGCGCCCCTGGCCGGCCAGCCGGTGACCCTGAGTTGGAGCGTACTCGGCCTCGATTCGCTCCGGATCCTCGCGAACGGTTCCGAGATCGCCTCGCACCAGGCGCCCAACATCCCGAACCTCGGAACGCTGCCTCACACCCCCAGCGGAACGACCACCTACCGCATGGAGGCGACGTCCTTGGGCCGCGTGATCGCCGCGGAGCAGGTGGTCACCTCGAGGGCCTTCGACCTCAGCGTCAGCGCCCCTGCCTCGACGATCTTCCGCGGCGACTCGGTCGTCGTCGACTGGTCCTTCACCCAGCACCTCCCGGGAGACATCGGCCTCGTCACCCCGATGAGCGAGATCCCGAGTGGGGCCGGCGCGGAAGGGGCCTTCGTCGACGTGAGCGAGCTCCCCGGCGCGGTCGAGGTCGTCCTCTCCGGCGAGAACGGCTTCGAGAAGATCGCCCTCCCCTTCCAGTTCCCCTACCTCGGCACCCGGCAGGACGAGGTGGAGGTCTTCGCCGACGGCTACCTCTCCTTCTCGGGGCTGGGCGGTGGGTCGTACGGGATCAACACCGTCTTCCCTGCGTCCGCGGGGACAGCGGCCGCGGTTCACCTCGCCCCCTTCTGGGATGACCTGATCCTCCGGGCAGGTGACTCCATCTGGCGCTACGCACCGGACGCCACCACCCTGATCATCCAGTGGAAGCAGCTCAGCCCCACCGCCGGCTCCAGCGCCAGCGACCGCTACGATCTGAACTTCCAGGTGGTGCTGCGGGCGGACGGGAGCTTCGACTACCGCTACGGCAGGATGGAGCCGCCCCCGCCCCCATTCGCCTCCTCCGCCTGCTTCCCTTCGAGCTGTTTGAACGAGGCCAACGGCTCGAGCGCCACCATCGGCTACCAGTCGGTGGACGGGCGGGTCGGCTCCAACCTCCACCGCGGCGTGGCGGGCCTCGGCTTCCCCTTCCCGGGGGGACTCTCCCACCGCGGCTTCCGCTACACCCCGAGCCTCGTCGGCTCCTCCCAGGTGGTGGTCGGCTCCACCGCGGACCTGGAGGTCTGTGGCCTGCTGGGCGACTTCGTCGAATGCAAGTCGGTCCGGGCCGACGTGGAGGCGAACGCAGGTGACCTGATGATCACCGAGCTGATGATCGATCCCATCGCCGGGGTGGCGGGCCAGTGGCTCGAGGTCCGGAACCTCACCCATCGCACCATCGACATGCGGGGCTTCGAGCTGCGGTCCCAGCAGGGCTCCCACACCATCGCGGACTCGGTCCCGGTCCCTCCCCGGGGCTTCGTCACCCTGGCCGCCTCCGATCAGCTGGCCTTCACGCCGACCTACGTCTACGGCGGCGGCGTCCCCTTCAACCGTCTGAGCGAAACCCTCGAGCTGGTGGCTGGCGACGCGACGATCAGCACCGTCTCCTGGGGCATCGACTGGGACATCCCGCGCGGGAGCGTGCTCGCCCTCGATCCGAGCCAGCACCTCACCGGCGTCCAGGAGAACTCCGAATTCACCAGGTGGTGCGACGGCGGAATGGGCGGGAGCCCCGGGAGCCTGGGAGCAGGCTGCCTCAGCCCTTGGTACGATCTGGATCCGCTCTCGGATCGCACCTTCATCGACATCGCCCACACCGGCACTCGCTTCTTCGACGTCGAAGGCTCCGGGCGCCTTGCCCGCCTCCCGTCCACTGGCTTCAACGTGAAGCTCTTCGGGGAGGAGTACGCGAGGGTCTGGGTCGCCTCCAGCGGCTGGCTCTCCCTCGCCGACACCCTCCCGACCACCATCCCCGGAACGGGGGCGCCTACGCCGCCTCGGACCAGCCAGGCGGCGGCGAGCCTCCGAGGGCCGCTGATCGGGGCCTTCTGGACCCGACTCTCCTGCGGCACCGGCTGCAAGGTCTTCTACGAGCGGAGAGAGGTCTCGGGTCAGGACGTGCTGATCATCCAGTACGACGACGTCCATGCGGGTCCGGACACCGTCGGCTCCCTCTCCTTCCAGGTCCAGCTCTGGGAAGACGGGGATCTGGCCATCGCCTTCGGCCAGGTGGACAACCCCCATCCCCTCGGGAGCGCCGCCTGGGCTCCCTACGAGGGGAGCGACTCCTGGATCGGCATCGAGTCCGCCGATCCGTCGGTCTATCTCACGGCCCACTCGAGGCGGATCCTGGGCCTGGATCAGCGCACGTTCCACTTCCGGGCGAAGTGAGGAGTCGGTTCAGCCGGATCTGAACGACGTCCCATGGGGTAGGATTGGCAGCAGGCTACTTCCTGGCCCCATGGGATCGCGTTGCGGATCGCTTCACCAAAGACCAGACGGGATCGGACCCCCTTCTTCGGGCGGCGCCAGGAGCGCGAACAGATCCTCGCCGACGTGGGCCGCGGCGTGGGGTTGATCACCCTCTGCGGTCCTTCGGGGATCGGCAAGACCCGGCTGGCGCAGCAGGTGGCCGCGGACCTCGTGGACGCCTTCGACGGTGAGGGAGGGGTCTGGTTCTGCAGCCTCGCCGGGTGCAGGAGCGCCTCGGAGCTCGCGGCAGTGGTGGCCCGGGCCCTCGACATCAGCCAGCTGGAGGGGGATGAGCTCACCCACGCCATCTCCCACCGCGGCCCCCTCCTCCTGCTCCTCGACAACGCCGAGCCGATCGCCGCCAGCATCGGGGAGGTCCTCGACCAGTGGCTGGAGCGCTGCGTCGAGCTCCAGCTCCTCGTGACCTCCGTCGTCCCCACCGGTGCGCAGAGCGAGACCCTCCTCGAGCTGCGCCCCCTCGAGCCGGAAGACGCGGTGGCGCTCTATCTGGATCGCGCCCATCGCGCCTGGGCCGATCGGAGCTTCTCGGGCGAAGAGGCGGCCGAGATCCAGAACCTGGTCGGACACCTGGACCGGCTCCCGCTGGCGATCGAGCTCGCGGCGGCGCGGGTACGCCTCCTTCCTCCGCGGACCATGCTCTCCATGATCGAGAAGCGCTTCGATCTCCTGCGCACGAGCCCCTCCCAGCCAGGGCCGTCGGGCTCCGAGCCCCTCCCTCCGCCGCGACGCAGCTCTCTCTACGGCGCCCTCGAGCTCACCTGGAACCACCTCCATCCGCGCCAGCAGCTCGCCATGGCCCAGGCAGCGGTCTTCGAGGGAGACTTCACCGCAGAGGCCGCCGGCTTCATCCTCGGGTCGGATCCCGAGGCGGGTCCCGGCCCCGAACCGGACGTCCGCCACCTCCTGGAAGATCTCCTTCGGAAATCGCTGCTGAGCTCCAACGACGAGGAGCCTCCTCGCTATGTCCTCCTGGAGAGCGTCAAGGACTACGCCCGCTCCGAGCTGGAGCGCATGGGCCAGTGGGAGGAGACGATCCGGCGCCACGCCGCCTACTATCTGGACCATGAGCACGGGAAGCCGCCATTGGGCAGGTTCCCCGAGTTCACGGACTCGATCCCCTGGCTGCAGAAGGAACGCGCGAACCTCCTCGCGATCCACGAGCGCTTCCGCTTGTCGGCGCCGGCGCTCAGCGCCAGGGCCGGCATCGCCCTGGGGCCGCTCTTCCAATGGGAAGGGGCCTCGATCGCCGAAGCGAAGATCAGCGAAGCGGCCCTCGACGCCGCCAGGAGGAGCGAAGACCCCGCGCTGGTCCTGGGGGCCTTGGAGCCGGTCTACACCACCCACTTCCGTTTCGGCAGGTTCAACGAGGCCGGGGCGGCGCTGGAGGAGATCGCTGCGCTCGCCCGGACGATCCGCGCGAAGGACGTGGAGGCCCACGCCCTCTCCCGCCTCGCGATCCTGCATCTGATCCGGGGTGACCACGAGAAGAGCCGCCCGCCGCTGCGGCGCGCGACCCTGCTCAGCGAGGAGGTCGGACAACCCCAGCTGGAGGCCTCGATCCTCCTGAGCCGGGGGATCGAGGCCTTCGAGCGCTCCGCCCTGGAGGAGGCGGAGTCCTACCTGAGCCGCTCCGTCAGCCTGCAGGCGGAGCATGGGCAGCGCGGCAGCGAGGTCAACGCCCTGCACGCCCTGGGCGTGACCCTGTCGAGCAGCGGAGAGCACCAGAGGGGCCGCCAGATGATCCAGCAGGCGATCCGGGTCTGCAGACAGCTCAGTCGCCGATCGCTCGAGGCGGGCTTCCTCTCGAATCTGGCGCGGTACGAGCTGGACGCCGGCGCTCTCGACGAGGCGGAGGCGGCCTGCCAGGCGAGCCTCGTCATCGAGCGTGAGCTGGGCAATCGCTTTCGGGAGGGGCTGACCCTCTGCAGCTTCGGCATCATCGCCATCGAGCGGGGGGAGTTCGACCTCGCAGGCGAACGGCTCTCCAGAGCCGAAGAGCTCTTCGTCTCCTCCGGCGTCGGCAAGAGGCGCGCGGATCCCCTGCTCTTCCAGGCGGTCCTCGAGGCGAAGCTGGGTGAGCCGGAAGAGGCGCATCGCCTGAAGCAGGAGGCCCTCTCCTCCCTCCGCTCTGGGGCGAAGGCGCTCAGCCCCCTCGTCGTCGACTGCATGGAGTCTCTGCTCGAGGTGATCGTGGCCCGGATCCCGGAGCGATCCACGCGGGAGGCGGGTGTCGAGATCGTCGCGCGTGCGCGCGATCGGCTCGGCGCCATCCAACAGGCGAAGGCTCCATGGCCCAACTACCTCCCGGTCCTCGTCCGCCTCCTCGAGAAGGAGCTCGCAGCGTGGGACGCAGGCACCCCGCCCCAGCGCCTCCCCTCCACCGACGTGGTCCTCGTGATCCCCCCGAACCGCGAGTGGTTCCAGCTCGGGAGCGGGGAGCGGATCGTCCTGCGCCGTCGGCGGGTCCTCCTCCGGATCTTCAGGGCCCTGCTGGAGGCTCGCATCGCCGCCCCCGGGGTGGCGGTCGACCTCCACGCCCTGATCGATCAGGTCTGGCCCGGGGTGGAGATGGCGCCGGGGCGCGGGGCGAAGCGGCTCTACATGGCGGTCCTGCTCCTGCGCGATCTGGGCCTGCGGACCGTGATCCGGCACGACGACGCGGGCTACCTCCTGGATCCGGCCGTACGGATCCTGGAAGAGGGGTAGGAGAGCCCGCCGAACGCCTGCCAGGCAGCGGACCTCGGCGCCCCTCGAACTTTACCGGCTTGGAACTCTTTGGAGGTCTGAAGGCCTCCCCCGTCTGGTTGGATCGGAGCCGGGCCTCCCGTCCCCGGCGGGGGACTGGCCCTGGAATTCACCGATTCAAGGAGCTCCACCGATGTGCCGCCCGTTTCACCGACCTCCCGGCCACCACTCCCGCACGCCGGAGAGACGGGGGAGGACGAGAGGCAGGCGCCTGCCGCTCGCGCCTCTGCTCTGGATCGGGCTCCTGCTCAGCTCCTGCAGCTCTGAAAAGGTGCAGCAGCAGTCGCCGATCCTCGCGATCGACCTCCCCGCCGATCCCGCCGACGCAGACCTCGTCCTGGATCTCGGTGAGGCGCTCCTCGGCGAGACCGTCTCCCGGCGCGTCCGCCTGGAGAACGTCGGCGCTGCCGAGCTCGCGGTGCAGGTCGATCATCCCCGAGGCCCGTTTCGGGCGGATCTTCCGGGGAAGCTCTCTTCGATCGAGGTGGGGGGCTCGGCAGAGGTGCGCTTCTCCTTCCTCCCCCTGGGAGAAGAGAGCGCCGACTTCGACGAGGTCATCGAGATGAGGACGAACGAAGGCAAGGGTGGCAAGCGCTACCGGCTCCGCCTCCTCGGACGCGGGGTGCGGGCGACCCTGGACTGCGTCCCGGAAGGCCTCGCCTTCGGCACGGCGCGGCAGGGAGCCACCGCGCTTCGAACGGTCCAATGCTCCAACCCTCTGTCCCGCGAGGTCGAGGCCTCGCTCCGGATCGCGCCAGCGTCCCAGGCCACCTTCGCTGCCACGCCGTCTGGAGGGGCCGCCGACCCGGTGCGGATCGGGGCCGGCGAGACCCTCGAGATCGAGGTCGAGCTTCGGGCCCAATCGGTCGGCAACCAGCTCGCGACGGTGGAGCTGGTGGGACGTGTGGGAGAGATCCTCGCTGCGATCCCCGTCTCCGCGTCCGTCCTCTCCAGCCTGGTGAGCGTCGAGCCCCAACCCTGCCTCGACTTTCGCTACGTGGGCCTGGGGACCACGGCGACGAAGGAGCTGACCCTCGTCAACCGGGGAGACGAGGCGGTGACCATCCCTCGGATCGCCTTGAAGGAGGAGTCCGCCCAGGACTTCTCGGTGCTCACCGGGGCGCCGATCCGGCTGGAGGCCCAGGGGGGGACCGCTTCGGTGGAGGTCGCCTTCCACCCACAGGAGAGCGGGAGCCACGACAGCGCGCTGCAGCTGTGGATCGACGATGAGACCAGCCCGATCTCCGCCTGCCTCCGGGGCTTCGGAGGTGGGCCCTCCCTGGCCTGCAGCCCCGCGAGGCGGGATCTGGGCCCGGTCGGCATCGGCCTCCCGGCCATCACCCGCTTCGAGTGCGCGAACGTGGGTGTGGCGCCGGAGGGCGCCGTCATCGATCCCCTCCTGGTGAAAAGCATCGGCGCAGACGACGCCGCCTTCACCCCGACGATCCGACACCAGGACGGGACGGTCGGCCCCAGGAGCCGAGGCTATCGGCTGGGCGAGGGGTTCCTGGTCGAGGTCGCCTACTCCCCCCTCGCGGAGGAGTTCGACGAGGGGCGGGTGCTGGTGGAGACCAACGTGAACGACGTCGAGCTCCGGATCGCAGGCGAGGGCCGCGCGGTCGAGCCCTGCGTGTTCTCGATCAACCCGCCCTGGGTCCGCTACGGCGTCGTGCCTCGCGACGAGGCGCGCAGGGTGGAGATCGAGATCAAGAACCACGGCGCCACGGCCTGCATCGTCCATGACCTCCGCCTCGCGGAAGACACGAGCCCTGCCTTCTCCATGGAGCCGATCGCGGTGACGGAGATCGAGGCGGGCGGGAGCCTGCGGGTCCCGGTCACCTTTTCCCCCCAGGTCCACGGCGCGAGCTTCCTGGGGAAGGTCCTCTTCGAGATCTCCCACCCGACGGAGCGCTACCAGGCCGTCGAGCTCAGCGGCGCCTCCGCCAACGCCTGCCTCCTGATCGAACCGATGGACCTCGACTTCGGCTCCGCAGCCCCAGGCTGCAGGCAGGTCCGACGAGAGGTGAAGGTGAGCAACGTCTGCAGCACGCCCCTGGAGATCACCTCGATCGACGTCGGCGCCTCTCCGGACCAAGAGGACTTCTCCGTCGTGCAGCGGCCCCCGATGCCCCTGCGCCTCGAGCCGCAGGACTACGCCGACGTCCTGGTGGCGTTCGAGCCCCAGGAGCTGGGACGGCAGCAGGCGACCCTGGTGCTGGAGCTCACCGAGAGCGTCCAGGCGAAGGATCACGCCTACGTCGCCTCGCTCCACGGAGAGGGGAGCTCGAGCGCGAGGCAGACCGACGAGTTCCAACCGCCTGCCCGGCCGCAGATCGACATCCTCTGGGTGATCGACAACTCCACCTCGATGCTCCCGTACCAGCAGGCTCTGCAGGAGAACCTCCCTGCGTTCATGACGATGGCGAACCTGCGGAACGTGGACTTCCACATCGGGGTGACCACCACGGCCCTGCAGTTCGGAGGCGAAGGCTGTCCCGGCGGCGCGGACGGCGGAGAGGATGGGCGGCTCTTTCCCGTGGACGGCTCCCACCCGCGGATCCTCACCTCCGACACCCCCGATCTGGAGACGCATTGGCGGCACAACATGGCGGTGGGGAACTGCTTCGATCTCTGGGCAGAGTCGCCGCTCGAGGCTGCGTACCGGGCCCTCTCGCCCCCCTTGATCAACTCGGCGAAGGACATCCGCTATTCGAGCCCCTACATGGACGGCAACCTGGGCTTCCTGCGCCCCGGCGCCTTCCTCTCGGTGATCCTGGTCAGCGACGGGAGGGACTTCTCCCTCCAGGACTCCCTCGCCTACACAACCTTCTTCCTCAACCTCAAGCGGGGTCAGGCGGATCTGGTGCGGGTCCACGCGATCTCGGGCCCGAGGTCCAACCAGACCGATCCCCACTGCAGCGCGGAGGCAGGCGACAAGATGCTCGACGTGGTGGACGCCACCTACGGGACCTGGCTGGACATCTGCACCTCGTCCTCCGACGCGACCCGATGGACCCAGGCCATGGAGAAGATGTCGGAAGGGGTCTTCGCCCAGTCCAGGCGGCACGTCCTGCGCGGCCTCCCGGCCGACGCCAACGGCGACGGCAAGGTGGACGAGCTCGACATCGAGGTTCGCCTCGACGGCAAGGTCGAGCCTCCCACCAGGGATCTCCTGCGGGTCTGGAGCTACGACCCGCTCACCAACAGCGTCGGCTTCGAACCACTCTTCGCGGAGCGGCCCGGCACCAGGATCGCCGTCTCCTACGACCTCTCCTGCCATTGAGAGGTCACGGATGTCTCACGAACGCTCGCGAGCCGGAGGGAACCATCGAGGGCGAGCTCCCCCTCCGCGAAGCGATCCCTTCCTATAGACGCCGAGGGCCCGCTGCCGCCCAGCTCCCCCTCCCTGCAGCCGACGCCGGACTTGACCGGCTTGGAACTCTTTGGAGCTGCCGAGACTGCTCCCCTTTGGCTTGATCGAAGCCCCGGCCCCCACGTCTGCGGCGTAGAGGGCGTGAACCCCGATGAAGGAGCTCCCGATGCCCCTCCCCATTCTCCGCAAATCGCTCCCTCTCGCGCTCGTCCTCGCAGCGGCGGCCCTCTCTGCCGCCTGCTCCTCCGACGAGCCCTCCCCCCGCACGGCAGAGGTCGCGATCCTCGCCTTCGAGGTCGATCCCGGGGAGCTCGAGGCTGCAGGCGAGGTGGAGGTCCGCTGGAGGACCGCAGCGGCAGCCTCCGTCGAGCTCCTGCAGGGCGATCGGGAGGTCGACCTGGAGGGTCGCAGCGCCGCCGAGGGGTCCATCGTGCTCCACGTGGAGGAGGACACGACCTTCACCTTGACCGCACGCGGGAGCAAAGGAGATTCGGTCACCGTAAGCGGGACGGTGACGGTGGCGCCACTCGACGCCCCGACCATCGCCGAGCTGACCGCCCCTGAGGTGGTCCAGGCAGACGAGGCAGGGGAGGCCCTCGCCGCCATCGCCTGGGCAGGCGTGGAGCGGGCGCGGGAGCTGCGCCTGCTGGTGCCGGGCCGCGAGCCGATCGAGCTGGATCCAGGGGCGAGCGAGGGGAGCCTCGACCTTCTCCTCACCGAGGACACCACCGTCGAGCTCCTCGCGACGAACGAAGCGGGCGAAGCCTCCCGCGCCGCCGCCGTGCGGGTGGTCTACCTCCCCGCGATCGTCACCTTCGACGCCCGACGCCCCCTCGTCGGCTTCGGAGAGGCAAGCGTCGTGCGCTGGAGCACCACGGAGGCCGTCCATGTGGAGCTCTGGCACGACGGGCTGCAGGTCGAAGGGGAGCTCCTGCAGGAGGGCGAGCGGGAGCTGCTCTTCTCCTCCACCTCCACGGTGGAGCTGCGGGCGTTCAACGAGCTGGAGACGATGGTTTCCGCGACCCTCGAGGTCGAGGTGGGCGCGCCGAGGATCGAAGGCTTCCAGGTGAGCTCCGACTCCCTCTGGCTGGGCGAAGAGACGACGCTGAGCTGGCAGGCCCTCGGCGGCAGCTCGCTTCGGATCTCGGTGGACGACTCCGACGTGACCGTCTGCGAGGTGGCCGACGCCGCTCTCCTCGACGCGTCGAGCTGTTCGTGGACACCTGCGTCGGCAGGGATCTTCCCCCTCACCCTCTCCGTCTTCAACTCGAGCGGCGTCGCCTCCCTCGCCGCCACGGTCTTCGCCGCCGACGGCCCGATGATCGTCCTCTTCGAGGCGACGCCGACGGTGCTGAACGCCGGCGACGATCTGACCATCAGCTGGAGCGTCCACGGCGATCCCGCCGGGAATCCGCCGGTCCTCCGGCTCACGGACAGCCGGGACAACAGCTACGACGCCCAAGGCGCAGAGGGCTTCCTCACCACCGCGCTCTTCGAGCCGGGGGTCTACCAACTCCACCTCGAAGCCACCACCGATCACCCCTCCTCCGCTCCCGCCCTGGCCATCGTCGAGCTCCTCGTCCACCCGATCCCGGAGGTGGACTTCACCGCCAGCCCCGAGCACTTCGACGACTCGGAGGACGAGGAGGTCGTCCTCGGCTGGACCACGAGCGGCGCCGCGACGGTCGAGCTCTACCGCCTGGTCGACGGGGCCCCATCGCTGCTCCTGGATGCACCCGCCGGCCAGATCGGGTCCGGAAGCTTCCGCGTCGCTCCCAGGTCGGAGGAGACCTTCCGACTCGTCGCCACCAACGCCATCGGAAGATCGACCACCCGGGAGCTGACCGTCACCGTCGCCCCCCTCGAGGTCCTCATGGCGCAGGCATCCCCCGATACCCTCACCCAGGGGCAGCAGATCCGCCTGACCTGGACGACCCGCATGGCGGATCAGGTCACGATCGACGTCGGCACCAAGGGTTACCTCCTGGAGGAGACCGAGGCGCCCTATCTCGATCTCCCCGAGCTGGATGGCAGCCCGCTGCCCATGACCGACGCCTGCGGGACGATCGCGACGGCGGGCTGCGCGGAGCTCGTCTTCCCGGCGGGCTTCGAGTTCCCGTTCGGAGGCATCACGTACAGCCGGGTCTGGGTCTACACCGTGGGCTACGTCGGGTTCACCACCGGCGCCCGGGCCGACTCGATCGCGCTCAACCAGACCTTCCCCACCGAGGCCCAGCACGCGGGGATCTCCCTCGCGCCCTTCTGGGATCAGCTCCGATGGGATGTGGAGCGATATCCCTCCGGAAACGTCTACGCCGGGCTGGTGGAGGAGGACGGGGAGCAGGTCCTGGTCATCCAGTGGAAGGACATCGGCCAGACGTTCCAGAACTGGCGGACCGCCAGCTTCAACTTCGAGGTGGTCCTGCGCCGGGACGGCACCTTCGACTTCCGCTACGGACCCCAGCTCGCGAAGGGAACCGGCATCCCCTTCACCGTCCTCGCGGGCGAGAGCGCGACCATCGGCTGGCAGCTGCCGGATCAGACGGACTCCGGCGTCCTCGGCTTCAACGGAAACCTCCCGATGAACGGCCCACCCGCCCATCGGACCTTCTCCTACAGCCCCAAGGCGGCGCTCCCCCTCTCCGGCGAGCTCGTCTTCTCGCCCTTCGGGCCCCAGACCGCGTCCTCGATCACGGTCACCGCGACCCGAGACGGCCGCTCGCACTCCAAGGTCGTGAACCTGCAGATCGCGCAGAAGCCCACCCTGGAGCTGGAGCCGGAGGAGATCCCGCCCCACCCCATGGGCGAGGAGTTTTTGCTGGGCTGGAGGGCATCGAACGCCAACACCCTCGTCGTCCTCGACGAGGCCGACGCAGTCCGCTGCACCGTCACGACACCTGCGGCGATCGCCGAGGGTTTCTGCATGCTCAGCGAAGAGGTGCCGGGCACCTACTCGTATACCGTGCGGGTCACCGGCGCCAACGACGCCGTCGCGGAGCAGGTGATCGCCGTCGACGTCTTCGGCGCCTTCGGGGTCGCCTCGCTCTCCGCAGCAGCGGACTCGATCGAGAAGGGGGGCGACGTCCACCTCCGCTGGGAGGCCTTCGGCGGCTCCTCCATCCGCATCTACGGGAACGACGTGGAGCTCTTCCACGGACCAGGCGGCCAAGGTTCCGGCTCGTTCGTGGCGACAGGTATCGAGGAGGCGACCGAGTTCCGCCTCGTCGTCGAGAACGACGTGGGGGCCACCGACGAAGCTTCTGTCTCGGTCGGACTCTGGGATTTCGTGATCGGCCTGCAGGCCTCGACCGCCAGCGTACGCCCGAACGATCCCGTCACGATCACCGTCGACGCGCGCAGGCTGGACGACGGCACCCCGGTGAAGGTCTCCGGCCTGCTCCCCATGAGCGTCGTGCCGGAGCCGGCGGATCGGTACAGCGACATCAGCGGCCTGGAAGGGACCGTCGATCACAACATCAACCAGTCGCAGACCTCCATCGTGATCCCCATCCAGCTGCCCGCCGGCTTCGCCTTCCCCTACATGGGGGTGGAGTACACCCAGCTCTCGGCCTTCGCCGACGGCTATGTCTCCTTCACGCCGGGTGCCACGACCACCTCGTCGAACCAGCCGCTCCCCATCCCCCCCGGTGCCTTCGGCGCCGTCGTCCACCTCGCGCCCTTCTGGGACGATCTGCATCCACGCGGCGTCGGCCGCATCCACAGCGGCCTGGTCGACGAAGACACCTTCGTGATCCAATGGTCGAAGTTCAGCACGGTGGGAGGCACCACCAACGCCGCTCCCCAGGACTTGAACTTCCAGGTCGCCCTGCACCGCAGCGGCACCTTCGACTATCGCTACGGGACCATGGCCCCACACCCGACCCATCGGCCCACGAGCGGCTGCTTCCCGAACGACTGCACCAACGAGGTCAACGCCTCCGCTGCGACCGTCGGCTACCAGTTCAACGACGGCACCGCGGGCCATAGTTTTCATTTCGGCGGGACGACGCCGAACATCGCCAACCTGCCCGTGCCCGGCGGCCTCGGCGGTCGAACGCTCCGATACCAGACCATCGTCGGCGGGGGGACCTTCACCTTCTACCCGCAGAAGACCGAGACCTTCTCCTTCTGCGTAGAGTCCGCCGGCGGGCCCCTCTGCAAGGACCTGCGGATCGAGGCAGACTTCGGCCTGCAGACCGCCACGGTCTCCAAGGAGCTGATCACCCACGGAGAACCCATCACGCTGACCTGGGAGAGCGTGGGCGGAAAGACCTTGAACGTCCTCGCCAACGGCGAGGTGATCCATTCGACCACCACCGCAGCGGAGATCGATCAGGGCTCCCTCGTCCTCAACCCGACGCAGAACACGGTCTACGTGGTGGAGCTCCTGGCCGGGAGCCGCAGCGACCGAAGGCAGCAGGTGGTGGAGGTCGAGCGCTTCGGAGTGACGACCACCGCGACCGCGTCGGCCGGGCCCGGCGCTCCGGTCACCTTGAGCTGGAACATCAACCGCAACGACGCTGGCGCCGCCATCCAGGTAGTGGCGCCGATGGAGGAGATCTCCAACTCCGACTGGTCGACCTACGATCTCTCCCAAGACCCGGGCGCCACCGTGGTCATCGGGGCCAACGTCGACAACCAGAACGTCACCCTCTCGTTCGACGACTTCACCTTCCCCTACTTCGGCACCGAGCACACTTCGATCCGGGTGGCCACCGACGGCTACCTGCACTGGGAGACGAGCAGCACCTCCACCCCGGGGAACCAGCGCATCCCCAACGTCTCCGGCTCCAACCCGGGCAAGGCCCTGGCTCCGTTTTGGGATGACCTCCACACCCGGCAGACCGGCAGGGTCCTCGCCAAGAAGATCGGCGCCGATCGCTACGTGATCCAGTGGAGCCGCGTGAGCCTCCGGTGGGGATCCGAGAACACCAACGAGGGCGATCTCAGCTTCATGGTGATCCTCCACCGAGATGGCAGCTTCGAGTTCCGCTACCACTTCATGGATCCCCCGCCCAACCCGGCCACCGCGGCGAGCCACTGCCAGCCGCTGAGCTGCGAGCGAGAATCGAACGGCTCGTCCGCCACGATCGGCTACCAGATCCCTGGCGGCAGAGCGGGCCACCTCATCCACTTCGGCGGCACCAACCGTGCCCTCGACCAGCCCACGGTGCCAGGGGGGCTCGCTCACCGAGCCTGGAAGTTCACCCCGCGGTCCGGCACCGGCGCAGGCTCGGTGCAGGTCAACCCGGCGGACTCGACCCACTACAAGATCTGCGCCCTCGACACCTCGACGGACGACCTGGTCTGCGCACCGGTGGTGGCGATCGACGTCCCCTGGGGCATCGATCTCTTCCAGGTGACCCCCCAGGCCCCCATGGCAGGGGAGTCGGTCACCGTGAGCTGGAGCGTCCGGGGCGTCGACGGGCTGCAGATCCTGGCAGACGGGGTGCCCCTTGCCACCCACCAGGCGCCCTCCATTCCGCTCTTGGGAACGCTCCCCCACACCCCGACGGGAACGACCACCTACACGATCCGCGCCTCCTCCCTGGATCGGACGGTCACGGAGGAGCAGCTCGTCGCGATCCGAGGCTTCGACCTGACGGTGACCGGCCCCTCGCAGTCCGTTCGCCCAGGGGACGTGGTCGAGGTCCAATGGCAGCTCGACCAGCACCAGCCAGGCGCCGTCGCCATGGTCAGCCCGATGAGCGAGCTCGAGGTCGGCCCTGGCCAGACGAACGCCTTCCTCGACGTGAGCGCGCTCCCAGGAGCGACGCAGCTCGGCGCCACCGGCGATTCGGGCGCTGCGGAGGTGGTCCTGCCCTTCCCCTTCCCGTACCTGGGCACGCAGCAGAACAACATGCGCGTCTTCGTCGACGGCTACATCTCCTTCACCGCCACCCAGGGCGGCGGGATCTCCGAGAACGTGCCGTTCCCGACCTCGGTGTGGAGGACCCACGAGGTCCACCTGGCTCCGTTCTGGGACGACCTGATCGCGCGAGCCGGCGACACCATCTGGAGCTACGCGCCGGACGCGAGCACCCTGATCATCCAGTGGAAGCAGCTCAGCATCGCGCCGACATCGACGGCGAGCGCACGCTACGATCTCAACTTCCAGGTGGTCCTGCGCGCAGACGGATCCTTCGAGTATCGCTACGGGACGATGACGCCTCCCCCCGCTCCCTACTCCCACCCGGAATGCGGGCCCACGAGTTGCGAGGACGAGGCCAACGGCTCGGGCGCGACCATCGGCTACCAGTCGCTGGACGGGCTCCGCGGCTCCACCTTGCACATCGGATCCATCGCCCCAGGACACACGCCGTTCGATTGGGGCGATCCCGACGGCCCGCGGGCGGACTCCTTCTTCCCTTTCGCCGGGGGCCTCTCCCATCGATCGTTCCGCTACACCCCCGCCACCTCCGGGTCGGCACGGATCGTGGTGGGACGCACCTCGGAGCACGAGGTCTGCGGCTTCCTCGGCGACTTCGGGTCGTGCAAGTCGGTCCGGATCGACGTGGTGGAGCCAGGTGATGTGATGATCACCGAGGTGATGGTCGATCCCTCCGCCGGCGCGTCCGCCCAGTGGATCGAGGTCCGCAACCTCACCAACGAGACCATCGATCTGGAGGGATTCGAGCTCGCCTCGAGCCAGGGGTCGCACCGGATCGGCACCTCCTTGCCGCTCGGGCCGAGGGCCTTCGCGACCTTGGCAGCCTCCACCCATGTCGACTTCACGCCGGACTACGTCTACGGCGGCGATGTCCCGCTCACCCGCCTGATCGACCGGCTCGAGCTCCGGGCCGGGAACGCGGTCATCAACGCGGTGTCGTGGGGGACGGATTGGAGCGTCCCCCGCAACCAGGCCTTGAGCCTCGATCCCGCCTTCCACCTCGGTGGAGTCCAGGAGAACGGCGAGCGGGCAGCGTGGTGCGCCGCCGGCGCCGGCGGCACGCCGGGGTCCCTGGGTGATGGATGCGTGAACCCGTGGTATCAGGTCGATCCCCTCTCCGATCGGCCCTTCGTCGACATCTCCATCACGGGCACCCGTTTCCACGACATCGAGGGCTTCGGCCTCGTGGGTCGCCTCCCCGACACGGGATTCAAGGTCAAGCTCTTCGGACAGGAGCACAGCCGGATCTGGGTCGGCTCCAACGGCATGCTCTCCCTGATCGATACGGCGCCTCTCTCGACCTTCGGGATCATCGAACCACCCCCCTACCTGCCGTTGCTCACCTCCCTGAATCTGGGGCCCCACATCGGCGTGTTCTGGACCATCCTGGACTGCAGCGGAAGCTGCCGCTTCTACTACGAGCGCCGGCAGATCGAGGGCGAGGACGTGCTGATCCTCCAGTGGGATCGCTACCGCGTCGCGCCTGCCGCCCACCCGCCGTCCACCCCCGCCGAGCACCAGGCCCATATCACCTTCCAACTCCAGCTCTGGGAGGATGGGGCGGTCGTGGTCGCCTTCGACGAGATCGATCATCCCCACCGGATCGGCTCGCCGACCTGGGCCGCCTTCCAGGGTCGCGATGCCTGGGTGGGCCTGGAGTCAGCCGCGAAGACCGACTTCGTCTCCGGACATTTCCGCCGCCTGTTGGACTTCGAGCGCCGCTCCCTCCTCTTTCAGCCCAGGTAGGCCGTTCGCGGCGGGGGGGATGGGCCGTCGCCCAGTCGGCGGCGACGGCCTGATTTCGAGATCCCGGCTCCGACGTAGGCCCCATGAGGTAGGATCCCCCGCGGACCCTTCGCGGAGCTCATGGGGAGAAGTTGCGGATCCCTTCATCGACGACCAGGCGGGATCGAACCCCTTTCATCGGGAGGCGCGAGGAGCGCCGCGAGCTCTTGGCCGAGCTGGGTCGTGGAACGGGCCTCGTCACCCTCGCCGGTCCCTCGGGGATCGGCAAGACCCGCCTGGCTCGACAGGTGGCGGGGGACATCCAGGAGGCCTTCCACTACGAGGGCGGGGTCTGGTTCTGCAGCCTGGCGGAGTGCAGGGACGCCTCGGATCTCGAGGCGACCGTCGCGCGCACCCTCGGGATCCAGCAGCAGCATGGAGACGAGCTGGCCCGGAGCCTGGCCAGCCGCGGCCCCCTCGTCCTCCTCCTCGACAACGCAGATTCCATCGCGGGTGAGATCGGCGGGACGCTCGAGGGCTGGCTGGAGCGCTGCGTCGAGCTCCAGCTGGTCGTCACCTCCCTCGTCCCGATCGCGATCCCCGACGAGTTCCTCTGGGAGCTTCGTCCCCTCGATCCGGACGACGCCGTGGCGCTCTACCGGGACCGGGCCCACCGGGCCTGGGCCGATCGCACCTTCTCCCAGGACGAGACCACCGAGGTCCAGGAGCTGGTCCAACGCCTGGATCGGCTCCCCCTCGCGATCGAGCTCGCCGCCGCCAGGGTGCGGATCCTCCCGCCTCGAACCATGCTCTCCATGTTCGACAAGCGCTTCGACCTCCTGCGCACCTCGTCGTCGAGGCAGGGCCACCGCTCCCAGCGAGGCTCGCTCTTCGGCGCCCTCGAGCTGACCTGGA
>Ga0180215_1001826_pt1 | contig 22466 bp, 20 predicted proteins | sample eDN3rd37CBELigBY_FD_128871 | JGI IMG/M metagenome (GOLD analysis project Ga0180215, IMG submission 128871) | Enriched backyard soil microbial communities from Emeryville, California, USA - eDNA 3rd pass 37_C BE-Lig BY (version 2) (version 2) | ecosystem: Environmental > Terrestrial > Soil >... | reverse complement strand
TTGCTCGTGCCGATCGGCGTCATCCTGTACCGCACGTTCGAGAACGGCATCATCGCGTTCGTCGAGTCGATCAGCACGCCGGCCGCGATCTCGGCACTGAACCTGTCGCTGCTCATCGTCGCGATCGTGGTACCGCTCAACGTCGTCTTCGGCATCGTCGTCGCGCTCGCGCTCGTGCGCGGCCGCTTCCCGGGCCGCGGTCTGCTGCAGTCGGTCGTGGACCTGCCGTTCGCGGTGTCACCGATCGTGGTCGGTGTCGCCCTGATCATGTTGTGGGGCGCCGGCGGCTGGTTCGGCGGCCTCGAGTCCCTCGGCTTCAAGGTGATCTTCGGCCTGCCCGGCATGGTCATCGCCACGATTTTCGTGACGTTGCCGTTCGTGGTGCGCGAGGTCGAACCGGTCCTGCACGAGATCGGCGAGGAACAGGAACGGGCCGCCGCCACCCTCGGTGCGAGCGCGTGGCAGACGTTCTGGCGGATCACGCTGCCGGCCATCCGCTGGGGCCTGACCTACGGCATCGTGCTCACCGTCGCCCGCGCACTCGGCGAATTCGGTGCGGTCATCATGGTGTCGTCCGGGTTCCCGGGCGTCTCCCAGACGTTGACGCTGCTGGTGCACGCCCGGTACATCGACGACCACAACACCTTCGGTGCCTACAGTGCCGCGACCCTGCTCATGGCCATCGCCGTGCTCGTGCTGCTGCTGATGACCCTGCTCGACCGCAAGAGGAGTGCCGACAAATGATCACCGTCACCGGGGCCCGCAAGAACTACGGGGATTTCGCGGCGCTCGACAACGTCGACATCGAGATTCCCTCCGGTTCGCTGACCGCGCTGCTCGGCCCGTCCGGCTCCGGCAAGTCGACGCTGCTGCGTTCGATCGCGGGTCTCGAGACCCTCGACTCCGGCACCGTGCACATCGCGGGCAAGGACGTCACCGACGTGACGCCGCAGAAGCGCGACATCGGGTTCGTGTTCCAGCATTACGCCGCGTTCAAGCACATGACGGTGCGGGAGAACGTCGCGTTCGGCCTGAAGATCCGCAAGCGCCCGAAGACCGAGATCGACAGGAAGGTGGGGGAGCTGCTCGAGATCGTCGGGCTCGACGGATTCCAGCAGCGCTACCCGGCGCAGCTGTCCGGCGGTCAGCGTCAGCGCATGGCCCTGGCCCGCGCGCTCGCCGTCGACCCGCAGGTGTTGCTGCTCGACGAGCCGTTCGGTGCGCTCGACGCGAAGGTGCGTGCCGACCTGCGCACCTGGCTGCGCCGGCTGCACGACGAGGTGCACGTGACGACCGTGCTGGTCACCCACGACCAGGAGGAAGCGCTCGACATCGCCGACCGTATCGCGGTCCTCAACCGGGGCCGGATCGAGCAGGTCGGGACGCCCGAGGATCTCTACGATCGTCCCGACAACGACTTCGTGATGTCGTTCCTCGGCAGCGTCTCCAAGCTCAACGGGCAGCTGGTGCGGCCGCACGACATCCGGCTCGGCCGCACCCCGGAGCTCGCCGAGGCCCGGAGCGAGGGCACCGCCGAGTCGCTGGGCATCACCCGCGCGACCGTCGAACGGGTCGTGCACCTCGGATTCGAGGTGCGGGTGGAACTGCACAACGAAGCCACCGGCGAATCGTTCACCGCGCAGGTCACGCGCGGCGACGCGCAGGCCCTGGGTCTGCGTCCGGGTGAGACCGTCTACGCGCGCGCCACCCGGCCGCCGGCCCTCGACGAGATCGTGGTGGCCGGGGTCTGACGATCGCCGTCCCGGTCCGGTCAGCCCTCCCGGGCGACCAGGACCGGGCACAGGGCGTGGTGCAGCAACGACTGGCTGGTGGATCCGAGAACCGCAGCGGTCATGGGGCTGCGGCCGTGGCTGCCGACGACGACCAGCTGCGACCGCGCGGAATGCTCGAGCAGCGCCTCCTCCGGCTTGCCGCGCTCGACGCTGTGCGTGACCTCGACCTCCGGATAGCGGCTCCGCCATCCGGCAAGGCTCTCGGCCACCAATGCGGTCTGCTGTTTCACGTAGTCGTCCCAGTCGATGAACCGGGAACCCTCCCCGTAGGTGAGGGTGGACTGTTCGATCCAGCTGTGGACGGCGACCAGGGGGGCACCGACGAACGACGCGAACTCGAAGGCGTGCTCGATCGCCTTGGCGCTGAGCTCACTGCCGTCGACCCCGACGGCCACGGGACGACCGTTGACCGCCTCGGGGGCGGGTTCACCCCGCCAGGACACGACCGGGCACTTCGCGTGATTGGTCGTGTAGACGACGTCGGAGCCGTGGAACATCGACTGCATCTCGCTCGTCGTCAGATGACCGAGCACGATCAGGCGGGCTGTTCCGGACTTCTCGACCAGCACCTTCTGCGGTGTGCCTTGTTCGATCTCGCGTTCGATCTCGACTCCACCCGGTCCGGCCCGGACCGCGGTCTCGGCGGCGTCGAGGAGTCCTTCGGCGTCGCCGTAGTCGTTGCCGGACCGTCCGTCCGGCTGCACGTGGAGCAGGTGGAGAGGTTCGCCGAACCGTTGCGCGACGGACGCCGCCCAGCGCGCTGCACCCAGCGAGCTGTCCGATCCGTCGATGCCCGCCACGATTCCGCGTCTGGTCGATGCTGTGCTCATGGTGGTGACTCCTTGGACTCCCATCCAGTGTGAGCCAGATCGCACGATCTTGTCAGCATTCCCGCACGCGAGGCGGATCAGTCTCCGACGGCGTGCTTTCCGCGTTGCACGATCTTCGGGTCGGGGTCGAACACCACCTGCCGGTCCTTGTCGTCGTAGTCGAACCTGTTCAGGAAGTGCCGCATCGCGTTGATGCGTGCGCGCTTCTTGTCGTTGGACTTGATCGTGGTCCACGGCGCGTGGTCGGTGTCCGTCCGGCGGAACATCTCCTCCTTCGCCTCGGTGTACCTGTCCCACTTGTCCAGTGACTCGAGGTCCATGTTCGACAGCTTCCAGCGGCGGACCGGATCGAGCTGGCGGATCGCGAATCGGGTGCGCTGCTCGTTGCGGGTCACCGAGAACCAGAACTTGGTCAGGGAGATCCCGGCGTCGATGATCAGCTGCTCGAACAGCGGCACGTGCATCATGAACCGCTCGTACTCGTCGTCGGTGCAGAAGCCCATCACCCGCTCGACACCCGCGCGGTTGTACCAGGACCGGTCGAACAGCACCAGTTCACCGGCCGTGGGGAAGTGCGCGATGTATCGCTGCAGGTACCACTGTCCGCTCTCGCGTTCGGACGGTTTGCTCAGTGCGACCACCCGGGCGTGCCGCACGTTGATGTACTCCTGGAACCGTTTGATCGTGCCGCCCTTGCCGGCGGCGTCACGACCCTCGAACACGATGATGTGCTTGGAACCGTTCTCGAGCGACCAGGCCTGGAACTTCAGCAGTTCGATCTGCAGCAGGTACTTCTCGACCTCGTACGTCGCGCGGTCCATGCGGTGGTCGTACGGGTAGTTCTCCCGCCAGGTGTCGACGGCGCGGCCGTCGATGTCGATGAGATCGGGATCTTCGCCGTGGTCGTCGCGCACGGAGAACCCCTCGGTGCGGAGCCGGTCGATGTAGTGGCGCAATTCGCTCTGCACGGGAGTCTCCTGGTCCTCGGTGCAACGGGGAACGGCATCCGTTGTAACCGTTGCAGATGAACCAGGGTAGAACGACACGCGGCCGCCCGGGCTCAGGCGCTGCGCAGCACCTGGGTGCGCTCGGTGTCCGCGAGTGCCTCGAGGTACCGACGCTCGACGACGAATCCGACGGCGTCGCCGGTGGCGAGGGGAGCGGCGAACCGGACGTCGGGAAAGGCGAACCGCGCGGCGTCGCAGGCGCGGTCCCACAGGAGACCGGGAGCGAGCAGCCACGGCGCGACGACCAGCCGGCGGGCACCGGCCTCGCGGAGTTCGGTGAGCGCGCCGACGACACCGGGGGCCGACGTCGCGAAACATGCCCGCACGTGGGTCCAGGAGGTGCCGTCGAGCAGTCGCGGCGCGACGGCGGCGGTTGCCGCATCGGCACCGGGACGCCGTGAACCGACCGCGCACATCGCGATTCCCACGGAGGGATCGAGGCGCGAGACGCCGGTCGCGGCCACGTTGTCCCGTGCCGCCGCGGTGAGCAGACGGTCGGCACCGAGGACGTCGCTGCACACCACGTCGAGACGGGGGTGCCGGACGCGGGCGTCGGCGAGGATGCCGGGCAGGTCCACGCGCGCGTGGAATGCGCTGCCCAGCAACAGCGGAACGACGACCACGCGCCGATGCCCCTCGGCGGCGACGGCGTCGAGGGCCTGCCGCACCGAGGGCGCGTTGAGATCCAGGAACGCCAGGCGCACGGACCAGCCGGGTCGTCGCGCCCGCAACGCCGCGAGCGCGGCAGCCATGGCCTGCGCGGAGCGCGGGTCACGACTGCCGTGCGCGACGGCGATCACCGGGATCATGCCGGGACGTGTTCCCCGAGCTCGATCTGAGCCAGACCGTTGCCCACCAGGCCGGCGGCGAGCGTGTTGCCACCCGCCGGATCGATGAGCAGGAAGCTGCCGGTGCGGCGGTTCACGGTGTAGTCGTCGGCCGGGATCGGCTCCGCGACGCGCACCGAGATGCGGGCGATCTCGTTGAGCTCCACCGTTTCCGGGTGGGGGATCGACGTCAGGTTCTGCTCGTCGAAACGCTCCTCGAGCGTGCCGACGATGGCCTGGGTCGTGCGGGTGCCGTGCTTGAGCAGCAGCCGGGCGCCGGGGCGCAGCGGCTTCTCGGCGAGCCAGCACACGGTCGCCTCGAACTCGCCGATCGGCTCGGGTGCCTTCTCGGGAGACGCGATGACGTCACCGCGGGAGATGTCGACGTCGTCGGCCAGGATCAGCGTGACCGAGCGACCCGCATGCGCGACGTCGAGTTCGCCGTCCGCGGTGTCGATGCGCTCGACGGTCGTGCGGATGCCCGAGGGCAGCACGACGACCTCGTCGCCGGGACGCACCGAACCGGACGCGATCTGCCCGGCGTAGCCGCGGTAGTCGGGGTACTCGGCGGTGCGGGGGCGGATCACGTACTGGACCGCGAAACGCAGGCCGGAATCGTGACGGCCGTGCACGTCGGCGTCGACGGGGACGGACTCGAGGTACTCGATGAGCGTCGGGCCGTCGTAGTACGGGGTGTTCTCCGAGCGGGTCGCGACGTTGTCGCCGTGCAGTGCGGAGACCGGGATCTCCTGCACGTCCTCGGACGCCCAGCCCAGCGACGAGGTCAGCTCGTTGAACTCGGCGGAGATCTGCGCGAACACCGTCGCCGGATCCTCGACGAGGTCGATCTTGTTCACCGCGAGCACCAGTTTCGGCACACCGAGCAGCGCGAGGACGGCGGCATGCTTGCGGGTCTGCGAGATCACACCCTTGCGGGCGTCGACGAGCAGCACCACGAGCTGCGCGGTGGACGCGCCGGAGACGGTGTTGCGGGTGTACTGGACATGCCCCGGGGTGTCCGCGAGCACGAAGCTGCGCTTCGGGGTCGCGAAGTACCGGTAGGCGACGTCGATGGTGATGCCCTGTTCGCGTTCGGCGCGCAGGCCGTCGACGAGCAGAGACAGGTCGGGGGTGTCGAGGCCCTTGTCGACCGAGGCGCGGGTGACCGCGTCGATCTGGTCGGCCAGGACGGACTTGGTGTCGTACAGCAGGCGGCCCACCAGGGTGGACTTGCCGTCGTCGACGCTGCCCGCTGTAGCGAGTCGAAGCAGGTCGCTCATGATCAGAAATAGCCCTCTCGCTTGCGGTCTTCCATGGCCGCTTCGGAAACTCGGTCGTCACCGCGGGTCGCACCGCGCTCGGTCAGACGGGACGCGGCGACCTCGGCGAGGATCTCCTCGTTGGTCGAGGCCTCGGACAGGATCGCGCCGGTGGTGGAACCGTCGCCGACGGTGCGGTACCGCACCGAACGGGTCTCGAGCTCCTCGCCCTCGGCGGGACCGCCCCACACGCCGGGGGTCATCCACATGCCGTCGCGCCGGTACACCGGACGCTGGTGCGCGTAGTAGATGCTCGCGAGCTCGACGTTGTCGCGGGCGATGTACCGCCAGATGTCGAGTTCGGTGAAGTTGCTGAGCGGGAACACCCGGACGTGCTCGCCGGGGGCGTGCTTGCCGTTGTACAGGTTCCACAGCTCGGGACGCTGACGCTTCGGATCCCACTGCCCGAATGCGTTGCGCAGCGAGAAGATCCGCTCCTTGGCGCGGGCGCGTTCCTCGTCGCGGCGGCCGCCGCCGAACACCGCGTCGAAGCGGTTCTCGGAGATGGCGTCGAGCAGCGGAACGGTCTGCAGCGGGTTGCGGATTCCGTCGGGCCGCTCGGTGAGGCGACCGTCGGCGAGGTAGTCCTCGACCTTCGCGACGTGCAGGCGCAGGTTGTACTTCTCGACGACGTGGTCGCGGAAGGCCAGAACCTCGGGCAGGTTGTGTCCCGTGTCGACGTGCAGCAGCGCGAACGGCAGCGGTGCGGGCCAGAAGGCCTTGAGCGCGAGGTGCAGCAGCACCGTCGAGTCCTTGCCGCCGGAGAACAGGATCACCGGACGTTCGAACTCGCCGGCGACCTCACGGAAGACGTGGATCGCCTCCGACTCGAGCGCGTCGAGGGTGTCGAACTTGTTGCCGTCCAACTTGATTCGGGATTCCGAAAGGTTCGTGTCGATGAGTGTCATGAGGAGTGCAACCCGCATTCGGTCTTGGCTCGGCCGGCCCACCGTCCGCTGCGCGGATCGGCTCCGGGAAGTGGTTTGACGGTGCAGGGGGCGCATCCGATGGACGGATAGCCCTCGTCGACCAGGGGATTGACGAGAATCCCGTGCTCGTCGATGTAGTTCTGCATGTCCTCGTCCGACCACGCGGCGATCGGGTTGATCTTCACCAACCCGAACGCCTCGTCGAACGAGACGAGCGGCGCGTTGGCCCGAGTCGGGGCCTCGACCCGGCGGATGCCGGTGACCCACGCGCGGTAACCCTTCAGGGTTTCCTTCAGCGGCACCACCTTCCGCAACCGGCAGCACTCGTTCGGATCACGCGCGAACAGATCCTTACCGAGCAACTCGTCCTGCTCGGCCACGGACCGGTCCGCCTTCGCCTCGACGAGATTCACCCCGTACACCTGGGTGACGGCGTCCCGGGTGCCGAGCGTCTCGGCGAAGTGGTACCCGGTGTCGAGGAACAGCACGTCCACGCCCGGCCGAACCTGCGCGGCGAGATGCACGAGCACCCCGTCCTGCATGTTCGACGCGACGATGTAGCCGCTGCGGTCGCCGCTCACTGCGGAACCGAAGGTCTCTTCGGTCCATTGCAGCAATTCCAAGGCCGAGGCACCTTCGAGGCTCGCTGCCCCCTGCGCGGCGAGAATTCGAAGGTCCTCGGTGGTCTCTGTGGTGGTCATCGAAGGTCCGCCTCCTCTGCGCGCACGGCCCACTGAGCGAACCGTTCGCCCTCGGACCGCTGTTTGACGAAGTTGCGCACCACTCGCTCGATGTAGTCGCCGAGCTCGGTGCTGTTCACCTTGTGCTGCCGCAGTTTCCGGCCGAAACCGCTGTCGAGGCCGAGGCTGCCGCCGAGATGCACCTGGTAGCCCTCGACCTGGTTGCCCTCACCGTCGTCGACGAGCTGGCCCTTGAAACCGATGTCCGCGATCTGCGACCGGCCGCACGAGTTCGGGCAACCGTTGATGTTGATGGTGATCGGGACGTCGAGCTGCGCGTTGATGTCCGCGAGCCGCTCCTCGAGTTCCGGTGCGAGCACCTGGGAACGCTTGCGGGTCTCGACGAACGACAGCTTGCAGAACTCGATGCCGCTGCACGCCAGCAGATTCCGCCGCCACGCGGACGGACGGGCCTGCAGGCCGAGCGGTTCGAGTTCGGCGATGAGCTCGTCGACCTTGTCGTCGGCGACGTCGAGGACGATCAGCTTCTGGTACGGGGTGAAACGGATCCGGTCCGAGCCGATCCGCTCGGCCGCGTCGGCGACCTTCGTCAGGATGGTGCCGGACACGCGGCCCGCGATGGGGGAGAACCCGACGGCGTTGAGGCCGTTGCGCAGCTTCTGCACGCCGACGTGATCGATGGGGCGCGCGGGCTGTTCGGGCGCGGGACCGTCGATCAGCGGACGCTTCAGGTACTCCGTCTCGAGAACTTCGCGGAACTTCTCGATGCCCCAGTCCTTGATGAGGAACTTCAGGCGGGCCTTGGACCGCAGCCGGCGGTAACCGTAGTCGCGGAACACCGCGACGACGCCTTCCCACACGTCCGGAACCTCGTCGAGCGGGATCCAGGCGCCGACCCGCTGCGCGAGCATCGGGTTCGTGGACAGGCCGCCGCCGACCCACAGGTCGAAGCCGGGACCGTGCTCGGGGTGCTCGACGCCGATGAACGCGACGTCGTTGATCTCGTGCACGACGTCCTGCTGGCCGGAGATCGCGGTCTTGAACTTGCGCGGCAGGTTCGAGTACTGCGGGTCGCCGATGTAGCGACGGACGATCTCGTCGATCGCCGGGGTGCCGTCGACGATCTCGTCGAGGGACTCACCGGCGAGAGGGGAGCCGAGCACCACACGCGGGCAGTCGCCGCACGCCTCGGTGGTCTTCAGACCCACTGACTCGAGGCGCCGCCAGATCTCCGGGACGTTCTCGACCTCGATCCAGTGGTACTGGACGTTCTGCCGGTCGGACAGGTCGGCGGTGTCGCGGCCGAATTCGGTGGAGATGCCGCCGATGGTGCGCACCTGCTCGACGTTGAGCGCGCCGCCGTCGCAGCGCACCCGCATCATGAAGTACTTGGCCTCGAGCAGGTCGATGTTCTCGTCACCGGTGTAGGTGCCGTCGTAGCCCTGCTCACGCTGGGTGTAGAGACCCCACCAGCGGAACCGGCCGCGCAGATCGGACTTGTCGATGCTGTCGAAACCCTGGTGCGCGTAGATCTCCTCGATCCGGCGGCGCACGTTGAGCGGATTGTCGTCCTTCTTGGTCTGCTCGTTGGCGTTGAGCGGCTCGCGGTAACCGAGAGCCCACTGGCCTTCGGCCCGGCGCTTGGCCGGGCGTGCCGCCCGCGGCCGTGCGGGAGCGGCGGGATCTCCGGCGGGGGAGACGTCGGTGGTCGACGACATGCAGGGACTCCTGGGATTTGGCGAGGGACCGGGTCGGGAACGTCGCTGTGGGCTGTACTTCGCGCAGACATGCCTCGACCCGGCAGGATCTGAGGGCTTGCCGGGGTGGTGCCGGCCGACGGCAGTGAGTGACTACCGACAGTCGGCGCAGGAACAGACGGCACAAGGCTGACAGCAGGACGCGCAGACGCGCTTGAAGTCGACGTGGCGGCGAGCCACGAGTCGCACTCCGAGTCCGGTCATGGCGACCATTGTGCCATGTCACGGGGGCGAAGCCGAATCCTGGACCACATTTCCACCCAAATCGGGGGAAATACCGAGGTCACCGCACCGCGGCCGGTCGGCGCCCCGGCCGGCTCTGGAACACTGGAAGCCGTGAGCGAGACGAGAACGGGCAACGCAACCGCGACCGACGACGGATTCGAACTCCCGGCCGCGGCCCGCGCCGGAGTCGGCAGCCGGCCGTTCGGGGTGTACGTGCACGTGCCCTTCTGCGCGACCCGCTGCGGCTACTGCGACTTCAACACGTACACCGCGGGCGAGCTGGGGTCGTCGGCGTCCCCGCAGTCCTGGCTCGCGGGCCTGCGGCGTGAACTCGACACCGCCGCGGACATGCTCGGCGCACCCGCCGCAAACACCGTGTTCGTCGGTGGCGGCACCCCGTCGCTGCTCGGCGCGGACGGCCTCGCCGACGTGCTCGGCGCCGTCCGATCCAGCTTCGGGCTCGCCCCCGGCGCCGAGGTGACCACCGAATCCAACCCCGAATCCACCGGACCCGAGTTCTTCGCCCGGATCCGCGACGCCGGCTACACCCGCGTGTCGCTGGGCATGCAATCCGCCGCCTCGCACGTGCTGGCCGTGCTCGACCGCACCCACACCCCGGGACGGCCCGTCGCGGCGGCCCGGGAGGCCCGCGCCGCCGGGTTCGACCACGTCAACCTCGACCTCATCTACGGCACCCCCGGCGAACGCGACGAGGACCTCGACCGCTCACTCGACGCCGTGCTCGAGGCCGGCGTCGACCATGTGTCCGCGTACGCGCTGATCGTCGAGGACGGCACCGCCCTCGCGCGGAAGGTGCGCCGCGGGGAACTGCCCGCACCCGACGACGACGTCCTCGCGGCCCGCTACGAACGCATCGATTCGCGGCTCGAGGAAGCCGGGCTGACCTGGTACGAAGTGTCCAATTGGGCGCGAGCCGACGACCCGTCCGCGCGGTGCGCGCACAACCTCGGGTACTGGGACGGCGGCGACTGGTGGGGCGCAGGCCCCGGCGCGCACAGCCACGTCGGCGGGGTGCGCTGGTGGAACGTCAAACATCCCGCCCGCTACGCCGACACCCTCGCGCAGGGCCGGCTCCCGGTCGGCGGCAGCGAGCAACTCACCGCCGAGGACACCCACACCGAACTCGTCATGCTCACCGTCCGGTTGCGCACGGGCCTTCCGTGGGCGGCACTGGGAGCGTCGGAACGGGACGCCGCACGGACGGTCGTCGCGGACGGGCTCGCCGATCTCCGCGGCGATCACCTGGTGCTCACCGACCGGGGCCGGCTCCTCGCCGACGCGGTGGTCCGCTCGATCCTCGTCTAGCTGCTGTTTCGCCTAGCTGCCGTTTCGCCCGTCTGGCAGGCCGGTGTCGAGGTCGATCCAGCTCGCCTCGGTACTCGGAACCCCTGTGCCCGGGATCTCTGCACCCGGGCCGAGTGAACCGCCCGGAGTCAGCGCGTCGTAGTCGAACACCCGTGCGTGCATGACGGTGCGGTTGCGCAGCGCCGACCGCACCGCGCGATGCAGGCCGTCCTCGAGATACAGGACGCCCTGCCACTGCACGGCATGCGGGAACAGATCGCCGTAGAAGGTGGAATCCTCCGACAGCAGCCGATCGAGTTCGAGAACCTTCGTGGTGGTGACGATCTCGTCGAGCCGGACCTGCCGCGGTGGGATCCGAGACCAGTCGCGGAGCGACAGGCCGTGATCGGGATACGGTTTGCCGTCCCGGACACCCTTGAAAATCATGAATCCACAGTACGACGGACCCGCGGCACCGCCGCGGCCTCGGGACAGTGCCTCGGGACAGTGCGCAGCGGCGACTAGACTGGAACGACGAGGCACACTGCGCGCGGCGCCGCGTGCGGGTAGCGCGTGGGCCCGAACCGTGAAGTGTGGCGACAGATACGGAGGTGGGCGGGGATGTCGAGCACCGAGGAACGACGATTCCAGGTGTTGCGCGCGATCGTTGCGGACTATGTCGCCACCAAGGAACCGATCGGGTCGAAGACGCTCGTCGAGCGGCACAACCTCGGCGTGTCCAGCGCAACCGTCCGCAACGACATGGCCGTACTCGAGGCCGAGGGCTACATCACCCAGCCGCACACGAGTTCGGGGCGCGTGCCCACCGACAAGGGATACCGCCAGTTCGTCGACCGGATCGCCGACGTCAAACCGCTCTCGACAGCCGAACGTCGCGCGATCCTCCAGTTCCTGGAATCCGGTGTCGATCTCGACGACGTGCTGCGCCGCGGGGTGCGGTTGCTCGCGCAGCTCACCCGGCAGGTCGCGGTCGTGCAGTACCCGACGCTGTCGGCATCGTCGGTGCGTCACCTCGAGGTCGTCGCGCTGACCCCGGCCCGGCTGCTGCTGGTGCTCATCACCGATTCGGGGCGGGTCGATCAGCGCATCGTCGAACTCGGCGATGTCGTCGACGACGAGGATCTGTCCCGCCTGCGCGATCTGCTCGGCTCGGCGCTGTGCGGCAAGCGGCTCGCCGCGGCGTCGATCGCCGTGTCGGAACTGGCCGAGGAGGCCCCCGACGACCTGCGCGACGCGGTGATCCGCTGTGCAACCGTCCTCGTCGAGACGCTCGTCGAGCATCCCGAGGAGCGCCTCGTGCTCGGCGGCACCGCCAACCTGACCCGCAACGCCGCCGACTTCGACGGTCACGCGGGGGTGCCCGGGTCGCTGCGTGCCGTCCTCGAGGCCCTCGAGGAGCAGGTCGTGGTGCTCAAGTTGCTCGCGGCCAGCCAGGACGCGGGTCGGGTGACCGTCCGCATCGGCGAGGAGACTCAGGTCGCGGAGATGCGCGGGACGTCGGTGGTGTCCACCGGCTACGGCGCCGCCGGTACCGTATTCGGCGGCCTCGGTGTGCTGGGCCCCACTCGGATGGACTATCCGGGAACCATCGCGTCGGTCGCGGCCGTTGCGAGATACATCGGTGAGGTGCTCGGCGAACGCTGAGCACCGTTCATGTGTGTAGAGAAGTAAGGACGAGAACCTAACGTGGCACGGGACTACTACGCGACGCTCGGCGTGTCGAAGAACGCGACCGACCAGGAGATCAAGCGCGCGTACCGCAAGCTGGCGCGTGAGCATCACCCGGATGTGAACCCCGACGAGTCGGCGCAGAAGCGCTTCCAGGAGATCTCCGCGGCATACGAGGTGCTGTCGGATCCGGAGAAGCGGCGCATCGTCGACGTCGGCGGCGACCCCCTGGCGTCCGGTGGCGGCGGTGCGGGCGGCTTCGCCGGCGCCGGGTTCGGTGGTCTCGGCGACGTGTTCGAGGCGTTCTTCGGTGGCGGCGCGGGCGCCGCCGCGCGCGGGCCGCGCGGTCGCGTGCAGCCCGGTGCCGATTCGCTGCTGCGCACGCGCCTGACGCTCGAAGAATGCGCGACCGGTGTCACCAAGACCATCACCGTCGACACCGCGATCCTGTGCGACGGGTGCGCCGGATCGGGCACCAACGGCGATTCGAAGCCGGTCGTCTGCGCGACGTGCGGCGGCGCCGGCGAGGTCCAGTCCGTGCAGCGTTCGTTCCTCGGCCAGGTCATGACGTCCCGTCCGTGCCCGACCTGCCGCGGCGCAGGCGAGACCATCCCGGACCCGTGCCGCAAGTGCGGCGGCGACGGCCGCGTGCGGTCGCGCCGCGACATCACCGTCAAGGTCCCCGCCGGTGTCGGCAACGGCATGCGCATCCGTCTCGCCGCGCAGGGTGAGGTCGGTCCCGGTGGCGGCCCCGCCGGCGACCTGTACGTCGAGGTGATCGAGCAGCAGCACGACGTGTTCGTCCGCGACGGCGACGATCTGCACTGCACGATCCGGGTGCCGATGATCGACGCGGCGCTGGGCACCACCGTCACCCTCGACACCATCCTCGACGGCCCCACCGAGATCACGGTGGACCCCGGCACGCAGCCCGGTTCGGTCGCGGTGCTGCGCGGGCACGGCATGCCGAAGCTGCGGTCGGGCACCCGCGGCGATCTGCACGCCCACCTCGAGGTCGTCGTGCCGACCAAGCTGGACCACAAGTCGACCAAGCTGTTCGAGGACCTGCGTCGCCACAACGATCGCGACCGCGCCGAGGTCGTGTCCAACAGCTCGCAGCACTCCGGGGGCCTGTTCTCCCGGCTGCGCGACGCGTTCAGCGCCCGCTAGGCGACGGCGGTGGCCGCGACCCTGTTCTATCTGGACCCCCTGCCCGGCACCGGTGAGGTCGCCGTGCTCGACGGCAAGGAAGGCCGGCACGCGGCGACGGTCCGGCGCATCGCGGTCGGGGAGCGGCTCGTGCTGTCCGACGGTCGCGGCGGTGTCGCCGACGTCGAGGTGAGTGCCGTGGCGAAGGACCGGCTGGAGGCGACCGTCCTGGATCGCCGGGAGCTGGCCGCGCCGTCGCCGTCGGTCACCGTCGTGCAGGCGCTGCCCAAGTCGGAGCGGTCGGAGCTGGCCGTCGAACTCGCCACCGAAGCGGGCGCGGACGCGTTCGTGCCGTGGCAGGCCGCGCGGTGTGTCGCCCGCTGGGACGGACCCAAGGCCGACAAGGGTGTGGCCCGTTGGCAGGCCGTCGCGGTCGCGGCGGCCAAGCAGTCCCGCCGGGCACACATTCCGCCCGTCGCGCCGGTCGCCCGCACGGCCGGAGTCGTGGCGCTCGTCCGCGAGACGGTCGCGCGCGGCGGAGTCGTCGCGGTGCTGCACGAGTCGGCGACCGCACCGTTCGCGTCGTTGCCGCTCGCGGACGCGTCCGAGCTGGTGCTCGTCGTCGGGCCCGAAGGCGGTCTCGACGACAGCGAGGTCGCGACGTTGACGGAGGCGGGGGCGACGCCCGTGCTGCTCGGCCCGACGGTGCTGCGCACGTCCACGGCCGCCGCGGTCGCGCTCGGCGCGATCGGAGTGCTGTCCGGTCGCTGGGGCGCACGCCCGCTCGACTAGCGTTTCGGCCATGTCGCGTACCCGCATCGCCTACGGCTCGGAACCCCAGCAGTTCGGTCATCTCTACCTCCCGGACGGTGCGGCCGGGAACGGGCCGGTGCCGGTCGTGATGGTCATCCACGGCGGGTACTGGAACGGCAACTACCACCTCAACCTGGGCACCCCGCTCGCGACGGAACTGGCCCGGCGCGGCGTCGCCGCGTGGAACATCGAATACCGCCGTCTCGGCGAGGGTGGACGGTGGCCGGAGATGTCCGCCGACGTCGTCGCCGCGCTCGACGCGACCGCGACGCTCGTGGCGGACCACGCCCGCGCCGCGGGCATCGAACTCGACCCGGCGCAGGTGCGGGTCGTCGGGCACTCGGCCGGCGGCCAGCTCGCGGTGTGGCTCGCGGGTGAGGACACGACGGTGCGGCCGTCGCTGGTGGTCGGTCAGGCTGCCGCCCTGGACCTGGCGTCGGCGGGGGAGCGGGGCCGGCGCGTCGACTATCTCGAGGACCTGTTCGGTGAGCCGTTCGAGGACAACCCGCACGTGTACCGATCGGCGTCGCCGCGGCATCGCCTGCCGATCGGCCGGCCGATCGTGCTGGTCCACGGATCCGAGGACGAGCAGGTGCCCGCGAAGGTCGCGACGCGCTACGCCGATGCCGCCCGCGAGGCCGGTGACGAAGTGGCCCTGCACGTCGTCGACGGGGAGGACCACTTCGCGTTCCTGAACAAGGACAGCGTTTGCTGGAAGTTGTCGCTGGATCTGCTGCTCGACCAGGCCTAGTTCGCCGGTACTACCTCGCCCGGTCCCGGCTGGTCCCGACGGGAACCCGCCCGGGCAGGATCAGCGTGACGACGACGGTGCCGACCGCCAGCGCGATGCCCCCGACCAGCGCGGCGTCGACGATCGCGTGGGCGAACGCTGCGCTCGACGCATCGAGCAACGGCTGCGCGTAGGACTTCGCGAACGGGTTCGCGGCGAGCTCCTCCGCGACGATCGCGGCACCACCGACCGAATCACCGGCCGCTTCGAGCGCGAGTGCCGCCTTGTCGGCCAGGTCGCCGGTGAGGTTGTTCAGCGGCAGACCGGACAGGAATCCGGCGATCTCGTCGTGGTACGACGTCGCGAGCACCGACCCGAGCAGCGCGATGCCGACGGATCCGCCGAACTCGACGGCGGTGTCGTTGAGGCCGCCGGCCGCACCCAGATCGGTGTCGGGGAATCCGCCCATGATCAGGTCGGTCGCAGGCGGCGTCGACAGGCCGATGCCGAGACCGACGAGCAGCAACGACGCCAGGAAGATGCCGTAGCCGGACGTCGGTTCGAGCGCGACGAGCAGCAACACCCCGGCCGAGGTCGCGACCATGCCGCAGGCCACGAGGATACGGGCCCCGAACCGCGGAACGAGGCGACCGCCCAGCGCGGCACCGACCGACACCGACCCCGCGAGCGGCAGCAGGCGCAGGCCCGTCTCCAGCGGCCCGTAGCCGAGCACGAACTGGAACTGCTGGGCGACGAAGTAGATGAGGCCGAAGGTCGCGAAGAAGAGCAGCAGCACCGAGATACACGCACCGCCGACCGCGCGGTCGGCGACCCGCCGCAGGTTCAGCAGCGGCTGCGGGTGCCGCAACTCCCACGCGACGAACGCGACCGCCGCGACGACCGACGCGCCGAGCGCCCCGAGTGCGGTGACGCTCCAGCCGAAGTGGAAGCCGTCGATGATCGCGTAGACGATGCCACCGACGGCGACCACGGACAGGAGGCCGCCGATCCAGTCGACGCGGGTGAGGCCGTCGGCCTTCGACGCCGGAACCAGCGCGAGGGACGCGACTGCGGCGAACGCGGCGATGGGGACGTTGATCAGGAACGTCGATCCCCACGAGTGGCTCTCGAGCAGCCACCCGGCCAGCAGCGGCCCGAGTGCGATGGCGAGACCGGACGTCGCGGCCCACGCGGCGATCGCGCGTGCCCGCTCGGAGGCCGGGAACATGGCCACCAGCAGCGACAGGGTCGCGGGCATGATCACGGCGGCGCCGGTGCCCATGACGATGCGCGCGACGATCACCGCGGTCGCGCTGCCGGCGAGGCTGCCGGCGATCGCGCCGGCCGCGAAGACGGCCAGGCCGGCCAGGAGCGCGGCTCTGCGGCCGTAGCGGTCGCCGAGGACGCCGCACAGCAGCATCAGCGCCGCGTAGGGGACGGTGTAGCCGTCGATGATCCATTGCATGTCGGCGCTGGTGAGGGCCAGTTCGCGGAGCATGCTCGGCGCCGCGACGATCAGCGCGGTGTTGGCCATGACGACGATCAGCAGGCTCAGGCACAGCACCGCCAACCCGGCCCAGCGGCGTGGATAGGGCGGTGCGGGTGTGGACGCCGCGTGATCGGTGACTGTCGTCATGGACCTCTCCTCCGGGTGATCTCGAGCACCAATTGCACAACTGTGTGCAACGTAGATTTCTGCACACGGGTGTGCAACTAAACTTGATCGAGGTCACAGATGTTCGGTGGAAGAGGTGTGCAACGTGCAGGAACCGCTCGCGCCACAGGCGAATTCGCACACGCCACAGGCCCGGACCCGGACGAACGTCAACCGGCGCCGCATCCTCGACGCAGCGATGGAGTCCTTCGCGGCCGATCCCGACGCGAGCATGGACGACGTCGCGCGTGCCGCCGGCGTCGTCCGGCGCACCGTCTACGCGCACTTCCCGAATCGCGACGCCCTCGTCGACGGCATCGCCGCCGATGCCGCCGCGGAACTGGCCGCCGCGGTCGACCTCGCCGAACCCGATGATCCCGACGTGGCGCTCGCGGTCGGCGCGCTCAGGACCTGGCCGGTCGGCGACCGGTACCGGCTGCTGCTGTCCTTCGCCCGCAAGGAGGTGGGCGAGCAATGTATCGCCGACCTCGTCGCGCCCCTGCGCACCCGCACGCTCGACCTCGTCGAACGCGGTCGCGCCGGGGGGATCTTCTCCGATTATCTGCCGTCGGTGGTGCTGGTCGGGATGATGGAGGGTCTCACGATGGCGACCCTCGAACAGGCCAATCTCGGACTGGTCCGCGACTCCGGCGAGAGCATCGCGCTGGGTGTGCTGGTGCTGGCCGGGGTTTCCCCGGAACGTGCCGTTCGGGTCGTCGAACAGGCACACCGGTGGCTGCACGAGCACGCTCCCGAGCAGGCCCGGGGGTAATGCGGTGAATGTCGGTACTGCCCGGGGCTAGACTGGCACGATCACGACGACCGTCGTGTGGGAGCCGAACGGAAAGCAGGCCGTACCGTCCACGTGAGTGAATCAGACGACATCCGCGACCCCGCGGAACCTGAACGGACCATCGTCCGATCCAGTCTCGACCTGCCGCCGGAAGCGGCGGCTCCGCTGCTCGGGGCGGCCGACGAGAACCTCGTCGCGCTCGAGCGCGTGCTCGATGCGGACATCCACGTGCGCGGCAATTCCGTCACCCTCACCGGGACTCCCGCCGAGGTCGCCCTCGCGGAACGGGTCCTCGGCGAACTCGTCACGATCGTCGGCCGCGGCCAGCCCCTGACCCCCGACGCCGTGCGCCGCACCGTGGGCATGCTCACCCAGGGGCTGTCCGAATCGCCGGCCGACGTGCTGAGCCTGGACATCCTGTCGCGGCGCGGCAAGACGATCCGGCCCAAGACGCTCAATCAGAAGCGCTACGTCGACGCGATCGACGCCAACACCATCGTCTTCGGCGTCGGCCCCGCCGGCACCGGCAAGACCTATCTCGCGATGGCGAAAGCCGTGCAGGCCTTGCAGACCAAGCAGGTCACCCGCATCATCCTGACCCGCCCGGCCGTCGAGGCCGGCGAACGTCTCGGGTTCCTGCCGGGCACCCTGCACGAGAAGATCGACCCCTACCTCCGTCCGCTGCACGACGCGCTGCACGACATGATGGATCCGGAGGCGATCCCGAAGCTCATGCAGGCCGGCGTCATCGAGGTCGCGCCCCTGGCGTATATGCGTGGCCGGGCGCAGCCGTTGTCCACCAAGGTCCTCACACCCGAGGGGTTCCGCCCGATCGGCGACGTGAAGGTCGGCGACGAGGTGATCGGTTCGGACGGTCGGCCGACCGAAGTGCTCGGCGTCTACCCGCAGGGATTCAAGGACATCGTGCGGGTGACCACTCAGGACGGTGCTTCCACCCTCTGCTCGACCGATCACCTGTGGTCGGTCTACACCCGCGACGACCGCAGGCGCGGCAAGGGGCCGCGGGTACTCGAGGCCAAGGAGATGATCGGCAACCTCCGCGCCGCGCACTACCACCGCTACGAGATTCCGATGCTCGCCGCGCCGGTCGAGTTCGCTCCCGTGCCGGTACCGCTGGACCCGTACGCGCTGGGACTGATGCTCGGGGACGGGTGCATGGCCGGTGTGGCGACGCCGAGCTTCACGACCACCGACCCGGAGCTGGTCGAGGCGGTCTGGGGCACGAAGTCCCCGACCAAATTCGTGCCGAAGGAGTACCTGCACAATTCGGCCGACGTACGCCTCGCTGTCCTGCAGGGTCTTCTCGACTCCGAGGGTGGACCGGTCAGCCAGGCCGGGCGGACGTGCCGAGTGCAGTACGCGACCGTGTCGGATCGACTGCGGGACGACGTCCTCTTCCTCGTGCAGTCGTTGGGCGGGGTCGCGTACAGCCGTACCCGGCCTGCCGAAGGTCGTAAGCCCGGAAACGCCCGCGGCCGCGACGTCGAGTACCGGCACGACGCGCACATCGTCGACATCCGTCTGCCCGAGGGGTGCGTGCCGTTCCGGCTCCGAAGGAAAGCCGAGAAGTACACGGAAAACAGCCCCAAGACGCCCCGGCGGTACATCGAGAGCATCGAATCCGCCGGTACCGAGGAGGCTGTCTGCATCAGGGTCGCCGCGGCCGATTCGCTGTACGTCACAGAGGATTTCCTACTGACGCACAACACCCTGAACGACGCCTTCATCATTCTCGACGAGGCCCAGAACACCACGGCCGAGCAGATGAAGATGTTCCTGACCCGCCTCGGCTTCGGCTCGAAAATCGTTGTCACCGGCGACATCACGCAGGTCGATCTGCCCGGCGGCGCTCGGTCGGGCCTGCGGGCCGCCACCGAGATCCTCGACGACATCGACGGAATCCACTTCGCGACGCTCGACAGCAGCGACGTGGTGCGGCACAAGCTCGTGTCCGACATCGTCGATGCCTACGGCCGCTACGAAGCCCAGCGTTCCGGCGAGGTCGCCCTCGGCAACCGGGCGCAGCGGCGCGCCACGCAGCACCGGGTGCAGCGCCGGTGAGCCACTTCCACCCCCCGATCCCGTCAGCAGTGCAGAAGGAACGACACCGATGAGCATCGAGATCTCCAACGAATCCGGGATGGACGTCGTCGAGGAGAACCTGCTCGACGTCGCCCGCTTCGTGATCGCGCGGATGGACGTGCACCCCGCGGCGGAGCTGTCGATGGTGCTCGTCGACTCCGATGCCATGGCCGATCTGCACATGCGGTGGATGGACCTGCCGGGTCCCACCGACGTGATGTCCTTCCCGATGGACGAACTCGAACCGGGCGGTCGCCCGGACGCACCCGAACCGGGTCCGTCGATGCTCGGTGACATCGTGCTGTGCCCGTCGTTCGCGGCGGATCAGGCCGCCAAGGCCGGGCATTCCCTCGACCACGAACTCGCCCTGCTCACCGTGCACGGCATGCTGCACCTGCTCGGCTACGACCACGCCGAGCCCGAGGAGGAGAAGGAGATGTTCGGTCTCCAGAACCAGCTCCTCGAGGAGTGGTACGAGGAGCTGCGCCGCGCCGAACACGAGGCCCGGCTCGCCGCCCGCGACCAGCAACTGCTCGGCAAGGTCGGTCTGTCCGACAATCCCGAGCAGTAGCGGGGCCGTCGTGGGAGCAAACGCATGAGCGCCCTCGCACTCGTGGCGATTGCGGTCGTCCTGGTGCCGCTCGGCGGTATGTTCGCTGCCGTCGATTCGGCGCTGAACACCGTCTCCGCCGCCCGTGTCGACGAACTCGCCAAGGACGAACGGCCGGGAGCGCAGCGGCTGAGGCAGATCCTCGAGGATCGCCCCCGCTACGTGAATCTCATGGTCCTGCTTCGGATCCTGTGCGAGATCACCGCGGCCGTAGTGCTCGCCGGGGCGCTGCTCGAGGTCCTGGACCGCACGTGGGCGCTGGTCGTGAGCGCCGCGGTCATGGTGGTCGTCGACTACGTCGTCATCGGTGTCGGGCCGCGCACGCTCGGCCGTCAGCACGCCTATCCGATCGCCTTGACCGCGACGATCCCGCTGCGGTTCCTCGGCGTGCTGTTCGGCCCGATCGGCCGGCTGCTCATTCTCGTCGGTAATGCCCTCACCCCGGGCCGCGGCTTCCGGAACGGCCCGTTCGCCAACGAGATCGAACTGCGCGAACTCGTCGACCTGGCGCAGGAACGCGGCGTCGTCGCCGCCGACGAACGCCGCATGATCCAGTCGGTGTTCGATCTCGGCGACACCACCGCCCGCGAAGTGATGGTGCCGCGCCCGGAGATGGTGTGGATCGAGGAGGACAAGACGGCGGGGCAGGCCACTTCGCTCGCCGTGCGCAGCGGTCACTCCCGCATCCCGGTCATCGGCGAGAACGTCGACGACATCCGCGGCGTCGTCTACCTCAAGGACCTCGTCCAGCAGACCTATTACTCGCGCGACGGCGGGCGCAGCGTCAAGGTCGCCGACGTGATGCGACCGGCGGTCTTCGTTCCGGATTCGAAACGGCTCGACGACCTGCTCGCGGAGATGCAGCGCGACCGCAACCACATGGCGGTGCTCGTCGACGAATACGGCGGCATCGCGGGACTGGTCACGATCGAGGATGTCATCGAGGAGATCGTCGGGGAGATCGCCGACGAATACGACGCCGACGAGACCCCCGATGTCGAGGACCTCGGCGACGGCACCTACCGGGTGTCCGCGCGACTGCCCGTCGAGGACCTCGGTGAACTGTTCGACATCGAAATCGACGACGACGAGGTCGACACCGTCGGTGGTCTCCTCGGCTTCGAACTCGGCCGGGTGCCGCTGCCGGGTTCGGAGGTCACCACCCGCGGGCTGATCCTGCGGGGCGAGGGCGGCCCGAACTCGCGCGGCCGGGTGCGGATCAACACCGTGCACGTCCAGCGCGCCCCGGCCGACGAGCCCGAGCCCGAACCCGCCGAGGAATCCGAACGATGACCCACACCCAGGAGCTTGCATGACCGACACCGACTTCCGTTCCGGCTTCGTGTGTTTCGTGGGCCGTCCGAACACCGGCAAGTCCACGCTCACCAACGCTCTGGTCGGCAGCAAGATCGCCATCACCTCGTCGCGGCCGCAGACCACCCGGCACACCATCCGCGGGATCGTGCACCGCGACCACGCACAGCTGATCCTCGTCGACACCCCGGGTCTGCACCGGCCGCGCACGCTGCTCGGGCAGCGACTGAACGACCTTGTGCGCGATACCTATTCGGAGGTCGATGCGATCTGCCTGTGCATCCCCGCCGACGAGAAGATCGGCCCCGGTGACCGGTGGATCCTCGATCAGGTGCGCAACGTCGCGCCCCGCACGACCCTCATCGGTGTCGTCACCAAGATCGACAAGGTCGGCAAGGAACAGGTCGCCGCGCAGTTGCTGGCGGTGTCGAAGCTGCTCGGTCCGGACACCGACGTCGTGCCGGTGTCGGCGACGTCCGGGGAACAGGTCGAGGTGCTCGTCGACGTGCTCGCCTCGCACATGGAACCCGGTCCGGCCTTCTACCCGGACGGCGAGCTCACCGACGAGCCCGAGGAAACCCTCATGGCCGAGCTGATCCGCGAGGCCGCGCTCGAGGGACTCGGCGACGAACTTCCGCACTCGCTGGCCGTGGTCATCGAAGAGGTGGTCGAGCGTGAAGGCCGCACCGAGAAGCAGGGCGAGATGCTCGACGTGCACGCCCTGCTGTACGTGGAGCGGCCGAGCCAGAAGGGCATCGTCATCGGCAAGGGCGGCGCGCGACTGCGCGAGGTCGGTACCGCGGCCCGCAAGCAGATCGAGAAGCTTCTCGGCGTGAAGATCTATCTCGACCTGCACGTGAAGGTCGCCAAGGACTGGCAGCGCGACCCCAAGCAGCTCGGACGCCTCGGCTTCTGACA
>Ga0180215_1001825_pt1 | contig 22517 bp, 14 predicted proteins | sample eDN3rd37CBELigBY_FD_128871 | JGI IMG/M metagenome (GOLD analysis project Ga0180215, IMG submission 128871) | Enriched backyard soil microbial communities from Emeryville, California, USA - eDNA 3rd pass 37_C BE-Lig BY (version 2) (version 2) | ecosystem: Environmental > Terrestrial > Soil >... | reverse complement strand
TTTCAGCAATTCGAACATACAATTTATCCGCTTTTTTCACTTTCCCCAGTACCATACAATTTCGCCTACCTTTTACATAGAATTCTAGGATATTTGCTTCGACTATTTATTTTGTTGGAATAAAACTGGTTTAATTGCCTGCCCAGTTATGTTTTTTTAAAATTGATATTTAGGATTTATGGTTTGGCTGCCTGACCAGTTAGGTTTTTTAAAATTGATATATTGGATTTATGGTTTGGCTGCCTGACCAATTGGGTTAAAAAAGGTGGGACTGATTTATGTACAGATTCATGGCTTAGTTGCCTGACCAATTCCATAAAAGAGATATAGTTTGATAGTTCAACCAATGGTTAATTTGCCTGACCAATGGGATTAAGGTTTTGATCACCTTCATGGTTTAGCTGCCTGACCAATAGGGATTGAGTTCTGATCACCTTTCACGGTTTAGCTGCCTGACCAATAGGGACTGAGTTCTGATCACCTTCATGGTTTAGCTGCCTGACCAATTATCAAGAGGTTGGAGTATCTCAAGATTATGTATTTATTTATATCGAACAACCGGAATGAATATTCTGAAAAGTAAAATTATTACTTCATTCTATAGCATATAAATTCCTTTGTAAATACTTTTTCATATAAAGTGGGACAGGGGTAACCCGGTTATTCGCCGTGACTGAATCCACCAGGACAATGGACCTACCCCTTTATCCTACAAATCTCTCATTCAATAAAGCTCAGCTGGTGAAAATTGTACCACTACTAAAAACCGGTGAGGCTACCCTCACCGGTTTTGCTTAGCTAGTAAGCTGATTGCAATTATCGGTCCGTCGGGCTACGTTTTTAACGATTGACGGCGGAATTCATACGCCTAGTAACGGAAAAGACATTACCCGCTTAAAAGAGAAACAGCATGCAAAAATCCGCCTAGAGGAAATCGGCTTTATGCTTCAATCTTCTAATCTTGTTCCGTTTTTATCCGTTCAGCAACAAATGAAACTACTAGACCAGGTGAAAGAGAACAATCTCTCACCTGAAAAACGGGAACAAGTCTATCATTCTTCGGGCATCCAGATTTGATGACGAGCTTCCGCTTCGAGTTATCTGGCGGACAGCGCCAGCGCTTTCGCGATTGCCAAAGCGTTGTACACGAATCCCAGCATTATTTTAGCCGATGAACCGACCGCTTTACTTGATTCCGACCGTGCCTTTGAAGTCATGGAAATGCTGCGGAAAGTAATCAAAGATCACAATAAAACAACCCTTAAGAACGAACAACTTTCACCACCAACGATTCATACGGTCGAAGTGTCAAATTGTTAAGGTTTATCGTATTCTCTTGTGAATAATTACTGATAAGCACTTCTTGAACCTCATCATTCAATGAACAACTTGCCTCTTTCCCATAGAAATTGTTGATGACAAACAATTTCTCATTTCCTAAAGTCCGGGTAAAAGCAAAAATGGATGGATCGTTTTCTAATATCAAGTCATAGGATCCATACACGATCACTTCATGTTTCTTCCGTAACTGGATGAGCTTTTGATAATGGTAAAAAATTGAATCACTATCTTCTAGCGCTTGCTCCACATTTATCGCAGAATAATTCGGGTTTAAACGCAACCATGGAGTCCCTGTTGTGAAACCAGCATGTGTACTAGAATCCCATTGCATTGGGGTTCTGGCATTGTCTCGACCTTTCGTATAAATGGATTCCATTACAACATCAGGGTCTTGCCCTTGTTCGAACACACTTTCTTTGTAAAAGTTTAATAATTCAATGTCATTATAATCTTCAATGGATGGAAAGCGAACATTTGTCATGCCGATTTCTTCGCCCTGATAAATGTATGGAGTTCCCTTCATCATATGGAGCAAGGTTGCAAGCATTTTAGCAGATTTCACTCGATATTCTCCATCATCACCAAAGCGAGAGACAATTCGTGGCTGATCATGATTATTCCAATACAAACTATTCCACCCGCGTTGTTCTAATTGGGTTTGCCATTTTGATAAGTTCTGTTTTAACTCAAGAAAATCCAGTGGTTTAAGTGCCCATTTCCCTTTTCCTGGTTGTTCATCCAGACTCATATGCTCAAATTGAAAAACCATATTTAGTTCATTCCGGTCTTCAGCTGTATACATTTGGGCTTGTTCCGGAGTAACCCCTGGACACTCGCCTACTGTCAAGATATCGTATTTTGATAATACTTCGCGATTCATTTCCTGTAAGAAATCATGCACTCTTGCACCGTTTGATTCATAAGGTTCATTCTGTGCTTGTCCATTTACGAAATCTTCGTAAGGTGCCAAGAACTCTTTCTTTGAGATCATATTGATTACATCCATTCGGAAGCCATCGACCCCTTTATCAAGCCAAAAGCGCATCATCTCATACACTTCATTTCGAAGCTCTGGATTTTCCCAATTCAAGTCAGGCTGTTTCTTAGAAAATAAGTGCAGATAATATTCTTCTGTTGCCTCATCAAATTCCCAGGCCGGTCCACTAAAAACAGATTTCCAATCTGTCGGATGTTCCCCATTAAGGTCTGGACGCCAAATATAATAGTCACGATAGGGATTATCCTTCGACTTCCGTGACTCCGCGAACCATGCATGTTCATCGGATGAATGGTTGACTACTAGATCCATCACTAACTTTAATCCTCTCGCATGCATTTCGGCGAGGAGTTCCTCCCAATCCACCATTGTCCCAAATTCGTCCATAATGCTACGATAATCACTGATATCATACCCGTTATCATCATTTGGAGATTGATAGACTGGTGACAACCAAATCACATCGACACCTAGCTCTTTTAGATAATCTAGTTTTGAAATGATTCCTTGTATATCACCAATTCCATCGCCATTTTTATCCATAAAACTACGAGGATATATTTGATATACAACACTTTCTTTCCACCATTGTTTTGTTTGCATCTGAATCACTCCTCGGCTGTTGTCTGTTGTAATTTCACTACAGATTCTTTTGTTGGAAGGGCAGAAATAGCCCCTTTTCCTGTTGTCGTCAACGCTTTTCTTCTCCATTTTCTTCGCGTCTCTTATTCCCAGATATCTTTCAATGTCCATGCATCAAGTTTTACTAACTTGACACTTCCATTCGTTGCAAAAAGCTCAATAGCATTGCTTGTTGGATCTGGATAAATCCGCGTCGTCATGACAGTTTCTCCGTCATTTACGAATAACTCTAAAGAGGAAGAGTCCAGGAATAAGTGGAAGTGAATGGAATTATCCTCTCCAGGCACTTGGCTGTGACGAACGCCACCTTCCCCTTTCCCTGAATGATTACGGTCTACTGTTACCTTTCTCTTATTCACGTCATAAACAACACGTGTTTTTTCCGTCCCGTCTTCAGAGCAACGAACATGAAAACCAAATGTATCAGCCGTACAGTCGGCTAAGGAGAACTCAGCGCTGATTTCAAGTCGGTCCCCGGCCAAATTGTCGAGCCTTACCTGATCCTTAATCTCTTGTGGCTGAAGACGAACTTGCTCCGTTCTTAATTTCTTCAATTCCTCTACCGGTTTCATCGCCAACCGTCCGAACCGGTTAAACGTAACCTCGCGTGGGATTGTCAATGCCCCGGCCCAGCTGTGCTCTTGCTCTGGCATTTGCGACTCCCACATCGCCATCCACCCAATGACAATTCGACGCCCTTTCGAATCTAAGAAGGATTGTCCCGCATAAAAATCAAACCCTTTATCAAACTCGATAAATTCCTGATGAAGAAATTTCTTTGTTTCATAGTCAAAGTCACCAATATAATAACCGTTTTGGTATAGATTTTGATAACTTTCACCTACTGGTTCAATCCCTTGTGGTGAAAAAAGAAGGATGTGCTTTCCATTTAATTCAAAGAAATCTGGACACTCATACATATATCCCATTTCCCCTGTGCTTTCAGCGAGAACTCCTTGATATTCCCAATCTACGAGGTTCGTTGATTCATATAAAACAACGCGACCAAGTTCATCTTTTTGGCTCCCTAGCACCATATACCATTTCCCCCCATGCTCCCAAACCTTCGGGTCACGGAAATGCGGCGATGCTCCTTCTGGAGGGGTGGTGATCACTGGATTCTCAAGTCGCTTGGTAAAATAAACGCCATCTGTACTTTCAGCGATACATTGATACTCAACAAATTCGTCCTTTTCTTCATCCATCACAACATGTCCTGTATAGAAAAGGGTCAACTTGCCATCATGGTCGATGGCACTCCCAGAAAAACATCCGCTTTTGTCGTATTCATCCCCAGGAGCTAAGGCAATCGGAAGATGCTCCCAATGAACAAGATCCGTACTTTTCACATGCCCCCAATGCATGGGACCGCCTTTTGGTCCATATGGATGATGCTGAAAGAACACATGATATTCTCCGTTCCACTCAATGACGCCATTTGGATCATTAATCCAGTTTGCCGGAGCCATCATGTGATATCCGAGTCGAAAGGGGGTTTTCTTTACCTTTTCACTCGCTTGTTCGACTGCTTGTTGTGCTTTTGCCAACCGTTGTTGATGGTCCATTTCCATAAAGATTCCCTCACTTTTTACTATCAGTATTTTTTAAAAGCTGTGTTACTTCACAAACTGTTGTTAAGACCCTAACCTAAGGACACGCAGTTCAACTCTGAGCCATAATGAGCTTATTAAAAGAAAAACGATGAGGCATTTGAAAAATGCAGATCATCGTTCCTCCTCTCGTTCTTTGTTTTATTCTTATTTCATTGCTTTTAAATGCCAAACATAGCTCTGGAAATCACCATGAATATCTGCTGGTATCGTTAACCCAACATATGTGAGTTCATCGCCACCATAGATTTGGTCGCTTCCTACCACTTGATATTCACGCGTTAAATCGAGCCCTTTCAGTCTTAACACATCAAAAGGCGCTGCCGGTTCCGCTAGTACGCGATAGTAAAACACCCTCGCTTCAGACTTATCTTTGTTCACAAATAACCATGCTGTATCATTGCCTTCAAACGGATTTCTAATTCGGTAGAAGTCGCCAAACTGTATTAGCTGACGAATTTCTTTGTAGATAGAAACCTGCTGTTTCACTTCAATCTTTTCGGACTCTGATAACTGAGTTAAATCTAGTTCATAACCCAAATTCCCAGCCATCGCGACATCGCCACGCATTTTCATTGAGGCACTGCGGTGAACTTGGTGATTCGGTACAGCTGAAACATGAGCACCCATCGAAATAATCGGATAAACTAAACTCGTACCATACTGGATTTTCAATCGTGATACGGCATCCGTGTTGTCACTTGTCCATGTTTGCGGCATATAGTAAAGGATGCCTGGATCAAATCGTCCGCCACCACCAGAGCAACTTTCAAACAACACATCCGGGAATGAGGTTGTAATCTGTTCCATGACTTTATATAAGCCTAACATATAGCGGTGTGCCACTTCCCTTTGACGATAAGCTGGAAGTAATGCAGAGCCAACCTCTGTCATATGGCGATTCATATCCCATTTCACATACGAGATTGGGACACTCGTGAGAATATCAGAAACGCGTTTGGTAATTTCCTCACAAACATCTTCTCTCGAAAAGTCTAAAACTAACTGATTCCTGCTTTCTGATCGGTCACGATTCGGGACATGAAGGCACCAGTCAGGATGTTCACGATAAAGATCACTGTCCACTGATACCATTTCAGGTTCAAACCATAAACCAAAATTCATGTTCAAGTTTTTGACTCCATTGGCCAATTCATTCAATCCCTTTGGTAACTTGTTATGGTCAACAAACCAGTCACCCAATGAGGATTTATCATCATCTCGTTTTCCAAACCAGCCATCATCAAGGACAAACAACTCTATTCCTACTTCACGGCCGATTTTGGCAATCTCGAGAATCTTTTCAGCTGTGAAATCAAAATAAGTCGCTTCCCAGTTGTTCACCAAGATTGGACGTTCTTTGTCTCGATAGTTGCCACGAACAAGTCTAGTTCGGTAAAGCTCATGATATGTTCGCGACATCTCTCCAAGTCCATTTGCCGAATAAACCATGACCACTTCTGGGGTTTGGAAACTTTGACCCGGTTCTAGTTTCCAGCTAAAATCAAACGGATTAATCCCCATGGTTACTCTGGTATTACGAAATTGATTCACTTCAGCCTGAGCTAGGAAATTCCCGCTGTAGACAAAATTGAAGCCATAGACCTCGCCATGGTCTTCATTCGTCTCTTTACGTAGCAAAGCCACAAATGGATTATGTTGATGGCTGCTCGCTCCTCTTGTACTCTCGACAGACTGAATGCCATGTCGCAATGGTTGACGTTGAATATGCCGTTCTTTCACATGCGCCCCATGTAAATGAAGAAAATCAAACTCCGCATCATGAAAGTCAATTGACATACTTTGCGCATTTAAAAGCTTGACCGATTCCTTTCCCTCGTGGATAAATCGTGCAGAACGAGTGATGACATTTAAGTTTTCATATACAGAATAAGACAGGATAACCTTTATACCAATTAGAGCATCTTCCATGGTTACTTCAAGCGTTTCCGCTTCATTTTCATCCTCTACATAAGTAGCCGGAAGCCCTTCTAGACCCGGTTTCCCTTTGCTAATTGTATGTGAGACATACCTCAAGTCAGTGATCGTAGAACCATTTTCTAACTGAATTTGATAAGCAGGTTTACGAAAATCGGTATTGCCGTATTGTGGATATTCCTGCGGCAGCGTATCAAGCGAGAAGGTGCGGTCTTCTTTATATTGATAGGGATTTCCAGAAAATCCACGATCCATGAACTGAAGATAGTTGGAATGCCTGTAGGTTGAAATTCCCTTTCCCCAGTATAGATGGGCAAGATAACCACCTTTGACGATGCCCAGTACATAGCTTGTATCTTTCGCTTTCAAGTGAAAGGTTTGATCCTTTGCATGATATTGAATGCCCATTTATTTACACCCCTCCTTAGTAATCTTTATTTTATAGCCCCTTTTACGACTCCACCGATGATCCATCTTTGTGCGAACAAGTAGATGATGATCATTGGTGCCATTGCTAACAGATAAGATGCAAAAGCTAAGTTATAATCTGTTCCGAATTCAGTTTGGAACACATATTGAACAAGTGGCAAAGTGGCGTCAGCTGTGTCGTTCAATATAACGAGCGGAAGTAAAAAGTCATTCCAAGCCCATAAGCAAGTTAAAATACCTACAGTCGCATGAATTGGGGTTAATAATGGGAAAATAATTTTCCAGAATACCCCCCAGGTGCTGCAACCGTCCACAATCGCTGCTTCTTCCAGCTCAACTGGAATCGAACGGATATAACCAACGTATATGAAGATATTCATTGCCATTCCGTATACAACATAAAGTAAAATTAATCCAGTTGGATTGTTTAAACCAAGCGCAGAGGTTTGTTTTACAATCGGAAGCATGATAATTGGAAACGGGATAAACAACGCGCTAACAAAATAGTAATACAAAGTTTTAAATAGTTTTCGGTGCATATTTCGCGCAATCGCATACGCTACCATGCTGTTTGTTAAAATGGTTAGAACCAATGTGAAAAAGGTAATAACAGAACTATTTTTTAAAGCATTAAAGAAGTTTGTCGCTTCGATTGCTCTCGTAAAGTTTTCCCAATGGAAGTTAAGTGGCAAGGACAGAGCAGATTGCGCTAGTTCCTGCGGATTTTTCAATGCAATTGAAATCGTTAGGTACAATGGGAAGAGAATAAGCAATGATCCTAAAGCCATGAGGATCGTGACAGTCCAGTTCGTTCGTTTTGTCATTACATATCCATCTCCCTTTTTTGTAGAACTTTAAGCTGAAATACGGAAATGACCATAATCACAATAAAGTAAATCACTGCGTTTGCAGATTGGAAAGCAAACTCGCCACCGCTAAATCCGCCATTATAGATTAAGAGTGAGATTGAGGTTGTGGAATAACCTGGTCCCCCACCAGTCATGGCGACGATATGGTCAAACACCATAAGTGAGTTTTTCATTGATAAAACCATGTTAATCGTAAAGAACGGAGCAATGACAGGGAATGTGATTTTCCAGAATTGATTCCAATTGTTTGCTCCATCTAAGCTTGATGCTTCATATAATTCGGTCGGTACTGTTTGCAGTCCCGATAGATATAAAATGATATTAAAGGCGCAGGCTTGCCAGATAAACACAATTAAAATCCCAATCCAAGCTAAGTTTGCATTTCCTAAAATATTGGTAGTTAGAAACTCAATTCCGTACTTCTCGCCTAAACCTGGAAGAATATTTGTGAACACATAATTAAAAATAAAGCCGACAATTAAAACACTTAAAATGTTTGGTAGGAAGTATACCGCTCTAAATAAGTTTCTACCTTTAATTTTGGCATTCAATCCAAGTGCGATGGCCAAACTGATGATATTGATGAAAACTGCAGCCAATATCGCAAACTTAAAAGTGAATACATACGAATCTATTACAGCAGGATCTTGGAATAGATTTAGATAGTTCTTAAATCCAACAAAATCGTAATCTAAGGTAATGCCATTCCAGTTTGTAAAAGAATAGTAGATTCCTTGCAGTGCCGGGAAAGTATGGAAAACAAAGAATAGCAATGCGGCCGGAAGAACCATTAAATAGAAGGCAATCATTCGGGAATTTACCTTCTTTTTCCGTTTACTTACTGAGTGTGCGGAGGAAATTGGCGGTTTTTCGATTGTTATTTGACTGTTTTTCATCTGTTTCACTCCTATATAAGGGTAGAGAAATTGGAGCTTCCTCCAATTTCCCCAATCAACAAGTTATTTTCGACTTTGTACTTTTTCCCAGTCAGCTTGGAGCTTCTTAAGGAACGCATCTACGTCTTTTTCTAATACTAATGTTTGGAGAGTCTTATCTGGCGTAACTCCGTTCGGAATATAATGATCCGGGAAGTCTGTTAAAGCGCCTTTTTCAAAACTAGCCTGTAGGTCTGAAACAGTCGGATCTTCTTGTGCAATGCCATTTAGAGCAGAGAATGAATTTTGCTCATCGATATATTGCTTTGCATTTTCTTCTTCCATCATAAACTCAACAAACTTCATTGCTTCTTCAGGATGCTTAGAAGCGGCTGACATACCAAACAATAAGTCAACACCAGAAACAACTTTGATTTCTTCTGGATTGTTCGTTGCTGGGAATGGGAATACTCCTAAATCAACTTCCGGATTTGCCTTTTTGATTTCAGGAATCGCCCAAATCCCTTGAAGGTACATCGCTGCCTCTCCATTTGCAAAGGCTGTGTTGCCATCATTATAGGCTACTCCTTGTTGATTTTTATGACCAAATTTTGTTAACTCCACCATTTTCTCTGCTGCTTCTTTGTAGCGTTCACCTGCAAGAATCTTTCCATTATTTAATTCACTATAGAAGTCTTCCCCTTGTGTATTGGCAGCTAACGCATTGAATGACGGTAATGTTGTCCAAGCATCTTTATATGTGTGAAAGAATGGGATTTTACCAGCATCCTGAATTACCTTGGATACCGATAATAACTCATCCCATGTCTTCGGAATTTCTAAGCCTAATTCACTAAAAATCGTTTTATTGTAGATTACGCCAACTGCATTTGTCGCATAAGGAATCGCATACACTTCTTCAAGTCCAGAAACATCTTTAAGCATTTGAACATAAGCAGGCTGTACCTTATCAAGACTTGAATCATTGGATATATCTGCGAAGACACCAGCCGAAGCTAAATCGCTATACGTAACATCCCCTCCGACTCCTATAATATCGGGAACATCTGCTTTTGATACTCTCGTACGTAACACAGTTGAAGGCTCAGGCGGACTCGCTTGTTCTACATCAATATTTGGATTTTCTGCTTCAAACTTAGCTATCAATTTATCAATCGTTTCAATCGCTTCACGTTTATGATGGAAGAACTCAATTTGGACAACACCCTCTTCTTTTGACCCTTCCGCTTCTCCACCACCACAACCTGCAAGTAATGAAGCAGATAGAACACCAGCTGCAAGTAACGAAACTGTTTTTTTCATGTTAATTCCCCCAAATGTTGTTTTAGTAAAGATTGATTCCTTATTTAGATAAGTGCTAACGCTTTTAAAGTACCGATCCCGAGTCCAACCCGCCTCCTTCCACCTTCTCAGATTTCTTTAAACGACTACAACTATCACGGATAACCAGCTCTGCAGGAAGGGTAACCTTTAATGGGATTTTCCTTCCTTCCAAACGATCTTGAAGAAGTTTAACTGCCGTTTTTCCCATTTCATTCCCATGGATTTTCACAGTCGATAAACGCGGATTCATAAAAGCTGCCGATTCAATATCATCAAAACTAACAACTGATATTTCGTCCGGCACTTTTACGTTCGCTTCATGTAACGCCCGTAATACTCCTAACGCCATCGGATCACTTCCTACAACGATGGCAGTCGGCAAGGATGGCTGCTCTAGTAATTCTTGAGTAAGGCTGTATCCGCTTGTTGGCCCCCACTCTCCTACTAAAACTCTAGCAGGATTGAGCAATCCTTTTCCCTTCATCACTCTCTCAAAGGTCTTTTGCCTGATATCATCCTTTTCTGTTGTTTGATTCAGATGAATGCCGAAAATTAGCCCCTGCCCTCCTAGATACGCAATCTCTGTATGGCCAAGCTCCACTAGATAATTTATAACTTGATTGGTGGCTTCTTCAAAATCGGAGATAACGGCATCCACATCGGTACCGGTGGGGAGATAATCGACCGCGACAATCGGCTTCGTTTCTCCATACACTGTTTTCAAGTCATTAATATCCACGTCCCCGATGACAATAAGTCCATCCAGATTCTCTAATGTCTCGGTCGTAATTGGACTTTTTCCAATCATCATTGTCGAAACGATATTCATCCCATATTGAATGCTCATATTTTCAACACCAAGACGAATCGACTGGAAATAAGGGTCAATCGTTTCATCGTTTAACATGATAATCCCAATGTTATATGGATCGGTTTCCTTTTCTTTTTCTACCTTCGGGCTCTTTTTCCGAAGAGGTTTATAGTTTAACTCTTTTACCATCTCCATCACTCGATTCCGAGTTTCATCTGAAACCGAAAGAGTTTGGTCATTATTCAATATTCTTGATACTGTCGCAGTCGAAACATTCGATTGCTTCGCAATATCTTTTATTGTTACCATGTCATCACCTATTCACTGTTTTAGTTAATTTAACTAAAATAACTATCTCAAATATACCATGTTAACCGCTTACATTCAACTATTTTAGTAAATTAGCATATATTATTATATATACAGGCAACATTTTAGTTAAAAATTCAGTTTTATAAGTAAATCAATTAGTAAAATAGAAGTTAAAATTACTAATGAATTTACTAAATTATTTCATAATGATAGGTTACCTCAGTGGAATAACAAGTATTTGTTGTTAACCAAAAAGGCACCTCTTGTATCTCCTATTGGGATTGCCGTTTAAAGGGGCGAGTAAAAGGATTATGATTCCAAAGGGATTCCCCTTTTACTTTTAGAAAAATGCTAGGTTAAAAGAGACAGGGGTCCCTTGACCCAGAAGAGACGGTCTTTAGGGTGTTCAAACTTCAGTAAGTCTTGAGGGTAGCCCCCTTTCCTCATCCATCCATAGACCCCGATCTGTTCTTATGGCACCGGCTAGGCTATGGATTTACCCTCCCTCCTCTTCCACAAATGCTCGCAAAATATCATCCCCAAATTCTACTAATCAAACGTACGATTAAAATCGCATTAAAACGACAGACTGCACAGACCTTCAACTCAAAGTAAACTAAAAACCAGCGAGAATGTTCCACCGGTTTTTGCTATTCTAGGATAAGAAAACAGATCAAGACAAGGGACCTGTCCCCGCGTCCCTCTTGTTTATAGTAACTAAGTTAAGGGAAAGGAGTTGCGCGAAGGTAAAAAGATGATCCAATCGGGGATTTATAAAAAAAGATAACAAACCTTTATACAAATTAACCTTAACTGATTTAGAGGAAGAATATAGAAATACGGAGAGGGACACTGGCAACATGTCCCTCCCCTAACGTTATTCACAAACCTACTATATTAAGCCTATCTTTGAAAAGAACAGCTCATTGATACTTCTCTTATAAAAATAACAAACCGGTTGGGTAGCCAACCGGTTTGTTTCTCTAGTATCGAAAAAAAGCTACGTGATGGTTCAACCCTGTCTTCAAGTAGGACTTAGAGCTTAACCGAGAAGGACGAATATTCAAAAACCCTTTAAACCCAATAGCTCACCCAATATTCCTCCATGGGTGAGCTATTGGGTTTAAAGGAGGTTACTCATAAATATTATATGGATGTTTCATAGGGTATCAACCGCCGTCCCAGCCACTCTAGGAAAAATCAATTAAATTCCTTTTTCGTGGTTCAGTCAGTCGATTTTGGTCCTCATCAATCTGATGAAGACCTTTTTCGTAGTTCAGTCAATCGATTTTGGTCTTCATCGTTCTGATTGAGCCCTTTTAATCGTTCATAAACTCTCAATGGCTAGTTTTTCAGTGCCCTCTGCCTGTCCCTCTGTCCCATCACTGGGACAAGGTGCCTGTCCCCTTGTCCCTTAGAACTTCCATTTTGTTATTGCTTGGTAGACTTCGCCTTTTTCTAGGATGATGGAGGGGAAGTTTGGTTGATGGATGGCGTCTGGCATGCCTTGGGTTTCTAAACATAAAGCTAAGTACTTTCGGGATTTTACGCCGCGAATTTCAAAGTCATCTCCCAGTTGTGTGCCTGTATAAAGGACGACTCCTGGTTGGTCGGTTTCGACTACTAGCTGTCTACCACTCGCTTCATCTTTTAAGACGATTTCGTGTTGCTGGTTTGCCGCTAGCACGAATGGATGGTCATAGCCTTTTCCTGCCAACAGGTTCTGTGGATGCAGAGATTCGACTCCACCTTTTATCTTTCTTCCCTGTGTAAAATCAAAGGCAGTGTCTTTCACAGAAAGAAGCTCTCCTGTTGGAATCAACTCGGAATCTAGTTCGGCAAACTGGTTGCTTTTTAATGTTAATTCGTGCTCAAGGATATCTTGTTTCAAATCACCGGATAAGTTGAAATAGGTATGGTTAGTGACGTTAAGTATAGTCCGCTGATCTGACACACCTTCATAGGCAAGCTGCAGCTCATTCTGGTTCGTCAACGTGTAGGTTACCTTCATATTCACATTACCTGGGTAGCCTTCTTCTCCATCTACACTTAGGTAGGTAAACACTAGAGACACAGAATCCGTACCCTCGACAACCTCTGTCTTCCAAATCACCTTATCAAAACCGACATTCCCACCATGCAAATGATTTTCACCATCGTTTTTCGCTACCTTATAAACCTGACCATCGAGCTCAAATTCAGCTCCGCTAATTCTTCCTGCCACTCTGCCAATCACAGCGCCAAAATACGAAGAATACTTTTCATACTCCTCTACCGAATCAAAGCCTAAGACAACATTTTCCTTGTTCCCTTTTTGATCAGGGACGATTATTTTAGAAATAATACAGCCATAATCAAGACTTGTTACTTCCATCCCCTGATCATTGACCATGGTATATGCCGTAACCTTTTCCCCATTAAGCTCGCCAAAATGTTCTTGGTATACTCTCATTGTAATAAACTCCCATCTATTAAAAATAAATCCTCTTCCCCACCATAAAAATAGGGAAAAGGTTCAATAAATTAAGCCTGTGCAAGCAAATCTGCAAACCGGCGGAAAGCCGCTTGTCCCGCTTCATCCCGCTTATAAACGCCCGCATCTTCAAGGACGCGCATAAATTTATCGCCAACCTCTTTGCGAACAATCCCCTCAACGGTTGATTCACTAAGCTCTGGACTAAGTTTCGCCTTCATGTCTTCTGCCCACGAAAGATGGTAGCCGGCGATATCATTCTCTTTCCCAAGTAAAAACTTCTCGACTTCCAGCAACTCTGTTTTTAACCGTGCTGGTAAAACCGCTAGTCCCATGACCTCAATGAGTCCAATGTTTTCTTTTTTAATATGATGCACATCTGCGTGCGGGTGGAAAATGCCCATTGGATACTGTGCTGTTGTACGATTATTGCGAAGGACTAGGTCAAGCTCATAGTGACCATCGCGCATGCGGGCAATTGGGGTAATCGTATTATGGCGTGTTTCACCAGTATAGGCCTCGATATCGACTGAATCATCACTGTAAGATTTCCACGTTTCAAGGATAAAATCAGCAGCTTCCACTAGCTCGGTCTTATTTTCACTCCGAAGTCGGATGACAGACATTGGCCATTTAACCGTAGCCGCATGGACCCCTGGATAGTCCTCCATCGTAAAAATATACTCTTCTTCCGCTTTTGCCATTGCAAACTCATAGTTTCCACCTTGGTAATGGTCATGTGTCAGAATTGAGCCACCGACAATCGGCAAGTCTGCATTGGACCCGATAAAATAATGCGGGAACTGCTCGACAAACTCTAACAACCGTACGAAAGTACCTTTGTCAATTTTCATATCGCGATGCTCACCAGACAAAACGATGCAATGCTCATTGTAATAAACATACGGTGAAAATTGAAAATACCAATCCTCTTTCGCCAGCTCCATCCGAATCATGCGGTGGTTCGAGCGGGCTGGATGTCCAATCCTCCCAGCATATCCTTCATTCTCAACACAAAGAAGGCACTTTGGATAATTGACCCCAGTTTTCTTCATTTCCTTCTCTAGCGCAATTTGTTTCGGATCTTTCTCTGGCTTTGAAAGGTTAATCGTGATATCAAGCTCACCGTAAACCGTACTGGCTTTATAACTGATATTATTCGCAATTCGTTTCGTTTGGATATAATTGCTGTTTTGACTCAGCCTATAAAAATAATCTGTAGCATTTTCCGGGTTTATTTTATAACGATGATAAAATTCTCGGTTCACCTCGGACGGTCGTGGCATGAAAACGTTCATAATTTGACTGGCGAGAATTTCTTTTTTATCAAATAAATCAGGAATGAACTCCTGACGAACAGCATAGTCGACAAGCTCATCTACTAAATCTGGTATATCTTTATCCGTTTCACACTCTACTTCTTCTGGAAATGAATCAAGTCCTAATTTCGACAAGACTTGGTTTCGAGCATAAACTTTATCTTCCGGCTGGATTAATTCAGCGGCAATTCCCTGCTGAACCAGCTCTTCTACTGCGGTATAAATCCTCATTGAAGATCCCCCCTAATCGTTGTAACCATCGGGATTTGCTTGGTGCCAGTTCCATGCGTCTTGAATAATCTGCTGGATAGAATTGCGTTTCGGCTCCCACCCTAGAACTTCCTTTGCTTTCGCAGACGAAGCAATCAATGTACTTGGGTCTCCTGCTCTTCTCTCAGCAACGATAGCAGGAATGCTGTGTCCGGTTACCTCACGTGCGGCTTCAATGATTTCATTGACCGAGAAGCCTTGGCTTGAGCCTAGATTGAACACATTGCTTTCCCCACCAGTTTGCAAATACTTCAAGGCAAGAAGATGGGCATCAATGAGATCTTCCACATGGATATAGTCGCGAATGCACGTACCGTCTGGTGTTTCATAATCGTCTCCAAAAACGGAAATCGCTTCACGCTGACCTAGCGCCACCTGCAACACAACCGGGATTAAATGCGTTTCAGGATCATGATCCTCGCCAATTTCCCCCGAGGACCTTGCACCAGCAACATTAAAGTAGCGCAAGGAAACAAACTTAATCCCGTATGCGCTGTCACACCATTTCATCATTTTTTCCATCGTTAACTTTGTCTCACCATATGCATTTGTTGCAATCGTCGGCATTTCTTCCGTTATCGGCATTTCTTTTTGTTCCCCGTAAGTTGCCGCTGTAGATGAGAACACAATATTTTTCACGTTATATTCATTCATCACGTCAAGTAACACTTGCGTTCCGTACACATTATTATCAAAATACTTGATTGGATTGGTCATCGATTCACCCACTAACGAACTTGCAGCGAAATGGATGACGCCATCAATCTTCTCGTTTTGAAAAACTGTCTGCAAAAAGGACTTGTCACGAATGTCTCCATGGTGGAACTTCGCTTTCGGATGCAGTGCTTTTTCATGACCGGTTAACAGATTATCAACAACCACGACCTCATAATCTTGATCAATCAACTGATAAACGGCATGTGACCCGATATACCCTGCTCCACCTAAAACTAAAATGCTCATTACAAGACCTCCGTTGTGATTTCTGTGGCCCCTTCGCCAATACTCGCGACGTAGAAGGTTGCTTCATATCCAATTTCAGCTTGGTACTCTTTGCCAACTTCCTCGATGAATGTGTCAATCTCAGCTGATTTTACAATCGCAATCGCACAGCCACCAAACCCTGCCCCAGTCATACGGGCACCAAGTGTTCCTGGTTGCTTCCAAGCAGCTTCAGCCAATGTATCTAACTCATCACCTGTAACCTCATAATCATCCCGTAAAGAACGATGGGAATCATTCATTAACGCGCCAAATGTCTCAAGCTCACCTGCTTGAAGGGCTTTTAGTGCTTTCAGAGTACGTTGGTTCTCATACACGGCATGCTTCGCCCGGCGCTCGAGCACATCATCATCAATCAACTGTCTGTTATCCTCAAACTCTTGCTCGGAAAGGTCGCCTAGTTCTTTTATGCTAAGCTTTGTTTGCAATCTAGCAAGCGCCTGTTCACATTCACTACGACGCTCATTGTATTTCGAATCCGCAAGCTCTCGCCGCTTATTTGTATTCATAATAATAATCTGGTAATCCGTTAAATTTAATGGCGCATACTGATAGTTCAATGTATTGCAGTCTAGTAAAATACCACAATCTTTCTTACCCATACCGACAGCAAACTGATCCATAATCCCACTATTCACACCAATAAATTCGTTTTCGACCTGTTTGCCTAGGCGAACAAGCTCCAAGCGAGGGATTTTCAACCCAAACAATTCATTTACGATGACGCCAATCAGCATCTCAAGTGATGCGGATGAAGACAGCCCCGCCCCGTTTGGAATATTCCCGAAAACAAGGATATCCATTCCGCTTGCGAGGTCTTTCCCAGCCTCCCGAATGTAACGAATCATTCCTTTAGGATAGTTCGCCCAGCCATGGCTTTTCTCGTAAACTAAGTCACTTAGTGAAAATTCAATGGTCCCATTTTCAGAGAAATTAAGGGAGTGCAAGCGAATCTGTTGATCACTACGTTTTCTTGCAACCCCATAGGTTCCAAACGTAATCGCACACGGAAACACATGTCCTCCATTGTAATCGGTATGCTCCCCAATCAAATTGATTCGACCTGGCGAAAAGAATACTCGAATCTCATTATTGTCTGTATTCGGGAAAATCTCATGAAATTTCGTAACAAGAAATTCCTTGTCCATAAATAGAACCCCTCTCCAACGGGACAGAGGGACAGGTCCCTTGTCCCACTATTTACATTTTAAGCTTGTAGGCCTGGGACATGGTACCTGTCCCCTTGTCTCTCTTAAGCATGTAGACCTAGGACGCGGTACCTGTCCCCTTGTCTCATTCCAGCCCTAGGACACGTCACTTGTCCCAATTAAATCGTTCTTGGATGCCACATATCGTTAATTTCTCTTATTTTTGCTAAATCACATTTTGGTTTGCGGTCATAAGTTAGAATTCCGTTGATTTCTTGCTCAACATCTGTTAGCTGCGTGTAGCAGTAGCCGTATAAGATTTTCGAACTGTAAACGGCTTCCATAATGCGTTGATAATCTTCAAGAAACTCTTCTGCATTGGCCACTGAGGTATAGCCCCAGCCAGCATCTTCGCTGACTTTGAAACCGATGCCGCCATACTCTGTCAAAATAATTGGCTCTCCTTCATGCTCGAAGCCATTTGCATAAATCGACCTTGCTGCCGGTTTTGCAGCGAGAATAGCTTCTTTTGTTGATAAATCCTCTTGATATTGAGCGTACTTCGCTGTTTCATCCTTGCTACCGTGATTGTAGTTATGAATTGCACAAATATCGGTCTTCGTGAGTTCCCAGCCATCATTGGAAATCACCGGACGCGTTGTATCAAGCGAATGAACCAAGTGGTACATGGCCAAAGAATGGTTTTGCTGTTGGCGGTTATCACGAACATTCGGGATGCCCCAGCTCTCATTCAACGGCACCCATGCGACGATGCTTGGATGGTTATAATCGCGCTCAATAATTTCAATCCATTCTTTCGTTAGTCGGGCTGCTGCATCCTCGCTGTAAGAAGGAGAGGCTGCACATTCGCCCCATACAAGATACCCTAGCTTGTCCGCCCAATAAAGGAAGCGTGAGTCTTCGACTTTTTGGTGTTTACGGCAACCATTGAAGCCCATTTCTTTTGCTAGCTCAATATCCTTTTTCAAGTCTTCATCCGTTGGTGCAGTCAACAAACCTTCCTGCCAGTAACCTTGGTCTAGAACAAGCTTTTGATAGTAAGGACGGTTGTTCAAGTACACCATGCCGTTTTCAGTATGAACTTTTCTCATTCCAAAATAAGTATCTACCACATCAAGAACTTCTTCTTGATCACGTACTGTAATTTTCACGTCAAATAGATTTGGATTTTCCGGAGTCCAGTTCCAGCCATCATGGTGGAAGCTTGTACGGAAAATTTTATGATTATAAAGGTCAAACGAGCGTTTCGTATTTCGGGATTGAGTGGTAATTTGATCGTTAATCACCATTTCACCTTTAAACGAAATCTCAAACTGAACATTTTTATGAACAAAATCACCAGCAAGTTCAAACTCAACATCAACAGCACCCTTGTCCACATCTGGAGTAAACCGAAGCTTGGAGAGATGAGTTGGTTGAACTGCTTCCAACCAAACGGTTTGCCAAATACCGGTTGTTCTTGTATACCAAATGCTATCGGATTGCTCAATCCAGTACTGCTTTCCACGAGGAATCGTTTCATCGGTAGATGGGTCTTCCACTTTTATCACGACATTTTGCTTGCCTTCAACAAGCTCATCAGTAATATCAAAGCTAAAACCAACATTTCCTCCTTCATGGAAGCCAACAAACTGTTCGTTCACGTATACCCAAGCACGGTAATCAACAGCACCGAAATGGAGAATAACTCGTTGATCTTGCCAATCTTCTGGAACGTCAAATTCACGTTTATACCAGACAACATCATGAAAACTTGGGTCATGGATGCCACTTAACTGTGTTTGATAGGCGAACGGTACCTGGATCTCCTTATCAAAGGCATCACTAGCTTGTTTGTACCATTTCTGTTGTGTTCCAATCTTGTCGTCATCAAAGGCAAATCCCCAAACTCCGTTTAAATTCTGCCAATCTTTACGAACAAATTGTGGTCTTGGATACTCTTGACGATAGGTCATCTGCTTCTCTCCTCTGTAATATTTATATTAAAAGTAATCTTTCACTTTTCATTCACTGAAAGCGCTTTACACTTATTTTAGTAGAAAGGTAAAATACAGTCAATGTTTTTACTAAAATTTTAACTAAATAATTTACTAAAACTTATAGAAAAACGAGAACACTTCAAATACAATAAACTAGACAAACGAAAAGGGGGATTTGGATGAAATATAGGAAGTTTTTCTTCCCCATTTTAGCTGCTGGGGTTTTAGCTATAAGCGCTTGCTCATCTGGGGAGAGTAAGGATGATTCTGTGTTTCAGAATCCAGTATTTGAACCGGTTTTCGCCGACCCTTCTATTATTAAAGGCGAAGATGGCCATTTTTATGCATATGGCACTGAAGATGATTGGGGAGATGGCGAAGGCTCCAAGTATATTCCCATCCTTAAGTCTGCCGATTTAATCGATTGGAAGCATATCGGAAATGCCTTTAGCGACCAACACCATCCTATGTGGAAACAAGGTGGTTTATGGGCACCGGAAATCACTTTCTACAACAACAAATATTATCTATACTACTCACTTTCCACTTGGGGTGACTATGATCCTGGGATTGGGGTGGCAACAAGCGATTCAGCTGAAGGTCCGTTTCAAGACCACGGGAAAGTTTTCCGAAGCACTGAAATTGGCGTTGAAAACTCAATTGATCCCTTTTTCATCGAGGAAAATGGGACGCCCTATTTATTTTGGGGTAGTTTTCACGGGATTTACGGTGTGGAGTTAACAGGGGACGGGCTTGCCCCAAAAGGGGAACCGTTCCAAATTGCGGGAAATGCCTACGAGGCACCTTATATCATTAAGCGCAATGGCTATTATTATTTCTTTGGGTCACTTGGCTCTTGCTGTGACGGCGAGAATAGCACTTACCGTGTAACAGCGGCTCGGTCTAAATCCGTTCAAGGCCCTTACCTTGACAAGAGGGGTGTAGACATTCTTGCTTCTGAAGGTACCATGGTTCTCTCAAAAGGAGATACCTTTGTTGGACCAGGACATAACGCAATCGTGACAGATGACAGCGGCACCGATTGGATTTTGTATCATGCCATTGATAAAAACAAACCAATGCTTGATAGCGGCGCTACCCGCAGACCGTTAATGATTGACCCACTCATTTGGGAAGATGGCTGGCCTAAGGTAAAAGACCTTGTTCCAAGCGAAAATAAAATAGAGAAGCCTGTTATTGAAATAAAAGAATAGCTTAGTTACAACACTCACTACGAGAGCGAGCGCTGTAGGCTTATTTGTTTGGTATTATTGATGTGACATTGGAATACGGCTTAATCAAGTGGCGGTGATGGGGACGAAGTCTAGGAAGGAAACAAGGAATAACTGTTATAAGGTAAATAAAACTGTCCCGCCAAGGTGATCGTTTCTCTGGTTTCAAATTGCGTATGGTGGTGTTAAATCCAAAGGCAGCCCCTATTCGGACTCAGACTTCCTTTTTTCCGAAGGCTAGTCCGAATGCAACCCCTATTCAGACTCAGTCCGCCTTTTTCTTGCCTACTCTGTCCGAAGGCAACTTCTATTCGGACTCAGTCCGCCTTTTTCTCGCCTGCTCTGTCCGAAGGCAACCTCTATTCGGACTCAGTCCTCCCTTTCCCTGCCTCTCCTGTCCGAATGCAATCTCTATTCGGACTCAGTCCGCCTTTTTCTCGCCTGCTCTGTCCGAAGGCAACCTCTATTCGGACTCAGTCCTCCCTTTTCTCGCCTCTCCTGTCCGAAGGCAACCTCTATTAATCTCACTAAAAAATTCCAGACACATTAAACCAGTCAACGCATCCTTCGGTTCAGTCACTCAAACAAAAAAAGAGGCATTTCCCAAAAAACCTTGAGAATCGCCTCTTTTTTACTTACTGCTCTCGCGTATTTCTAACTTGGTTGAAAGAATGACTTGCTTAGTGATTTTTCGTTCGTCAAGTCTTTCTACTAGCAAATCAACCGCAGTTTCACCCATAACTTCTGTGAAGATTTTTACAGTGCTGAGTGGTGGGTGAAGATATTTCGAAACACTAATATCATTGACGCCAATAACACTTACTTGGCCTGGAACAGACACCCCAGCTTCATGAAGCGCTTTAAGTGCGCCAATCGCCATCGAATCATTTCCCAAGAAGAAGGCAGATGGCAGTTGATTTTCATGTTCAGCAATCGCTTGCTTCATCAACTCATAGCCGTCGTTAACCGAGAAACTCCCCATATAGACAAGCGATGGATTGTATAGGTCTTTACTCATCAGAAAACGTTCAAAGCTAATCCTGCGTGGATCCTCAATCACAGCTGTCTGGTCTTTAAACGTTTCTCTTCCGCCAATATACCCGATTTTTTTATGTCCATGGTCTAGAAAGTATTGCAGGACATTTTCAGTCGCACGGTAAAAATTACTCAAAACAGCATCGAATTGGTCTGCATCCGGTGAAGAATCAACAAACACAATATTCTCCGATTGCTTTTGCAATTCAAGCGCTTGTTTCAAACTAAATTTTCCAATAGCAATAATGCCCTGAATTTCTTCGGTTACTTTTAAATTCTCCATCAACAATTTCGTTGTCTGAATGTTTAATGCCTCGCAGCGGTTTTCAACACCTAAACGGATGGAGTGGTAATACATATCATCAAGTTCTTCCTCTTCGGTGTACCAGGTGACAATCGCCACTTTATAGGAAGTTGGTTTCTTGGCTGCTTTTTTCCGATAGTTCAACGCTTCCGCTACTTCAAACACACGTTGCTTCGTTTCTTCTCCAACCGATAAACTGGCATCATGATTGAGTACCCTTGACACAGTTGCAATCGAGACGCCAACTTTTTCGGCAATATCTTTAATTGTCGCCATCGTACTCTCCTTCTCATTTTTATAAAAAACGGAACCTCTCAATAAAGGAGAGGCTTGATAAGCATTAAAGGTCTTCCACTAACTTTAATCCGTTCTCGACTTCCTCTACTGGAATAAAGAACGGTCGTTCACTACCATGAGGGGTATCTGGATAATGGGTGCAAAGATGAAGTTGCATGGTTAGGTCACGGAATAGACTTGAGTGCCCTGCATTTCGATCCATCAATAACTTCTCATCATGCTCCCACTCCCCGGTCATTTCCACATTCTTCGACCTTGCAATGGCAACA
>Ga0180215_1001822_pt1 | contig 22577 bp, 16 predicted proteins | sample eDN3rd37CBELigBY_FD_128871 | JGI IMG/M metagenome (GOLD analysis project Ga0180215, IMG submission 128871) | Enriched backyard soil microbial communities from Emeryville, California, USA - eDNA 3rd pass 37_C BE-Lig BY (version 2) (version 2) | ecosystem: Environmental > Terrestrial > Soil >... | reverse complement strand
TGGCGCCGCCGCCCGCGCCCACCCCGGACCCGCCCGCCGCCGAGACGGACGCGGTCGAGGACGGGCCGGCTGAGGGGCCGCCGGCGCCACCCGTGCCGCCCGCGCCGCCCGCGCCGGCGCGGACCAGCCTGGCCCGGTCTCGCCGGCTCGGCCTGGGACCCGCCTACCACGGTCCGCTGCCGGAGGCCCTCGTCCACCTCAAGGTGACCGGGGCCGAGGCCGACGACGGGGAGCCGTCCTCACCGCCGCCGCCCTCACCGCCGCCGGCACCCGCCGCGGGCCCGGTGACCGAGCCGGTGCCGCCCGACGTGCGCGACGCGCTGCGGCACGCCTTCGGCGACGACGTCGGCGCCCAACCGGTGCGGCGTGGCCCCGAGGTGAGCGAGGAGGCTCGCGAGCTGGGCGCGCGGGCGTTCGCCCGCGACGGCGAGGTCTTCGTGCCCGCCGAGGAGGGCGAGCTCCACCAACCGCACGTGAAGGGGATGGTGGCCCACGAGCTGACCCGCCTCGCCCAGCAGCGCCGGGCCGGGGGTCGCCTGCCCCCGGAGAGCAGCGACGCCGGGCAGCGGCTCGAGGCCGCCGCGCAGGCAGCGGAGCGCCATGCCCGGGGCGACGCTGGCGCGGCGCCCCCCACCGGCGAGCTCGTGTCCGTCGAGGAGATGATGCGGGAGCTGATCGACACCGGCGTGGCCTTCCCCGACGGCCAGGGCGGGGTGGTGTTCACACCGCCCCCGCCGGGAGGGCGCTCCGGCGTGCAACGCCTCACCCAGCCGGCGCCGTCAGGCCAGGCCACCGGCAGCAGCGGCTGGGGTCGGCGCTCGGAGGCCAGCGCCTTCTCGACCTTCCTCCACGACGTCGGCGAGGACGTCCTCGCCACGGTGGAGGAGGTGGCCGTGTCGAGCTTCGGCCTGAGCGACCAGACGGTGCAGGAGCTCGACCACGCCCGCCAGAACCGGGAGAGCCGGTTCCAAGCCGAGGCCCGGTTCCGCCGCCAGCGGCTGGAGCACCTGGCCAGGCCGCACCGCCGGCCGGGTGCCACCGAGGTCGACGTCGACGAGCTCCCCGCGCCGGTGCGCCGCCGCCTGGAGGAGACCCTCGACCGGGAGGTGGAGGCCCGCGCCGCCGCGCTCGAGGCCAGGGCGCGTGAGCGCCTCGCCGCCGTCAACGCCGACAGGACGGGCACCGCGGGCCGTGCCCCCGTGGAGGAGCTCACACCGGCGCGCTTCCGCGAGCTGGCCGATCGTGCCTTCGGCGAGCCCGACCACGAGCCCCTGCCCGGTCCGACCGACACGCCCTACGTGCCGCCCGACGACCGCCGCGACCTCGAGCCCCCGCCGGACGCGGGCGCTCCCGCCGGCGGCCAGGCCGCCCCGACCACCGGGCCCCAGACGGCGGCGCCGCCGGGCGGCGGGACGACGACAGGGGCGCCCCCCACCGGCCCACAGGGCGCGGGCCTGCAGGCCACCGCGACACCCGTGGCCGCGCCGCTCCCCGGCGGCGGACGGGTTGCGGGCGGCGCCGACCGGGTGGGGGGCGGCCCCTCCGGGCGGGGCGGCCAGGCCGACCAACCCCGCAGGTCCGAGTTCTCCAGCCGCCGCGACATCACCGACGCGCTGCTCCTCGACATGGCCTCCTTCGCCACGTCGCCGTGGGGCGTCGAGCTCAGCCGCGACGAGCAGCGCGACCTGCTCGGCCACGACCGGCCCGAGTGGGGCGACGCCGGGGGCGGGCGCCCGCCGGCCGGCCTGGGGGTGGGCCGCGGTGCCGCCGGCCCGGCTCCGGGCACGCCGCCGCCGGCGCAGGCGCAGGCCGGAGGGGCCGGCGCGACGCGGGCCGACGGCACGCCGGCCGAGAGCGGCACGCAGGCCATCGGCACGCGCCCCGAAGGCCAGCGCGACGTCAACCCGAGCGGCCACGAGCAGCTCGACCTCGACCACCTCGACATGGGCGAGCTGGCCCGCCGGCTCTACCCGCGCCTCAGCGAACAGCTCCGCCGCGACCTCACCGTGGCCCGCGAACGCTCGGGCCGCAGCGCCGACACCACCTGACCGAAGGAGGATCCCGTGCCGTATGCCGTCGACGACCAGATGGGTCTGGCCAACCGCTTCCTCGTGACCGCCAACCCGGGCTCGTGGGAGCTCGGCAGCTGGGCAGAGGTGAAAGGGATCGACGTCACCTGGGACATCCCCGAGTACCGCGCCGGTGACAGCTGGAACCTGCGCTGGCAGTTCCCGGCGCTCACCAAGTACTCGCCGGTCACCCTCAGCCGAGCCGCCACCAAGAAGGACACCCAGAAGGTGAAGGAGTGGCTGAACACCAACGCCATGAACTTCGAGGTGGGCGAGGTCACCATCAAGCTGCTCGACGCCCAGGGCGAGGAGGTGGCCGACTGGACCCTCAAGGGTGCCGTGGCCGCCAAGTGGTCCATCGCCGGCTTCGACGCCAACTCCGCGCGCGTCGCCATCGAGACGCTGACGATCAACCACATCGGCTTCCTCGACGACGAGCGGACGTTCTGATGGCTCCCCTCCGCCCTCCCTCTGTCCGCTCTCGGCCGCTCGGGCCGGCGTCGCCTCCGGCGCCGCCCGGGCTCCGGCTCGCGTGCCGTGACATGGCTCGCCTCCGCCATCCCTCTGTCCGCTCTCGGCCGCTCGGGCCGGCGTCGCCTCCGGCGCCGCCCGGGCTCCGGCTCGCGTGCCGCGGCGCCACTCGCGCACCGGTCGCGCGGCCCCAGCTGGCGGCCATCCTGGCCGCCCCATGCAGCAGCGCTCGCACCGGTCGGCGTGTCCGGGGTGCGTCGTGCTCCTGAGTGAGAGCACGCCGTTGGGGTTGGCGACCCGGTTCGACGTGGTCGTCGACGGCATCGAGCTGGGCGGGTGGCAGTCCTGCACCGGCCTGGCGGTGCACTTCTCGCTCGAGGAGCGGCGTGAGGGCGGCGTCAACACGCACAGCCAGTGGCTCCCAGGGCAGATCACCTACCCGAAGATCGTCCTCTCCCGGGCCATGACGTTGCTCGGCTCCACCGCGGTGATGGCCTGGCTGTCCGGCAAGGCCAACGACCTGTCGCCCGGCACCGCCCAGATCACCTTGCGCGACGCCCGCGGCGGCACCGTCGCGTCGTGGTCGCTGCGCGGCGTCTACCCGTCGGCCTGGACCGGACCGAGCATGGAGGCCGGCTCGAGCCAGGTCGCGATCGAGCGCCTGGAGCTGGCCCACGAGGGGTTCCTGTGAAGGCGATGCTCGTCAACAAGCTCCTCCCCATCGAGGAGGTCTCGTTCGACTTCAACCCGGAGAAGCTCACCTTCGCCCGGGTGGCGTCGACGTCGAACAACCCCCAGGGCGGCGGTGGCGGCTCCACGCCGAGCATCTTCCGCGGCGCCGCGCCGCGCACGCTGTCCGGCACCGCGCACCTCGAGGGCTCCGGGGTGAAGGACCGCGCTGAGCAGCTGATGTCGTGGATGGATCCCGGCGGCGGGCTGCTGGGCAAGGCCATCGGCGCTGCGCTCGGGGCCCTGTCGGGCGGCCGCATCAACCTGGCCTCCAAGCCGCCGGTGCTGCTGTTCCTCTGGGGCCCGTTCCTCATGGAGTGCGTGCTCACCCGGTGCAGCGTGGACTTCACCCGCTTCGACTCGTCGGGTGATCCCACCCGGGCGACGGTGACGTTCACGGTGAAGGAGGAGCCGAGCCTCCTCTCGCTGTTGCCGACCAACCCCACCTCGGGCGGCCTGCCCGGCCGGCAGCGCCACGTGGTCAGCCAGGGCGAGAACCTCCAGGCGATCGCCACCCGGGCCTACGGCCAGCCCGCCGCGTGGCGAGCGGTGGCGGAGGCCAACGGCATCGACGACCCGCTGCGCGTCCGCCCGGGCGACACCGTGTACCTGCCCAACCCCAACGAGCTGGCGCGCGGCCGATGAGCCTCCCCGGCCTGCCCGGCCCTGTCGACGTCTCGCCGCACGTCACCCCGGTGGTGCAGGTCGGCTCGATGGACATGCCCGAGGCGGTGCGCGGCAAGTTGGTCCGCACCGTCGTCGACACGCACCTCCACCTGCCTGACATGTTCGAGCTCGCCTTCGAGGACGCCGAGAACGACGTGATCAGCACGCTCGGCATCGCCATCGGCCAGAAGGTCGAGGTGTACGGCGGCGCGCCGGGCAGCGGCGACGCCGAGCTGCTCGTGTCGGGCGAGGTCACCGCCATCGAGGGCGAGTACGAGGGCACCGTGATGCACACGGTGATCCGCGGCTACGAGAAGACGCACCGGCTCCAGCGGGCGTCGCGCACGCGCACGTTCTGCGACATGACCGACAGCGACGTGGTGCGCAAGATCGCCAAGGAGGCCGGCTTCCTCCCCAACGAGATGGAGATCGAGGACACCTCGACCGTGCACGCTCACCTGTCGCAGGTGGCCCAGACCGACTGGGACTTCCTGAAGTACCGGGCGGCCGAGATCGGCTACGAGGTCGGCGTCGCGCAGGGCACGTTCTTCTTCCGCCCGGCGTCGAGCGCGGTCCCCTCGGGTGGTGGCGGCCTCGGGGCCATGGCGGCGGGCATGGCGGGCATGGGCGGCGGCCCGACCACGCTGACGTTCCAGGGCAACCTGATCGCGTTCCGGCCGCGGTTGTCGGCGGGCGGCCTCGTCACCGACGTCGAGGTGCGCGTCTGGGACTACCACTCGGCCGACGTGGTGGTGGGCAGCGCGCCCGTGAAGACGGGGACCGCCGACCTCGAGGCCGACCCCGCCGACCTCGGCGGCGGCTTCATGGGCCTGCCCTTCCCGGTGCCGTCGCTGCCGAAGATCCCGTTCCTGCCGTCGTTCGGCGCCGACCCGAGCACCACCGCCCGGCTCTGGGTCGACCGGCCCGCGCAGAGCGGGCCGACCACCAGCGCGGCCGTCGACGAGATGGCCAAGTCGCTGGCCGAGCACGTCGCCTCCACCTTCGCCGAGGCCGATGGCATGGCCTACGGCGACCCCAAGGTGCAGGCCGGGCGTCCCGTGCAGATCGAGGGCGTGGCCGAGGAGTTCAAGGGCCTCTGGCTGGTGACCAACGCCCGGCACACCTTCGTGCCGGCCGAGGGCGGCTACCGCGTCAGCTTCACGGTCAGCGGGCGCCAGGACCGCTCCCTCTTCGGCCTGGCGTCGGGCGGGGCCACCGTGGGCCAGCCGCCCCGCATCAACGGCATGGTCATCGGCGTCGTCACCAACAACGACGACCCCGATTCGCTCGGCCGGGTGAAGGTGGCCTTCCCCTGGCTGGCGCCCTACTACGAGTCGGACTGGGCGCGCGTGGTGCAGGTCGGTGCGGGCCGCAAGTGGGGTTCGCTGTTCCTCCCCGAGGTGGGCGACGAGGTGCTGGTGGCCTTCGAGTTCGGCGACGTGCGCCGCCCGTACGTCCTGGGCGGCCTGTTGAACGGCAAGAGCGAGCACGAGCTGCTCGACGGCGCGGTGAAGGCCAGCGGGCCGTTCGTGCAGGTGGTGCAGAAGGGCATCGTGTCGCGCCTCGGCAACCGGTTGGTGTTCGAGGACGAGGAGCCCGCGCCCGACGCGCCCATGCCGACCACGTCGGCGATCACGCTGTCCGACAAGGACGGCAAGGTGAAGATCGCCCTCGACGTGAAGTCGGGCGAGATCACCATCCTCTGCGATTCGTCGACGCCGCCCTCCAAGATCACCATCGAGCAGAAGGGCACGGGCGGCAGCGTCACGGTGAAGAGCGCCGGCGACCTCACGCTGGAGGCGGCCAAGCCCGGCAAGGTGACCATCAACGGCGGGGCGGGCGTGAGCATCGACGGCGGCATGGGCGAGGTCGCCATCAAGGGCTCGATGATCCGGTTGAACTGAGTCGCAGGAGGAGCGGGGAGATGGCGGTCGAGCACGACTTCGTGGGAGCCGGATGGGCGTTCCCGCCGCGTGTCAACGCGTCGGGCGGCATCGCCCTGGTGCGCCGCGAGCGGGAGCTCGAGGAGGCGATGCGGATCATCCTCATGACCTATCCCGGCGAGCGGCCCATGCGCCCCGAGTTCGGGAGCCGCGTCCGGGACTACGTCTTCCGCGACGTGAGCCCCGAGACGGCGACCGCGCTGTCGCACGAGGTGCGCACCGCGCTGTTGCGGTGGGAGCCGCGCGTCGACGTCCGCAAGGTGACCGTGACCGCCGACGCCGACGATCCCAGCGTCGCCTACATCGACGTCGAGTACGAGGTGAAGGGCACCAACGACCGGCGCAACCTCGTGTTCCCCTTCTACTCGATCCCCACCGACGGCTCGGAGTACTGAGATGACCCTGCCCGCGCCGAACCTCGACGACCGGCGGTTCCAGGAGCTCGTCGACGAAGCGAAGCGCCACGTGATGGCGCGGTGCCCCGAGTGGACGGACCACAACGTGTCCGACCCGGGCGTCACGCTCATCGAGACCTTCGCCTACATGACCGACGTCCTGCTGTACCGGTTGAACCGCGTGCCCGACCGGCTCTACCTGAAGTTCCTGGAGCTCATCGGGCTGCGGCTGCTCCCGCCGACGCCGGCGCGCACCACCGTGACGTTCTGGCTCACCGGCCCGGCGCAGGCACCCCTCACGATCGCCGTGGGCACGGAGGTGGCGACGCCGCGGGGTGAGGCCGAGGACCCGGTGGTGTTCACCACCGCAGAGGAGCTCACGATCGTCCCGTGCCACCTCGACGGGCTGGCCACGCTGGCCGAGGGCAGCGACCGGGCCGAGGAGCGCAAGGGCCAGCTCGACCTCCGGGTGCGCTTCCCGGCCTTCTCCCAACCGCCCCAACCGGGCGACAGCCTCCTCGTGGGGCTGTCCGACGCCACGCCCTCGAACGCCGTGCGGCTCCAGTTCGAGTGCACCATCGAGGGCATCGGCGTCGACCCCACCGACCCGCCGCTCGTGTGGGAGGCGTGGGACGGCGTGCGCTGGGAGGCGTGCGAGGTCGGCGTCGACGAAACGGGCGGCCTCAACCGCTCCGGCGGGATCACGCTGCACGTGCCCGAGTCGCACCGGGCCACCGTGCTGCACGGCCAGCGGGCGGGGTGGCTGCGGGCCCGGGTGGTGCCGGCCGCCGAGGGGCAGCCGGCCTACACGGCGTCACCCCTCATCGACGGCCTGGTGGCCGCGACCGTGGGCGGGACGGTGACGGCGCTCCACGCCGAGGTGATCGAGCGTGAGCTGCTCGGCACGTCGGAAGGCGTGCCCGGCCAGCGCTTCCGCGTGCAACGCGCGCCGGTGCTCGGTGGTGCAGGCGCGCCGTCGTTGGAGGTGGGGTCGGACGCGGGGTGGCAGGCCTGGCAGGAGGTCGGTGACTTCGCGGCGAGCGGCCCCGACGACCGGCACTTCCTCTTCGACGCCGCCAACGGCGAGGTGGCCTTCGGACCGCTGGTGCGCACCGCCGACGGCGGGTACCGCCAGCACGGCGCCGTCCCGCCCAAGGGCGCCATGGTGCGGATGCGCTCCTACACCGTCGGCGGCGGCCGGCGCGGCAACGTCGCCGCGGGCGCGGTGCGCACGCTGCGCTCGTCGATCCCGTTCGTGGCCCGCGTGGAGAACCGCGTGGCCGCCACCGGGGGCGTGGACGGGGAGGACCTGGCATCGGCGAAGGAGCGCGGCCCCATCCTGCTGCGCACCCGCGGCCGGGCCGTCACCGCCGAGGACTTCGAGCAGCTGACGCGCGAAGCCGCGCCGGATGTGGCCCGCGTCCGGTGCGTGGCCGCCGCCGATGGGGGGCCCGACGCAGGCACCGTGCGCGTGCTCATCACGCCGGCCGCCCCCGTGGAGCACGGACGCATCCGGTTCGCGGACCTCGTCCCGTCGGTGGCCACGCTGGGCGCCATCAGCGACCACCTCGACCGCTGCCGGCTGGTCGGCACGCGGGTGGTCATCGAGCCGCCCACCTACCAGGGCGTCACGGTGGTGGCCCGCCTGCGGGCCCGGCCGCGGGCCAGCGTGGCCCGCATCCGGGCCGAGGCGCTCGAGCGGCTGGAGACCTACTTCAACCCGCTGGTGGGCGGACCCGACGGCACCGGGTGGCCCTGGGGCCGTCCCGTCCAGTCGGGCGACGCCTTCGCCGTGCTGCAGGGCATCGACGGGGTGGAACTCGTGGAGGAGGTGCGGCTCTTCGGCGCCAACCCCGTGACCGGCGAGCGCGGCCCGACCACCCAGCGCCTGGCCGTGGCGCCCGACAGCCTGGTGTTCTCCTACCAGCACCAGGTGCTGGTGGAGGAGGCATGATGCCTGCCGGGATGCGGGGAGCGATCGACGACCTGGCCACCGCGGTGCCGCTGGTCGAGCTCCTGCCGTCCGTGTACCAGGAGGACTTCTTCACCCAGCGCTTCATGGCCGGCTTCGACGCGGTGCTGGCACCGGTGCTGACCACGCTCGACTGCCTCGAGGCCTACGTCGATCCCCGGCTCGCGCCCGACGACTTCCTGCCGTGGGTGGCGGGCTGGGTGGGGCTGGCGCTGGCCGAGGACTGGCCGCCGGAGCGCCAGCGGGCGCTGGCCGCCGCCATGGTCCCGCTCTACCGCCTGCGCGGCACCGCCGCGGGCCTGAAGGCCGAGATCGAGCTCTACACCGGCGGCGACGTGGAGGTCCACGAGAGCGGCGGCACGGCATGGTCGCGCACGCCGCGCAGCGCGCCGCCCGGCCAGCCGGGCTGGCGGGTCACCGTGCGGGTGGCGGTCGACGACCCGGAGGCGGTGCACCGACCGGGGCTGGAGGCCGTGGTGGCGGCGGCCGTGCCGGCGCACGTGGTGGCGTCGATCGAGCTGGTGCGCCGGTGATCGCCTGCCGCACCTGCGGGTTCAAGAACGCCGACAGCGACTCGTTCTGCGGGTCGTGCGGGAGCTTCCTCGAGTGGACCGGCGAGCGGGTGGCCGAGCCGGTCGAGGAGCCCGAGCCGCCGGCGCCGAAGCGCTCCCTCTACGAGCGGGTCAGCCGGCTGGCCTACCTCGACGTCGGGGAGGAGGAGCCCCGCGAGTCGACCGGCGGCCCGGGCATGGGGGGCCCGCCGGGCATGGGCGGTCCCCGGCCGCCGGGTGCGGGACCGCCGGGCCCGCCAGGGGCACCGGGCGGTCCGCCCGGACCGCGCCCGCCCGGCGCCGGCCCGCCCGGCCCTGGTGGCCCGCCCGGTCCCGGTGGCCCGGGGGGTCCTCCGGGACCCGGCCCCGGTGGTCCGCCTCGCCCTGGTGGTCCGCCGGGCCCTGGTGGTCCGCCTCGCCCTGGTGGTCCGCCGGGTCCCCCGGGACCGCCCGGCCCGCGCCCGCCCGGCGCGGGCCCACCCGGTCCCGCTGGCCCGGGCGGCCCGCCCGGCGCGCCCGGCCCTCCCGGCCCTCCCGGCGGGCCTCGGCCTCCCGAGGCGGCCGGCGCGGCCGCGCCGGCGACGGTCGGCCCGCCGGCCGCTCCTGGCGGGCCGCCGGGTCCCGCCGGGCCCTCGGGGCCGCCGACCAACGGCCCCGGCGGCCCCCCTGTCCCCGCGTCCACCGGTCCCGGCCCGGCCGCGGCGCCGGGCGCCGGCGCGCCCGGCCCCGTCACGCCGGCCACGGCACCCGCGGGCGCCGCGCCATCGGTCAGGGCCACGCCGGCGGCGGGCCCGGCCCAGCCCGAAGCCGTCGCCCCCCAGGCGCCGGTCACCCGCCGCCCACCGCCGGTGGTGCGCACCCCTCCGACCCGCCAGCCGGGCCCGGGCGACCTCGTCTGCCCGGCCTGCGGCGAGGGCAACGAGGCCGGTCGCAAGTTCTGCCGACGCTGCGGCACCAGCCTCGAGCACGCCGAGGTCATCGCGGTCCCGTGGTGGCGGCGCCTGCTGGACCGGGTCCGCGGCGGTCGCCGCCGCGCCGGCGCCGACGGGGACGGCGCACCCGCCGGGGCGGCCAGGAAGAAGCGGCCGCTCACGCTGCGGCGCGTCCTCACCAAGGCCCGGCCGATCGCCGCGCTGCTGCTGCTCGTCGCCGGGCTGGTCTACGCCAGCTACAGCCCGTTCCGCGAGGCGGTGGACGAGCGCTGGACGTCGGCCAAGGACCGCTTCTGGGCCTTCGTCCGCCCCGAGTGGGACCCGGTGCGACCCGTTGCGGTGGCCAGCCCCACCGACGTCCCCGACGACGAGCACCCGGGGGCCGCGGCAGTCGACGGCTTCAGCAACACCTTCTGGCAGACCACGTGGGAGCCGGATGCCGGCGGGCCGGTCCCCGCCATCCGCCTCACGTTCCCCGAGGCGGTCGACGTCGACAAGGCCGTGGTGCGCAACGGCTCGAGCGACGGCTTCCAGGCCGAGCAGCGGGTGCGCGGCCTCCGCTTCGTCTACTCCAACGGGCGCACCCACGACGTCACGCTGAAGGACACCCCGGAGCCCCAGGAGGTGGACCTCGACAGCGGCGCCGACGTCACCACCGTCGAGCTGCAGATCGTGTCCACCTACCCCTCCGCAACCGGGCGCGACGTGGCCCTCACCGAGGTGGAGCTCTTCACCCAGCGGGACTGACGAGGCCGGCGCGCCCCGTCGTTCTGCGCCTCCTCAGGCGATCAGCACGGTGCCGGCGGCCACGATGGCGGAGGTCGGCGCGGGGGCCGGGTCGTTGCAGGTGGTGACCTGGTCGCCAGACCGGGCGGCCGGCTTGTTGTTGATGAGCACGCTCGGGCTGCCCGGCCCGGTGACGGTGCCCGAGTTGGTCGGCGGCACCTGGAACGACCCGCCCTGGGGCACGTGGGCTGGGCTGTTGGTGGCCGAGCTGCCCACCACGGCCGCGCCGGCACCCCCGATGAGCACGTCGGTGCTGCAGCCGCCGGTGATGGTGCCGTTGAACGGGTGGGGGAGCGGCGTCGGCACCGGGCCGCCCGGCGAGGGGATCATCACGATGTGGGTGTCGACACCGGTGACGGTGTCGCCCAGCTTGGCGGCCGGTTGTCCCATGGCGGGCCTCCTCGGTGCTCAGCGCTGCTCGCGGGGCAGGCAGTCCTGGGTGGGTGGGATGAGCGCCCGTTCCCGCAGCGTGCGGCACAGCGCGCCGGCCGAGTCCCGGCTGGCCAAGCCGTCGACGAACAACGCCCACGACGGGCGGCCGCCGAGGCCGAGGTCGTCGCTGCGGCCCAGGTCGGCGGCGACGCCGGCGTCGCGCAGCGCCTTCTGGCGGGCCTCGGCGCGGGGCCGGGCGTCGACGTCGTCAACGGGCACGGCGTCGAGCAGCACGTACCAGCCCGGGCTGACCGTGACGACCGTGGGCGGCGCGGTGTCCGGCGGAGCGGTCGTGGTCGCCGCGGCCGTGGTGCCGGTGGTCGCCGGCACCGTGGTGTCGGGGGCGGCCGTGGTGCCGGGCGTCGGCGGGGTGGTGCCCGCCCCGGTGGTGCCCGGCGCGGCGGTGGTGGCCGGGCCCACCGTGGTGGCGGTCCCGTCGTCGGGTCCGCCGGGCACCTCCACGCACACCTCGGGTGACGGCTCGGTGAGCGAGCCGTCGGCGGCCTTGCCGACGGTCGCGAAGCAGCGGGCACCGGGCTCCACCGGGAGTTGGACCCGTTCGCCGGGGAACTCGCCCACCGGCTCGCCGTCGACCAGCACGACGGTGGCGGCCGCGCCGGGGCTCGGCGTCCAGCCCACCTGGACGCTGCCCGGCCCGACCGGCTGGGCCACCACGTCGGACGGCGCCGCGAACGGCGCGGGCGCGGGCAGCGGGGCGCACACCCGCTCGCTCCACACCGGCGCCAGTGCCACGGCCGCGAAGCGGAAGCACTGCTCGGTCTGCAGCGGCAGGTCGCCCCACGTCAGGGTCACCGCGTCGCCGTCGACGACGCGCGTCTCCTGGCGCAGCGGCGCGCCGCCGAGGCCGTCGGAGACGGCCCGCTCGAACACGTACTCGGACGCGCCCGGGACCGCCTCCCACGCGAGCGACATGCTCGACGGCGTGACGGGCTGCACCGTCGAGAGCGCGGGCGGCACGGCCTCGGTGGCGGCCGACACCGGTCCCTTGCGGGTGGCGGCCAGCGCGATCACCGCGCCGACCGCCACCACCACCAGCGCCAGCAGGGCCACCACTGGCCCGGAGAGCACGGGTCGCTGCTGGAACGTGCCCGGCAGCTTGGGCGCCTCGGGCTCGCCGGGCCGGGACGGCACCGGCACGTAGCCCACCTCGAAGCGGTGCTGGCGCGGCGCGCCCTTGAGGAAGGCGCCGCCGTGGGGCTTGGCGATCAGGGGCACCTCGGTGCGGCCCGAGGCGGGCACCTCCACCGGCAGGGGCGGCACCTTGAAGCGGAGCTCCTCGGCCGGGTCGGTGGCCACCACCCGGACGCGGTCGGGCAGGTTGCCGCGGTTGGTGAGCACGACGCGGTGGCGGCCCTTGCGCAGGCCCCGGCTGATCGTCGGCGCCACCTCCACGGCCAGCTCGCGGAAGCCGCCCACGGTGGCCCGGCCCTCGGCCAGCGCCACCGCGTCGGCGTCGACGTCCGAACGGCACCGGACCGCGAACTCGGCGGTGCCGGCCGGCGGTGCGGGGACCCGGCGGGGCCGCAGCACCACCGCCACCTCGCCGGTGGCGCCGGGCATGATCGACAGCGTCGGCGGCTCGACGTCGATCCAGTCGGCGGCCGGGCCGACCACGTCCAGGGCGTAGCGCTCCACGATCGTGCTCGGGTTGGCCACGCGCAGGGTGACCCGCACCTCCTGGCCGGGCTCGACCTTCGGCTCGGGGTCGGTGAGCACCAGGACGGGGTCGAGGGACGGTGTGCTCACGTGGTGCTCCCGGACAGCTCGGGGTCGAGGAACATGCCCTCGCAGGTGCGTCGCAGCACCGCGGCGGCCCGCCGGCGGGTGCGGTCGCCGAGCGGGTCCTCGGCGCGCGCCTGCCAGTGGGCGAGCGTGGTCAGCAGGCCGGCTCGCACGGCGTCGGCGGGCGCGTCGTCGGGGAGGCCGAGCCGGGTCCGCGCCGCGCCGCCCTCGGCCCCGAGGAGCCGCTCGGCTCGGGCTCGCTCGTCGTCGGCCAGCACCACGGCACCGACCCGCAGGTCGTTCAGCAGCCGCAGCTCGGCGAAGTCGTGGCTGGCCGACGTGAGCTCCTCCAGCCGGCGCCGGAGCGCGTCGGACCCGGGCCGCGGTGTCGTGGCGAGGGCGCGCTCCACCACGGCGGCCGCGGCGCGCGCCTTCAGGACGTCGCGGCGTTCGGTGAACTGGCTCGTGAGGATGGCCCGCAGCCGCTCCAGGCCGCTGCGCACGAGGAGCTCGCGCGCCAGCGCCGGCGCGGAGTCCACCACCCTCGCCCGCAGCAGGGCCACGGCCAGCTTGACGCCCAGGAAGCCGAACCGGTCGACCAGCCGGGCGCGCTCCTCCCGGCCGACGGCGGTCATGGCGTCGCCCCGGAACCGGTCGACCGACAGCAGCATCGACGTGACGTCGTCGACCGGCTCGCGAGCCAGCACCGAGAACGAGGCGAACTCGTGCTGGCGCAACGTGGCCGCCCCCTCGGCGAGGAGGCCGGCGACGGGCACCACCGTCTGCACCAGCCGGCGGACGCGCTCGTCGGCCTCGTAGCGGTGGGCCACCTGCCGGGCGACGTCGAGGCCGTCGGTGCGCCCCGCACCGATCTCGTCGGCGCGCGACAGCACGCCGATGGCGTTGAGCGGCAGCGTCTCGCCGACGCCGCTGCGGTGGAAGGCCTCCAGGAAGTGCACGTCGGAGGCGTGCAGGTGCGGCAGCAGGTAGATGACCGCGTCGGCGCCGCCGCCCTGCGGCTGGTCCCCGGTGAGGAAGTCGACGGTGCGCTGCGACACGTCGGTCGACAGCGAGCCGAGCCCCGGGGTGTCGATCAGCGACACCGTGCGCAGGTGGGCGCTCGGGAACTCCACCACCAGTCGGCGCAGCTGCTCGGCGCGCCACAGGCCGAGCTCGATCTCCAGGCGCTCCTCGGTGCGGCGGAAGCGGACCTGCTCGGGCTCGCCCTCCACCGGGTGGGCCCACACCCGGTAGGTCAGGCCGTCCTCGTACCAGGTGACGATGCGCGTGCACTCACCGGCGTCGGTGGCGCCGACGTGCTCGCCGACCAGCGCGTTCAGCAGGGTCGACTTCCCGGCCTTGATGCGCCCGGCGATGGCGACCCGCAGCGGCGCGTCGAGCTGCGCCGCCTGCGCGCGGAGCGCCGGCTCCTCGGGCGTGCCCGCGTAGAGCTCGACGGCGTCGCCGAGCAGCGCCCGCACCTGCGGGGCCAGCCCCGGCGCGCTCACGCCGCCCTCGGTGTGCCGGTGGTGGCCAGCACCTGCTCGGCGGCCCGCAACGTGGCCCGCAGGCGCTGCAGCTCCGTGTCGAGCAGCCGGACCCGCCCGGGGATGGCGTCACGGTCGGCCTTCGCCGCCTGGGCTGTCGCCTCGACGGCGCGCACTGCGGACTGCACGAGCTGCTCGGCGCGGGTCTGGAAGTGGTCGCGCAGGGCCTGGTTGGCGCGGCGCAGCATGTCGCGCGACGCCTTGCGTGACACCAGCTCGGTCTCCTCCAGGTACTGCTGCACGGCCCGCTGCGCCTCGACGCGCTGCTGGCGCAGGTGGCTCTCGCGCGCGGACGCGAACGAGCGCCGCCCGAGGGTGAAGGCGAGCACCGCGGCCAGCGGTGTGAGCACGGGCACCGCGAACGACGCGAAGGTGCCGACGAGGCCGGTCATGATGCTGCCGGAGTACGCGCCCCGCACCGCCGAGAGCGCCAGGTCCCGCAGCGACTGCGGCTCGAACTCGGGCGCGGCCAGGTCGCGCTGCTCGAGGTCGGCGCCCAGCCACGACGGGTCGAAGGCCAGGTCGGCGTCGGCGGCGTGCTGCTGGAACAGCTCGGCCACCTCGTCGCCGACCGCCGCGGCCTGCGCCCGGATCGTCTCGAAGTGGGCCACCATCTCGCCGTTGGTGCGCTCGTACAGCCAGGGCTCGAGGTCGGGCCACAGCTCGGCCGGATCGGACGTGTTCACCATCGCCAGCGCTTCCCGGCGGACCTCGCGCAGGCGGCGGGCGAGGTCGAGGTCGATGTTCGACATCACGTCGCCGAAGCGGTCGGCCAGCGTCTGGCTCCAACGGGCCGACGCGCTGCGCAGCGCCTCGGCGCGCTCCTTGGCCCCCAGCACGCGCTCCAGCAGCTCCTCTCGCCGGGCCGGGTCGCTCAAGGTGGCGTGCTCCGCGGCGAGCGGCGCCTCGATCTGGCGCAGCGCGTCGCACGCCGCCCGGGCGGCCGCCTCCACCGCGAAGGCCTGCTTGGCCTTCACCACGTCGGTGAGGAGCACCTCGGTCAGCTCGGGATACCCCGACTCGCGGTCGAGCTCGGCCGAGCCGGTGCGCAGGCCCCAGTGCCGCAGCGGCGCGGCCAGCGGGAGGATCGGCGCGTCGATCCCGGCCCGAGCCAGGTGGCCGCGGTTCAGGTCGCGCACCCGCCGCCAGTGCGGCTGCACGTCGACCTTGGTGAGCACGCACACGACGTTGCGGCACATCTCGCGAGCACGCGCCAGGAAGGCGACCTCGGCCGCGGTGTACTCCTGGCGGGCGTCGCTCACGAACACGATGCCGTCGGCCAGGCCGAGGGCCCGCAGCGTGGCGGAGGCGTGGGCCGACGACAGCCCGCCGTTCACCCCTGGGGTGTCGACCAGGACCAGGCCGCGGCGCAGCAGCGGGCGGGGCAGCTCCACTTCGAGCATCTGCACGCCATCGCCGGGCGCGTCGGCGCCGAGCTCCTGCGCCAGCGGGCCCACGCCGGGCGGGGGGAGCGGCTCGAGCGTGCGGGTCTCCGCGCCCTCCTCACCGCCGCCCGTCGTGCGCACCGCCCAGGCGCGCGGCTCGGGCCCCCACCGCACCAGCGTGGGCACGGCCGTGGTCACGTCGGGGTCGACAGGGCAGATGCGCCAGTTCAGCAGCGCGTTGACCAGCGAGCTCTTGCCCTTCTTGAACTCGCCCACCACCAGCACGTTGCACTCGGGCCGGGCCAGCGCGTCGCGCCGGGCCAGGAGCGGCCCCAGGACGTCGTCACGTCCGTGGGCCCGCACGCGGGCCACCGCCTCGTCGACGATCCTGCCGACGTCGGCCGTGCTGGGCGGCGCTGCAGTGCGGCCACCCGGGGTCGGGACCACGGCGTGCCCCTCAGTCGTCGTCGTCGTCGGGATCGGCGCTCGGTTCGAGCTGCGGGACGATCCCCGTCGTCGGCGCATCGGTCCCGCCGGCCATGGCGCCGTCGCCGCCGGCCAGGGCCAGCAGGATGCTGTCGTCGGCGTCGAGCGGGTCGGTGCCGGCCATGAACTCGGCGTAGTCGGTGAAGCCGTCGGCATCGCTGTCGATGGCGTCGGTGCGGGTGCCGATGATGGCTTCGAGCTCGTCGCTCAACCGGTCGCCGTCGCTGTCCTCGGTGCCCGACAGCAGGCCGTCGGAGTCGAGCCGCCCGTCGGCGTCGCTGTCGCGCACGGTCGCGCTCGTGCCCAGCGCGACCTCGGTGGCGTCGCTCACCCCGTCGAAGTCGGTGTCGCTGCGCAACGGGTTGGAGCGCAGCCGGCCGAGCTCGTAGCCGTCGGAGAGGCCGTCGTGGTCGGAGTCCGCGTTGTTGGCGTCGGTGCCGAGCCGCCGCTCCATGTCGTCGGTCACGCCGTCGTTGTCGCTGTCGGGCGAGTTCGGGTCGAGGGGCGGCGGGGGCGGCGCCTCGGGGAGGGCGCGCCGGCGGGCCAGCTCGGCCTGCTCGGGCGTCTGGCGCACGCCGAAGCTGAGGCCCCGCTCGCCGCCGTCGTCGGTGGCGCGCTGGAACGCGAGGGCCGTGGCTCCGGCAGCGGTGCCGTAGTCGAGCCCGGGGATGTACGCCGCGGCGGTGAAGCGGTCGCCGGCTTCGAACACGCCCACGCCGTACTTCGCGCCCTTGGCTTCGATGGTGCGGCCGTCGCCGAGGCTGATGGCCACGTGGCGTCGGGACGGCATGCCGGTCCCGGTGTCGTCGGAGAAGAAGAAGAGCAGCGCGCCTTTCGTGCGCAGGGCCTCCTCCACGCTCATCTCCGCGCCGGCATCGCGCAGCTCGACGTACTGGCCGTAGGAGTAGTCGGCGAGGTCGATGCCGAGGCGGCCGGCGGACCACTCGACCAGCTCGGCGCAGTCGAACTGGTCGGGGTCGGGGTCGTTCTCGTCGGCGTGCGCACCCCACACGTAGCGATCGCCGGCCTGGGCCAGCGCCAGCTCCACGAACTCCTCCGCGCTGGGCCCACCCGGCGTGCCGAGGCGCGGCAGGTCGTCGTCGTCGAAGTCCGGGCCGTCGGGACCGTCGTCGTTGCCGTCGTCGTCGTCGAGGTCGTCAAGGGCGCGGCTCGGGGCGGGGGCGGCCGCGGGCGGCGCGTCGGGGTCCGCCTCGCCCGCGGCCAGGCGGTCGCCGTAGCCGGTCACCCCGGTCCACACGCCGAGCCCCGGCGGGTCGCCGTTGGCCACCGCCGCGGCCTGCGCGTCCTCGCGGAAGGTGAGGTACTTCGCGTTCGCGCCCTTGTGCGTCACCGTCCACGGCGAGATGTCGGCACCCTGGCGCGACACGAGGTACGCGGCTTGCGCGTTGACCTGCGGGTCGTAGAGGTCAGCGCCCCCCAGCTGGTCCTCCCAGGCGTCGAGGTTGATCTGCCACAGGCCCCGCGAGTCCTCGCCGTTGGGGTTGCGGGCGCCGCTCTCGCCCCCCGACTCCGCCAGCGCGATGGCCGTCATGGTGACCGCCTGATCCGGCGAGAAGCCCGCCTCCCGCGCGAAGCGGTAGATCTGGGACGCGTCGTAGACGCCCACGTCAGTAGGGTACCCCTCGCCCATCGAGCGAGGGAGGGTCGTGGTGGGCGAGCACGCCGCCGTCTACCTGCCGCTGCCGGGGGCGTCCATCGTCGGCGCGGGACCAGGCGAGCGCCTCTGGATCGACGCGCCCGCCGGCACACCCGTGCACGCGCCGGTCGACGCGGAGGTGGCGGTGCTGCAGCGTGCCGACGACGGCACGCGGGTGGTGGAGCTCGCCGGCGAGGACGGCATCCGCTACCACCTCCGGCCGCTCGGGCGGTGCTTCGTGCGCGCCGGCGGCGTGGTGCGGGCCGGCCACGTCGTCGGCACGCTGGCCGACGCCGACCCGCCCGGGCTCGAGCTGCGCATGGCCGACGGCGAGGGTCGCTGGCTCGACCCCTACCCGCGCCTGGTCGGCTTGGCCGATCCCAACGAGCTCGGCATGGAGGCTCTCACGAGCACCCCGGTGGTGCCGGACCTCCCCGCCCCGCCCGAGCCGGCCCGCGGTGACGAGCGGCCCGATCCGGGTTCGGCTCCTGCGTCGTCGCATCCCTAGGCCTCCCAGATCCGTCCGGCGCCGTCGCCGCGCACCGCCACGCCGAGGTCGTACGTGACCGGCGCGGCGCCGTGCTCGCTCCACGACAGCCGCAGCCAGCCGTGCAGCTCGGCCACGCCCGCGCTGTCCTGGGTCGGCTCGGGGAGGAACCCGCCGGTGCAGCCATAGCGCTGGCCCAGCCCGGTGGTGTCGGCCACCGCGTAGAGGTAGGCGTCGCGGAGGTACCGCCCGTGGCCGTGCCACCGGCCGGCCGACGTCCACACGCAGCCCAGCCGCACCACCGACGGCGCGGCCACGCCCCAGCTCGCGCCGAGCGACGTCCACTGCTTGGTCAGCTCGATCTGGTGCTCCCGTTCCTCGGTCCAGTCGAGCTCGTCCGGTGCGGCGGCGCGCGGCACCGCGGCGGCCCGCTCCTGCATGGGCCGCGACTCGTTGGCCTCCAGCAGCGTGACCGTCGCGCTGCACGGGTTGACGAGGCTCCCGACCGGCGCCGCCGGCGGGTCGCTGGTGCACCACGCGCCCGTGTCGAAGACGTCGACGGTGACCGGCGGGCCCTGCGCGAACCACGGTGTCGTCGCGTCGTCGAGGTCGTCCGGCGACCGCACGGCCAACAGGGCTTCGAGATCGGGATGGCCGTCGCTCATGGTCGGCTGCGCACCTCCGCTGGCACGGTACGGCCGGGCGGGGTGGCCTCGGCGGGGGTTCCGGCCGGTCGATGGCGCAGGCGTGCGTGCCCTTTGGGGCAGGCGCGTCGCTCACACCAGACCGAGCTCCTCGCGCACCTGCGCGTAGCCGCGCGCCGCCCGGGCGGCGGCAGCCACGTCGCCCGCGTCGTCGTGGGCCCGTTCCAACAGCCGCCAGAGGGGGTCGGCGTAGCGGTCGACCGCCAGGCCCCGTTCGGCCGCCGCGGCGGCGAGGTCCGGCTTGCCCGCGGCCAGGGCCGCCTCGGCCACCAGCCGGGCCACGGCCACCAGCTCGGCCGTGTGGTGCTCGCGCGCGGCCACTGCCCACTCGGCGGGCCCCTCCTCCACCAGCAGCTGGTCGGGGTGGGCGGCCAGCACGTCCCAGCCCGCTTCCAGCGTGGCGGCGTGGTCGCCGTGGCGGGCCGCCCGACGGGCGGTGGCCGCCGCGTCCGCGAAGGCCACCACGTCGATGTGGCCGCCGGGCGGGACGACCAACCGGTAGGACTCCCCGTCACGCCCGATGGCCAGACCCGAGGCCGGCGGCATCACCTGGCGCAGCGACGAGAGGGCGACCTGCAGCTTGCGCAGCCCTGGTTCGAGCGCGGTCCCGGGCCAGAGCGCCTCGATGAGCTGCTCGCGGTGGACGGGCGCGCCGCCGTGGAGGGCGAGCAGGCGCAGGGCGGAGCGGGCCCGGGGCCGGACGGCGCGCAGGTTCACCGGCCGCCCACCCACCTCCAGCCGGAAGGCGCCGAAGCAGGCCAGGCGCACCTCGAGCGGCTCGCCGGCGACGTGCTCGCGCGGCGCGGTGGGGATCGGCGCGGGCGCGGGCGCGGGCACCGGTGCCGGTGCGGTGGCGCCGCCCGCCTCGCCGTGGACCGCTTGGTCGGGGGTGGCCTCGGCGGGCGTCGCGGCCTCCACAAGGGCCGGTGCGGCGACGAGGCGCAGCAGCCCGAGCCCGCAGGCCAACGTGGCCGCCTCCGCCGCGGCGCGCGCCGCGCCGTCCTCGGCCAGGGCGGCCTGCACCAGGGCCCGCGCGCCGGGGCTCCGGGTGGCGCGCGCCAGCCGCTCGGCCGAGGCGGCGAGGCGCGCCGCGTCGGGGCCGCCCAGCCGATGCTGGTCGGCGGCGCGCGCCGCCGCTACGAGCGCTTCCAGCACCGGCGCGTGCAGCGCGTGGAACCGGGCGGCGGCGTCGTCGAGGGCGTGGCCCGCCTCGAGGCCCTGCGCCAGGCGTCCGAAGGCCTCGAACAGCACAGCCAGCGCCGCACCCCAGGGGTCGCCGTCGGCCGTGCAGCGGGCGCGCACGGCGCCCGACTCCGCGATCCCGTCGCGCCGCGGGGTGAGCGCCAGCGCGGCCCGCGCCAGCCGGGCCAGCCACTCGCTCCCGGCCCGTTCAGCCGACTCGGCCGCCTCGTCGACCAGCCCGGCGTCGACCGTGCCCTCGCGCAGGGCCGTGGCCACGACGAGGCCCAGCCGGGCCGCCGCGGCGAGGACGGGCGGCGCGTCGGGGTGCACGAGGACCGCTTCCAGCGGGGCCACCGCGCCGGCCGGGCAACCGGCGGCCAGGGCCGCCACGCCGGCCGCGAGGTGGTCGCCGGGTCGGGGCGACGACCGCGGCACGGCGCCGTCGGGCTCGGCGTGGCGCAGCGCGGCCCGCAGCCGACCCTGCCAACCGCCCGGTGCGGGCAGCCGGCCGTCGAGCCAGGCCACCAGGCCGGCCCGCTCCCGCCGGCACTCCGCCGCCAGGGGCCCCGACGGCCCGGCCAGCGCGGTGGCCCGATCGAGGTCGGCCAGGGCGTTGCGCAGCTCGCCCGCCGTCCTGCGCACCCGCGCCCGGGTGAGGAGCAGCCAGGCGTCCTCCTCGACGATGGCCGGCGGGAAGGTGTCGAGCCAGCGGTAGGTGTCGTCGGTGTCCACCGCCTCGGAGCGGCCCAGCAGGCGGCTCACCGCGTCCCAGCTGCCGGCCCGGCCGTAGCAGCGCAGCGCATCGGCCACGTAGCCCGCCGCCTCGAGCAGCACCGCCGCCCGGTGGTGGCGCGCCCGGGCGGCGTCCTCGCCGTCGCGCTCGACCAGCAGCACCTCGAGGTGGCTGCGGATCACCTCGTGGTAGCGGACGGCACCGTCCTCCGACGCGGTGGTGAGCAGCCGGCCGTCGGCCACCGCTGCCAGGCGCTCCTCGCCGTCGTCCCGGCCGAGGAGCTGATCGGCCAGCTCGGGGGTGACGGTGCCGAGCACGCACGTGTCGACCAGGAAGGTGCGCAGCTCGGGGTCGAGGCCCGCCAGGACGTGCCGGGCCAGGAACTCGCGGCCGAGCTTGGAGCGGCTCCCGACGCCGTCGATGAGCGCCAGTCGCTCCGCCGCCGTGCGGCCCTCAGCGGCCAGGCGGTACAGCTGCAGCCCTGCGGCCCAGCCCTCCACCCGTCGCGTCAGGCGGGCGACGTGGTCGGGCGGCACCACGAGGCGGTACTCCTCGCGGAACAGGCGCTCGGCCTCCCACGGGCGGAAGCGCAGCACGTCGGCGCCGAGCTCGAGCAGGTCGCCGTCGATGCGCAGCCGGGTGGCGTCGAAGCCGAGGGCGGCCTGGCCGGCCACCAGCAGGCTGAGCTGCGGGCTGAGCACGTCGAGCAGCTCGAGCACCACCTCCTCGCCGGGCGTGCCCCGCAGGGTGTGCACGTCGTCGACCACGAGCGCGGCCCGCTCACCCGGCCAGGCATCGAGCGCGGACGCCAGGGCGGCCACGCCGTCGGGCCGGGCCGGCGCCTCCAGCCCGGGCAGCGCCACCCGCAGCGCCAGCGCCAGGTGCGACAGGACCACGGCGTGGCTCGTGTCGCTGACGTCGGCCTGGTACCAGGCCACCGGCGCCTCCGAGCGCGACGCGAACTGTGCCAGGGCGGTCGTCTTGCCGGAGCCGAGGGGCGCCACGACCGCCGTCAGGCGGCGGTCCCAGCTGTGGTCGAGGAGCGTGTCGACCCGCGGGCGGGCGATGCCCCGGGCTCGGGGCGCGCGCAGGCGGCGGGCGGCCACGGCCGGGGAACCCGGAGGGGGCGGAGCGACGGTGTCCTCGGAGCTCGGCACCGATCAACCGGATGGTGGTGAGGCTGCCCAGATACGCATTCCGCCCCCGACGTCGAGGTCCCCGCGTGCCGCCGGCCGCGGAGGCGGCGGTGCCGTCGACCCACCGACGCCCGGCCCTCCGAGTCCCGCACCGTTCACGATACGACGCGGCGGGGGAGATGTCGTCGGGTGTATCAGCCACGCACCTCCAGCGCTCTCGACGCCGAGGCGCACCAGGAGCAGCATGGGAGAGCCGCGACCCGGCGGGCGCTCGGCCGGGGACGGAGCGGGGGCGACGATGGACGACGGCAGGTGGCGGCGGGGGATCGGGCGGCGCGTCGCGCTCGCGGCCGGGAGGGGCATGGCCGCGGTGGCGCTGATCGCCGGGGTGGCGGTGCCGGCGGCGTCGGCCGAGTCCGGGTCGGCAGCCGGGTCGGGCGCGGTGGAGGCGGCGGCCACCCGCACCTGGGTGTGGGCCGCGGCCGTGCCCCGGAGCTACCAGGGTCAGCGCTGCCAGATCGTGGTGCTGCCCGAGCGCGCGGGGGCCGCCACCGCGGCGTCGGTCGGGGCG
>Ga0180215_1001821_pt1 | contig 22581 bp, 17 predicted proteins | sample eDN3rd37CBELigBY_FD_128871 | JGI IMG/M metagenome (GOLD analysis project Ga0180215, IMG submission 128871) | Enriched backyard soil microbial communities from Emeryville, California, USA - eDNA 3rd pass 37_C BE-Lig BY (version 2) (version 2) | ecosystem: Environmental > Terrestrial > Soil >... | reverse complement strand
TGGCCACGTGCGCACCGAGCCCGATACCGACTTCCTTGTCCTTGGTGCGGAAGAACGAATAGCCGACGCTGACTCGGAAATCCTCGATGTTGAAGGTTCCCTTGGCGAGCGCGTCCACCGGAATGCTCACATCGCCCCAGTCGACGGTACGCTGGACCTGTTTCTCATTGTCCCGGTCCAGCTTGAAGTACTCGACTTCGAGCTGCCAGCGTTTGGTGAAATGCCAGCGCGCGTCGAACAGCCCGATGAGACTGCTCTCATCCAGTCCCATGTCGTCCTCGAAATCGATGAGTGCGCCGACGCCCAACGCGCCGCTGTTCAGATTGGCCGTGACATTCGACTCGGCCCAGAGCACTCCGCCGCTCATTAACCAGGCATCGGTCATTAGAGGATGATCGGGAATCCGCTCCTCGCTTTGCTCCGCAGCCGCGGAGCGCGCGAGAGATAAGAGGCCGACGACCAACAGCGTCGTGACAGCTCTGGTGAACTTCTGAGCTCGCATGGCCATCTCTGTGGGCTGCCTTCCCACAGGCTAGAGATGCTGCGCGGGCACGCGAATCTGTAGAGCGGGCACACACGAGCGGCTTCATCCGCGCGCTGTGATGTTTTACAAGCAAGCTCGGTGCGAGCTGTCAGTCAGGTCCTGCGGCTCGCCATCCGCTTGCTAGTGCGTGGCGCGGTAGCTCCTTCCCAGCATGATGATGCTGAAGAACGAGACCGCACACATCGCGCAGAGATAGACCGAAATCGCCGTGCTCGACTCGTAGCGTGCGAACAGCGCCGTCGCGATGATGGGTGCGAAACCGCCGCCGACGACCGCACCGACCTGATATCCGAGAGAGGCGCCGGAGTAGCGCACATGTTTTGGGAACAGCTCGGCAAACAGCGCCGCCTGTGGGCCATACATCAGACTGACGAAGATGAGCGCAACCGTGATCGCCACGGTCACCGCCAGCGTCGATTGCAAATCGATCAGCGGAAAGATCACAAAGGCCCAGATCCCGCACAGGACCGCCCCGAGCATGAAGATGCCGCGTCGACCGAAGCGATCCGACAGTGCGCCGCACGCGATGATGGTGGGAATCATCGACACGCTTCCGACCATGACCGCGAAGAGCATCACCTCGCGTGCGATCCCGACCGTGGCGGTGCCGTATGCGACCGCATAGGTGATCGCGACATAGAAACAAACGTTGTTTGCGACGAACGCGCCGCCCGCAAGCAGCACTTCGCGCCAATGCTCACGCAGCACCGTCAACAGAGGAGACGGTTTTTTGACCGGCTCACTCGGCTGCACGGGCGCTGCCTCGGCGTCCGGCTCGGTGACATTCCAATGCATGTACATGCCGATGAAGACCAGGCCGATGCTGACCAGAAAGCCGACTCGCCATCCCCACACGAGAAAGCTGTCCGGATCGATCAATGCACTCGCCATTAGAAAGACGGCGTTGGCCAACACCACGCCCAGCGGCACGCCACCCTGCACGAAACTGCTGTAGAACCCACGCCGATTCGGCGGAGCGCTTTCGATCGCCAGCAGCGTCGCCCCGCCCCATTGCCCACCCACCGAGAGTCCCTGCACGAATCGCAGGACCACCAGCATGAGCGGCGCCAGCACGCCGGCGGTGGCATAGCCTGGCAGCAGTCCGATGAGCGTCGTCGACACGCCCATCATCAACATCGCGAACACCAGCGCACGCTTGCGGCCATACAGGTCGCCGAAATGACCGAAGAGCATCCCCCCGATGGGCCGCGCGATGAAGCCGACGGCGAAGGTGCTGAACGCCGCGATCTGCGCAACGAACTGGGGCATCTCGGGCGGAAAGAACAATTTCGGGAAGACCAGCGCCGCGGCCGTGCCGTAGATGAAGAAGTCGTACCATTCGACCGCGGCGCCTGCGGACGCCATCGCGACGACTTTGATTCTCGATCTGCCATCGAGCGACGGCGGCGTTTGCTTTACTTCAAGGCAGGCAGGTTCGCCGGCTTCGGCCGCAGAGGGCTCGAAGCCTTGAGCGAGATTGCGCATCGGATTCCTCGATTCAACACCAGTACCGGCGTGCTTGTATGACAATCCGCCGATCCGGCGCAAGGCCCGCTTCCACTTCTCCAACCAGCTTCGCGCCCGCTGTCGATTCGGGCCGGCGCCGTTCGTATAGTGGTACCAGCCGATATCGGATCGCCTGGGCATCGAAACAGAGGGTTAGACCGTGAAGCACTACTTGTTGAGCATCTATCAGCCCGACGGCCCGCCTCCCCCGCCCGAGATCCTCGAGCCCATCATGCGCGAGGTCACTGCGGTGGTTCAGGAAATGAAGGCTGCCGGCGCACTCGTTTTCGGCGGCGGTCTGCACGCGGCCTCCACGGCCACGGTATTGCACTTCAAGGACTGCAAGATGCTGACGACCGACGGGCCCTACCTCGAGGGTAAGGAACATCTGGGCGGGTTCGACATCATCCAGGCGCCCGATCTGGACGCGGCGCTCGAATGGGGCCGCAAACTTGCGCGCGCCACTACCTTGCCGATCGAGGTGAGGCCGTTTCAGTACGGCGGCTGACGTCCAGCGATGCAGTTGTCACAAGCGGACATCGCTCGGATCTTTCGAGCGGAGTACGGGCGCGCGGTTGCGGTACTGACGCGCTCGTTCGGCGATATCGACATTGCCGAGGAAGCTGTGCAGGACGCGTTCACCACCGCTATCGAGCGGTGGCCCAAGGACGGGCCACCGCCGAGTCCGGCCGGATGGATCATCACTACCGCACGCAATCGCGCCATCGACCGCCTGCGCCGTGAGAGTTCGCGGCGCGATCGTTATGAGCAGGCGGTACTGCTGCAGGCGGACGAGCCCCCCGCCGAGGATGAAACCGTGCACGACGACCGTTTGCGCCTGATCTTTACTTGCTGCCATCCATCGCTTGCAACCGGCGCACAGGTGGCGCTCACATTGCGACTACTCGGCGGCCTGACCACCGCGGAGATCGCCAAGGCATTCCTCATTCCCGAAGTCACGCTGGCGCAACGCCTGGTGCGCGCGAAGGGAAAGATTCGCGACGCCGGGATTCCGTATCGAATCCCGGAAGCGAGCGAGCTTCCCGCCCGCCTCGCGCCCGTGCTCGCGGTGCTCTATCTCATCTTCAACGAAGGCTACGCAGCGACCTCCGGATCCGAGCTCACGCGTCGCGAACTGTGTGCCGAAGCGATCCGACTCACTCGGGTGCTGTTGAGTGAGCTGCCCGATGAGTTGGAAGTTCAAGGCCTGCTGGCCTTGATGCTGCTGACCGACGCTCGCTGCTCGGCGCGCGTGAGCAGCAACGGTCAGATGGTGTTGTTGCGCGATCAGGATCGCAGTCGATGGGACCCTGCCGCGACGGCCGAAGGTCTCAGGCTGGTACAGCGATGCCTGCATCGCAATCGACCCGGGCCCTACCAGATCCAGGCAGCGATCAATGCCGTACACGCCATCGCCGCGAGCACCGACGAAACCGACTGGCCTCAGATCGTTCGACTCTACGATCAACTGCTGGCGATCCAGCCGACACCGGTCGTGGCATTGAATCGAGCCGTTGCGGTGGCGGAAGTCGACGGCCCGCAGACGGCGCTGCAACTGGTCGATGCCCTCGCCGCGAACCTCGACCGGTTCTATCTTTTTCACGCGATACGCGCAGACCTGCTACGGCGACTCGGCCGCCGCGAGCAGGCAGCAACGTCATACACAAATGCCATGGAACGATGTGAGAACAGTGCCGAACGGGAATTTCTGAGACGCCGTCTGGCGGAGATCAGTCGGAGTTGATCAATCCACGCGGCGACCGCTCACGCGCTGTTCGATTCCGAACACCCGGCCTGCCACCGGGTTCGCTGCCCGAGACTAACACACTGATCCGGCGGCGTTTTCATCTGAGCAGCCGGCACCTTAGACTAGCCACGTCAACGACTTAAGAAGCACTGTCGATGTGGCGAAACTATCTGAGCGCGGCGCTCCGCAATCTGTCGCGCAACCGGCTTTACGCCGCGATCAACATCGTCGGCCTGGCGATCGGGCTCGCTGCCGGCATCTTTGCCGGCCTGTACGCCCGCGAAGAGTTGAGCTACGAACGCTTCATTCCTGAGGCGCAGAATATCTATCGCGTCTCGATGACTCGCCAGACGCCGGGCACGGCCGCCGCGCCTTTCAGCACGGCCTATCATCGAGTCTCGGAATGGCTCGAGAGCGATTTCCCCGAGATACAGGCGATCAGTCGGCTGTGGGTCGTTCGTAAAGCCGTGCGTCGCGCGGAGATCGAAGCGCAGCAGCCTGTGGGTTTTGCGGATCGCGACTTCTTTCGCGTCTTCGAGTTGCCGACGATCGCAGGCGACCTGGCGACCGCGCTGAGTACGCCCGATGCGGTCGTGCTGACCCGCCAGGCGGCTCGCAAGTATTTCGGCGAGGACGCGCCAATAGGCAAGACATTGGAGCTGGACCGCGGCGCCGTGATGCGAGTCACCGCCGTGATAGAAGACCTGCCTTCCAACACCCACCTGAGCTTCACTGTCATTGCATCCGCTGCCGGTCTGCTGCAGGACCTTTCGCAGCTGCCTGAATTCAACGTTCGCAAGTTCGAAGCGCACACGTATTTCCGCCTGGCTTCGGACACATCGATGAATGCGTTGGATGAGCGCATGGCGACGTTGATCGATCGCCATCAGAAGTTTCCGCCCGGCATCCAGCTCCAGCTGGACGTGATGCCCATTGCCGACATTCATCTGAAATCCCGGGCTCAGTTTCCACTCAAACCGCCCGGCGATTCGAGGGCGGTACATGCGGTCATGACCCTGGGCATCCTGATCATCGTGATCGCCGGCATCAACTTCGTGAACCTGATGACCTCGCGCGCCTCACAACGTGCGGTCGAAGTGGGTGTGCGCAAAACCGCCGGCGCGAGCAGGCGCGATCTGGTGCTGCAGTTCATGGGGGAGTCGCTGATCTACGTGACCATCGCGATGCTGATTGCGGTCGCGGCAGTCGAACTGCTGATGCCGCACTTCAATGCGGTGCTGGATCGCGGCCTGGGAGATCACACTGCGCCGACGATCAGCTTCGAGTACTGGCGAGATCCCATGCTCGCGCTCACTCTCATCGCTACCCTGCTCTTCATCGGCATCGCGGCCGGCTTTTATCCGGCGATGGTGGTCTCCGCCTTCCGCCCCATCCAAACCCTCAAGACAGGGGTCGTGAGAAATACCGGATCGCTCAAGGTGAGACAGTCGCTGGTGATGTTGCAGTTCGGTGTCCTGGTGCTGCTGATCCTGGCGACCGCCGTCATCCATCGTCAGACGCAGTTTGCTCTGCATGAAGCTCTGCGTATCGATCGCGACCAGGTGCTGCTGGTGTCGTTCAGAGATCCCAAGATCCGGCAAGGCTTTCAGGAAGCCCTGCGCGTCATGCCGGGAGTCGAAGCGGTGACCAGCTCGCACACGGCGCCCACCAATCGGGGCACCCTTCAGCTCAGCGTCGAGCGCTCCGGCGGCAGCCAGGCGGCGTTGCAATTCACGCCTGTCGACTTCGACTTCCATGAGTTCTACGGCCTGCGTCCGCTCGCCGGTCGATCTTTCTCACGCGAGCGTGGCGTCGATGCCGTGGCCACCGGCGCCGAAGCCACGCAGCTCTCCCTGATCGTCAATGAGGCGGCAACGCGCGCACTCGGATTTGCGACGCCCGAACACGCTCTGGGCCAAACCTTGAAGATCAAGGAATGGTCGCCGCACCTTCGATATTCGATCGTCGGCGTCATTGCCGATTTTCCGGTGGATTCCATTCGAGTTGCGATCCAGCCGACGGTGTACTTCGTGGATCAGAGCCGGCTCACGCTGATCAGCGCGCGGCTGAGCGAGCAACGCATCCCCGAAACGCTCGCCCGGATCGATCAGCTCTGGCGAAGCAGCGGCGAGCCGCGCCCCATCGAGAGACAGTTTTTGGATGAGTACTACGAGTCCCTGTACACCGATGTGAGACAACAGGCGCGGCTGTTCAATTGCTTCACGGTCATCGCGCTGGTCATTGCCCTGCTCGGATTGTTCGGTCTGTCCGTGTTCTCGGCTCAGCAACGCACCAAGGAGGTCGGCATACGCAAGGCCATGGGTGCGGGGGCCGCGCAGATCATGGGCCTGCTGCTCTGGCAATTCACCCGGCCGGTGCTGGCAGCCACCGTGCTGGCGCTGCCACTGGGGGCCTGGCTCATGCAGCGTTGGTTGAATGGATTCGCACAGCGCGCCTCGCTCGACGCATGGCTGTTGCTCGCTGCCGGTGCTGCGGCAGTGCTGATAGGCACGTTGACCGTGGCCGCCCACCTGCTGTTCGTCGTCCGGTGGCGGCCAGTCGCAGCGTTGCGCCACGAATGATCGTCGCCCGGATACCGGATACACTCCGCCTCCGGTGAGTTATTCAGGATTCGAGATGACGAGACTAATGATGGCGGGCCTGGCCCTTGCAATGAGCCTGTGCCTGGGCGCCTGTGCGGAAATGTCGCAGGTTCTGCAGTCGGGCGCGGGCGCCGGCGGTACCAATGAATCTGCATTCTCGCGTGCGGTGAAAGAGTCGCTCGAGCTGAGCAGTACTCGCGCCTCCGATCTGCTGTCCAAGACGGGCGGCTATCAGAACAGCTCGCTGTATCGCATCCGCCTGCCCGAGCCGGTTCAGCCGATCGCCTCGCGGCTGCGGCAGTTCGGCCTGGGCGGGCAGGTCGACCAGATCGAGAAGCTCATGAATCAGGGCGCCGAGCATGCGGCGGTCGAAGCGAAAGAAGTTTTCATCGCCGCGGTTCGAAGCATGAGCATTGGCGATGCATTGGGCATCGTGCGTGGCAGCGACACCGCTGCGACTGAATACTTCCGTCAGCGCACCGAAGTGGAGTTGCGGCAGAAGTACCTGCCCATCATCCAGAACAATCTGCGCCAGATTGGCTTCTACAACCAATACCAGCAACTGCTCAGCGCCTACCAACAGTTGCCGCTGGCGAACAAGCCCGACCTGGATCTGGAGCAGCACGTGCTCACCCAGAGCCTGAATGCGCTGTTCACCCAGGTCGGTGAGGAAGAGAAGGCCATTCGCAAGGACCCGGTCGGCCGCGGCAGCAGCGTGATTGCGGCGGTGTTCACTCGTTAGGCCACAGGTTCGCATCATTGTTCGGAGACACTCGATGAAACACTTCCTGTTGTTCTACGAGGTGAGTGCGGACTATGTGGAAAAGCGCGCCGAGTTCCGTGAAGCTCATCTGAGAAAGGCGTGGGAGTCGAATGCGCGGAACGAGATGATCCTCGGCGGCGCCCTCGCCGATCCAATCGATGGCGCCGTCATTCTGTTTCGCGGCGAATCCCCAGCCGTCGCTGAAAACTTCGCGAAGTCGGACCCGTACGTCCAGAACGGGTTGGTCACTCGCTGGTACGTCCGCGAATGGTCCACCGTCGTGGGCGAATTGGCGGCACATCCCGTCCCGCCACCCGGATAGCTCGTCAGTTCGGCGAGTCGATTCTCGACGCTTTCTGCACGACTTTGCCTTCGGCATTCTCGAGCTCGAGTTGCACCCTGCCCTGCGCATCACGCGAGAAGACATAAGTTGAGCGCGGGTCCTCCTCATCGAAGAAGCGCGTCTCGCTCTCCGGCGTCAGCAACGCAATCTGCATGCTGACGCCTCGGACGAGCGCTCTCATCTCTTCGTCCAACCCCGGCGACACCAGGGGCATCGCAACGGTCAACCGGCCCTCGCTCCGCGCCACCGTCAGCGAACGTTCCGCTGACAGTTGATACTTGCCCGCATAGCCCTCCAATACCTCCGCAGAAAGTTTTTCGGCAACTCGCTTCGGCTGTGCGTTCTGCAGGTCCGGGAGATAGAACGCCGCAACCCCCGACGCAATCTTCTCCGGCAGCGCCTGAGTGGCGTTCGCCAGGACGATGACGGTCAACCGATCGTCGATCAACCTGAGCATCTGTGCACGGAAGCCGAGCATGGTGCCGGCATGTTTCACCTGCCGATGCTGGCCGAGCCGCCCGACTTCCCAGCCCAAGCCATAAGGCTTTTCAGAGCCGTCGTTGAGCTTCACGGGTGTCCACATGAGCTCGCGCTGCTGCGAGGAGAGCACTTTGTCCGAATATAGAGCGGCGTCCCACTTGATCAGATCCAGAACGCTCGACAGGAACGCGCCACTGGGTCGCACGCCCGGCAGATCCGGCGCGTTCCGATATTCGTTCGTATCCATCCATTGGTAGCCGCTGGCGCGATGGGCCACCCGCTCTTCGACCGTGGTGGTGCGTGTTGCATTCATTTGCAGCGGCGAGAAGATGCGCTCCTGCAGATATCGGGGCCACGGCATGTGCGCCGTGCGACTTATGATCTCGGCGAGCACGAAATAACCCAGATTGCTGTACGACCATTTCTCGCCGGGCTCAAACGCAAGTGGCACGCCGTAAGCGGCGCGGATCACATCCATCTCGCTTTGTTCCTTCACCTGCAAGCCGGGTGTTTCCCTGACCAGCCCTGAGGTGTGAGAGAGCACGTGACGAACGGTCATCGCCCGCCAGGTTTCCGGGGCGTCGTCAAAATACTTTCTCAATGAATCGTCGAGCCCCAGCTTGCCCTCCGAGCTCAGCAGCACGATGCCGGTCGCAATGAACTGCTTACTGATCGAGCCGATCTGATAAACCGACTTGGGCGTGGCACGTGTGCCGAGCTCCAGATTGGCGAGCCCGTATCCCTTCACCTTCACCGCCTTGCCGCCTTTCACGACAGCCAGCGACAACCCGGGGATGCGCTGCCTGCTCATCTGCTCGGTGACATAGTCATCGATCTCGTCGGCGCGAGCCGCGCCGATCGCAGTCACGCAAAGCACTATCCACAGTCCGAATGTGCGGATATCCATCGATCGCTCCCTGCCTGCCGTGGTGATGTTCGGTCCTGGCAAGAACACGAGGGAGACAAAGAAAGTTACAGTTCAATCACCGGTCGAGCGGTGTGGGCTGTCGACAGGCTTGGATTCCGGCGAGCCTCGCTGCCGCAGGAAGATGGAAAGAACCACCATGGAGCCGATGGCGAGGAACTCGCTCTGCCAGTTCTGGAAGGACTGGAACCAGAAGCGAGCGTGAGTGAGAAACTCCCAGATGGAAACTTCGGCAGCGCCGTGCAGCCGCTGCTCTTCGTTGTACGCCGCGACCCCGCCGATGGCGTGCAATACGAACGAGATCAGGAACAGCGCAAGAAACGCCAGACTCAGCGAATTCTCATAAAGTCGAAGCCGCCAGCCGCCCGCCTTCACCGGCCCCGGAGCATCGGGCTCGCGACTGAGCCGCGGATCGCGATCCACTTCTTCAGCTCGATCGGGAGATTTCGACTCGGCCGAGCCGCGCTGATAGAGAAAGACGGTGAACAGTACGTAACCGAACATCTGCAGGAATTCACTTTCCCAGTTCTCGGCAGTCGCCTCCACGAAGCTGCCGCTGGTCAGATACTCCGCAAGTGTCGGTGGCGTCGCGCCGTGATCGCGCCGCTGCTCTACTTCCTCCCGCCAGCCCGTCCAAGCCTGCCCGGCCCAGAAAAGCAGAAACAGCGCAAACAGCACCAGCGACAGCCCGTTGTCCCGCCAGAATCGCCTCATCTACCGCCTCCATCCACCGCCTCTGTCATTGAACCCACGGCCGCCGGGCCAGGATCCACGAGGTCGGAAAATGGGCTATTCCCTGCAAATCAGCTGGGTTTGCACCTCGGCGCCGGCCGGGATTTGCGGCATGCAGGGCCCCTCTATAAGATGCGCGGCCTCCATGGAACCCGTCGTCAATATCGCCGCCTACAAGTTCCTGCCGCTGGAGGGCTTGAAGGCTCTACGCACCCGTCTGCAGACGCTCTGCAAAGAGGCGGATCTCAAGGGCAGCATCCTGCTGAGCCCCGAAGGCATCAATCTGTTCGTGGCAGGTCTCGAGCCTGGTATCGAGCGGCTGCTGGCCGAACTGCGCAGCTGGCCCGGCCTGGCGGATCTGCAGCCGAAGTTCAGCTACACCGATCATCAACCGTTCCGTCGCATGCTGGTGCGGCTGAAGCAGGAGATCATCGCTTTCGGCGTGCCGGGCATCGATCCGGCCCGACGCACGTCTCCGAAACTCGCCGCGGCGCAGTTGAAGCAATGGCTGGACGAAGGCCGTCCGCTGACGCTGCTCGACACTCGCAACGACTACGAGGTCAAGCTGGGCACGTTCAAGAACGCGCTGCCTATCGGCATCGATCACTTCCGTGATTTTCCAGCCGCCGTCGCCAAGCTGCCCGAAGAACTGAAAGAGCAGACCGTGGTGATGTTCTGCACCGGCGGCATCCGCTGCGAGAAAGCGGGACCGTACATGGAACAAGCCGGCTTCAAGCACATCCTGCAGCTCGATGGCGGCATCCTGAAATACTTCGAAGAGGTCGGCGGCGAGCACTACGACGGCGAATGTTTCGTGTTCGACCAGCGTGTCGGGCTCGACCCGAAGCTGGGCGAGACCCATTCGACGCAATGTTTCCAATGCCAGTCGCCACTGACGCCGGACGAGCAGGCGCATCCTCACTATGTGCCGGGCCAGTCGTGTCAGTACTGCTTCAAGACACCGGCCGAGCAGATGGCGACCACCATCGAGCGGCGTCACGAAGTCATCCGGCAGCTCACCCATCCGCTGCCGGGCAGTCAGCCCTACGATCATTTCAAACCGGTGAACGTGCCGGTGGATTGCGATGGGCAAACCGTCGTCGAGGCCTTGCATCGCGTCGTCAGACATCTTCCCATCGAAGTCTGGGAACAAAAGTGCGCGGACGGCCTGGTGCTGACCGCAGATCGCGAGCCGGTTGCGGCCACGCATCGTGTGAAGTCCGGCGAACGCTATCTGCACCGGATTCCTGCAGTCATCGAGCCTGCAGTGAACATGGATGTGCGCATCCTGCACGAGGACGAAGCGATCGTGGTGGTGAACAAGCCCGCGCCGCTGCCGGTGCACTCCGGTGGCCGCTTCTATCGCAATACGCTGCAATGGCTGCTCTTCGACGTCTACGCGCCGCAGAAGCTACGCCCTGCCCATCGGCTCGATGCCAATACCACCGGCATCCAGGTGTTCACTCGCACTCGCCATTTCGCCGGTCGCGTACAGGACCAGTTCGCGCAACTGCAGGTCGAGAAGGTCTATCTGGTCCGCGTCGTCGGCCATCCCGAAGCGAACGAGTTCGCATGTGAGATGCCGATCAGCAGGGAGCCGGGCAAGCTCGGTTCACGCAGCGTCGATGAGGCGGGTCTGCCAGCGCATACGGATTTCCGTGTCCTGCGCCGTTTCGACGATGGCACTGCCCTGCTCGAGGCACGGCCTCGCACCGGGCGCACCAATCAGATTCGAATCCATAGTGCTCATCTCGGTTGGCCGGTGTGTGGCGACCCCGCCTATCTCGCCGGCAGCGAATTGGGTGAAACACAGACGCTCAGCATCGATGCTCCGCCGCTGTGTCTGCACGCGTTCCAGCTCACGTTCCGCCACCCCGTCAGCCATCAACTCGTGACGTTCACGGCGCCGCCGCCCGCATGGGCGGAAGAAAAGAACTGAGACGCGGCCTGGAGCGCGGTCAATGCGCTCCAGTGGACTTCTGTAACGTCGGATAGAACTGAACGAACGTCATGTCCACGGCTGCGTGCTGCTTGTGACACGCGAAGCATGCGGATTCCGGCATCGGTGCAGCGCTCTGAGCCTGCGTGCCGAAATCGAAGTAGGCCCAGCGATTCTCGAAGCGGGCCGAGTCTTTCACCGACACCTCGATGCCATGGATCTGCGTCTGGAGATAACCGCGATTGTTGGGCGCCCGCTGCGTCTCGCTGCCACGCAGCTCCAGGACGAACATCGTTCCCTCGGGCCAGACACCCTCGCGCAGGAATGCGTCGTACGCCTCGGGCTGAACGAACACATTGTCGAACATGACATGGCCGGTCAGGGCGGCCGCCTCGGCAGCCGGGCCGTAACTCATTCCCAGCCCGGCGCTCACAAACCGCCAGTTCCGATAATCCACCGGTCGCTGCAATCGGCCGTCGTCGGAAAACTTCGCCCCAGCGAGCTTCGTCTGCTTTACCGGCGGATTCGCCGCGGTCGCGGCCCGCAATGCGAGCATCGACGAGCTCGCGGCGCCAATGGCTAAAATCGCAAGCAACGCATGCATCGCTCTACGCATCGGACTATCCTTTGAATTCCAGGAAACGGAGCTGGCGCCCATGCTGCAACGGAACGCGGAACGCGTATTGAAGAAACACAACATCGGCCGGCCCGAAGAGCTGATGGCGGCCGGCATGTTCTTCGGCGCGACCCGGCTGCAACTTCGCTCGGGCGATTTCACCGTGAGCGCCGTCTCTCATGCGATAGCCCGCTCCGTGCCGAAGCACGCCCATGCGCACGCCTTCTTCTCGATGTTGATCAGTGGTCACTATCGGGAATGGTTCGCCGAGGGGCATTGGGACGCTCGCCCCCTCTCCATGGTGCTGCGACCGGCGCAGGCCGAACATCACGATGAGATCGGCCCGGATGGAGCCGTGTTTCTTTGCGTGGATATCGCACCCTCTTATTGGGATGCACTGGCGGATTCCGGAGAGCGTTTGCAGCGGCGCGCTTTGGAGGATCGCCCCATGTCTCTGGTCGCTTTGCGCCTGCTCAAAGAACTTTGTGAGAAGCGCGCGGGTTGGCATGGTGTTGCCGAGTCGTTGATCAACGAACTGGTGGCCGAGTACGTCGCAGAATCACACCACGTCGGGCGAAGATCCGCGCCTGCGTGGCTGGAGCGAGCCATCGAGATGCTTCATGGCGCCCCGGCGCACCAATCGCTGCGCGCGATCGCGGCCGAACTGGATTTGCACCCGGTGCACGTATCGCGAGCATTCAAACAACACAAGGGCATGTCGGTTTCCGAGTATCTACGAGAGCTGCGGCTCCAGAGCGCAGCCCGTGGATTGCTCGAGAGCCACGAGCCGCTGGCTGCAATCGCTCAAGAGAACGGTTTTTCCGATCAGAGCCATATGACCCGCGAGCTCATGCGGGCGACGAACTGGTCGCCCGCTAAACTGCGCTGCGAGTGTGGCCGGCTGCGCTGAGGGCTGGCGCCTGCCTGCCTCTACCGAACGATCCTTGTCAGCGCGCCGATCGAACGACTCACGCTTCGATCGCCTTCAGCAGAAAGCCGCGCAGCCTGGTCGTCCCACTTCAGGCGTGTGGTGCGCCCGATGCCTTTCTCATAATCGTACGACACGCCATCGTCGTCATAGAGCGAGAACTCGACGCTTCTGCCGGGATACACTCGAATCTCCTTGAGCGCCTGAGCGGTTGCGGTACTCGGGATATCGACGCCCATCGGCACGATGGAGCCGGCGCGTACGAACAGTGGAATCACATCGATCGGCGCAGCGACCGTAACGGTCTGCCCGCCCGAGAGCTTCTCGTTGGTCCAGTAGTTGTACCAGTCGCTGCCGGCGGGCAAGTAGACCTCGCGACTCTGCCTGCCCTGCTCGGTCACTGGCGCCACCAGGAAGGCCGGACCGAACATGTATTGATCGCCGATGTTGAAAACCTTCGGATCGTTCGGGAAGTCCATGAACAGCGCGCGCATGAAAGGTGCGCCCGTGTCGTAGGTGTGCTTGCCCAGCGAGTACAGATACGGCATCAATGTATAGCGCAACTTCAAATACTGACTGATGACGGCCTCGGCTTCCTTGCCATACGACCAAACTTCAGTTTCCTTGCGCAGACCGTGCGCGCGCATGGTGGGCGTGAACGTTCCATACTGATACCAACGGACAGCGAGCTCCGGATAATCGTCGTAGTTGCCAACCACGTTGCGCGCATCGGAAGGATCGACCAGCGGCTTGCGCTCCGAGCGGTGCCGAGGCGTGAACCACTGCCAGCCGCCGATATCGTTGCCCCAGTATGCGAGCCCGGTCGCGGTGAAGTTCAACCCCGTCGTCACCTGCTGTCGCAACGCTTCCCACGTCGGATGGATATCCGAGGACCAGAACAGATTCCCATGGCGCTGCGCGCCGATATACGCCGCACGCGCCAGGATGAAGTTGCGTTTGTTCGGGCGATCTCGCCTGGAGCCTTCGGCGATGCCTTGGGTATGTACGAGCGGATACAGGTTGCGATAGCGGTCGCCCGATCCGATGCTGTAGAAGTAGCCGTCGGGCACCAGGTCCGGCTCGGTTTCATCGAGCCAGAACCAATCGAAGCCCTGCGAGGCGATGTTGTCTCGGATCTTGCCCCAGAACCACTCGCGCGCCTCGGGATTGGTGCTGTCGAGCAAGGCGCCCGCGCGATCGTTGCGCACCGGCAGACCATCGACCGGCCGACCGTCCGCATGTTTCAGGAACCAGCCCTTCGACGCCAGCAGATCGAAGTAGCGCGATTCGAGCTCGAAGCGCGGCCAGACACTGATCATCGAGCGCACGCCCTGCTCGTTGAGTGTCCGGTTCATCGCCGCCGGCGAGGGAAAGTCGAGCGGATTGATGTCGAGCTGACCCATGCGGGTCCAATGGAACCAGTCGACGACCATGATATCGAGCGGGTAGCCGCGCTGGCGATAACCGGCGGCGATGTCGAGCACCTGTTGCTGATTCTCGTAACGCGCCTTGCTCTGGATATAGCCGAACGCAGCTTTGGGCGGCAGCGGCGTGACGCCTGTGAGCTTGCGATAGCCTGCGTAGATATCGTCGACTGTCTCACCGGCGATGACGAAGTACGAAACGCGCTCCCCCACTTTGGACTGCCAGCGCGTGCGACCTTGCAATCCAGCGGAGATCACGGTGCTCGAAGGATTGTCCCAGAGAATTCCGTAGCCTTTGTTCGTCACCAGGAATGGCACGCACACCGTCTCACCCGCCGGCGCGTCATAGTTGTGCGTGCAATCGATCGTGCGGCCGCGATGATCGAGAATGCCTTCCTGATTCTGACCCAATCCGTAATAGTGCTCGTCCGGTGGCGCGGGAAAGCTCGCCCCGACGCGGAAGGTCTTTTCGCCGTTCACCGTATGCGGCGCCATCTCCCAGCCGCTCATCTCGAGGAGGGTCTGACCGTCGGGCTTTCGCACCGTAAGCGACACGGGCGGCAGCGACGAAGCAAAGTAGCGTTGCGACTGACTCGGCGGTCCAGGATGGGGCTGAGCTTTCACTTCGACCGCGATCGACGCTGAGGAATAAACATCGCCCGTGGCTGCAACATCATGTTTCCACCCGTTGGCGTCGGCATTTGCGATGAATCCGTACCCGGGTGGCGCCATCGAGCGCTCCTTCTCCAGGCTCAACGTCACGCGCACGATATTCGGCGCGTAGGGTTCGATCGCGACATAACTGCCATTGCGGTCGAGCAGACCCAAAGGCGCCGCAGCCACGCCACCCGAGCACATCAACACCAGCGTGGCCATCGCCACGCGCTTCGATGGAATCATGCGATCGTTCTCTTCCTGTAAGAAGCTGGCTTTTATGAACACGTGCGCCGTTATGTGAGGCGCATGAGCCGACGTTGCTCGTTCCCTGGACGCGCAACCCTGAACCTCATTGGCCACCGGTGTCAACGGGGTATTGCTGGAGAATCGCAGTGTCCGTGCGGCGTTGGCGGCGGCACTCCGGGCGATTTTTGATACCGCTACCAGTTGCGGGAAAATGGTGCTACCTTTCGGCCGGATCGGATATCGACATCAGGGGGAACTCATGAATCGTCCGTCGCTGCGCCTTGCTGCATGCACCGCGCTGGTCCTGCTCGCCGCATGCTCATCCAAAGAACAGCCCGTTGCCGAGAATGCCGGCGCGGAACAGCAGCCGGCGGCGAAAGAAGCGCGCAGCTATCTGTCGCAGCCGCTGGTCTCCGAGATCTACACCGCCGATCCTTCAGCACATGTCTGGGACGGCAAGATCTATGTTTATCCCAGCCACGACATCGAAGGCTCGACGCCACAGGACGACCTGGGCGCGCACTTCGAGATGCGCGACTATCGCGTGCTGAGCATGGACACGATCGGCGGACCGGTCACGGTTCATCCGGTCGCCCTGGACGTGGACCAGGTTCCTTGGGCCGAAAAGCAGATGTGGGCGCCGGACGCCGCGCGCAAGAACGACACCTACTTCCTCTACTTCCCCGCCAAGGACAAGGAGGGCGCGTTCCGTATCGGCGTGGCGACCTCCAAGTCGCCGACCGGTCCGTTCGAGCCGCGGCCCGAGCCGATCAAGGGCAGCTACTCGATCGATCCGGCCGTGTTCACCGATGGCGACGGCCGCACTTATATGTACTTCGGCGGCATCTGGGGCGGTCAGCTGCAACGGAACACCACCGGCACCTACGACCCGAACGGCTCCAAGACCGATCTTCAAGCCGACGATCAACCGGCGCTGACAGCGAAGGTCGCGAGGCTGACCGACGACATGCTCGAGTTCGCAGAGAAGCCGCGCGATGTCGTCATTGTCGATGAGAACGACAAGCCGCTGCTCGGTGGCGACCACGATCGCCGCTTCTTCGAAGCGTCGTGGATGCACAAGTACAACGGCAAGTACTACTTCAGCTACTCGACGGGCGACACGCACTACATCGTCTACGCCATCGGCGACTCGCCGTACGGTCCGTTCAAATATGCCGGCCGCATTCTCGAACCGGTCGAAGGCTGGACCACGCACCATTCCATCGTCGAGTGGGATGGACGCTGGTGGCTGTTCTACGCCGACTCGCAGCTCTCCGGGGAAACCCGGCTGCGCAATGTGAAAGTCACCGAGTTGTTCTACAACCCCGACGGCACGATCAAGACCATCGATCCTTTCCTGCACGAATAATGGCGCGGCCACCGCTAAGGGGTTCCCCGAACCCCTAGCGGTTTCCCCCATCAGGCGCGCCCTGAAAAAAGCGCGCGTTACTCAGGTGTGCGCCGCGGGTGGTCGAAACAGCGATCACCCATTCAGCAGTTACGGACGCACTTCATGAGAACGAGTGGTCGCATCACCGGCGCGGAATATGTGCTACCCGATGGCGAAGTCATCATCACGCACACCGACCCGTCGAGCTACATCACGTATGCGAATCCGGCCTTCCTGACGAGCAGCGAATTCACGCTGGAAGAATGCCTGGGCAAGCCGCAGAACATCGTGCGGCACCCCGACATGCCGAAAGAAGCGTTCGCGGATCTCTGGCGCACCATTCGCTCCGGCAAATCGTGGACCGGCGTGGTCAAGAACCGGCGCAAGAACGGCGGGTTCTATTGGGTGCGCGCCAACGTCACCCCCATGGTCGACGCTCGCGGCGAGATCGCCGGCTACATGTCGGTCCGCGTCAAAGCGACGCGCACTGAAATTCTCGAAGCCGAACGGGTCTACGCCGCGATGTGCGAAGGTCGTGCGGGCAGTCTCCGCATCCGAGAAGGCAGCGTCTTCGACAGCTCCTGGCTTGGCGCCCTCAAGCGCGCGTTGAATCCATCATTGCGTGTCGGCACGTGGGTGATCGTCGGCTCCCTGAGCGCAATGCTATTCGCGATGGGCGCGTTCGGTGCAGCCACCATCGGCTTCGGATGGATGACCAGCTTGAGTTTTCTCGGCGCCGCCATCGCGCTCGCCAACGTGCTCTATATCCAATCGCGCGTGGTTCAGCCGCTGCTGAGATTGCAGCGTGCCACCTTCGATCTGCTTCGGGGCGATACTCAAACGCGAATTCCCGCTGCTGGCGTGTCGTGCATCGTCGCAGTCGCAAGAACGCTCGAACAAGTGCGAGTCAAGCTCGATGGCGTTCTGAAAGACAACATGGTTGCCGCCTCGCGAGTGCAGTCGGGCGTCGTGGAAGTCGTGGAGTCCAACACCGAGCTCTCCAATCGCACCACCGAGCATGCTTCGAGCCTGGAAGAGACCGCCGCGTCGCTCGAAGAGCTGACCGCGACCGTCACCCGCAATCGCGACAGCGCACATGAAGCCGTTTCGCTGGCGTCGCAGTCCTCGAACGTGACGACTCTCGGTCGCGATGTCGTCGGTCAGTTGCTCGCGACCATGAACGAAATCTCCGGCTCCTCCGCCCGGATCGGTGAAATCGTCGGCATCATCGATGGCATCGCCTTCCAGACCAATCTGCTCGCGCTCAACGCCGCAGTCGAAGCGGCGCGTGCCGGCGATCAGGGTCGCGGCTTCGCAGTCGTCGCCCAGGAAGTGCGCAGCCTCGCGCAGCGTTCTGCCTCTGCTGCCAAGGAAGTGAAAGATCTGATCCAGGCATCGGTACAGACAGTCAGTCGCGGCACCGATCTCGCCAATCAGGCCGAACGCGCCATGTCCGAGGTCGTCGGCTCCGTGCAGCACGTCACCAGCGTCATCAAAGAGATCGAAGCCGCCACACGCGAACAGGCCGCCGGCATCGAGCAGATCAACAAAGCCGTTACGCAGATGGACAGCATCACGCAACAGGATGCGCAAATGGCGGAGCAGCTCATCGAGACGGCGCAGACGCTGCGGGACCAATCGAATCAGATGTTGTCGGCGATCTCCGCCTTCTCGATGCAAGCTCATGCCTCTGCCCCGGCTCGAACTGCGAGCCGCCGCGAGTTGCACTTCATCGAGGAGCCACGAGCTCGACGTGTCGCATGATCGCGTCAATGTAAAAACAGCAGCGCCGTTGCCCTTCCCCCTGCACGGCGCATTCGTTATCGTGACGGCGTCATTTCCTTCTTCGAATGTCGCTCACGGGCGACCCGCCCACCGCCGCTCATGGAGACACCGACGGTTGCAGAGACTCAGCCCGGCGAAGCCGAGCGCGCAGGCAAACTGACGCGCCTCGCGCACTTCCTCGAGCGCGTTCCCTGGCTCATTCCCACGATCAGCTTCCTTGGCGGCGTGGTCGGTTTCGTGATGGTCAAACGCGGCGCAGACCTCGCCCGCATCGTCGCCATCGCCGCCCTGGCAGGTTGGGTATGGCTGCTGATCGAGCCGCTGGTTCGCCGATTTCTGGAACGCCGCCGCTCGGGCATCGGCAAATTTGTATCGAACTTCCTGACACAGTCGTTGCAGCAGGAAGTCCTGTTCTTCTCGCTGCCATTTCTGTTCGGCTCGCTACAGCAGGACGCGGGCCAGATCGTGTTCATCTCGATCGCTGCGGGCGCAGCGCTGCTCACAGCGCTGGATCCACTGTACGAGCGATGGATCGCCGCTCGGGCAGCGACGCGTTTGTTGTTTCACGCCTATTGCAGCTTGATTGCGGCAGTGGTCGTGGTGCCGATGGTCGTGCACCTGTCCCTTGAAGAAGCGTTGCCGCTGGCGCTCGGCGCAGTTGGCATCTGGTTGCTGCTGACCGCGCCGATGTCGTTACGCTCCCTGCGATCGACTCGGCACAAGCTGATCTGGATTGCCTGCTCCGTGCTCGCCCCGCTGCTGGTGTGGGTACTGCGAGCTCATGTGCCGCCTGCGGGTCTGGCGGTAACTCAAGCCGTGATCACTCAATCCATCGTCGATCGCACGCCTGGTCCATCCGTTCGCACGCTGACGACCGCCGAGCTCGACGCCGGCGTCGTCGCCTTTGCTGCCATCCGCGCGCCGAGCGGGGTTGCTCAATCCATCGTCTTCGAATGGCGGCACGCCGGCGAGGTCGAACGCATCGCCTCCGAAATCAGGGGCGGCAATGACAGTGGCTGGCGCACCTATTCTCGCAAAGAAATATTCCCAGCCAATGCGCGTGGCCGCTGGACGGTCGACGTAAAGACGCCGCAAGGACAACTGCTCAGGCGAATGCGGTTCACCGTGAGGGACTGAGCGGCGCGCCCGTCTGGCGCTGATAGTTGAACACCGCGCCCCAGGTCGTCGTCTCGGTGGCATACGTCCGCGCGCCGAGCGCGAAGTAGCGGCCACTCCAGGATAGCGATAGCGAATTCGCAAAGCCGGCGGCGACCGGAACGGCGGCGGGCGATTCGAACACGCTGCTTTGCTGCCAGGAATTCCGGCGCAGGTCGAACGCCACCACATACGGATGCCCATAAGCGCCATCGTCACGATCGGCAAAGGCAACCAGCGATTTGCCATCGGCACTCAGCGTGACGCGCGTGCCGAACGAGCGTCGATCCGGCAGTGCCGGCGTCAGCGCGATACCGGTGGGCTGCCACTGATTCGCCGCAAAGCTATACATCTTGATGTCGCCCGTCGTGCCATCCGCAGCCGCTGCGTATGGTGACCCAATGGCGAGCGTGCGCCCGTCTGCACTCAGATCGAAACCTTCGCTCTGCCCTTCGGAGTCATAAGCCGTACCGCCGAAGTGCGGCTCGCTCGCCGAGCCTTCGAACTGGGCGGCAAGATTCCAGCCGTTCTGGTGCGCTCGAAACACGTAGACGGTGTTGACCCGATCCGGCCAACCGCCGAGATCGTAATCTTCGGTATCGGGATTCTGCTCGGCCGCGAGCACAGCCAACGTCGTGCCGTTCTCGCTCAGGCGAACACCCCAGCCGAACCAGTCATTGCCCTGTGGGGCGGGCGCCGTCAGCGCCTGCTGCTCGGCCCAGGCGCCCGCTTGTTTCTTGAATACATACACGGCGCCGGCGGCCGGCTGCGCCGCGCCTTTCGAATCGACAGCTTCATAGGGCGCACCCACCGCGATCACATCGCCGGCCGAGCTGATCTCGACAGTGCGTCCGAACGATGCCGCATCCTGCGCATGACTGGCGCGCAACGTGCTCTCTTGCGTCCAGACTCCATTGCGACGTTTGTAAACGAATGCCGAGCCCGGCCCGGCATCCTGGCTCGGCGCGTCGTAGCCTTCGTACTGCGTGCCTACCACCAGGACGTTGCCTGCCATGCTGAGCGCGACATCCGAACCGAAGAAGTCATAGCCGCGCGCCGCGGGCGGTTCGAGTTTCGCCTCCAGCTGCCAGCCGTTGTTGACGCGCCGATAGACATACACTGCGCCGGCGCCATACCAAGGCCACTCGCTGCCGCCGAAATACCAGACATCGGCGACGGCGAGCGTCCCACCGTCGCCGCTCAACGCAACCTGTCCGCCGTACTGCTGATTCTTTGATTGGTTCGTCGGCTCGTGATACTCGTACTCGGACGTCATGATGCCCGGCGTTGGATTCCACGCTGGTCGAGCCATTGCATGCGGCTGCGCGGACTGCTTCGCATGCGGTATCGGTCGGCTCGGCGGGGACGCGGCAGCTGTCCCCGCGATCGTCATCGTCAGCGCCACAAAGCTCGTTAGCGAGATCCCCGTAATTCTCGTGCGCATGATATTCGCGCCTCCCCATGGTCGATACATTGGCTGGCGCTCATGGCCGTAGCCTTTGTAATGTTTGACCGAAAGGGCGAGTTCCTCGCCGGGCGATCCGACTATCGATCGCTCAACTTCTGAAACGCGACGGGCGGTGGATTGGGATTCTTGTATTGCGCGGAGGTCTGATCGGACACGTGCGTGACTCCCTTCACCTTCGCCCACGCCTGCGCTTCCGATCTGCTGTTGGCAATCACCAGCACGCGCCGATGGCCGAGATTGCCGAAGGGTCGAGCCACGTAATTCACATGCCAGGGATTCAGCGGCTTGGGATGTTCGATCACGACACCGTCGAGATAACGCTCGGCCTCGACCGCCTTCATCGTGCCCGCCTCCCAGACGTTGTTGCTGACGATGATGAAATCCGGATCGATCGCTCGACGACGCGCATCCAGGCGACGCACCAGGTCCACGTTGCCGGCCGCAAACGCGTTCTTTTCCGACTGCGGCCACGAATTCCATTCGGCGAGGCTGGACCAGGGCCGGATTCCCACGGTATCCAGGAAGACGCCATCGACCTTGCCCTCGCGCATCAGGCCTTCGACATACTTCACGACCCAATCGGCCCAGTCCGAGCCCGCTCGAATATCCGTCATCCGAGTGTTGGGCCACGGGCTGCGCTGGCCATAGGTCGGATACGGCCACAGCGGCACCTGGCCGATGTCATTCATATAGAACCCGGTGTCCAGCGCACACACGAAATGATCCGGACGCGCGACGGGGTTGATGTAAGCAAGCACCTCGGCGCCCTTCTGCCGGGCGCTCTGAAATGCCGGATCGTTGCGATTGCAGCGCCCGGCGATGAGCATGCCCGTGGGCTTGCCGTACAGCGAAACGTTGGTGACCGTCTTGAAGGCGATGCCGAGAGGATTGGCAGCGTCGACGCCGCTCGAGAAGATTGCGAGCGACAACGATGCCGCTGCAGCGAGTGCATGCATGCGAAACATGGATCGGTCCCCTGTCAGATTGATTGGACGTTGTTAGGACCGCAGATGCCGGACGACGCACACTCTGTCGAAATGTGCGAACGAGTTCCGGCTCAGGGCCTGCGCGCGGGGAACCTACGCGCGATGTGTCGCAAGCTGCAACTGTCGCTGTGAATACACGCTGAGTTCTATCTACGGCAGAATTTCAGAGCTCAACGTTCCTCGCGGGAGCGTTCTCGAATCGCATGGAATTCCGAGTCCGGCCGCCACTGCGGCCAACGGCGCGAATTGGCCAGTTCACTCGCCATGATATGAAACAACTCGGCATCCTGTGCCGCGCCGCGCAGATCCCAGTTCGCATCCCACGCATCGCAGGTCTGGTGATA
>Ga0180215_1001820_pt1 | contig 22587 bp, 13 predicted proteins | sample eDN3rd37CBELigBY_FD_128871 | JGI IMG/M metagenome (GOLD analysis project Ga0180215, IMG submission 128871) | Enriched backyard soil microbial communities from Emeryville, California, USA - eDNA 3rd pass 37_C BE-Lig BY (version 2) (version 2) | ecosystem: Environmental > Terrestrial > Soil >... | reverse complement strand
GGGGGGGGGGGGGGGGCGCCCGGCGGATCTCGGGGTGCCCGACCCTGACCCCTGGATCCTGGCCCCTGACCCCCGAATCCCAACCCAAGATCTCCGAGCCTTACAACTCTTCTCGATACGCCTCCAACAACCTCTTCGTGACGGGCCCCGGCTTCCCGTCGGCCACCACTCGGCCGTCGACGCTGACGACCGGCATCACCTCGGTGGTCGTCCCGGTGAGGAAGAGCTCGTCGATCCGGTCGAAGTCCGCGAGGTGGATCGGCGCCTCGCGGGTCGGGATCCCGAGCCGGCGGGCGATGTCGAGGACCAGCGCGCGGGTGATCCCGGCGAGGATGTAGTTGCAGGCGGGGTAGGTAATGAGGGTGCCGTTCTTCACCGCGAAGAGGTTGGACTGCGACCCTTCGAGGAGGACGCCGTCGCGGACCAGGATCGCCTCGTGCGCCCCCGACTCCTTCGCCTTCTGGTTCGCGAGCACGTTCGGGAGGAGCGCGATCGACTTGATGTCGCAGCGCGACCAGCGGATGTCGGGGACGGTGATGACCGGGACCCCGTTCTCGTAGAGGCTCGCTGGGTGCGGCGTGAAGGGGCGCGCCATCGCCAGGACGGTCGGGGGGGTGCCGGGCGCCGGGAAGGCGTGCTTACGCGGCGCGCTCCCCCGGGTGACCTGGAGGTAGAGGGTGGCGTCGTCGTTTAGCTGATTCTCTTCGACGAGGCGGCTGGTCACCTCTTCGAGCCCCTCGATGCCGTCGAACTCGATGCGCAGTGCCGCGAGCCCGGCCGCCATCCGGTCCAGGTGCTCCTGCAGCAGGTGCGGCTTCCCTTTGACTATACGGACGACTTCGTAGACGCCGTCGGCGAATAGGAACCCCCGGTCCTCCACCGAGATGCTGGCTTCCTCCAGGGGCAGGTAACGTCCGTTCAGATATATAAGCACGCGCGGCTCTCCTTCGGTCTGGGGATCGGATCTTTGACTATGCACTCTATGGGCGGCTGCGTCAATCCGTTCCCTCGATCGTCATGAGGATACGTCCGCCGCCGAAGACGCGGGTGTCGCCGGTCGATTCGGAGACGGCGAAGGCGATGCAGCGGGTGAGGCCGGTGATCCCTGCCGCCGCGCGGTGCCGCGCGCCGAGCCCGGAGGGGACGGCGGTCGCGGGGGCGAGGGGGTGGAGGTAGCGGCCCGCGGCCTCGATCACACCATCGCTCCTGATGATGAAGGCGCCGTCGATCCCCGAGAACTCGCGGACCGCCCGCTTCGCCTGGGGGTTGAGGATGAAGCGTAGCCGCTCGGGGTGCCCCTCGAAGGGGTTGAGCACGATGGGGTGCGAGTGTGCGAGGACCGTCTCGTGGTCGCCCAGCGTGACCAGCAGCCCGACGGGTTTCCCCTCGCGACCGGTGTGGCCCAGCTCCACGCAGAGGCCGAGGACGGCGTCGAAGATCGCGGGGTCGGCGACCTCGCTCAGCGTCTGGAGCGGGGTCTCCACGTCGCCATCCAGGTAGTCGGCGTCGGCGGTCAGTTCCACGATCGCGACGGTATCTAGCTCGCACCCTCCGTCGTGTTCGGTCCCCGAGATGATGACGACGCGTTCGTCCTGTCGCAGCAGCCCCGCGGCGAGCCCCTCGAGGAGCGCGATCTTGGCGCGGCCGCGCCGGCGCAGCTTGACCTCCGGCAAGGCGAGGAGGTCGCCATCGCGCAGCTGTTGACCGCCCCCCTCGCCGATCGTGGTGATCACGCGCTGTCCGTCGCCGAGCGCCGAGCGCAGGAACTCCGCCTCGTCCGGCAGCGCCGCTGCCAGGATCACGACCTCCGCCCCCGCTGCGCGGGCCATCACGATGGCGCTCTCGATCACCGCGCGGTTCTTGTTCAGCACGATTCCGTCCCGCTCGCTCGTCCGACGCCCCCAGGCCAGTCACGGCAACTCGCGGACCGGCCGACTTGCCGGGCATACGCCTTGCCCCGTATCATGCGCGCCGCCGGGTGGTGCGGACCGGCCTCGCCGGGCTATTGCTCTGCACCCCATACCGGGCGCAGGGCCCGGTCCGGCAAGACCAGTTCCAGCAGCACCGATGAAGCGCGATCTCCGACTCGACCAGCTCCCGACCCACGAACGACGCCTCGACAACGGTTTGACCGTCCTGGTCCGCGAGGACCACTCCGCGCCCGTCGTCGCCATCGTCACGCACGTGCGCGCGGGATACTTCAACGAGCCCGACACCCTGGTGGGGATCAGCCACGTCCTCGAGCACATGTACTTCAAGGGGACCGAACGCTTCGGGCCGGGTGAGATCGCGCGGGCGACCAAGGCCGCCGGGGGGTACCTCAACGCCGGGACGATCTACGACCACACGTCGTACTATACCGTACTCCCGTCCTCGGCCCTCGAGACCGGGCTCGAGATCCAGGCCGACGCGCTCCTCAACTCCCAGATCGACGAGGACGAGCTCCGCCGCGAGCTCCTGGTCATCATCCAGGAGGCCAAGCGCAAGCTCGACAACCCCGAGGCGGTCGCGACCGAGACCCTCTACGAGCTCCTCTTCGACGTCCATCGCATCCGCCGCTGGCGGATCGGGACCGAGGAGGGGCTGCGTCGGCTGACCCGCCAGGACGTCTGGGACTACTACCGCGCCCTCTACCGCCCCTCGAACATCGTCCTCGTCGTCGCGGGGGACGTCGACCCCGAGCGGACCTTCGCGCTGGTGGAGCGTCATTACGGCGGGATGCCCGCAGGCGACGTTGTCGCCGAGACCTCGCCGCCGGAGCCGCCACGCCGCGGGCTCCGCTTCCGCGAGCTGGCGGGGGACATCACGAGGACATACCACTCCTGGGGGTGGCGCACCCCCGGGACGCTCCACGACGACACCCCAGCGCTCGACCTGCTGGCCACGATCGTCGGCCAGGGCCGGGCGTCGCGACTCTTCCGCGGGGTCAGGGAGACCGGGGTCGTGAGCGGGATCAGCGCCTACAACTACACCCCGACCGAGATCGGCGTCTTCGGGATCAGCGCCGAGCTCGACCCGGCCGACTCCGCCCGCGCCCTGGAATCGACCGCCCGCGTCCTTGCCGGGTTCGCGGGCGATGCCCCGGCCGAGCCGTTCACCGCCGCCGAGCTCGAGCGCGCCCGCAACATCCTCGAGGCCCGTTTCCTCCGCCGCCTCGAGACCGCCGAGGGTCAGGCCAACCTCCTCGCCGAATGGCAGGCGCTCGGGGATTGGCGGCTCGCCGAGGATTACCTCGACCGGATCGCCCGGGTCACAACGGAGGATCTGCACCGCGTCGCCGCCGAGTACCTCGACCTCGACGACGCCACGGTCCTCAGCTACCACCCCGAGAAGGTCGAGCCGCTGGGGTGGGACGTGGGGCGCCTGGGCGAGCTCTTCCGCGAGGCGCGGGAGGGGCGCGCGGAGCGAGGCGAGGCGCCCGCGCCGGTTCCGGGCGCCGAGCTGGCGGCGTGGGACGAGGAGATAGGTGAGTGGGGCGATAGAATTGGCACCTGGGACGCCGAGATGGCAGCTGGGGACGGGGATGTCGACGGGGGGGCGGCTCCCCCGACGAGCACCTCCCGCGCCCTCGAGTCCGTCGGCGTCGAGGACGGAGTCCACTTCTACGAGCTACCCAACGGGGTGCGCGTAGCCGTCAAGCCGCGCCGCAACGCCCCCCTCGTCTCGCTCGGGATCTTCGCCCGCGGGGGGATGGTGCACGAGCCGACGACACTCGCCGGGATCACCGGGCTCGTCGCTCGCGTCTCCCTCAAGGGTACCCGGAGCTGGAGCGCCGCCGGGCTAGCCGAGGCGGTCGAGGCGCTCGGCGGCTCGATCTCCCCTCTCGTCGGCCCCGACCTCTTCCAGTGGTCGCTCACGATCCCGAGCCGCCACTTCCGCACCGGGCTCGCCCTCCTGGCCGAGGCCGCGCTCCGCCCGACCTTCCCGGAGGAGGAGGTCGAGCGGGAGCGGAAGGTCGCCCTGAGCGACCTCGAACAGCTCCGCGACGACATGTACCGCTACCCCCTCCGCCTCTTCTTCCAGGCGGCCTTCCCCGGACACCCCTACGGGGTCACCACCGGTGCCGCGGAGGATGCGCTGCGCACGATGACCCGCGCCGACCTCGAGCGCTGGCACCGCGAGCAGCTCCTCGAAGGGGAGCCGCTCCTCGTGGTCGTGGGTGACGTCGATCCAGACGACGTCGCCGCGGCCGCCGCCGTCGAGCTCGCCGCGGTCGCCAGCCGCCCCAGGCCGCCCGCCGCGCCCGCCGCGACCTGGCCGGACGGCCCCCGCGTCGCGGCCGACCACCGCGCCAAGGCCCAGACCGCGCTGGTCCTGGGGTTCCCCGGCCCGGACCGTAACGACGACGACCTCTACACTCTCCAGCTCCTCGCCAACGCGCTGGGGGGGCTCGGCGGCCGGCTCTTCGAGGAGCTTCGCAGCCGCCGGTCGCTGGCGTACACGGTGAGCGCCTACCCGATAGCACGCTGGAAGGGGGGCGCCTTCGTCGCCTACATCGCCACCTCGCCGGAACGGGAGGACGAGGCGCGCCAGGGGCTCCTCGATGAGTTCGAGCGGCTCACCGAGGAGTCGCTCACGCGCGAGGAGCTCGAACGGGCACGGGAGTATACGATCGGGAGCTGGAAGATCCGCTCACAGACGAACGGGGCACAGCTCGCAGACCTGGCCTACGCGCTCCTCCTCGGGACGGGGCTCGAGGAGCTGCGTGAGTTCGAGGAGAAGATCCGGGCAGTCACTCCCGTCATGATCCGCGAGGCGGCGCGGCAGTACTTCGATCCGAACCGGGTGGTGGAGGGGGTGGTCAGGGGGCAGGGGCCAGGGGCCAGGGGTTAGGGGTCAGGGGTCAGGGGTCAGGGGTCAGGGGTCAGGGGTGCTGGTTGGGGATTCGGGGGGCGGGATTCGGGGGGGAGTTGTCATTTGTCGGTCGTCCTGACCCATGGGTTCCTTACCGGATGGGATGCCCTCCTCGTCCTGGAGTGCTAGTCATGGGGGCGTTTCGCCCTGATGCAGGGGCAGGCAGTGCTGCCGGGTCGTCGAGCGAGTACTTCTGTTCGTCTATGAATAGGCGAGCCCTCTCCCGCGACCTTGACCCGCCCCGATCACCATGTTATATGTGAAAAATGTACCAGATCCATTCGTTCGCCTGCTTCTTCTTTAGCGGCTTCGCGACCCGCATGGGCCGCGGAGGTGGCGGACGGCTGTGCGTCTGAAGCGCGACAGAGCGGAAGCACCGAAACGGCCCGTGGGATGATCCCGCGGGCTTTCTCGTTTTCTGGAGGAGATACGGGATGAGCGGTAGTAGTGGTCGGATTGATACGATGGGTGCGGAGGAGCGCGTGGAGTCGAGCTGGCGGGGGGCTACGGCCTCGGCGGAGCCGGCGCCGGCGATGTCGGAAGGATCGGCGGCTGCCGAGGGGCGCGGCGCGCCCCGCGTCGCCTTCCAGGGGGAGCCGGGGGCGTTCAGCGAGGAGGCGGTGCGGGAGTACTTCGGCGCGGCGGCCATCCCCGTCCCGTGCCGGGAGTTTAGGCACGTAGGCGAGGCGTTGCGGTCGGGGGCGGTCGACTATGCCCTCCTCCCGATCGAGAACTCCCTTGCCGGTGCCGTAGTCGGCTCGTACGATGTACTGGCGGCGGGTGGGGTCGAGATCATCGGCGAGGTGATCCGTCCGATCCGTCACTTCCTCCTCGGTGTCCCCGGCGCGACGCTGGCGGGGATCCGTCGTGTCCTCTCGCACCCCGTCGCGCTGGCGCAGTGCACCCGCTTCCTTGCCGAGCACCCGGGGATCGAGGCGGTCGCCGTGCACGACACCGCCGGCGCGGCGCGCGAGGTCTCCGAGCGGGGCGATCCGACGGTCGCCGCGATCGCGCCCCGTGGCGCGGCCGAGCGGTACGGGTTGGAGATCATCGCCGGTGACCTCCAGGATCGCAGCGACAACCAGACCCGGTTCCTCGCCCTCGTGCGCCGCGAGGGTGTAGACGACGAGGGGGCGGCGAGCGGCGCGGGGGTGGCGGCGACGTCGTCGTCTACTGGAGCCACGCGGGATGCGGGGCCGTGGAAGAGCATGCTGATCGCGGAGATGGAGAACCGGCCGGGCGCGCTGGTCGCGCTGCTGACCCCCTTCGCGGAGCGTGGCGTCAACCTTTCGGCGCTCGAGTGCCGGCCGGGGGGCGAGCCGTGGACGTACCGTTTCTTCATCGAGCTCACGACCGACCTGACCGCGGGCGAGGCGCGGGCGGCGGTGGAGGAGGCGCGGGCGCGGGCGGTCAGATTGACGACGCTGGGGGTGTTCCGACCGGCGCGGGGTGGGTGAGTGGCCGGCGCGGTCGGGACCTCCTACTCACACCATCGATCGAATGGCCACCGTCAGGATAGCACTAGCCAATCTCCGCCAGCCCATGACCGTCGGGGAGGCGGTCGGGCTCGCGGTGGACGCCGTCGCCGAGGCGGGCCGGCGCGGCGCCCTCGTCGTCTGCTTCCCCGAATGCTTCGTCCCCGGTTGCCGCTGGCCGGGCGACACGAGGCCGCCGAGCGACCCGGCGGAGCTGGAGTGGGCGGTCTCGGCCGTAGGCGAGGCCGCCAGGTCGGCCAACGTCGCGGTCGTGTTGGGGATGGAGCGGGTGCGGCCCGAGGGGTTGCAGATCACGACCTGCATCATCGGGCAGGACGGGAACGTGCTCGGGTGGCAGGACAAGGTGCAGCTCGACCCGTCGGAGGAGGCCATCTATCCCGTGCGCGGCACCGAGCGGCACGTCTTCACGGTCGGGCCGCTCACCTTCGGCGTGGTGATCTGCCACGAGGGGTGGCGCTACCCGGAGACCGTGCGGTGGGCCGTGCGCCGCGGCGCGCAGGTCGTCTTCCACCCGCACGCCCACATCGCCGAGCCGGGGAGCTATCGCCCGACGACCTTCGCCGACCCCGCCAACACCTTCCACGAGAAGGCGATGCTCTGCCGCGCGGCCGAGAACACCTGCTACTTCGCGTCGGTGAACTACGCCTACGAAGGGGCGGGTACGACGTCGGCGATAGCGAACCCCGACGGCACGCTGCTCTGCTACCAGCCCTACGGGCAGGAAGGTCTGCTCGTGGCCGATCTGGACCTCGACGCGGCGACCGGGCTCCTCGCCTCGCGTTGCCGTACCTCGCCGTTGTAGACGGGATACATCATCCTGGGTCATGGCGCGTGTGCGGGGATTGACAGCGCGGGTCGCGCGTGCGAGTCTGATTGCCGCTCTCGACTCGGCTTGCCACATCGCCGCGACCCGCGCGGCGCAACCGGTGAGGTTGCCATGATCTCGAAGCTGCGCTCCTCGAGCATCCGGACCGGGCTACTCCTCTTCTGGGCAATCTGGCTGACGCTCGTCGCCTCTTCCAACCTCGCCGATGCGCTGAAGCGGTTCGGTCTCCTGCCGGAGGGGTGGACCTTCGTCTCCTACAACTTCGAGCTGGTCGCCAAGACCGTCGGCGCGCACGGGGTGCCGGTCTGGGTGGCGGCAATACTCTTCGGCGGGGTGATCGTCTGGGAGTGGCTGGCGGCGGTTCTCTTCTGGCGGGCCTTCGGTGCGAGCCGGCGCGGGGGTGAGGGGCTCACCCCCGAGGCCGCCCAGGCCTTCACAGTAAGTCTGGCGCTCTTCGCCGCCTTCCTCATCGCGACCGAGGCGACGGTCAACTACCTGACCGCGCCGACGCACATGAGCGTGCTGACCGCCCAGCTCGCCACCCTGCTCGTGATCCGCGGGGGTGGGGAGGGGAAGAAGGTGGCGGGCGCCGAGGGGGGTGAGGAGACGACGTCGTTCAGTATCGCTGAGCGCAGGGGGTGATCTCTGCTAGCGGCGTCAACGCGGGCCACGTGCGTCACCGACGATGTCTTCGTTGGAGGTGGAGATGCAGCACCGGGGCGATTCGCTCTATCTATGCATGACTAGATATACGAAAGGTGGGCTCCTCGGGCTCGTCCTGAGCGTCTTGCTCTTCGCGTTCTGCTGGCCCGCTCCCGCCGCGGCGCAGGGTGGGCGCGGGCGGGTGGTCGGGCGGGTGGTCCACGGCGAAACCCGCGAGCCGCTCGCGGGGGTGCAGGTCTCTCTCGAAGGCACTCGTCACGGCGTGCTCACGGGCGAGGATGGCCGCTTCCTGATAGAGGATGTCAGGCCCGGGGTCTATCGGTTGATAGCCTCCGGCGCCGGCTCCGCCACCGCGCACCGTGAGAACGTGCGGGTCGCGGGCGGCGAGGTCACCACGGTCGAGATCGAGCTACACGGCGTCGCCTTCTCGCTCGACGGTGTTGTCGCGACCGGTGTCGTCACCCCTCTCTCGGGGGAGAGGGTGCCGTTCACGGTCGGTCGTGTGACCGCTGGTGGGGTGCCGATCCTCGGTCAGAACACGGTGGCCGGCGCGATCCAGGGGAAGGTGGCGGGGGTGCGGGTGATCCGCGCGCACTCGCCGGGTGCCGACGCCTCGATCCTGCTGCGTACCCCGACGAGTGTCTACGGCTCCAACGCCCCGCTCTACGTAGTCGACGGCGTGGCTCTCTCGCCGCGGGTCGACCGGACCGTCGTCGACATCGAATCGCTCGACGTCAAGCGGGTCGAGGTGATCAAGGGCGCCGCGGCGGTGGCGTTGTACGGCTCGCGGGCGAACAACGGCGTCGTCTCCATCTCGACCGGGCGTGGGACCGGGGTGGCGCCGGGCCGGCCGCGGCTCACTGTGCGGAGCGAGTACGGGGTGAGTGGGCTCGCCCGCCGGGTGCCGACGGCGAGGTCGCATTACTTCCAGACTAATGACGAAGGGTACCTCGTCGATGGGGCGGGGAACGTGCTCGCGAACCCGTTCGAGGGGAGGGTCATCGCGACGGACCGCTTCATGGACAACCCCTGGGGCCCCAACAAGCTGTACGACAACTTCGACGCGTTCTTCGGCAACGGCCAGTTCCGGGGGAACACCTTCACGATCGCGCAGAACACGGAGCTGCTGAACTACAGCGCCGCCTTCAACAACTATTCATCGGCGGGTATCCTGCGGGGCAACGACGGCTTCGAGCGCAACAGCGGACGGCTCAACCTCGACTTCCGGCCGTTGCGGTTCCTCTCGGTCCACCTTGGCGGCTATCACGTGCACGCGCATCGCGACCTGGTGACCGGTGAGCCGTTCGAGGATCTCCTCCGTTTCCACCCCGACGTCGACCTCGGCGCCCCCGGTTTGAACGGCGAGCCCTACCGGATCCAGCCGGCCGCGCCGTTCGCGTCGCAGCGCAACCCACTCTACTGGCAGGTGGTCAACGACGACTGGGAGAAGCGCGAGCGGACGCTGGGGACCGCGGCGGTGCGTCTAACCCCGTCGACCAAGCTGTCTTTGACCGCCGACATCGGTTACGACCGCTCTCAGCGCCGGATCGAGGAGTACCGCGCGAAGGGGACACCGCTCACCGAGAGCGTGGACGGTGACGACCCCGACGTCGACGGTGGGATCCGGGGGCGCTATCGGGTCTTCAACGCGAGGAACAGGTATTACACCGCGTCGTTCACCGCCGCATACCTAGATTCGTTCGGCCCGTTGACCGCGCGCGCCTTCTATCGCGGGGCCATCGAGCGGGAGAGGTGGTCGCGGAAGGACGAGGTCGGCCTGGATCTGGAACGGAGGGATCTGAGCACGGCGGCCGACCGGCGGAGCACGGATGAGTGGCCGGTCCAGTCCCGGGCCAGCTCGAACATCGTCGGGACGGTGCTCGACCTCTCCGATCGGTACATCGCCGACGTGATGGTTCGGTGGGAGGGAGTCAGGTTGCCCGGCATGGACGATCTTGACCACGCCAGGTACTATCGTGTCGCCGCGAATTGGAGGATCTCGGAGGAGCCCTGGTTCCGCGTCCCCGGGGTGAGCGAGTTCCAGCTCCGCTTCGCGCGCGGCACCGCGGGGAGTTACCCGACGGACCTGCAGGCGACGAACCCCCTGCGTCCCGAGAAGACGACGGAGAACGAGTTCACGGTCCGCGCCATCTTCGACGACCGGATCTCGGTGGACCTGAGCTACGCCGCCTCGCGGACCGAGGATCTGCATATCCCCGTCTCGATACAGGTTCCGTTCGACTTCAACACGACGTGGCGCAACGGCGGCACGATCTCCGGTCGCACCTATGAAGCGACGATCGAGGCGCGGCTCGTAGACCGGCGCGACTTCGGGTGGTGGACCGGCGTCGTTCTCGACCACAGCAGGCACCGCGTCGACCGTTTCGACCGTCCGTGCTACCGCGAGGGCATGGTCAGGTACTGCGAAGGCATGGTCATGGGTGAGTTCTGGACGACGCGGTTCCATCGGAAGCCCGAGGAGCTCACGTATCGGCACGCGCCGGCTGTCCTCGACCAGTTCCAGGTCAACGACGACGGCCTCCTGGTCTGGGTCGGCGAGGGGAACAGCTACAGGGATGGTGTGGCGAAGGGGCTTTGGGGGACGTCGGCGGTGATCGATGGCTACACCTACCAGTGGGGGCTCCCGTTCCAGCAGACCGACGAGAGCGGTAACGCCGTCCGCGTCAAGACCGGTGACGGCAACCCCGACCTCAACTTCGGCTGGAGCAACACCGTCCGTTGGAAGCGTTTCACCTTCTACGCGCACGTCAACGGCCAGCTCGGGGGCGATATCTACAACACCACGAAGGCTCGGATGTACACGCACTATCGGCACGGCGACGTCGACCAGGTCGGGAAGCCAGAAGGGCTGAAGAAGCCGATCGACTACTACAACGCGCTCTACAACTCGGGGGACTTCGTCGACTACTTCATCGAGGACGGTTCCTACGCCAAACTGAGCGAGCTCTCGGTCCGGTACGACGTCGATCCGAGCCGGCTACGCGCCCTCGGCCGCCTCGGGGTGAGCAACCTCTCGGTGGGGTTGGTGGGGCGGAACCTCTACACCCTGACCGGCTACTCCGGGTTCGACCCGGAGGTCGGGACCGTCTTCGACCGCCGCGACGTCTTCCCGTACCCGGCGTATCGGACGATCACGGGGGAGGTGAGGGTGGGGTTTTGAGGGGTGATATCGCGGGGCAGCAATGCTTATTTCTCCATGGTCGACAGTCGTCGTACTCGACTCCCTAGATTGGAAAGGCGCGTTTGAGCGCTTGGGCACATCCCGAGCACATGGCCATCCCGCGGAAACTCGCGTTCAGTGATTCGAAATTGCCATTGCATATCGGGCAGACGACCTCGGTGGGGTCGTCTGCCGGTTGAAGAGAAAATATCGTTTCGACATGGGATCGCTGGTCGGAATCCGCATCGCTATCGATATCGACGTCGGAGGGGCCTACAGTAGTCTGCGAGCCGATCTCCCCATGCTGCGCATGGCGTGCCTCCTCGTATGCCGATGTTGGAGAGCCGATCTTCGGGCTGACTGTGGCGGCGCGTGACGCGATCTCTGCCAGTCTCTCGTGAAGACGCCTGACCAGTTGACTGATCGCATTTCGCGTTTGGGGCAGATTCTCTGTAATATAGGGAATGAATGTATCCAGCTCCGAGTCCCGTGTTTCGGCTTCGATCTCGTTCACATCGAAATGTCTCGTTACGGTCGCTGCGCCTGACTCGTCGTCCATTCGGACACGCAAGCGGCCATCGCTATCGAAGTATTCGTCCAATTCATCCCACAACGTCAATGGCACGTACTTGCGAGCAGTTTCGAGAGTCCAATTAGGACTGCCATGTTCCACGAGCTCCCGCATCACGGAGTGCAACTCCTCGGGAGTCCTCAGCTCCGTCATCCTCTCCTTGAAGCTCATCGGGCGGACATTCCTTCGGAGACGAAATCCAAGAGTTCGCGTTCGACGGAGAGTGCTTCTCTGGGCCAGACCACGTCACGGGCGAGTGCCTGCTTCTCCCTGAGTAGTTCATCGAGGCGTTCTTCAACCGACACGAACCCGGTGCCTGTAACGACTGGGTAATAGACTTGCACGGGTTTACGCTGGCCGATCCTGTAAACACGGTCGGTCGCTTGGTTCTCCTTGGCCGGATTCCACAATCGCGTGTAATGGATCACGTGATTGGCGCCAGTGATATTGAGCCCCACTCCAGCAGCGTCGGGAGATAGGATCAAAGCATGGAATCCCTCAGCCTTGTTCAAACGATCGACCAGATCGAGGCGCCGAGCGCTTTGTATTTCGCCGTTGATGACCGGTGTATGGATGCCGAATTCATGAAGTATTATGTCCTGTAGGATGCGCTGCATCGCCTTGTACCGAGTGAAGATGATCGCTTTCTCTCCCTTGGCGGCGATCTCTTCGAGTAACTGCAATGTCGTCGCCAGTTTGGGGCACTCGGCGACAAGATCGCGGAGAGATGCGCCAGTTCGCTGGTAGAGCTCCGGGTGGGACGATATCTCGATCAGATATTGCAGTGCCTGCAGAGGAATCAGGCATCGATCTCGGACCTGTTCGACGACAGAGGCATACAGCTGTAACTGACGCTCGCCAAATGGTACTCTAATGGTACGGTCCGGGAGGCGCGGCGGAAGCTCGTCCAATACGTCTTCTTTCGTCCTACGCAAATAGTTGGGAACGAGGCGCCGCTGTAGTTCCGCAGCGAGTTCGAGGCGAAGCGTCGACGCTTCACCTGCAACCAGGATCGGGCGCTCGAAAGTTTCACGAAATTCTCTCTGGCTGCCGAGCTTTCCGGGTTGTGCGAAGTCTACTATACACCATAGCTCGCTCAGCCCATTCTCCACCGGAGTTCCAGTCAATGCAATACGTATCGATGCCTTCATCCCCTTTACGGCCGATGTCGATTGAGTCGTAGGGTTCTTGACGTATTGTGCCTCGTCACAGACGACCACCTGCCAGTCGATCTGGCCAAGGATGAGTTGATCTCGTCTGAGTGTTTGATAAGTCGTCAGCACTACTTCAGCACTTGCGATGTGGTCAGGGTTTCGCGATCGACCAAAGCCTTGGTGGTGATAGATATGCTTGATCTCCGGGTAGAACTTTCGGATTTCCCTGTGCCAATTGTCCATCAGCGCATTGGGGACGACCAGCAGCGCCGGACGCAATCGATCTATTTCCTTGAGGTACGCTAGTAGCGCAATCACTTGAACTGTCTTCCCGAGCCCCATATCGTCCGCGAGCAGGCCGCCTAGTCGATTGTCGTGGAGGTAGCGGAGCCAACGGTAGCCAACATGTTGGTGAGGCATGAGTTCCGCTCGTAAGGCGGACGGCGGTGGATAATCGGGAAGATCGGTCGGGAGGCCGTATCCCAGCTGTATCAGCTCTTGATACTCGAGATCGTCGAGGTTCGAGATCACATCGAGAACTAGCCTTTCGTTCGCCGACGCGATTCTATGTTCGCCCGAGGCGTCGACCTCGATGACGTTCCAAGTGGCGAGAAAACGTTCCGCGGTCGAATGATCGATCTCTATCCAACTTCCTCCGTGCTCGACCCACGTCTCGCCGGTTGCCACCACACGGCGACATAGCTCAGCGTATGCTTCAGGCGTGATCGATGGCGGCGCTTCGTCTCGATCGGGTGAGTTCGCAGTCTCGACGACAACTATCTCTTGATCGGTGGCGGTAGACAAATCGTTGAGTTCGACTTCGGTCGATACGTTGAACCAGTCGCGACTCCTACTCAGTAGACGGACATACGGTTGTGAATTGTATCGCCGCGGGACCAGACCTCTAACGCGGAGGCTGAATCGGCTCAAGTCGATTCCTTCAGGAAGATATGCCTCCGGATTGGAAAAGAATCTTGGGATGTCCACACCGGTGAGGCGACCACGGCGACGGATTTCGTCAGCTAAAGCTCGACTTTCCCGATCTAGGACGATTCGGGTCCGTTTGTCTCGGTTTGCCCGGAAGTAGACTGGCTTGGTTTTCTCGTCTGCCCTGAAGGACGGTGGTTCGTCGAAGTCGATACCTTCGATTACAGGGTGCAAGGTCAACGAATCACTCTCGACGACTACCTCGACGCCGATGCCTTTGGCGTGAATTACTTCTTCCCTCTGCAGGAACTGGTCGAGTTGCGCGCCGCAGAGCGCGGCCGCCTCTTTCACCTCCCCGATGTAGAGGAGCCGGTCGTCGATACCAGGGCCTACCCCGCGGTCCAGAATGCGAAACAAGTTCGCGGCTTCGTCTGATACGTAAATGACCGCAGTTTGGAGCACGAAGAAAGGGCCGTGCCGAACGTCGTCGAGCAACAATCCGTGCTGAGGGTGTCGCGTGATCGCTTTGATCTGGAAGTCGGGTGTTCTGGCCGCTCCGTACGTTCTCAATTCGATCGTGACGTCCGCGGGTCTATCCGGGAGACCCAATGCATGTAGTTCGATCGGATCGAGTCCGTAGAATTCTCGGATCGGCAGAAGATATCCCTCCGCCGTTTCGATGAGCTTGTCCTGCAACCAGAGATCTTCTAGGGTACGGATGAGCATGGAGTCGGAAAACGACCCATCGGATGGAAGAGGGAAGAGAGTTGTGAAGGTGTGGTCGTCGATCCTAGCAGCGTCGGATGACGGTATCACTTCGGCGTTCGGGGCATCGATCAACGGCCGAAACAGAATACCGTCCGCAGAGAAATCTAGATCGATCTGCATTGCATCACCGTCGATAAGCAGCAATCCAGCGTTTCACCATTCTATCAGCGCGAAGCTGCCAAGCTCCATTGCGAGTAATGCGGTTCCAACCACCATTCAACCACATCCACTGTTTCAGTTGGCTCGGATGCGAGGCTCCTCGACTGGTAAAGGTCTTGAAAGACTCCGATGGATAGAAGAATCCGGCATTGCCGTATTCGAAGAACTCGATGACTCCGAAAGTTCCGAAATCGAAGAATCCGTATGGCGTCCTGCCGGCGTGTCCGAGAGTGATGTCAACCATCTCGTCGGCCCACCGCATCCAGTACTCGTAGCGCTCGTTGTCCGCCAGGGCCGTCCGAAGTTTTCGCCTGATGAAGAAGCGCTGGAAAGCGAGCTTGACAACTTCGGGTAGTGGCTGCCAGAAGCGTTCGATCCTGGGTCTACGCGGAAGGCCATAAGACGATTCTATTTCTTTGAGAATATACGCGTCCCAATCATCATACGAGATGCGAAGCAGGTAGTTCTGGCAGAAGAGGAAGCGTTCGTCGGGGTGGAGTTCTGGGAGCCAGCTACGTAAGCGTAAATTGCCTTCGGTCGTCAATTGAGCCGCGGACCCGTACATGAGGACGGCGTTCCGTACCAGCGTCAGCAGCGGCGTGTCCTTGCGCAGTGGGAAGTCGACGATGTTAGAAATGTCGGAGTACGAGAGGCCTCTGTTGTCGAGCCACTGCTGAATGGATCGACCCGGGGATCCCGATTCTACCCACTTCCTCACCACGTTGGTATAATGGGGGGCGACCAACTTGTCCCAGCCGAATCTACCGGCGCGTTCCAGGAGCAGTTGGGTCAATTCTACGATAAGAGGGTTCCTTTGCCATGCACTCCATAGGACTCCACACAAGGATTGCCGCTGACTTGCACGTATGATCGCGCATATCACGGTACGCAATTCGGGCCATTGTAACAGCCCGGTTACCAACCAGCGGAGTTCCCTGGGCGAGAGCGACTTGGCGAGTGCCATGACGAGGTTCGGTGATCCACTCGCGGCTTCGACACGCTGTCGCAGCTCCGCCAACACCGCATCCGTAGGATCGGCCCAGCTCTCGGCGGTATTGGGGTGATTCGCTACGGCGCGAATCCTCGCGGCCCGGAGTTGGGTAGGTTGGATTCCTGCCAATACCGTCATGATGTTCCGTCGCCCTGCACTATCCTTCTGACTTGCCGTAGGGCTTCGTCCGTCTTCAGTCTGAATCGAATTTCGATACGCCGGGATCGTTCCTTGTCGATCGATTCGCATTCGTTATATGATCGAGCCGCTGTTGGGTATATGCATATCGGTGTGCTGTACGATCGGCCGTTGGCGGTTAGAAAGCGCTGTAACAAATGAAGGTCGTCGGTATTCGGTTGTTGGTCTGTTGTCTCCGACGCAGATGACAGGATGAAATGCATTACGGCGTAGGCGCGTTCTTGAGAGAGACCCAAATTGTACAAGTACGTACCGTTGTCGTTGGTGTGCCCCTCGACCACGATGGTCTCGATGTGCTGCGTATATTTCGGCTCCCGGAGCATGGGCAGCAATATCTGCGTTGTGAACAGCCGTAGAGTTTCCTCTCCCTCCGGGCGCAATTCCGCGCTTCCTTCGTCGAACAGGACTTCACCGACGAAGCGCACGTTGCCTGTAGCCGGGTCGATGGTGATCGTCGAATCCACCTTGCCAATGATCTCGGTGAGTGTTTCGACCAGGTCGTCACGGACTGCTACTACGCTGCTCACTTCATTCAAGCGCTTGCCGTAGAAATAGAGCGCGGAAAAGAGCATCAGCGCGAACACCATGATGAGCCCGGCCATGAGATCGCTATAGCTCATCCAATATTCCTGTTCAGGTGCGTCGAGCTGCCATCCGCGCCGCGAGCGTTTCATGGATCGCATCGGCGTTGCTCTCCCGGGGTGGACTACGGATTCGACGGTAGTCGGCTGCTGCAACCGCTTGGTCGTTGGACGGCCGACGTCGTCATGTGTTGTGCGTCACAGCCACATGGGCCTCCTTTGCGGATTCGCTCTGCTGAGTGGAAACCACTCTTGCCGCTTGGTCTTGTGGTGTGGTTGGGTGCGAAGCGCGCGACGTAGAGGATGTAACGTTCAATGCTTTGAGGGACGTGGTGAGTTCGCCAATGGACCTCGATGCATCCGAAATAGGCGTGACGGCGCTGGTGATCACTTGCTGGAACTCGTGAATGCTGGATGGCAGCTCGTCTGTCACATCCCTTATCTCGGCCAGGGTGCCGGCGAGGTGATCGACGACCTTGGCCATTTCTGCGTCGAAGCTCGCGAATATCTGACGAAGTCTATCGGTAGTGATGCTACTGAAGGTGGAGACGCTGTCCTTGAGCTCGTTACCCAATTCTTCCAGGCCAGCTTCGAAGCTCGACCAGAATTCGACGAGTGAGCGCACCTGTTCGTCGATCGCGTCGATCTGAGTGGCTAGAGCTGTACGTATCTCCTCGTTAGCTTCGCGATATATCTCTTGCTGGTCGCGGAGCGACCGTATCGTCGAATCGAGGTCGGCTGTCAATGATGAGATCCGTGCCGCTCCATGCTCCAGCGCAGACGACATACTTTCCAACAATGCTCTGGTCCGCTCGTCGAGTTGCTCGAGCAGAGAAACGACGGAGGACCGTACGCGTTCGCTTACTTCGTTGAGGCCGGAACTCGTTCGTGCGATCTTGTCGTGGGCAGCTCCAAGTTCGTCGATGCTATCCACGAACAAGTTGCTGGCCTCGCGAGTGTGGTCGATGACTTCGAGTTGGCGATCGCATGCCTCTTGGACCCTGTCGACCAAGGTCTCGAGCTCGCGATGAACCTTTCCCTGCCACTCCGCAGCGTGTGCGATCGCGTTGGCCAACTCGTTGAATTGGTTTTCCAAATTTTCCGACAGCTTCTTCTGGAAAGAGTCCACCATGTACTGCATCGCGTCTGCGTGCCGTTCGCCGAACTGAACAGCCAAGGACTGCAAGGTCGCGGTCATGGATTCGAAAGCGGGGGTCAGGCGTTCCGTCAACCGCTGATCGAGGGCATTGGCGAACTGTGCGGCCAGATCGAACGACATCGACTGGAGAATGGAGTTCTGTTCCTCGAGTAGCTGCTTCGAGTCCTTGATTGCGTCTTTTTCCTCTTGCTCGACTGTGAGGAGACGGTGGAGAAGACGATCGGTACTCTCCACGGGAAAATGTTGGCGCACGGTCGTGAAGAACCGAGCGGTTTCACGTTGCATGTTGTGCAGGAGGCTCCGATCGGATACGAGCCACCAGAGCGAACAAGCGATTCCGACGACAGAGGTGAGAAAGGCAGCCCACATACCGGATAGTAACTGCCCGATGTTCTCGACCATTTCGACGATCTCGGTACCGAGCCCCGCCATCCCAATTATCAACCCCAGAAACGTCCCCAGAATGCCGAGACCAGTGAGTACGCCAGCTACGGTTACCGCCAAGTTCCGGTTGTAACCCTCGAGAACTCGTTCTTCGGTGAATATTTCCTCTATGTCAATCGTGCTTACCTCTTGGCCGAAAACAAAGACTGTTGTGCCTCTGCGCTGATTCAGGAATTCGTTCCAAAGGTGATAAAGATGGCCATGAGTCTCGGGAAAGCACTTAGTAGGATCTGTGCTATCGTCCTCCAGCCGGAGGCGTGCCGATCTCATGTTCGTAAATACCCTGCGCAGCGGAGGAAGATACTTTATTCGGAAATATAAGAATATTGCGAGAATGAATGCACACCAAAGGAGGCCGATAATGCCGCCCCATGTGTTGATTAAGATGTTGGCCGAGTCAGGTATCGAAATCACAGTCATTTGACAACTCGGTGTGCGGATGGGGTGTCAAACGTGCAGCGGCCATGATGATCAATGGCCGTACGCGGTGCGATCGTGAAATATATTAATCTTCTCGTCGCCATAGTTACTCTGTACGCCACGTACATCGGTAAGGTGTCCGTCGTGTCTCGCGCCGGGAGAATTCTAAGGGCTACCTCCGACAACGTGGCGGCGTCCCGGTTGGCGGGGGGGCGCGTTGTTGTCGTCCAGCATAAGGCTGCCCGTAATATGAGGCAAGAGGACGAACAGATTGGATGTATGGTGACACCAAAAGTCGTCCGGTGTGCAACCTCGACAGATCGAGTTACTCTCACGAGTTGCTCGACGCAAGCGCCTCGATTATTCCCCGTAGCCCGGCAGAGCTCGACTGGAGCCATGGGACTCCTGCTGCCTCGCACGCGGGGCCGATCCGGTCCCCCAGCTCGTGACCGGACTTCTGCCAGTAGTGGACGACAGCTTTGTAGTGCCGGTTGCGGATCCGTTCGGCGAAGGCGTTGAGGTCGTCGGTCTCGTCGCGGTAGGCATTTGCCCAGTCGACCTTGGCGCCGGTCAGTTCCTGGATACGTTCGAGCCACTCCTGCCTCCGGATCCCGCCGGCGATGAGGATGCGCTGGTTCAGGTACCTGGCGCGTAGCAGCTCACGGGTGCGCAGCTCGTCGCTCTTCTTCCATTCGACGAGGTCGGCGCAGGCCTCCCAAGCGCGCTCGACGCGCCGGATCTCCGTTTCCAGCCAATCGGGCGCCGGCTCCCCGTTCCGGCCGGCGGGCGCGCAGGCCCATATCCCGCGAGCGCGTTGGATCGCCTCGGTCGCTTCCACGAGGTCGCCGTGGGCGCAGGCGCGGTGCGCGCGCTCGACGAGGATCGCGATCGCGTCGTCGTATCGGTTCTTGTCGATGAAGCGGTCGGCGACACGGTGGTAGAGCCGATCCTGTTCGGCGCGGGAGAGGGTGTCGGCTGCCTTCGTCAGCCAACTCCGCGCCTCGTCGATCCGGTCCTGCGCGATCAGGTTGGTGATCCTGCGCGCGGCGTCCTCGAAGAGCTCGTCGTCGTTGCGCAGCGAGGCGCCGGCCGTGGCGAGCTCCAGGAGGACATCGGTCATCTTCTCGGATTCGGACCGCAGCTGTCGGCCGCGGTCGCGAAGGTAGGTATACGCCCAGGTCGCGTCCCCGCTGGCGCAGTAGAGGGCGAGCGCGATCTCTGCCGCGGCGTCAGGGGATGCCACATTCTGTCCGACGCGATCGATGAGTTGGGGGAGCTGATCGGCCGGGGCATCCTCGATCAGCTTCGGGAGGAGCCTGCCGGCGAGGCCTCCATCCAGCCTGGCGAGCGTGTCGAGGAAGGCGTCGAAGCGTCCCTCGGCGGTCAGCGCCAGCGAGGCGACGCGCTGCAGCGCGTTCCCGACGGTCTCGCGGAGGAGGGTCAGCCGGAAGAGGAGGAGCCGGGCGGCGTCGCCTAGCGTCTCGGGGTTGAGCTCGCGGAGGATCAGCCACGCCTCGTCGTCGCGGCCGCGCTCGGCGAGGAGGAGGGCACGGCGCTCGGCGATCCGTTGCTCGCCGGGGAGGATGCGCTGAAAAGCGTCGAGTACGTCGAGATCGTCGCCTGGGTCGAAGTGCGCGTTGCGCCAGACGACGTCGAAGAGGGCCACCAACTCGGTGCGCTGGACATCCCCGGCGGGGGCGGGCGCGATCTGGACCCGCGACTCGTGGCCGTGCGTGAGGAAGCGCTCGGTGATCGAGGTGTGCGCGGCCGGGGTGGGCCCGATGCTGATGGTGAGCTCGGGGTCGTCCCCGACTACCTCGAAGGGGATCTCGACGTCGCCGACGAGCGGGAAGCGTCCGGGGGCGTCTGCGACGGCGTCGGCTGAGGTGAGCACCTGTAGCTCGTGCAGAGCGACGTCGTCTTCGGCTAGGTGTGGGTTGTAGAAGCGGAGGGCGAGCGAGGCGTTGGAGCCGGCATCGACCGGGAGGCGCCGAGCCTGGTGGAGCTCGCCGTTAGCGCGTACACCGAGTGGGCGGAAGAAGACGCTAGCGCGGTATGGGTTGTCGCCGCTGGTCTGGGACAGCGCGAGGATGTTGTCGATTGTGCGGCGCCACCCTTCGTCCTCGCGGTGGTCGAAGTAGGAGGCGAGGGGGACGTCGTCGAGTTTCGGGAGTACGAACTTGGCCGATCTCGAGCCCGGCGCGCGCCCCGGGTTCGTCTCTTTGACGAGCTCGGTGAAGGTGGCCAGGTCGTGGTCTTCGAGGCCGACCCAGGAGTGGAGGAGGATGCGGAGCCGGAGTAGCGGCTCTTCCCACGCCGCCGCAACGACCTCGCCTTGGCGGACGGGGACGAAGAGGGTGTATGGACGGTCGGCGTAGACGAAGAAGACGCGGGTACCCGGCGGGATCGAGTCCTTGGTGAAGAACTCCGGCGCGACCCACATCTGGTTGTAGGCGACCTCGACGATCGAGCCGCGTTCGGCGGCGAGGATGTTGAGGTTCTCTTTCAGGTGCAGGGGCCGCCGGGCGGCTTTGAAGAGGTAGAGGGGGGAAGAGGACATCGAGCGTTTTCTCCAGCGTCGGATTCCTCGGCTATGCGAATGTCTGGGGTGATAGAATACAGGGCGCGGGGGTGTGGCGCCATCGGTGGCGGTACTCTTTCGAGAAGGAGGAGAATTTCTATTGCTCTGAATGGGATGCCGGCAGTGCCGTGCAACATTTACAAGACATTATCGACGAAGCGGTGCGATCCCACTTGCCCAAGCTGGTCAATGCCCAAAAGCCGTTAATCACTACTTGATGGATGCTTCATCCGAAAACGGCTTCAAGTAATGTTTCTTGGAGCTTGCTGTCTACTATGATCCGGTACGCGATGTGGGAGTGATGTTTCCGGTATGGCGATGCCGAGATCCGTTCAAGTTCTCGCCGGGCAGCTTCGAGCCAGCCCTCTCGCAGCTCTTCATCGTTCAACAGTACAGCAGGGTCTTCAACACCGACGAGCCAAGGGGTTTCGAGAACATCTTCGCCACGGTGAGGGCTGAAACGCCAAACGGGAACAGCAAGACGTTGAATCCGTGGTATTCTGTCATACAGTGGTCCCCATATTACCGTCGTCAGCAGCTGTTGGTCCACTCGGTCGGTGGTGAGGACATAGCGGCTATTGATGGTGATGGGGAGGATCCACCTAGAAGTGCTCTTCGGGATCGATGTGTTCAGCCGCAGATCGCTGGAATCGAGTTCAAGGGACTCGATGAGGAGTCGTGCGGCAGTCAGATAGTCGCGGGCCCAAGCCGCATTACCGATCGCGCGAAGGTGTCGCAAGAGTTGTCGGACTTCGGGGTCTCTCTCGTTGACCATCGGCATGGCTCATTGAGGTGGATCACAGAACGACCGTCATTCGACCAAGTCGTGCACTTCTGTGAAACGGTATAGATGGAGGCACCGCTCCTTCGGCAGACTCAACCAAGGAGCGGTGCCCAGCTAGCAAGGTCACTCCTCCTCGAACCCCTGATTCTCGAACTTCAACGTCCGGCTATTTTCCGTCACGATCCGAACGACGTTGGCCGGCACGCCGTTTGGTACCTCCGCCTCTATTTCGAGGGTGACGGTAACCCTGGCGCCGAGCAGCGCGGTGAGGTGTGAGATGACCTCTTCAGCTATGCGGCTCGCGTCACGGCCGACGCGGGTCGGGTCGAGTTGGACGGTGCCGTGGAAGCGCTTCGGCTGGCTCTCGGTTGCCTGCGACTCCGGGAAGAGGCCGGGTTGCGGTGATACCCCTACGGTCTCACCGGCGGAGGTTGACGTCACACCAGCTGAAGCCACAGACCCGGTCGCACCATTCCCGCCGTGCCCCGCAGGGACGGGCACCTCCGCCGCCATCTGCGCCTTCGCTATGGCGGGCCTGACCAGGAGACCGGAGTCCTCAGGAGTGATGGCGATGTGCTGTCCGGCGCGAAGCCCGCGGTATCGTTTCGCCTCGTCGTCGTAGCTCTCGGCGTAAGCGAAGGAGTCCTGTTCCCAGGTCAGGAGTGCGAATCCGTTCCTCATGGCCTCGGCGAGGACCTCGGGGGATCGGAGCCGTGGGAGGTAGAGGTAGCTCGCGAAGTCCTCGACGAGTTGGCGTATCGCTACGTGGTCGCCTTCGCGCCAGAGTACGCGATCCAGCTCCATCTTCAGGCGAGCGGGACCGAGCTGCG
>Ga0180215_1001819_pt1 | contig 22592 bp, 27 predicted proteins | sample eDN3rd37CBELigBY_FD_128871 | JGI IMG/M metagenome (GOLD analysis project Ga0180215, IMG submission 128871) | Enriched backyard soil microbial communities from Emeryville, California, USA - eDNA 3rd pass 37_C BE-Lig BY (version 2) (version 2) | ecosystem: Environmental > Terrestrial > Soil >... | reverse complement strand
ATCAATATGAAGAAAATATAAAAACCTTTATGATAAAAAATGAGTGGATGGAGAAACCTCCTGTTGCACTAAATAGGGATAAGCTTGCTCAAGACTAAAGAAAAATAAAGCTACCAAAATACGGTAGCTTCTTTGTTTTTTAAAGGAGTATTCCAAATCTCCTTTAAGAAATGGTGAGTGTACCAGATATATGAAAGCCATTATTCCACTAACCTCCCCGTTAGTTCAATTGCTATAAACTATCTGTTAGATGATGTATATACATTTCTAGAGCATCCATATTATCTTCTAAAACTTTAATAGTTTTTGGATGTGGCCTTGCATATATAACTTATAACTTGATAATCCTTCTCTCCCAATTCTTCATTGATTGGAAAAGCTAATTTTTCTTCATCAATTGAAAATTGAGCATCAACCCCTGTTTTATTTCCACGAGCATCCAATCTTACCCATTTATTCATTGATTTAAAGAAAACAGCATTTCACGCATGAATACAATACCCTTTTTCTGGTGTATCAAACAACATTAACCGTTGATAACAAAAACCTGTAGGTATTCCCTGTGAATGAAGTAAATCTGCCAATAGATTTGATTTCGCATAACAAATTCCCTCATTATAGGTTAGAACATCCGAAGAATTACAGGTGACACACTTCCCTTGCACATCCAAGGAGTGAGATACTAAACTTTTTTCAATTTTTTAGGAATGCTACCCCAAAAGTAATTTCAGAAATGGAAAAGATTGTTAATATGTATCAAAAAGACAAAGGAGCGTCGATGCCGATTACGACCTCAACTATTTGGGATTGTTCTAAAACCTCTTTTAGAATTTCTTCATCACTACAATCCTTCTTTCTATATATCAATCTAAACTGAGTTCTAAATATGGTGAAAAACTCTGGCGAACACTAGACACTGTTCCCTATTATACATACCACTGCAGCACCGCAATGCTCGCTTCAAGTCCTGAAGCAACGTATACTTCAAACACCTTTTCTATTGGAAACATCATGTACATTCGTTTAACGAGAAAAGGTAATTGGAACTTTTATTCATTAAAAACATTTTCAAGCATCCTATTAGCACCACGTAATCAATTGAATAGCAATTAATGAATATATATGCGCGAAAAATCCTATGTACAACAAAGCTTTGTGTCACCTGGGACAAGGTGCCTGTCCCTCTGTCCCTGTTGAGGACTTGGAGGCAATACGCGCCTCAAGAAATAGACGAGTAATTAACTTTCGACTTCAAGAATCGCCTCGATCTCTTCCTGGATTTCTTTGTTTACCGAAAGGGCACGTTTTTTTCTCAATTCAAGATCGATTTCTTTGTCAATAAAATCATTGGTATGTTTGTCAAAACATTCAAAACATATAGAGTAGAAATCCTTTTGCTCTTTCTTTAAAAAATCAAACTCCCATGTTTCTAGTTCTAAATAACTGACTTTGTCCTTCGTTTCTTTTTCACATATTTCGCAAATGGTTTTCATGATTCATAACCCTTCCATGCATCTACTTATTATTTTTTGCTAACTGGCGATCTCTGATTCTTTTTAAACGCCCATGATACTTTAAGATATTTTCTTGTGATTGTTTGGCCTCTGCGCTCGTAGGTTGTAAGTTCGCAATATCCCAATACGTCACAACAACATCCAATACTTGATCAAAGTATTGTAGCGGTCCATAATTTGCATCAATTGCAATCGTCTTCATTCTCTCATCAAAGTCTGGCGTCACGGCACCCGGCATTGAGAAATTTATAATCACATCTTCAAAAAAGACAAGGAAATTGGGATCGAGCTCAAGATGTGCTTTCACAGTGTCGCGATAGAATGCATAATGAAGAGCTTCATCTTTCGCTAAACGTCGAAGCAATGTGGCTAAATCCTTGTCGTGCGGCCCAGCGATTCTAGCTACATTATTATAGAAAACTAGAGTAGCTAACTCTTGTAGTGAAGTATAGGCCATTGTTGCCAGAGGGTTCGTGAAGTCTGGAAACCATCCGTTTTCAACTACCCGCTTTCGTAATTCATGCAATCTCGCAGGATTTACGTTTCGTGTTACCAATAAATAGGTTTCTAGTAAGTTCGAATGCTGGTCTTCTTCTGCCGTCCAAGTGTGAACAAAATCATTGATGACTTCCATTGAATTTTTAAACGTATAGTCCAAATGCGAAGTATACCAAGGCAAATTCACTTCTGTCAGTAACGCTGTTTCGATTGCAACAATTACACCTTCTGGAAGAGTGACCTGACTTTCATCCCATGGCACTCGTTTAAAAGACATCGCCTTGTCCCATGGAATAAATTCATGGTAGCTCCAATCAATATTGGCAGAACGTTTCTTATGTAATTCATACAATGCTTTAATGCGCGGTTCTAACCGCCGATCCAAATCTGAATTCAACATCATGATTACTCCTTACATCTATTTTCTTCCGAATATTCATAACAATTATAATCTAAATCATCATAAAAAGACAGGAAACCTCAAATTTGGCGAATTTCGGATTAGACTACTGAACGACGATTTGCTAGTTAATCACTATAAAATATTCTTCTTTTTATAAAAAATAAAAGTCTGCAGTTTATTTCAATCGCAAATAAACTACAGACTTTACCATTATCTATAAATTAAGAAGCAAACAGGCAGCTCTATTGTCTCAGGTTCATTGTTTTATTAACCTTCCCAGAATGATTCAGTGGCAATTCTAATAAAACTCCCCTTTACAGTGACGGGACCGATGAAGATTTTTACTTCATTCCTTATTCTCCCCTAAGGGCACCTACTGCCTTTATTCAATTTTCTATTATTATATAAAATAAAAAATGAATGTTGGAAACAGTAAAGTGGTTACGTTTGAACCATACTGGGACAACAACCCTCGTTCCGTTATACTTTCTCGATTTTCACGGCACAGGCTTTGAATTCAGCGGTTCCGGCAAGTGGGTCCGTTGCGGAATTGGTTAACACATTTGTACTGGCTTGGTCCGGAAAATGAAAGGACATAAACACTAACCCTACTGGCTGTTTTTTAGTAATTTTAATTTTCGTGACCAAACTGCCTCTTCTCGAACTGACCCTTACTGGATCCCCATCGTTGAATCCAAACTTAGCCGCATCGTCTGCGTGAATCTCTAAGGCTTCTTCGGCATTTTTTACTTTTTTATAATCGCGCGTTTGAACTCCGGTATTGTAAAATTGAAGTCTGCGCCCGGTCGTGAGCATCAACGGATATTGTTCATCTGGTTCTTCTGCAGGTGGTTGATAATGGGTGGGCATGAATTTAGCCTTCATCCCTACTTCATCGGACCATAGTCGACTATGGAGATAAGTGGTCCCTGGATGATTTTCATCCGGACATGGCCATTGTAGACCGCCCTCTTCATCCAACCGTTTATACGTAACGCCAGCAAAATTAGGTGCAAGCTTGCGAATTTCTTCCCAAACTTCTTCAGCACATCGATAGTTCCAATTCGACCCCATTTTGTTAGCAAGATCCTGAACAATCACATGATCGTGGCGAGACACACCTGGTCCTTTTAAAGCAGGCCGAACCCGTTGAATCCGGCGTTCAGAGTTTACGAGTGTGCCGTCGTTTTCTGCCCAGCCGGTTGCTGGTAGCACGACATCGGCAAGCATCGCCGTTCTGGTGATGAGAATGTCCTGCACAACAAGAAAATCAAGCTTTTCAAAAACTTGTTCAACATGATTTCCATTTGCATCCGATTGAACTGGATTCTCGCCAATCACATAAAGGGCTTTTATTTCTTCACTCTCCATCGCCTCCAGCATTAACGTTTGGTGCTTGCCGACTTTTTCAGGAACAGGAATGCCCCACACTTGTTCATGAAGTTTTCTGCCTTCAGGGTCATTATAATTCCAGCCCCCAACAAGACGGTTCGGCAATGCTCCCATATCTCCGCCACCTTGAACATTGTTTTGTCCCCGCAGCGGGTTGAGTCCAGAGCCATACTTGCCGATATGACCCGTTAACAAAGCTAGGTTCACCAAACTAAACACATTTTCTGTTCCATTATGATGTTCGGTAATCCCTAAGGTCCAACAGATGGTGGCCTTATCTGCTTTTGCATAAAGCCGAGCAATTTCCCGGATATCTTCCGCTGGAATCCCGGTCACTTGTTGTGCAAATTCCGGCGTGTAGGTTTTCACTCCTTCTTTATAGTTCTCAAATTGCTCGGTCGCTTTTTGAATGAAATCTTGATGAACCAACCCTTCTTCAATGATGACATGCCCCATCGCATTCGCTAAAGCGATATCGGTTCCGACCCGAACCGGTAGCCATTTGTAAGCCAATTTCGTTTGGTCAATTTGCCGAGGATCAATGACCACCATTTTGGCGCCGTTTTTAATTCCGCGTCGCATATGATTAAAAATGATTGGGTGACATTCCTGCGTGTTGCTTCCCCATACAATGATGACATCGGTGTCTTCTAGTTCATCATAAGACCCCGTGGCCGCGCCCATTCCAAACACTGTCACCAGACCGGTGACGCTAGGAGCATGTCAGGTTCGGTTACAGCTGTCAATATTATTGGTCCCGATTACCGTTCGCATGAATTTGCCAGCCAGATAGTTGAGTTCATTGGTCGACCTTGATGAGCTAAAACAACCCAAAGCATCAGGGCCATGTTTTGCTTTTATACCTGAAAAACTTAGTGGCAATCAAATTCAAGGCTTCTTCCCAGCTAGCAGGTGTTAACTCACCATTTTTTCTGATTAACGGCTCTGTTAATCTACGGTCACTATGGATATACCCCCACCCTAGCGCGCCTTTTACACAGGTTTCCCCATGGCTTGAAGGATTTTCCTTATATCCTTTGACTCTGCTAATCTTTTCATCTTCTACTTCGACAACAAGTCCACAACCCGTCCCACAAAAACTGCAAATCGTTTCTACTTGTTTTGGTTGAGCTGGCATCCCGTTTTCATTCCCCCTCGGCTCTATTTTTATCTGAATCTAAGAGATTTTCATCCTTCTCGACAATTCGTTCTGGCCTTGTATACACATTCAAACTATTTTTTCGAATAAATCCAACTGTTGTCATTCCCAGTTCTTCTGCAAGGTCTAGTGCCAAGTCAGTCGGTGCCGATTTGGACAAAACGATCTCACAGCCAATTTTCGCGACTTTCGTGATAATTTCAGTTGAAATTCTTCCGCTAAAAACAATTACTTTATCTTTTAATGAAATGTGCTGACGAAGACAGTATCCGTATAGTTTATCGAGTGCGTTATGGCGCCCTACATCTAAACGCGACAGCATCACCCCTTCTTTCGTACACAGCGCCGCATTGTGGACGCCACCAGTTTCCTTAAAAACTTCCGAACTAGTCTGCAACTCTTCCATTAAGCGAAAACAATCTTTCACGGTTAATTGAACATGGATTTGCTTAAAATGGCGAGACAGCCTTGCATCATTAAAAAAGACAAATCCTTGTCTGTTTTTTCCACAGCAAGAAGTGATATACCGTTTGGAGTGAAATTTTTCATACAAAGGATTGGTATAGTTTGTTTTCACATGAACAAATCCTTCTCTTTCTTGAATCCAAAGATCTTCGATGTCGGCCATTGTTCGGATTACGCCTTCAGAAGCTAAAAATCCAATCACCAAATCCTCCATGTATTCGGGCGTACAAACTAAAGTGGCAAACTCGGTTTGATTCAATTTGATTGTAAATGGGGCTTCGGTCACAATGAAATCTTCAACTGCTTTCATCGTTCCATTCTGATAACGGCTGATGGTTCGTTTCTTACTGGATTTTTTCACGGTAATAGGTTTCCTCCCCCGTACGTAACAGCAAAATAGGGAAAAACTAGTGGTTAAACTTTAACAAAGATTTTTGATGACTTTTAATTTTGAAGTATCTACACAGACTAATAGGGGTATTGGATGTGTTAATGTATAAAAACAGGAACTCATTTTAAAAGCAATCAACAAAAAGGAAAGATTCGAGCGAAGGTATTCCCTTCGAATTAAAAGTAATTGTTATACTGTATGTCTATATTATAAAAAAATTCAGATAATATACGGTAGGACGTACTTTGTTCATCCAATTCTTGGGTACGCCCTTTGAGTTTACTAGAACCTAGTTTCAATTTCTCTTTTTCTTTCATTTCCGTTAAAATAAAATAAGTTAAAACATAGTAAAAAAGGACCGAACATGCGCGAACATGTCCAGTCCCGACAATAGTAGGTATCTCTTAACTAGTGGTAGATTATATATTTATTGATTCCCATCTTGTTCACGAGCTTCATCATTGGTTTGCTCAAGAATTGCTGCAGGTTCTTTATTTTCAGGAATCCTTAAAGAAAGCATGGACATCGCCTTTTCGCCTCTTTCCATGCTTCCTAGTTTTTCTTATTCTCCACTTAAGCGGTATCCCAGTGTCTTGTCTTGCGATGATTTTACATTCCAGCAAAATTCACACTTGAATTCTACACAAAAAGGGTCTGGTTATTTGTACCCGAATAATACTACTATATAACTTTGAGATGGCGCATCCTACGCACTGTTCGCTGTCATTTTCTTTAAAGAGAAACCAAGAATATGCTTTTATGCTTTCGGTGGTACCTCAAATGGGGTAAACATCCTCTTAAACACAATAAGAGCTGCTGCATTGATTATGTCAGCTGATTATTACCTCCCTATTAGCCATCCTGACCAAAAAATCGGCGCTGCACCACAGACCCAGTTGTTCTTTACTTAATCATCCGTTATAATTTATTTATAAACAACATAAAATAAAAAGTCTAGACATGCGCGAACATGTCCAGTCCTGCAATAGACGGTTCCCACCAAGGAGTCGGCTATTTGGTGATAAGATAATCCACCCGTTGCCATCAACTCAAGGGTGGATTATTTTCTTTGGTTAAATGACAGGATGGCTACGATTAAACTTCCAAAAGCAATCGCCATCATTAGTGATTCAAATACTGTCATTCAGCATCACCCCCTTTCTGCGTGGGGATGTGCCGACCACCCTTGAGAAACCTATTCTATTGCTTCTTTAGTTTAGCATATTTTCTCACAAACAGGAACAAACGTTCCATAAAAGAGGAACCTCCCTTTGTTTCTTTTCACCACCTAATAAAGTCAAAATCCCGGGGTGTCTTCCCCTTGCCTCCAAACCTCTTTAATCAATGTTGGAGATAGAATAAGAAGCAAAAGGTCCGTCCCTACCTCTTTCCCCCGTGCACATCCACAAATGCCCCAAACTCCTTCTCAAACATCAGCTTCACAACCCCAACTGCTCCATTTCGCTGTTTCGCGATATCGACTTCAATGATTTTGTTTTCGTCATTGTCTTTGTTGTAGTATTCGTCTCGGTATAGCAACATGATTAAATCGGCGTCTTGTTCGATGCTGCCGGAGTCGCGGAGGTCAGACATTTTCGGGCGTTTGTCCATTCTTTGTTCCACTCCTCTTGAGAGTTGGGATAGGAGAATAATTGGAACTTGGTATTGGTAAGCAATCTGTTTCAACTCACTCGTTACGCTTTTAACGGCGAGGTCATATCGTTCATGCTTCCCAGTGATGGTAATCAGCTGCAGGTAATCAATCACAACGAGATAATCATCATGAGGAAAATCCCGTCGTGTTTTCTGGATTTGTGCTCTGATGTCGGCGACGGTTCTTCGAGGGTTGTCATGGAGGTTGAGATTCCATTGATTGTAGACACCAAGCGCTTTTACAGCATTCTCTTGATCCTCCTCGGTAAAGAACCTATATGGATCTTTCCATTTCCCCCCGTCAATTCTAGTGATGTTGCTTAAGATTCGTTTCGCAAGTTGTAATTTCGGCATCTCTAGGGAAAAGACGTCAACCACGCCACCTTCTTGACAACAATTCATCGCAAGCTGCAGGGCAAATGCTGTTTTCCCCATTGAGGGTCGGGCCGCTAAAATAATCAAGTCTGTCTTATTCCAGCCATTTGTCATTCGATTAAGCGATTGAAAACCCGTACCAACCCCATGATTTTTCTCCTCAAATATTTCATCAAAAACCGTCATCATATGATCCTGTCTTGTTTCACTTTGTATCAACCCAATTTCCTGCATTTTGATAAAAGTTTGATAGAAACCCTCTGCCTCTTCCATTGTTCCCTTACTTAAAAATCCCGCTGCGGCTCGTCTTAGTTCACGAAGCTTATAGTGGTCGAGGACAATTCGCTGATATTCTTCAAGGTGAACAGCGGTCGGGCAACTAACCGCTAAGGTAGTTAGATAAGATGTGCCGCCAATCTCTTCCATGCGGCCGATCAATTTATGAACCATGGTAACGACATCAATCCCCTGTGCTTCTTGCCGAAGCTCGGTCATCGCTTGAAAAATCAACTGATTCCTTCTTTGTGAGAAGTGGTGTGGTTCAAGGATTAATTCATTGATGCTTGCTGGTTCTAGAAACACAGCTCCAAGAACCATATTTTCTGCTTCCGTTTGGTCAACGTAGTATGGATTGGAAAAGCCAGTCGGGACTTGGTTTTCTTCTGGATAGTTGCTGATCTCGTTCAATCCTCTCTCTCCCTTCTTGTTCCCATTGGATTCTTTTCTGAAGATATTGATTATCATTTTGCTTAAATGCTGCAATTTCTGCCAGCACAGGTGGAAACGGATTTTTCACTATATGAGCGGTCAATCTTTGCATCACAAGCTGATAATCCATCCCTTTTGTAACCTCAAACCACATGACCACCGTATCATCGGTGATTTTAAATTGCGGATACACCGATTCGATCTTCGCTAAGAGTTGAAAGACTTCTTTCTTTTCCACTCCCTCTGCCTCCTTTACCCAAGGACCCCTTGTTTATCAAGCCGTTTAAATCGGTCCTGAAGGGTTTCTTTTTCTGGCTTCTTTGGTTTGGTTTCAGCATTTGCCAGGCGCGATTTAAGTGCGGACTCGTAATAAGCCAAGCTGGTAATACTTTGTTCAGACCCATTCTTTTTCACGTAGTACAAATGAATCTCCTCCATCCAAGTCAATACCTTCTCTAGGGGAACCTCGAACCTTGCGATTTTTTCTACAGCCTTCATGTCTTTCGCTGACAGTGCGGACCCTCGATTCCGAAGCTGAATAAAGCGCTCTGTGATTGCCGTTGTTCTCGTGTCTTGAGGTAGTCCGGGCTTCGTCAAGGTTTCCTCGGAATGGTTGTGCTGATCATTCTCTCTCTCTTTCTCTTTCTCTTTCTCTTTCTCTTTCTCTACCTTCTCCTCTTTCTTCTCCCTTTCTTGATTTGGTTCCTGATTCGTATCACCTACGTTTTCAGTTGGTTCTGTCGTCGTTCCGCGAAAAGAAGGACAAAAAAAATCAACAAATCCTTTTGCGTGGATTTCTTCTGAACGTAATACGGTAAATAACGTCCCCATATTCGTTTCTACTGCGGTGATGAGTCCTTTTTTCACGAGTTTGTCCACCGACCGCTTAATGGTGCTTTTCGAATATTGTTTCTCGCCTCTTCCTTCCCGGTAGCCAAGATCCTCGACTAACTTAGAATAGGCCCTTATGTACTGCCCACGTTTTAAAGGAATGCCGCTTACCATCCTTCCATCCTCTCTCGTTGCTTGCGTCAACAACAACAGATACAGTCGAAATGGGACCACTTCCTTCCATAGATCTACCTCAATCACATCTCGATTCAATTTCACCCAACCACACATGTTTTCGCCACCATTTCCAAATGTATTTCTTCACTTTTTATATAGAGAGTTTTCGGTAAAAAGGACAGGGTCCAATAATAATTTTTCTATTCATGAACATGAATCCACTTCAAGAATCCGACCACTCATTCTTCACTTGCAGGATATGGAACGGGAGAGTTGATCATCCCCCGTTCATCCTTTTGGTTTTATACGTTTTTTCAATTAGAGATGGTTATGCACACGCAATTTGCCTGTTTTCTGATCGCGAATGTATTCTAGTTTCGGTTCTACATATAAAATTTGTGTCGTATGCGTGCGTTCAAACAGAATACGGCGCAAATCTCCAGCTTTCTGTTTCTTTGAATTAAACGCACTGAGCCTTGCTTCGACCTTAATGCTGTGGCCATTGCTCAATTCTACCAAGGTGTGCCGCCCTATTGGTTGGGTGTTGAGCACATGCTGGTGGTTAAACCAAATACACTCTGGATGACCCGCTGACTTATGTGGGAATAAGCAAATATCTTGAACTTGGCTGACCATAATCGGGCACATATGAACCTTTCCAAGGATGGATCTTGCGCCTTCAATCGCTCCTTTGAAATTCGTGCCATAATAGTTCATACTTTCAGCGAGTAATTGTAATGGCGTTTGATCGACGAAAATCCAATCCTTGCCTTCTATCACTCTGGTACATTGTTTTCCGTAAGAATCATATTCCCTCATTAATAGAACGGTGTTTTGATTGACGATATAGCGTGGTTGTTTTTCCATAACAATTTATCACTCCTTTTTCCCTTTTGAATGCCTTTGCATTTTGATAGAAAAAGAGTACACGAACCTAAAGTTGGTATACCCAACTTGTCAACTAACCCATGAGCTTTGTCTGGCCAGACTGCTACCCGAGGGTTTTGTCATGCCCTCTTCACTTCGCCACTTTCAACCTGGTATCTTCTTCCCCCAAAAATTGAGATCTAGATAGAGTTGGTGCTGTTCTTCGATTGTAAGCCCTTCGAATAATTGAAATGGCAAATGCGTCGTTTCGAGTAGTTCAAGTATTCGGAACGCTTCTCGCCTATCATGCTCTTCCTTCCTATGTATGGTCCTTAACGCAAGCTGTTTTAGTTGCACATATGCTTTTAACCGGTGAGATCCGTCAATAACTGAAATATCGCCATCACATTGAAAACTTCCATCTTCCTGATGTCCTACTAATGGGGCAAGCAGCATATGTTTGGTTTCTAGGTTACTTAGAATATAGTCTTTAATGGATTTCACATGTGGCTGACTGGTTTCTCTGAGTCGAATCCTTCCTCCATCGACCATGTTGATTAATTCATTTATTGATAGGTAAAAAATGTCTTGTTTCATCGTCAATGGTTGATGACGACTTCTCATTTATTGAACCTCCTCTGATATTCTCGTGATCATCCTCCGTGCGGTCTCTTGAATTGAATTTCTTTTATGATGATGTTTAATTCGTCCTGTTGCTTGGTCATAAAGATGATGAAAGAGAGGGTCATCATGCTTCCATGTACAAGATAATTTAAGGGTTTGTAATTTTTGAATGGCATTTTCATAGGTTACATGATGGTCTTTCGTTAATAAAAATACGGTGTAGGCTAGGGCAATTTGTATGCCAGCTAAGCCAGTTACATATTTCTGCCTATTACAGGCATGTCTTGGAAATAAGTCTGACCACCCTTTATAAAACTTCTCCGTTAGTCTTTCTTGCGTTTTGATGGAAACCTGCCTGTTCTTCATCTTGATTTCTTTTCCAGCGAGGTCGCCCTCCCACATGGCCAGTGCGCATTTATGCATGATGGAAAGCGAGGTAAGTGCCGAGCTTTGATCTCTTACTCGTGCAAGTTTCTGGTCAATTTCGATGGTGTCCTCCAAATGACCAGCCACCTTTCGGGTAAGAACTGTATATTCATTACGCTGATCGAACTGCATCATGATCCCTGGATGAAGCTCTCTTCTTTGGAAATTCATATCACAGTAGCATTTCCTTTCTTCTTCTAGCGATAACTCTAGATAGACTTGCATTGAAATCGACAACTGGTTCACTCTATCCATCATATGCTCTATTTTTTTCAGCACGCGTGGCTTCTTCTGCTGCTCAGCACATTCCTTTTCGTTGTTTAAATACTCAAACGCAGATTCCAGACCAAGTAGCTTTTCCTGTCCACCTAGGAGAAACAGTTTGCTCTCTGGCCGCAGCTCCCAGCTTTCTTCGTGGATGATTACATTCCCACGAGCAGATAAGAGAAAAGGAGCTAACAATATTGGTCTCTTATTCACTAATAGATCTAAAAACCTGTCTCTCTCATATATCACCCTCTCCTGATCAATTTCTCGACAAATTTCTACATCAATCTCATAAACTGTTTTAAATAATGGATAGTCCATTTGGGTCAAAAAGGTCTGATTTCCAAATTGACTAAGATGTGTTACAGCATTCTTTATCTTCATAATCGATCACCCTCCATCATTATATCCGCTCATGTTATGCATTCATATTATTTTCAGATAGCAATTACCTCGTGATTTCTCACGATAACAAGGACTTTAATCCTAAAACATTGACTTCTTTTAATATATTTGTATAATGGTTACACTTTGTCGAAAATGGTCATAATTTAAGCAGATTTGTCGTATGAGGGGATTGAAATCCATTCTTAAAAAGTGATTTTAGGGAGTCAAAATGTCATTATTGGGGTAATTTTTACATAAAAAACCTATTTATTACCGAATTGTGGATTTTATGGGCAACTTTCAAAGAAATGTCATAAAACATGAAAAAGTGCATTCTTTGTGCGAACCATACATTCAGGCTTTTCCCATATTCTGTATAGCCTGATCAATGTGAATATTCAATGCAAGCTGATTTCGCTAGTTTCCCTTATTTGCAGGACATTGTCGTTGTATTCTAGAATGTAAAAAGAATGCCAATAATGGAACCAAGGATAGATTCAGATCATAGGAGTGGAACGATATGAAAGAACCGGTAATGAGAGAAACCGACGCGAGTGTCATTGAATTTATTGAAAATGTGGAAAGTGAGAAGAAGAAGGCAGATGCCTATCAGTTACTAGACATTTTCAAAGAGGTAACGGGTTACGATCCAAAAATGTGGGGGCCTAGTATTATAGGCTTTGGCAGCTATCACTATACATATGCATCAGGGCGTGAAGGCGATGCGCCATTAGTAGCTTTTTCACCCAGAAAGGCAAAGATTAGTCTCTATTTAACCTATGAAAGTGAAGAAAGAGAAAAATTATTAGAAAACTTCGGGAAACACACGAAGAGTAAGGCATGTATTTATGTGAATAAATTAGCGGATATCGAGATCCACGTTTTAAAGGCTTTAATTAAACAAACAGTTGAACACTATCAGAAGCTTTATCCGTACAAGTAAGGCGATAGCCTACTGAAAGGTTGTTACATTCCCTTTATCGAATATCTTATCTAAATTTAACCTTTTAGGTGCACGGCAACTTCATTGGATTTTGAAAATGATTTATGAAAGGTCACGTCCAGAATTAAAGCCCATGGTTCAGGTAAATTCGGAAGTTTCCCAAGTGGACATGCCATGCAATCAATCGCGTTTTTGGGGTTTCTTGCCTATTTGGTTTATTTGAAGTTAAAAGGTACTGGAAAACCTTATATTTGTGTATGGATGATTGCCATGGGTTTAATAGGACTTATTGGTTTTAGCAGAGTCTACCTAGGTGTACACTATCCTTTTGATGTTATAGGTGGATTTATGGCCGGTGGTGTGTGGCTTTTATTGAGTATGTTGCTTTATACTTTTATTCCTGAAAAAGAACGTTACATAAAACGAAGTTCCTGTAATAAAGGGCCGCATTAGTTGAAGAGAGAATTATTGTTAGGGAAGAATACAAATCGGTTCGAATTGCTATTAATAAAAGAAATGTTAAGTTTGCAAAGTAACCTTTCCAATAGAATAATGAGCGACTGTTCTCATTGAAAAGTCGCATCTTATAGTTGAAAGAAGAAGGGCGATTACCATTTTTGTAATTTTAATCCTTATTTATTTCCGGCTGAATAGTATCCATGCCCTACTCAGCAATTACTTTTACAATGTCCCCAATTACAAATAATTGAACGTGAACCGACTACATAATTAATTTTCATTGCAGAGTGTTTCTAAATGAAAATGGATGACTTCCTTCACCTTTTCCGGAGTGTACACATCAGGTCTTAATAAAGCATGAATCGACAATCCTTCAATCAATACCGATAACCTGCTCGTTTCTAATCCCACATTAATTGAATCGGATAGAATCCCTTTTAGAACTAATATCTCTATCATTGAATTAGCTAACTCATATGTACCGTTCGTCAATTCTTTTATTCTTTCTTTTAATGAATTACTTGTAAGTGAACGGAGTGCAAAGATCCACCAAACACTTGTTTCAATTTTCTTTTCTTCATCAATTGGTACAAGCTCTAATAATACTTCCTCTACTGCCTGTAATGGGTTTTCTGACCACTCTTTATTTTGAGAACGTTTTTTACCTTCCTCTAAGTAGTAATTCATGATAAACAATAACATTTCGTCCTGAGTTGAGAAATAATGTCTTAATGCACCTGCAGACATCCCTGCTTCAGTTGCAACTCGTCTTATCGATGCTTTTTCAACCCCCTCTTGCTTTATAATATTCCAAGCTGCCTCAGCTATTGACTTTCGTTTTTGCTCATGATTAACAATTTTAGGCATAAATAAAAAATCACTACCTTTTTTAATACAGTGTGTTATTATTTATTTAGCACACTGTGTTATTATTTTTTTAGCACATTGTATTTTATAAATGATACCACAACATTAAAGGGGGGGTACTATATATTTGATTGGAACTTTGAAGCAATGAAACCTTCAACATCCCTAGACATATCCATAACCCTAAACATTTCCTTCTTTGCTTTTATTGTTATATTAAGTCCTGGTGTTACATGAAAGAAATTCACTATTGAAGCAGTTAGAACAATTATCAGAATTTAAATTAACAATTGGTTCCTTTTTGGAGCCGTTCTAATTTTCATAAGCTTCGTTAAACAATAAGATCCTACCAAAAACGTTTACTTTCATTTATCCATCCAAGAACAACAATAAAAGGGATGAATTCAATTAATAAATAGTAAAGAGGTGTTCCTATGAAAAAAATAATCAGTGGACTTAGTCTTCTTTTCCTTATTCAAGGAGTAGGCGGTTTACTCAATCATCTGACTAATGGCGCAAAGAGTTGGTTCTTAGTAAATTATATTGACGTGTTTCAAGGGGTTGAAATCGTTGTCGACATTGTATTTATTGCAGTTGGTGGACTCATTACATTTGCCTCTCGTAAACTCCCTTCAAGTAAAAGTGATCATTAAAGTATGTAAAAATATTAAAACAGAGTGAGAAATTTTCTCTCACTCTGTTTTTGAAATGAATTATTTCCAAGGCTTTGAAGAGGCACGAAACCGCTGATCATGCGGCCGACATGGTATACACCCATTGTTAGTGTTCTATTTTCTCTTCACAGGTATCCAGATTCAATGCTAAGAGATCGCAGGAGTCTAAGGACACTGGTGATTAGGTCAACTATGAGCGCTTGATTTTTGCAAATCTTTACAATTCCTTCAAGAATTGCACCCACATGTAGATGATTAACAAAAATAAAAATCCAAATGCAAATAAGCTTATGTATTAAACAAACTCCAGTTACTTTATAGAGCATAAGTGTTTCATCTAGATTTTCTAATCGTTCCTGTTCCATTAATAATAACTTAATCCTTAACGTTCATTTATAAAATTCATTCCGATCAATGGGTTGTGGAGGTTGCTCCATCCAGCCTCGTTCAATCAAAAGTTTAAGCCCTTCGTCACCGTACTTCATTACCTCTCCTATAACAAGGAAATAATGGGCTGCTAAATCTTTTCTCATTGAGACCGACAATGCATCTGCCAGCGCAGAAATTGCAATTTGGTTTGAAGTACTTATTATAAACAGGATTAATCTTTCAGAAAAAGGCGAGACTGTTGAATTTGTTACCTCCATCGTTATGGGGAATCCGACGAAATGATCGTTTTCTTTCAATAACTTATTAAAGGTTTCCACTTGCTTGGTCGCAAGTTTTTTTCCTTTTAATAAATAGTTCTTGATTTCTTTGTCTTTTGTTACCTGAATTAATCCCATCAGAAGGATTAAACCAATGGCATTTCTTTCGATTTCGATAAAAAGTTCTGTTATTTCTATAGTATTTAGAGGTCTTTTCTCACCTAACAAGCTATTTATGAATGATGGTTGTTGTTGAATAAACTCGATATTTTTTGGATATTCCATATTTGGTGGTCGATCAATTAATCCTTTTGAAAGCATAAGAGTTAAAGCTTTCTTATGTAATTCTGCCTCCTTGTTTAGACACTCTTCGAAAAATTGATAGATATCGATTCGACTCACTCTACAAAGATTATTTGCATATTGAGGAATAATGACTTGTCCCCCACGATAGACAAAACTTAAGGCAAATAAGTCTGTATAAAGGGCAGGTGCTGAATAATCAATATCTTTATCGGAAAATCCTTGTGGTATGGGGAAGTTCTCTTCTTCGAAAATTGTTTCAACCTTACGGATAATCGTTTCAACTAGAACTGTAACCTCTTCAATAATTGATTTAATTTCATCATCTTGAATAGATTGAAGGAAATGTTTGTAAAAACATCTTACTGCAGTGTTTTGAATATATGTTTTCCAAAGTGTTGCGATTTCTGCAGTAGTTAGTTTTATATTCCTGTTCTCCATATGATTACTTCCTCCTATTCATCCATCAAAGAATAGTATGTCTACAAGCAGCTAAAAATATAGATGAACCATCAATATATTTACCTTTTTTATCCTCTAATCGTTTAAGGTAAAACAAGCTCATTCATTGCTTCGAACTATAAATGAATGAACAATATTTCGACTCTTATTAAGAAATCTTTAAATCAGGAAACCTTTCTCTTACTAAACTCTCGTATTTTTCTAAAATAGATTCTCCTTTTTGCGATTCTAAACTTTCTACAGGTACTTCTTTCCCTTGTAAATAAAAATAATCAACAATTTCATTAGAAAAAACAGTAATGACACCATTAAAATGGGGAATCTTCTGAACAAATTCATCTACTTCTGTTTTACAAAGAATCCTTGTTTCTTCACTAGATTTTCCAGCTACCTGTCCACAGTCATGATTGAATTCAATATAGGCTGTATTATCCTTAAAATAGTTCGTAAACTTAAAGTCCTTTACGTTATAGATTTTTTTGTATTTTTTGTAAAAGTCTTCATCATTTATATCAATGTTAACGTTATAACCAAAATAATAGGGATCACTCAACCGCAAATGTTTGATATCAAAATCAGGCGATCCCTTTCTCATTTCATTCTTCAAAATCCTTTCCATATTTTTATTTAATTCAAAAAGAGGCACACTTTCTTCCCCTATATTGTTTAGAAAGAAACTTCTTTCTATGCCCCGATGATCGCTATACACGATTTCCCATATTTTATAAGTTTGAAGGATCGGGACTATAGGCACTTCACTTGTATTATCTGTTTCTATAAATGTATCTTTACCATCCCATTCACCTAGCATTTCATTTAATACTTGTTTAGATTCTCTAGTTGGATTCCCTGTTTCAAGACTGTAACATCCAGTTAAAAGAACACAACTTAACATAGCCACTATGATTAATGCTTGTTTCATTAACTAATTACTCTCCTTTTTGCCTCAAAATCCTTGATACCCTATTTCATAGTTACAGTAAAGATATAATTTTTCACCTCTAAGGAATGAGTGCTGTTTAGCATATAAAATTTCCAACTAAGAATAAATTTTACCATATTGGATGTAATTGGGTTCGAGCTTTATTATTAAATATTTGGTACAGGTTAATTGGAGAAGGAAAAATGATGCTTTGGACCGAAAATAGTAACGAATGAATCGTAATCAAATAATCGTAAGATGAGTTATTACCTTCATGAAGCTATTAGTATTTTAAAGTTTTAGGAGAGTGTTTTCAAAAGTGATTAAAGCTGTGTTATTTGATTTTGACGGAACTTTATTAAATAGAGATGAGTCAGTAAAAATGTTCATTGAGGGGCAGTATGACAGGTTAATTAAACTAGTAGGTCATGTTCCCAAGGACAAGTATGTGGCACGTTTTATACAATTAGATAATCGTGGGTATGTTTGGAAAGATAAAGTATATCAGCAATTAGTTGATGAATTTAATATTGCTACTATCACTTGGGAGACATTACTCCAAGATTATATTAGTGAATTTAAGAATAACTGTGTTCCGTTTCCTAATCTTATTGTGATGTTGGAAGAATTGAAAAGTAACCATCTTGTTTTAGGAATCATTTCAAATGGATATGGACAATTTCAAATGGATAATATTAAGGCATTGGGTATAAATCAGTATTTTGATACGATTTTAATATCTGAATGGGAAGGAATGAAAAAGCCAGACCCCAAAATATTTCTCAGAGCATTAGAGAAACTTAAGATTTCACCAAATGAAAGCATATTTATGGGAGACCATCCTGAGAATGATGTAAAAGCTGCTCAACATGTAGGTATGAAAGGCATTTGGAAAAGAGATATTCAATGGGATCATGTTGAGGCAGATTCCATCGTTAATGATTTGTCGGAGTTACCTTTAGTCATAGTAAATTTAAGCAAATAAGTTGTTAACTCTAAGCAAACTAATTGGAATTCGTATAGGAAGCCCCCTGATTACAAGAAACTTCACATTTTATTAACGGTTCAGGGAGAGAAATTGTTTAAAACACTCCAATTAGCAAGTTAATTATGAGAATTAACAATAACTTTTGCAAAACAAAAGGACTAGGTTTTCCTAGTCTTTGTTGGTTTTTATATTCGTCTGATTGTTTACCTAAAGCACCCGTTACTTTAAGTATAAATCTTCACAATCTTTTTCAGGAAATAAAGAAGGCCCACTCAGTAGCCTGAATACCTCATTCTATCTTATTACTTAGATATTCCCCGAAGCTGATTTTCCCCATTTTCCGAAAAGAATTTGTATTTTTCCCCTCGGAGATAGATTTGTACAGTTTTCCTGGAAAAGAAATGCTTAAAACTTTATTTGATTCCTTATTTGTTTTGATTTTCAGTTCAGCCATTTCTTTTAATGTCATAATATCTGGTCCACCAAAATCATCCGCTCTTCCTTGTGGATCTTTTTCCACTAAACCTATTAGATGACTGGCAAATTCACTAACATCAACACTTTGAAATTTAAAGTTTCCAGGGACAATATATCTTTTAAAGAGTGGTTTTGATATAAATAAATTTTCGACAAAATTGTGGAACTGAGTGCCACGTACAATTGTGTGAGGGATAGAACAATTATTCAACAACTCTTCTGCTTCATATTTGTGTTTATAATATTTAAATGGTATTTCACCTATCCCAACAATTGACGGATAAATAAAATGTTTTATGTGTTTCAATTTACCTAAAAACTCCTTAAAAGCTAAAACCTCGACCATTTTTGAATCTTTTATCGGACTTGTTGCTGCGTGTATAATTACATCTACATCTTTTACTGCTACTTCTAATCCTTCACCAGACGATAAATCGCTATACACCCACTCGAAATGTCCTAATCCTTCAGGTTTTCTTCTAGAAGTTATTTTAACATTATAATCAGATCCTTTTAGTTGCTTAACTAAAGTTGACCCTAGTTGTCCTGTTGAACCAGTAACCAATATCCTCAAAGTAAACACTCCCACTCTAATGAATTTCTCTTTATTGTCATATTCAGAAATTGGGTTCTTAATTCAACAAAACTTCGTTAGTGAAAAAGCGAATGTTCTTGCTGAACAATCCTACCCTTTAGTTGAAGAAGAAAAAGAGGCGTTTATTCTACTACAATCACGCCCGTTTCTGGAATAAACAAGAAGCTCATATTTAATAAATTTAATTTAACAGCAATCCGGTTCTTACCTTACCTTGCATCACTTTATAAATTATAATGAAAGTATTAAATCTTAATAGCGCTATGATAGTAGAGGAGAACATCTATGAAAAATAAACATAGATTTGTAATGAATACCATTATAGTAATAACATATGTTATTGTTTCCAGTTTTGTATTAATACTTTACGCTAAGAGAGATGCTTTGTCAGAGGTTCATATGGCTTTTCTTCCTCTAGCTATTACAGCCATAGTTTGTTTTGTACTGAATACAATTCATAAAAAGGAAGATTATAAAGAAAAATAGTATTCAGAAAATATTCTTGAAATAGATTTTTTGCAAAAAAGTCGATTTCCTTTACGTTGGGAAATCGACTTTTTTATGTAATCTTATTCAATTAAATGTCCCGACTGTGGAACAAGTTAAATTTTTTTCTTCTACTAACCTGCTTCGATAGTTCAAATACTTCTACAAAAAAGGATGCTTTTCCTTCTTTCAGGAAAGGAAAAGGTTAGTTGAAGAATAATGGTTACTAAAAAGTTTTTTTGTTGTAAAATTGAAAAAATACATATTTTATATAGGCGGTGTAAAAATTGGATAATAACCCCATTGTTAAACAATATAGGAATGAGCATCAAGCTGAAGTAATAGATTTAATTCTTGATATTCAGCAACAAGAATATCACATTCCGATAACCAAGGATGACCAACCCGATTTGTTTGCCATTGAAGAATTTTATCAGACTGGGAATGGTAACTTTTGGGTAGCTATTTATAATGATAAAGTAGTCGGTACAATAAGTCTTTTAGATATAGATGATAATCAAGTTGCATTAAGGAAGATGTTTGTAAATAAAGAATACCGTGGAGCAAAATATAAAACTGCAAGCCTTTTATTAAACACTGCAATTATATGGGCGAAAGAACATTCAGTAAATGCTGTATATTTAGGAACTACACCACAATTTTTAGCCGCCCATAGATTTTACGAGAAGAATGGATTTACAAGTATAGGTCTAAACGAATTACCCGAAAATTTTCCATTATTACAGGTTGATAAAAAATTTTATCAGTATTCATTTTAATAGTTTGAAACAATTACTTTAATTCAATTACAGGTTAGCACTCTTGAAGTTAACGAATATGTTTACACTCTATCCTATTTAGAACTGGGTGTTATTTTTTAGTTTCTTATGATGTGCTAATTAACATACATATTGTGCTAAACTTCTCCTTTAGTCGAATAAGAAAAAAGAGTTGCTGATCCACATTGAATCTTCCACTTTTCCGCTCGGTTGTGGAAAATCGTGTATTTGAACTCACAGCTTTTTAAATGTAAGACATTTCTTCACTAGTATAAAAGTTTAGAAATGACGAAAGCACTTTTTATTTCTGATTCCTGCAAGTAACACGCTTAAAACATTTTACAAACAAAAACCAGGTATCTTGACCTGGCCTTTCACTTAGAACTCCCCATTATTTTCATTATTAGTTTTTTTGGTAATTCATAATGAGCTATTAATATAAGCATATATAAATCGAGTAACCACATATTTGTGCTTAGATCATAATCCTCATTATTTATTTTCTTTTCGAATTCGTTCATCAAGCCTATTACGAAAGCACAAGCAAGAAAATATAGATATTGTGTTAATACATAAACCCACTCTTCTTGAGTTCCTCCAATTGCGGCAATTCCTGAAAATACAGTTACTACGAAGAACCACATACTCAATACGATAGATATAACTAAAATCACATATCGAACAAACCCAAAAATATATAAGGCTAGCGTTTTTATTTTTATCACCACCATTTATAAAGCCCTTCGACTATGGCCAATCATTCAACGTTTTTTTGATTACTATTCTATACCTCCTCTATTTTACGAAAGAATTTTTAATCAGTCATTAGTCAAAATCAACTCCCCCTTCCATAACTTTTCCTTAATCATTCTCTTTTTCTGCTAATCCTCTTCTATATTATTCTCCACCTTCTATTTCAACCTCTATAATTTCCTTGGTAACCGCTATTTCTTGAACATTCATCCTTGTAAACTGATCGATCATGTCTTTAAGCCAAGCGATGCACTTCCTTTTAATCATTGGGTTCGGAAGACGAAATCCCCATTTAGGTCTCTCATAGGCAAGACCTACTCTTTTAGTATTCTCTGGGAGGCTTTTCTGTGCATCACATGCTTATGTTTTAATGATTGAATTTTTTTCCAGCTAACTTATGCGATGAACCGACATTTTTACACTGGATATCAAAAAAGAATAATCTGATAATAGTAGGATGAGCACTTGCACGGGTGTATAATAAAAATGATGAAACAGACTTTAGAGGATAGAGTACACTTTCTTAAATGGAGGGAATACATTGAAGCCTACAATGAAAAGAACTGCTTTAATGAATCATGAGGATATATGGAATGCTGTTATCGAAGAGATATGCAAATATGATTTCCCAACAGAAAATAAAACCACTAATGAGGCTTTTCTTGTTTTTCAATATTATTCAGAACTTGAAAGTGGCGGGCATGAAATGTTATTTACGTGGTTTTCTGATTATATCAATGAAGTAGGCATAAATTATTACAAGAAAGAGCTAATCCTTATTCTTGAGAAAATAGGTGCTCATGATTATGCTGTGAATGTGAACAAGTACATGGAACAATTATGGCAATTATACGTAGCTTTAGAACATGACGAGAATATAGAGAATGATTTTTATAGACTGATTGAAAGAGCGGACGACAAGTATTACGAACTTAATGGAAAGTTAGAGCATTTGTTAGAACGTTATTTTGTTACCATACATACCGATTTAATCGAAGTCATTGAAGATTAAATCTTAATATCCCTGTTTTCTCCAAAATTAAAAACACTCTATGCGAGTGTTTTTTGGTTTTTATTTCTTCATTTTATTACCTGCAACT
>Ga0180215_1001817_pt1 | contig 22593 bp, 18 predicted proteins | sample eDN3rd37CBELigBY_FD_128871 | JGI IMG/M metagenome (GOLD analysis project Ga0180215, IMG submission 128871) | Enriched backyard soil microbial communities from Emeryville, California, USA - eDNA 3rd pass 37_C BE-Lig BY (version 2) (version 2) | ecosystem: Environmental > Terrestrial > Soil >... | reverse complement strand
GCGCTTTCCTCACGGTGAAGCGCAGAGGGGCACCCCCACCTCGAACGCGCGCAGGTGTTACGAGAAGGGCCACAACGGTCCCGAGTGATCACAAACGATCACCCACCTTCTCCGTGGCCCGTAACTTGACGGTATCCCGGCACGGCCAACGAGCTACGGAGCGCGGGAAAGGGGCCCGCGGGAGCGAGGGAGCGTGCCGGCCGCCACGCTCCCCCTCCCTTATCGCCCTGGTGTTCAGTCGAAGCTGCCGCCGCGCACGAACTCACTCCCACGGGATCTCGGCGCGCCGCGTAATCCGCGCACGGCGGGCGTCGGTCCGCGCCTCGCGCAGCTCCCGCACCAGCGTCTGCGCCCGCGGGTCGAGCGGGTTCAGCCGCAACGCCTCCTCCGCGTAGGGCCGCGGGTCGAGCCCGGAGACGCCGTAGACGATCGCCTGCCCGTAGGCGATCTGCCAGTTGTCGGGATCGCGCGTGCGGGCGGCGTCCATGGCCCGGCGGGCGAGCTCGAACTCGCCCGCCCGCGCGTCGCAGTAGCCGAGCACCAGCCACGGTTCGGGCCGTGCGCCGAAGCGCTCCGTGGCCTCGAGCGCGGCGTCGATCGCCGGGCCGCAGTCGCGCCGCAGGAAGGCGTCGACGGCGCGGTCCAGCGGCGGCTGGGAGTACGCGAACAGCGCCGGGGTGAGCGCGAGCACGAGCACCGCGAGCGCGGCGGCGACCCGCGGCACGCGGCCGAGCTCGGACGGCATCGCGCTCGCCGCGACCGCGCCGCCCTCACGCGCCGCGCGCGCGGCGAGCACGACCCCGCCGGCGCCGAACAGCCACACGAACAGCGCGGGCAGCTCCCAGTCCCAGTCGATCGCGGCGTGCAGCGCGAGCATCAACCCGGCCGCGACGTACACGGCGTGCGCGTGGCGTTCGCGCCCGCGCAGCCGCCATAGCCCGCCGGCGAACAGCGTCCCGAGCGCGATCACCAGCAGCGCCAGCCCGGGGATGCCGAGTTCGGCGAGCGTCTCCAGGTACAACGAGTGCGCGTCGTTGACCTTGAACGGCGGCTCGGGGCGCTCGCGGTCCCACGAGATCCGGTAGGTGCCGGCGCCCGTGCCCTTCCACGGGTGGCGCTTGAACTCGTCGCGCGCGATCCGCCAGTGGGCGATGCGGCCGTTGTCGACGGCCGAGGTGAGACGGTCGCGCAGGTCCTCGGTCATCAGCGCGCCGCCGCGGCTGAACGTCTCGCGCGCGTCCTGGATGCGCTCCGGCGCCCCGGCGACCACGCCGCCCGCGACCAGCGCGACGAGCGCCGCGACCGTGCAGGCCGCGCGCACGGCGCGGCTCGGGGCGGGGAAGCGCTCCAGGCGCCGGTCCACCCACACGCCCAGCGCGCGCAGCAGAGCGGCCCCCGCGCTGCAGGCGAGCAGGGTCAGCCCGACCCGCCGCGCGTCGGGCGCCGCGGCCGCCGTGTCGTAGTCCGCCCGCGCGAGCGCCTCCGCCCCGTAGGCCACCCAGACCGCGATCCCGGCCGGCACGGCCGCGACCGCGGCCGTCACCAGCCCGCGCGGCTGCGCGAACAGCGCGTAGAGCACGATCCCGACGGGCAGCGCCCAGATCGCCCCGCGCGAGAAGGTCAGGTACAGCGTCACCGCGATCGCCGGCAGCAGCGCGGCCGCGACGATCCGAACCACGGGGTGCTCGCGCCCGCTCGCGCTCAGGTGCAGCCCGAGCAGCAGGCCGATCGCGCAGGCGATCCCCATCCCGTTCCAGTAGGTCAGCGGGAACGAGATGCGTTCGGGCAGGTACCCCGCGGAGATCGGAAATTCGTCCGGTGCCAGCCGGGTGACAAGCCCCGCGATCGCGATCGCGGCGAACGCCGCGCCGACCCAGCGCAGCACCGTCCCGAGGTCGCCGGAGCGGGCCGCGACGCTCCCCGCCAGCGCAAGCACCAGAAGGTAGAGTAAGGATCTATCGAATTCCGATAAAGCACGTGTTGGCGCGTCAGACCAGGTTGCGGAGAGCAGGATCCAGACCGCGAAGGCGGCCAGGGCGCCGGCCGCCACCGACAGCGCCGGGCTCCATCCCTCGAACGGCCGCGGGGCGAGCGTGATGCGCAGGACGAGCACGATCGACACGGCCACCGCGACGAGCCCGACCTGGCCTGGGAAGAAGCCCCCTGCACGAAAGCCCAGCCACGCCGTCAGAAGTCCAGGTAGGGTAAGCAGCGAGCCCCGAAGGACCCAATGTGCGCGCGCCGGACGGGGCGCGCTCAAGCGACAACCGCCGGAAGCCGAATCAACCCGCAAGGCCCCGTCCGAGGACGACTCAGAAAGACGACGGTGCGCAACATCACAGAACGGCCGGGACGGGTCCCGGATCCTGGGAGTACGGAAGCTTCAGCAAGGACGCGGGCATGAGCACGAATGCGACATCGGCAGATCCAGGGGCGACGTTGAGTGTTACGACCGACGTCCTCAGCGAGCTGCATCTTCCCGCAGCGCACGCCCCGGGACGACGCCAGGCGCAGCTCCGCCGGCAGATCCTCTCGGCGGACATCATCGCGGGTTCGATCACGGGCGGCGTCGCCGCCGTCGTCGCAGGGGCCGACGACACGCTCCCGGTGGTCGCCCTGGCGATCGGGCTCGCGTGGCCGCTCGTGGCCTTCTTCTGCGGCCTGTACGGGCTCGACGACCTGCGCTCGTGGGCGAGCGGGATCAGCGACGCGCCGCGGCTCGCGGTCGCCTCGCTGCTGATCTCCTGGCCGGTCTTCGGGCTGCTCTCGGCGTTCGGCGCCGCGCACCCTGTGGTCGGCGCGCTGACAGCCGCGGCGCTGATCGGCGCCGGCGCCGGCATCGGCCGCGCCGGGGCGCGCGCCGGCCTGCACCGCGCGGCGAGCCTGCGCCAGCGGACGCTGATCGTCGGCTCGGGCGACGTCGCCCTGCAGCTCGTCCAGCGCCTGCAGCGCCACAACGAGCTCGGCCTGGAGCCGATCGGCTACCTCGACGACGACGTCCGCGACCCCGGCCGGCTCGGGATCCCCGAGCTCGGCGGGCTGGAGCGCCTCGAGGAGCTGGTGCGGTTCGGCCGCGTGGACCGCGTGATGATCGCCTTCTCGCGCGCCAGCCACGAGCAGCTGCTGCACTGCATCCGCGTCTGCCGCGACGCGGGCGTGACCGTGGACATCGTCCCGCGCCTGTTCGAGTTCCTCGACGGCGCGCGCACGATGGAGCAGATCGGCGGGATCCCGCTGATGTCCCTGCGCCAGCCGACGTTCTCGCCGCTCGCGCGCGCCTCCAAGCGCGCGCTGGACATCGTCGGCGCGACGTTCGGGCTGATCGTGCTGTCGCCGCTGCTGGCGGCGATCGCGGTCGCGATCAAGCTCGACTCGCGCGGCCCGGTGTTCTTCACCCAGCAGCGCTCGGGCCGCGGCGGGCGCTTCTTCAAGCTCTACAAGTTCCGCTCGATGAAGGTGGACTCGAGCGTGCTCGTGCGCGAGGACGGCGCGATCGTCAAGACCCCCGACGACGACCGGATCACGCGCGTGGGCCGGCTCATCCGCCGCTTCTCGCTCGACGAGGCGCCGCAGCTGTTCAACGTGCTCAAGGGCGACATGAGCCTGGTCGGCCCGCGCCCGCTGGTGCTGGCCGAGCACGCGTCGCTGCGCGAGGAGTGGCAGGCGCGGCGCGCCGACCTGCGCCCGGGCCTGACCGGCCCGTGGCAGATCTCGGGCCGCTCGCACATCCCCTTCCAGGACATGATCAAGTTCGATTACCAGTACGTGGCCGGGTGGTCGCTGGCGCGCGACATCGAGATCCTGCTCGCTACGCTCCCGGCCGTGATCACCGGTCGAGGCGCGTACTGATCGATCTGCACTGCCATGCGCTGCCGGGCATCGACGACGGCCCGGCGTCGCTTCCCGACGCGGTCGCGCTCCTGCGCGCGGCCGCCGAGGCGGGAGCCAAGACCGTCGTGGCGACGCCGCACGTGTCGCCCCGCTACCCGAACGACCCCGACACGATCGCGGAGGGCGTCGCGGCCGTGCGCGCCGCGGCGGCCGCGGCGGGCATCGACGTCGAGCTGCTGGCGGGCGCCGAGGTCGCGCACGAGCCCGCGCTGGAGCTCGACGACGCGGTCCTGCGCCGGCTGACCCTGGGCGACTCGCGCTGCCTGCTGCTGGAGTCGCCGCTGTCGCCCGCGGTCGGCCCGGTGTTCGAGCGCTGCGTGCGCGAGCTGCAGGAGCGCGGCTACCGGATCCTGCTCGCCCACCCGGAGCGCGCGCCCGCGTTCATGGACCGCCCGCAGCGCGTGCGGGCGCTGGTCGAGGGCGGCGCGCTGTGCTCGATCACCGCGTCGGCGCTGAGCGGTCACTTCGGCCAGGGGCCGCGCTGGTTCGCGCTCGAGCTGCTGCGCGACGGGCTCGTGCACAGCGTGGACTCCGACGCCCACGACGTCGTCGGCCGCCCGCCCGGGCTGCGCGCGGGCATGCTCGACGCCGCCGAGACGCTGCCGTGGCTGGCGCCGCGCGCGGGTTGGTACATGACCCGGGTGCCGGCGGCGCTGCTCGCCGACGAGCCGCTGCCTCAGGTCAGCAAGCCGGCGTAGACGGCCGCGGTCCCGGCCACCATCTGCTCGACGGTGAAGCGCTCGGCGTGGCGGCGCCTGGAGGCCTCCCCCATCGCCGCGCGGCGCTCCGGGTCGCGCAGCAGCTCGATCAGCGCGTCCGCGAGCGGGCCGGGCTCGCGCGGCGGCACGAGAATGCCCGTTTCCGGGACGACGGACTCGGGCGTCCCGCCGACGGCGCTGACGACCTGCGGCACGCCGCAGGCCTGCGCCTCCAGCGGGCCGATCGGGAACGCCTCCCAGCTCGAGGAGAGCACGTAGACGTCGAGCGCGCGCAGGTAGCGCGCCGCCGGGGCCACGAACGGCAGCCACGTGACGCGCCCGCCGAGCCCGAGCCGCTCGGCCTGGGCGTGCAGCGCCGCCTCCTCCGGGCCCTCGCCCGCGATCACCGCGCGCGCCTCGGGCACGGCGGCGAAGACCCGCGGCAGCGCGTCGAGCAGGACGTCGATCCGCTTCGCCCGGCGCAGCGTGCTGACGGCGCCGATCAGCGGGCCGTCGAGCCCCTCCAGCTCGGGCGCGACGGGCGTGCCGGGGCACAGCGGGCAGCCGTTGTGGACGACCGCGAGCCGCGCCCGCAGGCCGGTGGCGCGCGCCAGGTCGCGCTCGAACTCGCACACGCAGACGATCGTGTCCGTGATCGGCGCGAGCGCGCGCTCGGCCACGACGCCGAAGCGGCGCCGCGCCTCCGACATCTCGCCCACGAACGGGAAGCCGTGCGGCGTGTAGACCGACGGCAGGCGCTTGAGCTTGGCGGCGAGGCGCCCGATCACGCCCGACTTGGCCGAGTGCGAGTGGACGAGGTCGGCGCCGCGCAGCGCGCGCACGAGCTGCCCGAGCGAGCGCGCGTCCTCGTGCGGGTGCGCGTAGTCGCGCCGGAAGGGCAGGGTGCGGACCTCGAAGCCCTCGGCGCGCAGCGCCGCCGCGTGCACGAATTCGGCGGGCGCGTAGAGCACGGGCTCGTGGCCGTGCGCGGGCAGCCCGCGCACGAGCCGCAGCACGTGCTCGGCGACGCCCCCGTCGGGGGGCTCGCAGACGAGGGCGATCCGGGCCACGGCCCGCGAGTCTATTTCGCGGAGAACAGGCGGAAGGACGACGCCGACGCGGCGGCGGTCGTGGTGCCGCGGAAGCGCGCCTGCACGCGGTGGCGGCCGCTGTGGGTGCGGATCGTGCGCGCGAAGCGACCGTCGCGCGCGACCTTCGCCGACACGCGCCGGACGGTCTTCCAGCGCTTGGCGCGCTTGCGCTGGACGACGAGGTCCACGCGGCCCTTGGTCGCGCCGGCGACGCGGCCGGTGATGCGCACGCGGCGGCCGTCGACGCGCGCGACGCGCGCGGTCGAGCCGGAGCGGCGGCGCGGGGTCGCGGCCGGGGCGGGCGCCGGCGTGGCGGCCGGCGGCGTCGCCGTCGGAGTCGGCGGCGGTGTCGTCGAGGTCGGCGGCGGTGTCGTCGGGGTCGGCGGCGGCGTCGTCGAGGTCGGCGGCTCGATCGTCGTCTCCGTCGGGGCGGCGGTCCGGCGCAGGACGATCCCCGACGCCGGCCCGAGCGTCACAGACCGGCGCGCGCGGCCGTCGAGGTCGGTGTAGCCCGGCCCGAGCTCGACGGTCCGCGTCGGCTCGTCGGGCGTGTTGAGCAGCACGGTCCCGCGCGTGAAGTCGCGCCGGATGACGCCGTTGGGCAGGTCGTAGCGCTTGCCGAGCGCGGACCCGAGGTCGGTGTCGTAGCCCGGCCACCAGTCCTCCGGCGTGCCCCAGGGGTCGTTGCCGAGCGCGTCGCGCCCCTCGGAGACCAGGAAGTAGCCCGCGAGCCCGTACATGCGGCCGGCGGCGGTGTCGGCGGAGGCGTCGAGGATCACGCCCTGGCCCGCGGCGTGCCGACGGTCGATGAACTTCAGCAGCGTGCGCAGGGAGACGACGCCCTCGCCGCCGCGCAGGCCGGAGTCGTTGATCCCGCGTTCGATCTCGATCAGGTCCGCCGCCGCGAGCTGGCGCTTGATGTAGGGGTCGTCGTCGCCGTCGAACCAGAGCGAGTTGTGGACGATCTCGGCGGCGGGGAACGCGCGCCGGATCTGCTCCATGAACTCCGCCATGTACCGGCGCCAGCTCTGCTCGGTCATGGTCGTGCCGGTGCGCGGGTCGTGCGGCCACTGGAGCTTGCCGTTGCCGTCGGAGATCCGCAGCTCCATGTTGACGTCGTCGACGAAGATGCCCTTGTAGCCGGCCTCGTAGCTGCGGCGCGCGTCGGCGATCCAGTGCGCGCGGAACTGGGGGTTGCCGATGTCGGCCGCGTACTGGGGGCAGGTCCCGCCGCCGCAGCCGTACCAGATGTAGAGCTTGCGCCCCTGCGCGTCGCGCAGGAACCAGCGCTCGTCGAGCCGCTCGCCCGGGTAGATCGCATACGCGTCCTTGTAGAACCAGGCGCGCTCATACCACGCGGTGCGCGAGTCGAAGTACGGGGAGTAGGCGCGCATGCGCCAGTACTTGTCCCGCATCCACTGCTGACGCGCCGCCGACGGCGCGTAGGAGAACCGATCGAAGGAGGAGTCCGCGGACTTGGCGAAGTGCACGACACCCTCGCGGTCGCGCACGGGCGGTGCGGCGAAGGCCGACGAGGCGCAGCCCAGCGCGCTCAGGGCGCAGAGCAGGCTGATCATGGCGCGGCGGAACAACGAAGGACTCCTTTGGCGACCGGGCGGTCTCGCCCAACGGCGAGATCCCTGGCTTTGCGTCCCCGCCTCACGGCGGGTTTGCCTTTTGCTGGATCGATGTCCTTCATCGGCATCGGGACCGCAGTCCTTGACAGGATGACGCGGGTGCGGCGGCTCTCGATCCTGTTCATCGCGCCCTACGGCGGCCTCGGCGGCTCCGAGAACGTGCTCGTCAACGTGCTCGAGCGCCTCGACGAGCGCTTCGCCCCGCGCGTGCTCGTGCTCGAGGAGGGCCCGCTGGCCGCGCGCATCGACGCGCTCGGGATCCCGGTCGAGATCCAGCACCTGCCGGGCAAGCGCGGCGTGCTCTCGTTCCCGCGCGCGGCGCGCGCGCCCGCGGGCCCGGTCGACGTCATCCACGCCAACGGCGGCAAGGCCGCGGTGTTCGGGCTCGCCGTCGCGCGCCGCCTGCGCGCGCCGCTGATCTGGATGAAGCATGACCATTCCTACGACGGCCGGCCGAGCCGCGCCCTGGCCGCGCGCTGCGCGCACGTGGTCTGCGTCTCGCACGCGATGGCGCGCCAGTTCGCCTCCCTCGGCGACCGCGTATCGGTGGTCTACCCCGGTGTCGCCCTGCGCGATCTCCCGCCGGTCGAGCAGACGCGGCCGCGGATCGCCTCGATCGGGCGGCTGGATCCCTACAAGGGCTTCGACGAGGTCCTGCGCGCGGCGGCCAGGCTCGGCGCCGAGGTCCGCATCGCCGGCCCGCCCGACCGCATCCACCCCGAGGTCGAGGGCGAGCTCAAGCGGCTCGCGGACGAGCTCGGGATCGGCGCCGAGCACGTCGGCTGGGCGGACGACCTCGACGCGGTCTACGCCGACGCGCGCGTGGTCGTGCTCGCCGCCAAGCCCAAGGGCGTCGACGGCGCCCCGGGCGAGGGCGCACCGCTCGTGCTGATGGAGGCCATGGGCGCCGGGCGGCCCGTGGTGGCGACGGACCAGCCGGGGATCGCGGAAGTGGTCGGCGACGGCGGCTCGCTCGTGGCCGTCCCGGACGCCGGCTCGCTCGCCGCCGCGCTGCGACCCTACCTCGAGGACCCGCGGCTCGCGGCCGAGACCGCAGCCCGCGGACGGGCCCGCGTGGAGCGCGAGATGACCCTCGAGCGCACCATCGAGCGGCTTTCCGCGCTCTATCTGCGGCTGGCCGCGATACCGTAGCCGCGTCCGATGGCCCAGCACGCCGACCCTCCCGACCTGATGCCGCGCGCGCCGTCGCGGCGCGGCGCGTCCGAGGAGCCGGTCGAGGTCCGCCGCTACATCGACGCGATCCGCCGCGCGCGCTGGCTGATCGCGGCCATCGTGGTGCTGCTGACCGCGGTCGTGGTCGCCGTCTCGGCCAGCCTGCCGGACCGCTACGACGCCGAGGCCAGCATCGTCAAGCAGGTCAGCTCGACCCCGTTCGACAGCGTCAGCGTCGACGTCGTCACGCGCGAGCTGGCGACGATCGGCCAGCTGCTGACGTCCTCGACCGTGCTCAACGCCGCCGCCCGCGAGATCCCCGGCGAGACTGGCGAGACGCTCGACGAGAAGGTGTCCTCGAGCGTCGACCCGGAGGCGAACCTGATCTTCGTCACCGCCGAGGCGGGCGACGCGGAACGCGCGGCGCAGATCGCCAACACGGTCGCGCAGACGTTCGTCGACGAGCAGGCCGCGCTCGCGCGGCGCCAGATCGAGGCCGCGCGCGCGAACCTGCTCGAGGAGCAGGCGCGGCTGCGCGACCAGCCCGGCAGCACCGAGCAGCTGCAGGCGATCCAGCAGCGCCTGTCCCAGCTCGGCGTCAGCCTCGCCGCCGCCGGCACCGACCTGCGGATCGCCGAGCGCGCCGACCCGCCGGACGAGCGGGCGTCGCCGAAGCCGCTGCGCAACGGCATCCTGGCCGCGTTCCTGGGCCTCTTCCTCGGCGTGCTGGTGGTGCTCGGGCGCGACCAGCTGGTCCCGCGCGTCTCCAGCCAGCGCGAGCTGAGCCGCCTGATGGACCTGCCGCTGCTGGCCTCGATCCCGTACGTCAACCGCCGCTTCGGGCTGCGCCCGCGCGTGCTGTCGGGGATCGAGTACGAGACCTACCAGTCGCTCGCGGCCTCCGTGCGCTTCGCGCTGCCGCCGGACGACCGGCCGCGGCTCGTGCTGGTCACGAGCGCGCTGCACGCCGAGGGCAAGAGCACGGTCACCGCGCGGCTCGGCGCGGCGCTGGCGCAGGCCGGCCACCGCACGCTGGTGGTGTCCGCCGACCTGCGCTGGCCGACGCTGCACGAGCTCGTCGAGGCGCCGCTCGCGCCCGGCCTGACGGACATCCTGCGGCGCTTCGAGCGCCAGGAGGACCCCGAGGTGACCTGGCACGCGCTGGTGGACTCGATCGTGCCCGTGCACGAGGAGTCGCGGCGCGGGACGCTGCACTTCCTGCCCTCCGGCAACAAGGTGCCCGACCCGGCGCAGCTGCTGACGGGCCCGGCGATGGACTCGCTGGCCAAGGCGCTGCTGGACCTCAACTACGCCTACATCCTCGTCGACTCGGCGCCGATCCTGGGCATCGCCGACAGCCTCGCGCTGGCCCGCGCGCTGCACCATGTGCTGTTCGTCGCGCGGCTGGACCGGCTCACGCTGGACACGATCTTCGACGCGCGCGAGATGCTGGACCGCTTCGACACCGAGCCGCTGGGCATGGTCGTGGTCGGCGCCCGCGGCGAGGCGTCGCCGTACTACCTGACGGCGGCGCGGCCCGCTCTCGACGAGAGCTGACTTCGCACGCCGGACGCGTGCGTGCCGGCCCAGATCAGCCCGGCGAGCAGGAACAGGTGGCGCCAATGGATCGTGTCGATCACGAGCGAGTTCGCGAGCAGCCCGCACCACGCCGCCAGCAGCGGGCCTGACCCGATCCCGTACGTGTCGCGGCCCAGCACGGTGTTGCGCAGCGCCAGCAGCAGGGTCCCGAACATCAGCGCGCCGAGCGTCGCCAGCCCCAGCACGCCCTGCTCGGCGAGCGCGCGCACGTACGTCGAGTGGCTGGAGAGCGGCTGCAGGACCTCGAACTGGCCGGGGCCGATCCCGAGCGGGCGCGTCTCGGCGAACTCGATCCCGGCCCGCTGCGCGCCGAAGCGGTCGGCGTCGTAGCTCTGCAGCTGCGCGCGCTCCTCCAGGAAGCCGACCGAGCCGGACACGAAGACCGCGTACGCGGTGCCCGCGACGCCGAGGACGACGACGATCATCAGCGCGAACGCGCGCCGCGAGCCCCCGCGCCGCAGCGCGATCGCGGCCGTCAGGATGATCACGCCGACGCCGAGGTTGATCCACGCCGCGCGCGAGTAGGAGAACAGCACGCCGGCCGCGAGCGCGACGAAGCAGAACAGCTGCAGCGGCCGCCTGAGCCGCAGCAGCCGCGGCGACAGCGCCTCCTGCGCGAGGATCAGCGCCGCCGGGACCAGGAACGGGCCGTAGACGTTGGCGTCCTTGAACAGGCCGCGGGCGCGCTCGCCGTCCTCGGTCGTCAGCAGCGCCGAGCCCGGGAACGAGATCACGAGCGCGAGCGTCGAGAGCACCGCGAACACGACCGCGGTGAACAGGTAGGCCTTGACGATCAGCCGCGCGCGGGCGACCGAGTCGACGTAGCCGCAGATCCAGACGCCGAGCGAGATGCAGTAGACGGTCACCGCCATGTACATCGCGGCGCGCAGCGAGTCGACCGCGCCCATCGCCGACAGCAGGTTCAGCGCGATGAACGCGGCGCACAGCCCGAGCATCGAGAGCGGCACGCGGCGCAGCTCGAGCCGGTCCGTGACCGCCGCGACCGCGATCACGATCGCCAGCACGCCGTCCACGGGCGCCGGCTCGGTGCGCACGACCGGCAGCAGCACGATCCCGAGCGCGACCGCCCAGTCGTAGCGGACGACCGCCAGCGCCAGCACGACCACGATCCCGACGCAGGCGACGCCGACCTGCAGGGGCGTCAGCGGCCGCGTCCCGAGGGCCACGCCGAGCGCGACCCCGATCAGGACCAGCAGGACGAGCCCGGCGACGTCGTTGGCGGGCCGGTGGAAGCGAGCCGGGCGCTCGTCGGTCCTCCCGGCGGCGATCACGGGCGTCAGACTAGTGGCCGTGGCCGAGACGCGTTCCGCACCGGGTCGCGTCGCGACCAACACGATCGCGCGCGCCGCGGGCGAGGTGATCGCCAAGGTCGCGTCGCTGGCGTTCTACGTGGTCGCGGCCCGCGAGCTCGGCAGCGAGGACTACGGCGCGTTCATCTTCGTGCTCACGCTCGCGGGCACACTGCTGATCGGCGCCGGCTTCGGGACCGAGGAGCTGGTCGCGCGCGAGGTGGCGCGCGAGCGCGGCTCCGCCGGCCGCTACCTGTCCAACGTCACCGCGCTGAAGGCGGTCACCGGCGCGGTGCTACTGGCGCTCGCGCTCGCGATCGTGCTCGCGGGCGGCTACGACGCCGACACGCGGCTGGCGGCGCTGCTGGTCGGACTCGGCGTCGCCGCGGAGGTCACGTCCAAGAGCTGGCACGCGATCTTCCAGGCGCGCGAGCGGCTGGCGCTGATCTCGGCGTGCGTGATCCTGCAGCGCACGCTGACTGCCGCCGTGGGAATCGCGTGGCTGCTGGCGGGCGGCGGGATCCTGGCCGCGTCGGCGGCGTACCTGCTCGGTGCGCTCGCCGGGCTGGTCGCGTCCGAGCTCGCCTACCGGCGCTGGACGCCCGCCGACCGCCCGCGGCCCGCGTTCGCGGACGCGTGGGCGCTGCTGCGCGGGGGGCTGCCGATCGGGGTCGCGGGGCTGCTGGTCGTGATCCTGCTCAAGGTCGACATCCTGTTGCTGTCGTTCCTCTCCTCCGACCACGAGGTCGGCATCTACGGCGCCGCCTACCGGCTGATCGAGGGCACGCAGTTCATCCCGTGGGCCTTCGGGGCGGCGATGCTGCCGTGGCTGGCGCGCACCGCGCAGCCCGCGCGCGGCTACATGCTCGGGCTCAAGCTGGAGGCCGCGGTGCTGGCGCCGCTCGCGCTGGTGGCGCTGTGCTTCGCGGCGCCGATCATCGACACGCTCTACGGCGAGGAGTTCGCCGACGGCGCCGTGCCGCTGGCGCTGCTGGCGCCCACGATCGCCTTCTACGGCCTGCAGTCGCTGTCATCCACGGTGCTGATCGCGCGCGACGCACCCGGGGTGTTCATGCGCGTGGCCGGGGTCGTGGCCGTCCAGAACATCGCCTGCAACGCGGTCGCGATCCCGCTCTGGGGCGCCGACGGCGCGGCGGCCGTTGCGCTCAGCTCGTCGGTGCTGCTGGCCACGCTGAGCATCACCTTCGCCGCCCGGCGCGCGGGCGGCCTCGCGCCGGTGCGCGCGTTCGGGGGCGTGGCGCTGGCGGGCGCGGCGCTGGCCGCGGTCGCGCTGCTGGCGCCGTTGCCGGCGCTGGTCGCGGCCGTGCTGGCGCTGCTGGCGTACGCGGGCGTGCTGGCCGCTTACGAGCTCGCCCTCCACCGCGAGGACGTGCGCACCTACCTCAACGCCTTGCCGTCCAGATTCCGGCGCGGTCCAGCAGCGGCTTGAGCGTGCGCAGCGGCTTGCGAGGGCCGTAGAGCAGCGGGTAGATCCGCTTGCGCAGCGGCGACAGCGTGCTCGCGCGGCGGTGCGCAGGCAGGTCCGCGAACAGCCGCGGGTGGCCGTCGCGCAGCGCGCGGTAGATCTCGGCGTGGTGGCGGCGCGCGCTCAGGTCGAGCCCCGGCGCGTGCAGGCGCCGGCGGTACATGACGTCGCCGAGATGCACGATCTGGCCGCCGTCCTGGGCGAGGTCCATCCACAGGTTCCAGTCCTCGTAGCCGCGGCGCTGCGGCGACGGGTCGCGCCAGCCGCCGTAGCGCTCGAGCATCGAGCGCCGGAACAGCGACGTCACGGGGTACTCGTTCGTGAACGCGATCCGGTACGGGTCCATGCGGTCGGGGACCGCGCGCACGATCGCGGCGTTGCCGAACTCCTCGTAGTCGCCGACGCAGGCGCCGGCCTCCGGCGTCGCCTCCAGGCGGTCGGCGGCGCGCGCGAGCCGGCCCGGGAGCGCGAGGTCGTCGGCGTCGAGCGGAAACACGAACGGCCCGCTCGTGACCGCCAGGCCCGCCATGCGGGCGACCGCGACGCCGCCGTTGACCTCCTGGCGCAGCACGCGCACGCCGCCCGCCTCGAGCTCGTCCAGCGCGGCGAGGGTCACGGGGTCCGTGGACGCGTCGTCGACGACCACCAGCTCGACGGGCTCGGGCTCGTCGATCGACGCGACGGTCTCCAGTACGAGCCGGCCGGCGTTGAAGCAGGGGACGATGATCGTGATTCTCGGCATGCGCTCATGTCGGGCGCCGCACGCGCCGACGGATACAGCATGATGGTGCGATGCCAGGACCGATCGTGAGTCGCGCAGTCGTGCTCGCCGGAGGCGAGGGCACGCGCCTGCGCCCGTACACGACGGTCATCCCCAAGCCCCTGCTGCCGCTGGGCGACCGCCCGATCCTCGACATCCTGCTGCGCCAGCTGCGCGCCGCGGGCTGCGAGCACGTCACGATCGCGACGGGCTACCTCGCCGAGCTGATCGAGGCCTACTGCGGCGACGGCGCCGCCTACGGGCTGCGGGTCGACTACCACCGCGAGCGCGAGCCGCTCGGCACGGTCGGCGCGCTGGCGTCGGTCGGCGACCTCGACGTGCCGTTCATCGTCATGAACGGCGACGTCGTCACCGACATGGACTACGGCGAGCTGCTGGCCGAGCACGTCGCCTCGGGCGCGGCGGCGACGATCGCCACCACCACCCGCGTGGTCGAGGTCTCGCTCGGGGTCATGCACACCGACGGCGCGCGCGTGACCGACTACGTCGAGAAGCCGACGCTCTCCTACGAGGCGTCGATGGGCGTGTACGCGTTCGATCCGCGCGTGCTCGCGCACATCGAGCCGGGCGTGCGGCTGGACTTCCCGGACCTGGTCCTGCGGCTGCTCGCGGCCGGCGAGGAGGTGCGCGCGCACCGCCCGCAGGCGTACTGGATGGACCTCGGCCGCCACGAGGACTACGAGCAGGCGACGGCCGAGTTCGAGCGCATGCGCGACCGGCTGCTGCCGTCCTCAGAACACGTCTAGGGCGAGGTGCCGGCGGGCGGCGTCCTCGGCGCGCGGCAGCGAGCCGGGCGCGGCCAGGTCCGCGAACGCCGGCAGCTCGTGCAGCGCCGGGTAGCGGCGGCCCTCGCGCGGCGTGTCGTAGAGCACGCCGGCCACGGCCGGCGAGGCGCCGTCGAGGGAGAACATCGGCGTGCCGTCGGTGAGCGCGTCGCGCGCGGCGCGCGCGGCGGCGCGGCGGCGCTCGACCTCCTGTGGCACGTTCGGGAGCTTGGCCAGCCCGAGCGCGGCGCGCGGCTCGTCGAGACGGAAGTTGAAGCCGATGTCGACGACGTCGTAGGAGGACGCGTGGCCGCGGTGGCGGTCCCACGTGCCCGACGTCATCGCGTGCGAGCGCAGCAGCCGCACGCGCGCGGCGAGCTCGTCGTCGGCGGTCGTGACCAGGCCGCCGGCCCCGAGCGAGAGCTGTTTGCCGGCGCCGAACGAGAAGCAGCCGAGCGTCCCGCGGGTGCCGACGGCGGCGCCGAACGCCTGCGCGGCGTCCTCGATCAGGGCGAGGCCGTGCGCGTCGCAGAGCGCGCGCAGCGGCGTGAGGTCGGCGGGATGGCCGAAGACGTGCACGGCGATCACCGCGCGCGTGCGCGGCGTGATCCGGCGCTCGACGTCGGCCGGGTCGATGTGCGGCGCCTGCGCGGAGACGACGTCGCAGAGCACCGGGGTCGCGCCGGCGAAGCGCACGGCGTGCGCGGTCGCGGAGAACGTGAACGCGGGCACGATCACCTCGTCCCCCGGACCCAGCCGCAGCGCCACGCACGCGAGCTGCAGCGCGGCCGTGCCGCTCGAGACCGCGATCGCGTGCGGCGCGCCGGTGAACTCCGCGAGCGCCTGCTCGAAGGCCTGCGTGCGCGGGCCCATCGTCAGCCAGCCCGAGCGCAGGCACTCGGCGACGGCGTCGAGCTCGTTCATCGCAGCCCCTCCACGACCTGGTCGAGCTGCGCCTCGGTCATGTGCGGGAACAGCGGCAGCGTGATCTCGGCGCGCGCGACGTGCTCCGTGCGCGGCAGCGACGGCGTCCCGAAGCGCTCGCGGTAGGCCGTGAACTCGTGGATCGCCGGGTACAGGATCGACGTCTGCACGCCGCGCTCGCGCAGGTGTTCGCGCAGGGCGTCGCGGCGCTCGGGCTCGACGAGGACCGGCATCACGTAGCACGAGGAGCGCTCGACGGCGGCGTCGTCGTAGGGCACGGTCACGCCTTCGAGCCGGGCCCGGTAGGCGCGCGTGAGCTCACGCCGGCGCGCGACGTCCTCATGGATGCGCGGCAGCCGCGCGAGCAGCAGCGCGGCGCGCGGCTCGTCGAGCTTGTAGCCGTACTGGCCGCGCAACTCGCGCACGCGCTCGGCCACGGCATCGTCGTCGGTGGCCAGCAGCCCGCCCTCGCCGCACGCCAGCACCTTGTTGGAGAAGAAGCTGTAGGCGGCCGCGAGCCCGCTGACGCCGGTCAGCGGGGCGTGCGCGGAGTCCTCGATCAGCGCGAGCCCGTGCGCGTCGCACAGCTCGCGCAGCGGCGTCGCCGGGTAGCCCGCGAAGTGCACCGTGCAGACGGCCTTCGTGCGCTCGGTGATCCGGCGCTCGACGTCGGCGGGGTCGAGCGCGAGCTCGTGCGGGCCGGTGATCTCGGCGAACACCGGCGTGGCGCCGCAGTAGACGACCGCGGCGGCGGTGGCGGCGAACGTCATCGCGGGCACGATCACCTCGTCCCCCGGGCCCACGCCCGCGGCCAGGTAGGCGAGGTGCAGCGCGGCCGTGCACGAGGACAGCGCGATCGCGTGGCGGGCGCCGAGGTGGGCGGCGAAGGCCGCCTCGAACTCGGCCACGCGCGCGCCCATGGCCAGCTCGCCCGAGCGCAGGACGTCGAGCACGGCCTCGATGTCCGGCTCCTCCAGGCGCAGGTCGAACAGCGGGATCACGGGACGTTGCGGTAGGCGGCGGCGAACGGGTCGCCGAAGCGGCCCGCGTCGAGCGCCTCGACGAGCTCCGCGATCCCGGTCGGCACGGTCATCGTCACGCTGAAGCCGAGCCGCTCGTGGATCTTGTCGAAGTTGACCTTGTAGTCGCGCGGGTCCTCCTCGCGGTGCACGTAGGAGACGATCCCGCGGTCCACGTGGCGCTGGATCTCGTCGACGAGGTCGAGCTTGCGGTAGTTCTCGTGCGTGTCGCCGACGTTGAAGACCTCGCCCGCGACCGCCTCCTGGGGCGCCTCGAGCACGGCGCGGATGCCGCGCGCGGCGTCGCGCACGTGCACGTACGGGCGCCAGAACTGCTCGCCGAAGACCTCCAGCTCGCGGTCGGCCCACAGGTCGCGCGTGAACTCGTTGACGGTCAGGTCGAAGCGCATCCGCGGCGCGACGCCGTAGATCGTCGCGAAGCGCAGGCAGCTCAGCGTGAACGGCGGCGGGTCCAGCGCCAGCAGGTGCTGCTCGACCGCGACCTTCTGCTCGGCGTACAGCGACACGGGCGCGAGCACGCCGCGCTCGTCGATCGGCACGGTCGGGTCGGCCATGCGGCCGTAGTTCGAGCACGTCGAGGCCATCACGAAGCGCTCGACCCGTCCGGCCGCGTCCGCGGCCAGCGCCTTGGAGGCGTCGACGTTGACCTGCTGGGAGAGCCCGGGGTCGCGCGCGCACGCCGGGTCGCCGACGATCGCCGCCAGGTGCACGACGGCCGTCGCGCCCTGCAGGGCCTGTTGTCGCGCGTCCGGGTCCCGGATGTCCCCCACGACGACCTTCACGCCGCGCTCCCGCAGCTCCTCCGCGCGCTCGTGTTGTTCGTGCAGGAGCACGTCGAGCACCGCCACCTCGTGGCCGGCGGCCAGCAGTTCATCGACGAGCGCGATACCGATGTATCCCGCCCCGCCTGTGACCAGGATCATGGGCCTACCGTACTGCGGACTCGTAGATCCGGCCGAGCTGCTCGCGGCGGCGCTCCATCGAGCCGCTCACCTGCTCGAGCGCGCCGGCCGCGAGGCGGTCGTAGTCCTCGTCGATGCGGGTGAGCGCCGCGGCGATCCCGTCCACGTAGGCCTCGCTCGGGCGCCGGAGCGCCTGCAGGTAGTGCCGCGGCGGCGGCAGCAGGTGCGGGAAGCGCGCCAGCCCGTCGTCGCCGTAGAGCGGGTTCTCGATCGCGAACAGCGCGCCCGACCCGCCGTCCTCGACGAGTTCGTTGAGCGCCAGGTGGCCGGGCGCGGCGACCGGGAGCCCGTGCGCCATCGCCTCCAGCACGACGTAGCCGAACGTGTCCATGTGCGAGGGGAACAGCAGCACGTGGCTCTGCGCGTACAGGCGCTCGATCATGTCGCGGCGGCCGGGCGCGTGCACGGTGATGTCGGGGTCCGCTTCGAGTGGCCTGCGCCACGCGTCGGGGACGTAGCTGACGAGGTCCAGCCGCGCGCCGGCCCGCTTGACCGCCCGGATCGCCTCCACCGCGCCCTTCTCGTAGAACGCGGTGCCGACGAACAGCACGCGCAGCGGGCCATCGCCGCGCGTGTGGGGTCGTCCGACCGCGGGGCGGATCGCGGGCAGCACCGCGGTCGCGCGCGCCGCCACCGCCTCGCGGTGCTCCGGTCCGACGACCTTCAGCAGCCCGCGCCTGGCCGTCTCGGACCACGGCAGCAGGTGCCGGCAGCGGTCGTCGAGGATCGCGTTGACGAGCCGGCGGCGCGCCCACGGGCGCTCGAGCGCGATCTGCTGGTAGAGCGAGAACACCCCGACCTGCTCGAAGTCCACGACGTAGGGCGCGGGCGGGTCGTGCAGCAGGAACTGCGCGCTGTGGATGAGGTCCGCGCCCGGCGGGATGCGCGGGCGCGACAGCCGCACGTAGCCGGCGCGCGAGAGCACCCGCATCGCGCCCCGCTTGGCCAGCGTGCGCGCGGCGCGGAAACGGTCGTTGTCGGTGACGATCCGCACCGTCGGGGTCGTCGGGTCCGCGAGCGCGGGGTGCACGAAGCGGTACGTGAAGCCCTCGGGAACCGCGTGCAGCTGCTCGTTGTAGACCGGGTGCACGGACCTCCCGACGTGCAGGTGGACCGTCCGCTGCTTCGTCTTCGTCCGCACGCTCGTACGCTGACTGTAGTGAACGTCGTCAGCGCCCCGCTGCCGCCCTTGCGCCGGGCCGTCCTGGAGCAGCTGCGCGAGCCCTTGCCGGCGACCGAGGTCGCCACGCGGCTGGGTGAATCCCGCCAGCGCGTCAACGGCCACGTGCGCGCGCTCGAGGAGGCCGGGCTGGTGGAGCTGGTGGCCGAGCGCCGCCGCCGCGGCCGCATCGAGCGCGTGGTCCGCGCGACCGCGGACGCGGTCGTCGTGGAACCGGCGGTCGTCGGCTCACCCGCCGAGCAGGACCGCTTCGCGGCCGACGCGCTGCGGCGGCGCCGCGCGGAGCGCCGCCGAGGAGCGCGGGCAGCGCCTGCTGACGTTCGCGATCGAGGCCGAGGTCGGGTTCGAGCGGCCGTCCGACCTCGAGCGTTTCGCCGCGCCCTGGCCGACCGGATCGCCGAGCTCGCCGAGGAGTTCGGCCCCGGCGGTCGCCGCTACCGAGTCCTCGCCGGAGGTCATCCCGCATGAGCATGGACAAGCCCTTCCGCGTCGAGGTCACCGTCGACGCGCCGCGCGACGAGGTCTGGCGCGCGCTCACCGTCCCGGAGCAGATCCGCCACTGGTTCGGCTGGGAGTACGACGGGCTCGAGGACGAGATCCGGTTCATCTTCGTCGAGCACGCCAAGCCGATCCCGCCTGCGCGGATCGAGCTGGCGGAGGACGGCGTGATCGAGCTCGAGGACCTCGGCGGGCGCACGCTGATCCGTGCGATCAAGCCGGGCGACGTCGACGCGGACGAGTGGAAGGGCGTCTACGGCGACATCGAGGAGGGCTGGATCACGTTCTTCAACCAGCTGCGCCACCGGCTCGAGCGCCACCCGCAGTCGACGCGGCGCACGATCTTCCGCCGCGGCGGGACGTTCGCCGAGCTCGGCGGCGAGCCGTGGCATGCCAGCCGCTTCCAGCGCGGCGCGGACGTCGACGGGCAGCTGGTGGTGACGTGGGCCAAGCCGGGCGGGCCGGCGTCGCTGCTCGTCACCACCTACGACCTCGACGACGAGCAGTTCGCCGCCGCCGAGGCCCGCTGGGACGCGTGGTGGCAGGCCCCGGACCGCGAGCCGCGGCCCGGGGCCGACGTGGCTAGGTGAAGCGGTAGTACGCGCGGTACTGGCGGCCCGAGTCGGCGGTCGCCACGAGCTCGCGGCAGGTGCCCTCCCACGCCGGGTCGGTCTGCCACGGGAACGTGAACACGCCGCGGGTGTCGACCGACAGGGTCCCGAGCGCCTGGACCGGGTACGGCCGCGGCGTGATCGTCGTCTGGCCGGGGTTGACCGTCTGCAGCGTGTCGCAGTCGACCTGCCGCGAGTACGGCTGGTTCTCGGCGAGGACGTCGAGGCCGCGGTAGCCGTCGTGCGTGAAGCGCAGGCTGACGGTGCTGCCCGCCTCGGCGGTGTTGAGCGCCGGCTGGGTGGCCACGGGCGACTGGAAGTTGCGCTTGCAGTCCGGGTGGGTGTCGAACGCCTCCGTGTTGTCGTTGCGGTCCGTCGTGCCCTGGACGGCGCTGTAGCCCAGGCCGCGGCGGGCGAACGACGCCCACAGCGTGCAGACGTCACCGCCGCCGCGGGCCTCGGCCGCGGCGATGATCGCGTCCCGCGCGACGACCAGGCCCGGGCCGCAGCCCTGGAGCTTGAGTCCGTCCGTGACGTACTGCAGCGCGCGGTTGTTGCCGCCCGTGTTCCAGGCGCCGTACAGGTTCGGGTTGAAGCCGTGCTTGTCGATCAGGTCCCACGTCACGTCCCACAGCACCGCCGCCCAGCCGTGGCCCAGTCCGTGCGGCAGCGCGAGGCTGGTGCCGTCGAGCCAGCCGCCGGTCTTGATCGAGTCGTACGTGAACGGCTGAACCTGCATGTCGCGCGAGTACGGGCGCGGGCGCAGGCCGTTCGCGGTCCGGTCGGGCTGGAAGAGCGCGTACGGGACCAGGCCGCGCGTGCCGTCCGGGTCGTCCAGCCGCGGGTCGAGCATGAACGTGATCGCGTAGAAGTCGCTCCAGCCCTCTCCCGCCTGCTCGTTGCCGGTCAGGCAGTTCTGGGTCTTCGGGCCGCCGGTCAGGCGGTTGGAGACGCCGTGGCCGTACTCGTGGATGACGATCCCGTTGTCGAGATCGCCGTCGCGGATGCCCGGGTGGTCCGGGTGCTTGCGCACGTTGCCGGTCGGCGCCGGGCCGGCGGCGATGATCGCCTTCAGGGTCTCGCCGTCGGCCTGCGTGATCGCGACCGCCGGGATCTCCACCGGGACGTCGATCATCGAGCCCGTGAGGACGGGGGCGTTGCCCGTCGCGTTGTGGGCGACCACGAGCGCGTCGGCGCCGAGCGCCTGCGCGATCTCGACACGCGCGAGGTAGCTGCAGGCGGCGGTGCCGCCGTCCACGACCGCGATGAAGTTCGCGTCCGGCCGCGAGGCCGGGTAGTCCGCGTCGCTGCAGCCCGTGTTCGCGTACACGAACGGGCGGTTGGGGATGCCCTCCGGCGTGGCGCCCGGCGTGAAGCGCGCCCAGCTCGCGTCGAACGACGGGCCGCCGTCGACGGTCACCTGGTTCTGCGCGCCGAGCTGGTTGCCCGGCCACAGGTACATCTGCATCCGCGGCGGCTGGCCGTCCGCGGCGGGCGTGGAGAAGTTCGCGTTGTTCGTCCCGCTGCCGTCCTGCGCCTCGGCGCGGACCGCGTCGTTGCCCGTCCCACCCCGGCCGTAGTTGTTGACCTGGAAGTTCCCGGACTCGTCGTCGAACCCGTAGTGGTAGAGCACGTCGTGGATCATGTTGTTCGAGTAGAAGAGGTTCGCCACCGCGGCCGCGCGGTTGTTCTGCGCGTGCTGGGTCAGGTCCAGCGGGAAGTCGAACCGCAGCCGCGACCCGCCGCTCGGGCTGGAGTCGTGGTCGGGCGCGTTGTTGGCGTCCTGGTCCAGGTACGCGTGCACGTTGTTGCCCTGCGTGGTGACGTACTCGGGCGCCGCGTTGCCGTTGATGTCATGCCAGCCGTACGGGGACGCGAGCGAGTCCGCCGGGTTGGCGACCAGCGTGCGCGGCGCGTCGTTCGGGCTCTCGTTGGGCCACGCGTAGACGCGGTAGGCCGAGCCGTCCAGCACCGGGTTCGGCGTCAGCGTGAGCGCCGCGATCGGCTGGAAGGCCTTGGCGGGCTGCGGCAGCTGCTGCTTGGCCGGCGCCTGCTTGCGCTCCAGCCGGGCCCTGAGCTCGTCGACGTCGTCGTGCGCCGTCCAGTCGTCCTTGCTGATGATCGCGCCGCTGTTCGCATCGATGGCCACCTTCCACAGGTGCGAGTCGTCGGCCTCGTCGATGATCACCCGCCACGCGAGCTTCAGGCCCGCCTCCGTCGGCTGCCACCCGAGCGTGGCCTCGACGGGCTCGCTCGCGATGCTCCCGGGCGAGAGCAGCTGCTTCTGCGCCTTGTCGCCGCTGCGCGACAGGACCCGCACCTTGGCCGGCTTGCGCAGCTTGAGGCCCGTCGCGGCCTTCGTGAGCGCGGTCGGCGCCTCCAGCCGCTTGGTGTCCGAGGCGACCGTGGCCAGGCTCGCGGGCGTGCCGCCGGCGAAGATCACCTTGCCGTCCGCCCCGACGTTCACCGTCACGTGCCCGCCGAACACCTCCAGCCCGCGGAACCGCTGGTTGATGTTCACGTGCGTGACGCCCGTCCCCTTCGTCTCATACACGCTCGTGAAGAACGTGTCGGCGAAGTCCCCGCTGGTCACGCCGAACCTCTGCGCGTTCGCGTCCAAGTACGCCAACGCCGCCTCCCGCGCATCCGCCGCCGCGAACGCCGGGCTCGCTCCGCCTGCTCCAGCCGCGAGCGCGCACGCCGCCGCCAGGACCGGCACCGGTCCACGAAGCCGTAACAGCACGTACCCCTCCTTCTGCTGCTGTGGTCCGGGACCGCTCCCGACGCGCTCCCGGCACCCCTCTCCCTACTGCCGCGCAGCAGCCTGCCTCACTCGCCCCCGAAACGCAAAGGTCGTCGTCTGCATGCAGACGTCCTGATCGGTGCACCATTTTTGCGGGGTTCTTGGCCCCGGCTTGCGGTGGTTGGGCGCCGCCGGCCGGAACGCT
>Ga0180215_1001816_pt1 | contig 22593 bp, 14 predicted proteins | sample eDN3rd37CBELigBY_FD_128871 | JGI IMG/M metagenome (GOLD analysis project Ga0180215, IMG submission 128871) | Enriched backyard soil microbial communities from Emeryville, California, USA - eDNA 3rd pass 37_C BE-Lig BY (version 2) (version 2) | ecosystem: Environmental > Terrestrial > Soil >... | reverse complement strand
GTGGCTGTGTATGACCGCCGGTTGCGACCACATCGGGTGCGGCCGCCGCAAACGCGGCGCGCACGCACTCAACCACGCGGAGCGGCACGAGCACCCGATCGTCTTCAAGCTCCACTCCCTGGACATGTGGTGCTACGAGTGCGAAAAATGGCTGGGCAACGACGGCGACCCGGCCATCGAATGCCTCCGGGTGAAGGAGATCGCGGAGACGCTGGCCGAGCCTGCCGGGCGCACGGAAGAGGAGGTCGCGTTGTTCGACCGGCGGCAGCGCGAGCGTGCCGTCTCGACGCGCGTGATGCACTCGGACGAGTTTTACCTCATCCAGGCGGACTGGCGGAACCTCTGGTACGACTTCACTATGGGGGATCGGATTGCGCCGCCGCCGTCGCTCGGGGATGCGCAGGTGCAGCTCGCCACGCGCATTGAACGCAGCGACCCCGTGCTGCTCAACCACGACTACTACGTGATCAACCGCCAAGCATGGGAGTTTCTCGCGCAAGTGTACGGCCCGGCGCAGTCGCTCAGCGAGCACGAACTACGCAACGTGGCCGTCCGCCAGGTCTTGGTCAGCCTACGGCGGATCCTGCCGAACGAATAGACAAAAAACCTTATGCCTTGTACATTTGACTCTGTACAGCTGTACAGCTCCTTTTTACACGGGCGCCATAGACATGTACACATCTTCGACCGCCAACCAGTCCGGCTGAGCGTCCGTCACAACGATCAGCACGCGCGCTACCTGCACGGCCCGGCCCGTATGGCAGTTGCTATAGCAGCACACAATGTTAGCAGAGCGCTTCCGGTAGATATACAGAAAATAAAGCGTTCTTGTCGCACCAGCTGCGGTGGATGGAAGCGGATGCGGCAGACTCCATTGCTAAAAATGCTAAACGTGCAACTTGCCACAGGCACGTCACCCGCAGCCGTGCTGTTGAACACCTTGGCGACGCCGCCACGTAGCCTGCGAAGGCCCCTGCAGCATGGCGCAAGCACGATGGTTGAGCGTCAGCGACAGGACCAGACCTCGACCGAGCGAGGCACAGTTCCTTCAAACCAGTTGGTTGGGTAGCGCCAGCTGCCGGTAAAAACTTCGACCGACTCCACCAGGGCGCCCGGCGTCGTGGGCCACAGGATGTCCATGGTGTCGTTGGGTGCCGGGGGGCGGGCGCTCAAAAAGAAAGTCCTGCGATCTTGGTCGGCCGCTGCGCATGCCACTCTCGCCGAAAGAGCCGCAGCAAACGTTTCAGTGAATCGAGAACTGATAGGAGGGCGTGCATTGCACGCTCTGGGTCCTACCAAGAGTTTCCGAGAAGCCGCCGTGCACGGGAAGCGACGTCGTCACGTGTGCCGCCCAAGGTGCACCATCGACGCCAATGCGGCGACGCTGCAGCAGGTCGTCCAGCGACCGCTGGCCGAGTGCGCTTGACCCCCCGCTCGTCGCGTCGGCCGCTAAATCAGCAGTTCCAAGGGGTGGCGCTGGCCGTCCGGCATGCTCGACGCGGAGGACGGTGTGGTTCCTTGCGCGCAACGCGAGCGCGAGCGCCAGCAACCGCTTGCCCACGGGCAGGTGGCTCGATATTGCGGCCGACGCCGGGGTGGTCAGGACGTTGTGCAGCGCCTCCGCCGTGGTCACCAAGTACGGCAGTGCGGCCAGGTCCCACGCCGGCGTGTCGTCGACATTCAGCCAGCGCAACGGCGAGTCGGTGGCGGCGTCCAACGGCGCGTCGGCGTCGCGCACCACCAACGGAATGTACGACACCGGCTCAGTGACAAACCGGCGCACGTACTCTGGACGCAACGGCGGCGGCGACCGCGCGGACGCCGCGGGGTCGTCGGCGTCGCGCAGCACGACCACAACGTCGTCGCTGTCGCTGGTAGTCAGTAGGCGCGTCAGACACTCCTGCACGGCAAGAGAGTCGTCCCAAGGCGTCGCCGTGCAATGGCGTGCGGCGTCGTGCCCGGCTGTCGGCCAGTCAGCGACACCGTCCCACCGTCCCAGCAGCACGGCATGTGGGGCCTTGTCCAGCTGGCACCGCGGCAAGCCAGTCGTCAGCCCTGAAGCGCCCCCGGCGTCGCCGGCGACGCCGGACCGCAGCCAGACGTCGTAGCAGCGCAGCCGGGCCAGCGGGCCTGTGACAGCCTGGGCATCGGCCACGTCCACCAGGGCCACGTAGCGTCGGTGCACCGTCTCGCCCGCCACCGTGACCACGGCACGCACGGCGGGCCCGACCAGCAGCACTGCGTCGGCGGCCCACCAGTCCACGCGCTCCACGTTCATGAACAAGACCGGGTCGTGAGGCGTGTCTGCGGCAGCCAGCCACAGCTCGAGCGCCGTCGCTGCGTACAAATGGACGCTGGCCCTCTCAGTCGCCGCGGCGACGAGATCCGCATGGTAGGGCGGCCAGGCCGTCCGCACATGGCCATCTTGCCACAGCTCCAGCGCGCTCATCGTTGGCACCGTCGCCAGGCGGATACTCCCGCCGAATTCGGCACGCGGGCTGCTACCCTCCGCGGCAACCATGGTCACCACTGGCGGGGCGGCCCCCACGGCAACCGCTTCGAACGGCGGTGCCGCGTCCACGATGGCGCTGGTCGCGTTGCCGGAGCTCCCGATCCACAGCCGCCACGGCGTGTTGTGCGCACGGCGTGACGGCGGCCACGCGACGGCCACATCCACCATGCTCGCACTCGGGCCCGCACGGGCCCGGTGCACAGGCAGCTGCTGCACCTGGTCCAGTGGTACCGGCTCGGTGGCGAACCAGCCTAACCACGACGCCGGGTGGCGCGTCGCGAGGACCGCCAGCCCGCCCGTCGTCGAGCCCGCTGATGGAACGTTCGCCAAATGAGCAGCTGACGCCGCCGTCACTTCCTGCCAGAGTTCGTGGCAGGACGGGGCGGTGGCCAGCCATGGTGGCGGTGGCCAGGGGTCTCCCGGCGTGGTATCGGCTGGCGACCGCTTGGTCGTGCGTTTGGCGCTGGAGGCAGCCCATCGGACTGGGGCGCTGAAGCAAAGCCGGAGCCAGAGCTGGCCGTCCGCCGCTGCGTCGAGCCCAAGAACCTCCAACGTCGTGAGCTGGGGACGTCCTGGCAGTGCCGAGCGAAGCAAGCAATGTTGGAGTGTTGCCCGTAAATCCTAAAATGCTTTTCGCGTCCAGTAGGAAACGTCTGCACGTACCGCGGCGAACAACGAAGCGGCATTGGTCGTCCGCTGGCCCAATCGCGGCCGTCAGCTGCCAGTGGGTTTTGTTCACCTGCCACTGCCACTGCTCGAGGCGTGCACCGTCCGCGACACCCAAAAGCGAGGCGGCCGCACCGTGGTTGTCGCCGCCGCCGCCGCTGCGGGCGTCGTCCCAGTAGCCCCACACAATCTTCGCCGGACCAGACGCCGTTCGGACATGGTCGACGGCGCTGGATGGGACGTCGCCGCCGCCCGACTGGGCCCACAGGTAGGCGATCAGGGCAGCGACAACCGCAGCCACAGCGGCCGCCGCAGGCCGGGGTCCCGCCATGTACACCGATTATCTGCCGCTGCCCGTCAGTCCAAACAACGATGCTTTTGAGGGGCAGTTGGCGCCAAAATTTGAACTCAGGTGGGCTGCTTGTGCAAACGGTGCCGTAGGTGTGCGGCTTGCGCATGGCGGCTGCCAGCTGGCCACCGGCCTCGCGCCGCGGCTTCCTGCGCCTCAGCGCCGATCGCGTGCTGCCCCTCGTCGTGCATGCCCGCAAAGAGCACCGCCACCGCATCGACGAGCGTATCCTGCAGGTTCGACGCCAGCAGGGGGCCCATTACAACGACGACGACGCTGACCGACTTTGGGACGCTTCGCTACCCGTCATCGGTTACACGACGTGCAGCGGGTGCTGGCGATCGCGCACAGCCTGTTGAAACGCTACCTGCAACTCTCCACAAGAGCACTGCTGCAGCAGCCTTCCGAGGTCGTCATCGGTACGGCGTGCTTGATGTCAGTCCATTGCGTGCATGCCGTCGTCCTCACGTCCGGTATCGTAGCCGCCCTGGGCATTGCGCTGCTTTGGACCGGCCAGCGAACGACGTCGCAGTCCATTGCTATGTTATGCCGCTTACGGCGACGCACGCCGTGCTGTTGCCGCCAGAGGCGGGCGCCGGGCCGTACCAATCGCTGCTCGTGCACTCGGCCGAACTGCATCTGGTCGTGACCCCACACGATGCTGTGGCTCCAGGCGCCGCAGTGGCAGGTCGACCCGCTGCCGACGCCACGGTGGCAGTGGTCGGCACGACGTCGTGGTCCGTGGAGGACGCGCTGGTACCTGTGCTGGACAACGACGGCGACTGTGACGACTTCGCGCCATGCGCCGGCGCCCGCGCTCGGTCCTCCGGCCGATCGGCCCTTCCCGCCGACCTCACCCGCCACCTGGAGGACATGCTGCCAGAGCTACGGGCGATCGTCACAGGCGAGGCGCCCAGTTGGCGCCGGGACGCCTTCTTTGGGTCTGGACGCGACCGCTCGCGCCTTCGCCAGCAGTACGGCTACGCGGGCATTCCCAACGCCGAGAGCGAGGCCCTCGCACAATACCTGCTCGATTGGTTTGTCGGGTCACAACCGTCCAACGTGGCGGCGTCCGTCGGCCTGGTCATGGACGTGCTGGTGCCGGAAGCCATCCTTCGGCTGCTCATGGCGCGGCGGCGCATCTCCTACGAGGAAGCCGAACGCGTCGTGACGGGCACCGAAGCGACGCCGACCCGACCAGCCCGTAGCCGACTGCCCTTCAGCGGCGACACCGACTGACAGCAACGTCTGAAAGCACAGAAACAACATGCATAGACCGGGCATTGGTGTACAGTGTACAGTGCACAGTTAAGAAGCAACGTATGTATCCCACATGCCATCTACTTGAGCGGTGAGGCGACCAGCGCGATCGCGCGCAGTGCCGCCGACTGCTCCGTGAGGTCGCGCACGGGGATCTGAGCGCTGAACAGCAGATCGGCGCGCGACGCGTTCAGATAGATCGGGAAGACCAGCCCGGCGTCGGCGTCGGCGCCCTGCGGCGCGGCCGCGGCGCGGCCGCCCACGCGACGCACCCAGCACAGGCGCACGGTCGGCAGGCGGGTGGCCATGTTGACCGACGTCTCGATGCACCCGTCGGTCCACGCGGCGCCCTCCAGGCGTAGACCCGACAGTAGGAACGTGTCCTTGCGCACCTGGTCGTCTGGCGCGAGCTCCAGGCGGAGGACCAGCTCCTCGAGCGACCACTGGTTGCTCTGCGCGACCGCCTGACGCGTCGCAGTGATGTATGCCTCGGGAGCGAGAAGGCCGCCCAGCCACACGGTAGCTGGCGGGTTCGGAGACGCCAGCTGCTCCAGCTGGCGTACGCGCGCGGCGAAGTCGGCGACCCACTGCGGCAGCGCGATGTTGCTCGGCACCTTGTACTTTCGCCAGTGCAGCGGAATCTGGCTGCGGTTCACGTCCTGCAGGACGGCGCGCAGGTGGTTGGTCTGCTTCATTGTGCCTTCGCACACTTGCACCAGGTCTTCCAAGTCGCGGCGCACGCGCTTTAGCAGCGCCGATGCGTTGCTGACCTCGCGCGCAATGCAGCGCGAGATCGGGTCGGTTGCAGCGCCCGTGCTGGCCGCGTTGGACGCCGTCGCCGTGAGGACCTAGACCGGGGTCGCGTGCATCAGATGGTTCGTGCAGCGACCCTGGATGAATAACCGCTCCACTGGATCGAAAAAGCGATACGTCACGGAAGCGCGGCGTACCTTGGGCAACAGCGCGAGCCATTCCTGCGCCTTGGCCCCGGCGGCAACCATCCAGGCCGGCTGCGCGGACACCGCAGCCGCGATGGGCGTGGCGGTGGCGGCGGCCGGGCGGTCGCGCTTATCCCTGGGTGCGGCCGCGCCCGCGGCGCCCGCCAAGGTCGTTCCGACGGCGTCGTCTTCCTCAGTGAGAGCCACCGCGCGCAGCTTGGCCAGCAGTGCGTTGCCTTCACGCAACGACCCGCACCACAGTCCCCTTTACCTTGAGTTAGCCAAGCAATCGAGCTCCCCAAACCATAGCCATCTCCCCACGTACCTTGTGCGACCAGCAGCACAGTCTCTGCATTGGGCGGGAGGCCGAGCCACGCCGGCGACTGTCGCGCGGGCAGCTCGTTGATCCACGCCATAAAGTCGGCCAGCGAGGTGCCCTCGGGCGCGTAAACGACGCGCGCGGCGCTGCCGTCCGATCCGGCAGGCAGGCGCGCCAGCTCAAAGTTGGCCTCGTACGCGCGCGGCGTGAAGATGGCGTTCACAAAGGCCTGCAGCGTCTGCTGGTCAAAGTCGTTGTCCACACGGCCGCCGTAAACCGACTGCGCCAGTAGCGTGCGCAGCGCGTCCCAGGGGATCTTCTCGGGTGAGAGGTTGGTGCGCCCGCCGGGTCCGGCGGCTGCGTCGACCCACGCATCGACAATATCGAACGCGCAGCGCCGATCGGCGTCGTTGAACTCGTACACCTTGGTCCAGCCCAGTGGCGCGTACCGCAGGCGCTCCTGCACCACGGCGTGCAGCCACGCGACCAGGAACAGGAGGCGTGCCCGCTCGACCGGGCGGCGCTCGACACGCTCGCGCGAAATGCCCGAGAGCGACTCGACGAGGCTCGCGCGCAGGCCCGGCGCCCGCTCGTACAAAAAGATGCGCGACAGCCGCAGCACCGACGCCGGTACGACGGGGTTGATCTCCATGGTCAGGAAGAGCCGGAACGCCGGGTGCGGCTTGAGCGTGTGGAGACGCTTCTCCAGCTGGCCGAGCCAGCCGGGCGCCAGGTGGACGTTCTTGAGCATAACCCAGCCACCCGTGCGCGCGGCCGCAGCAATCGCCTTGTCGGCCTCGGCGTAGCCCTCGGCCGAACCGAGCGCGACAGACGAGAGCGCCATGCCCGTGTTCATGCGGGCTAGCGCGTCGACGGTGAACGAGGCGTCAAGGCCCGGCACCGAGCACAGAGCGACGGGCGTTTGCGCCTGCACCTCGTCGCGGACGACCGCCTGCAGGAGGTTTGCGTCGGTGGGCGGCATGGCCAGCAGGTCCTTTCCAAACACCTGCTCGACAATGAGTGCGGCCGCCGGGACGACGCGGTCCGGCCGGAACGTCTTGACCAGCACGGCGCGGCGGAACGCCGTCGTCACGGGGCCCACCGCCACGGGCACGCCTGCCTCAGGCACAAGCGCCTCAGCGGCGGGCGCCTGGAGGAACGCGCGCCACGCGTCGACGTTGGCGGCCATGTCGGCCACCACGTTGGCGAAAGCGGGAAGGCGCACTAGCGCCGCGAGCCGCACCCGCGTCTCCTCGTCGACGACGTCGGCTAGCGCGCTCGGCACCGCCACCGCGGCGGAGGCCGCTGCCGCCGGTGTCGCGGCGACAACGTCGGTGCCGCTGCCGGAAAGCCAGTAGTCCCACTCGCGGTCGTCCGGCCGGTCGGCGGTGCCGCGCGTGAAGATGCGCAGGAGCAGGAGCGCAAAGGTGACGCGGTCCTCGTTCAGCAGGCCGCGTGCGATGCGGGCAAACGTGACGGTGAAGAGATCGCGGAATAGCACGTCCAGGCGCGCCCTGGGGTCCTTGAGGCCCGTCAACGCTGGATTGGTGTGGAGCACGTACTGGAAGATGCTGTAGAAGAGGTCCAGCGAGTACTGGTAGAAGTGGTGCAGATGGCTAAGCGAGCCCATGCAAAAGTAGAGTGCCGCGCACGCCGACGCTAGCGGCGTGTACTGCTGGGTGACCTCGTGCACCTGGCCGGCGACCGTCTCGGTGGCGGCCATGCGGTCGGCGATCTCCGAGGCTTCGCGTTTGAGCGCCTCAAGGGTGCCAATCACCGTGTCGTCCTCCAGGAGCGAGCCCTTGCTGGCGTTGAGCGCGTCAAGCAGCGAGCGCTCGAGCTGCCGCAGCCGCAGCTGGAATTCGCCCTGCATGCGTAGCAGGTCTGTGCGCTGCTGGTCGGTGTCGGGTCGCTCGGCCTTGAGCACCTGGTGAAGGCACTGCGAGTGCAGCGACGCTGGCGTGACGGTGAAGTTGACAAAAGTCACGCGCGAGCACAGGTCCGGCGCAAAGTTGGCCGTGGGGTCGCGACTGGCGAGGAAGAGGGTGAACGATGGCGAGAGGTCGATGTCCTGCGCGCCTAGCCGGACGAGGACGCGTCCGCCGGTGCGCCGCACCTCGCGGTTCAGCAGCGGGTTCAGCACCGGGTCGAGCGACTCGACGTCCTCGATGATGAGAGGGCTGCCGAAGCGCAGGGCGCTCTCGAGCGTCTTGAGGAACGCCTTGTCGAGGAAGGAGGTTCGCGTGATCTTATCGCGGTACTGGTTTGTCAGGAACGTGACCGCTTGGCCGCTCGGATCGATGATGAGCGGGTAGCGGTTGAACCTCGCGAGCATGATGGCGTTCTCGATGCAAAGGTCGTCGGCCGGCAGCGCGTTGGCCTGCCAGGCCAGCCGCTCGTCGGCCGTGGACAGGTACTCGATCAGCGCGAGGTCTGGCTTGAACTGCAGGCCGGCCTCCTGCAGGTGGTTGGTCCAGCGAGCCATCAGCACCGCGCGGTGCTGTTGGTCGAAGAAACCCGCGTACGTGAGGAACCCCGCCGTCAGGAGGACATCGCCCACGAGCGTGCTCATTTGCGCGTCGAACGTGGCGGATGAGCCCGCCCAGCGGTCGCGCTCGCTCGAGAGAGACGCGAGCAGCTTTGTCGCGCGGTCGACCTTGGTGCGCACCGCCTCCATCTCGGCCTTGAGCGCCTGGCTCTGGGCGATCAGCACCGCGTACTCCTCCTTGTAGCGCGCGATCGACGCCTCGAGCTCGGCGATGGTGCGGTCAAGCTCGGCGGCCTTGATGCGCGCGACCTCGGCGTCCGCCTCCAGCTGCTGGACCTCGTTGCGCAGCGGCTCGACGCGCTCGAGGATCTCGGCGAACTCGACCTGCGCGATCGCCCACTGCACGAGCGGGCCGCACGCCTTGGACGCGCGGTCGATCTTCTCAAAGGTATAGTCTGGGTTGTTGAGGTAAGTGGCGCGCATCTCCTTGCGCATCGCCTCGGTCATGCGGCTCTCTGTGTCGTAGTTGACAATCGACGCGATAAAGTCGTTGCGGCGCAGGATGCCCTGGATGGTCTTCCACGAGTCGGCCTTCTCGCCGAGCAGCACGCACACCGACTCGAGAGCGAGCTTGACGAGCGCTGGCGGGTTGGCGAGGCCGCGCACTTCGACGAGGTGCTGCGTCTTGATGTTGCGCACGGACTGCTCGGCCTCGCGCACGGCGGGCTCGGCTTTGGCCAGGTCGGCCTCGACGACGCTCTTGCGCTGGTGGATCTCGGCGGTCTTCTTGGTCAGGTCGCGTTGAATTTCCTCCGAGATGCGCTTCTTGCTCTCGGCCTCCTGCTGCTCCTGCACCATCGTCTTGAGCTTCTCGTTGGCCTCGGCGTTCTTGCGCTCCAGCTCGGCCGTCTTGATGGCCAGGCTTTTCTGAAGGTCCTCCACCGACTGGAAGGTATCGCGCAGCTTCTGCAGGCCGACGTTGAGGTGTAGCTGCTGGTCCTCCAGCTGCGCGCGCTTCTGCTGGTAGAGCTTGACGTAGTGCTGGATAAAGTCCAGGTAGTGCCGCGGCGTGACGTGATTAATGCGGCCCTGGCGCTTGGCGACGCGCTGGTTCACCTCGGTGAGGGACTGGTGGACGAACACAAACGCGTTCACAACGGCGTCGCGGTGCGAGACCGGCGTCGGCAGATCTGGGTATACCGCCGGGAAGAAGTCCGGCGGGCGGTAAGACGGCCCATCCAGGTCGAGCTTGTCGGTGAACTCCTTGCCGACCTGGTAGTAGGCCTGCAGCGACCAGTCGCCGAACCAATCGAGGACGCAGCGGTTGAAGAGTGCGGGCGACGTCGCAGCGCGGCCACCTAGACCTTCCTCGGGCGGGTTCATCGTGAAGACGACGTGCAGGTTGCGCATGACCTGCGCGGTGAACCAGCGATACAGCTCGTCGGGCGAGTCGAGCATGAGGCCGTCGCGCGCAGCACCCTCTTTGCACTGGGTCATGAGCGCGGTGTGCTCGTCGCCGTCAAAGAGGCCTGGAACTTCACCGTTGGCCAGGAGCGTGTTCATACGCTCGAGGAAGCCGGCGTCGAGGATGTTGGACTCGTCAAGGATGAAGGCGATCTTCTCGCCCTTAGTGCCGGCACGCCGCAGGAGGCTGCGGAGGTCCTCGTCAAAGTCCTCCATCGTATAGCCGTTGCGCACCTTGATCTGGTACACCGAGAGGCCGTTGAGCCACGCGACGAAGCGCGAGAGTGTCGTCTTGCCGGCGCCGGACACGCCGATCAGCAGTAGGTGGCCTTGGACCTGCTTGAAGACGCGGTCGATGCGAAGGACGTGTTCCAGGAGGTCGTTAAAGAGCACGAGCGGCACGTCGAGCTCCTCCTCGTAAAAGACTCTCAAACGCGCGCGGATGTAATCGCGGAGCGCGTCCTGCTCGACGGGTACGTAATTCTTGGAGAGCCAATCGGAGAACAGGATCGGGCGGCACAGCGCGACGGTCGCGTCCATCGAAGGGAAGTGGCGCGCGGCGACGTCGTCCAGCAGTTTGCCGGTCCACGCGCGCTCCTCGAGCGTGACGAGGCGGTCGGCGAAGAGGCGAAGGCCCTCGTGCGCCCAGACGCGTACCAAATAGTTAAGGTCCGCCGAGTCAAGCGGCTGCAGAGCCGAGTAGACGCCGCGAATCCAGCGGGTCAGCTCGCGCGGCGAGTAGATGTAGTGCGCCTGCTTGTCGGGCGTGAAGTGCGCCTGCGACTCGAGGTAGACCTCGACCATGGCGTCCGTGAGCGCGGCTGCGAAGCCGCGCAGCGGCGGGTGCGGCTTGAGCGCGGCACGCGCAAATGTGCCGTAGATCTGCCGAAGCGAGTCCGGACCCGGGTAGTCGACCATGACGACCGGCGCGTGGCGCAGAAAGCGCGGCGACAACGGCACGCGGCCGGGGTCGGTTGGCGGGTTGCACGCGCCGACAAACTGGATGCGGGACAGACGCACCCAGTGCTTGTCCTGCGGCCGCCAAAAGCCGCCCTGCTCGATCATCTGGCGCAGGAACGAGATGACACGCTGCGTGCCGTACTTGTCCTGCGCCGGCAGGTTGATCTCGTCGCAGAACAGCACGAGCCACTTGCTGAGCATTACCGGCGCGAGCACCATGCCGTTGGGCGTCTTGCGGTACTCGCAGTACTGCTCGAACGTCTTGAGGATCAGCTCGGGCGTGGTGGCCGACGAAAAGTTGAGGCCCACGACTTCCAGCTCGGGCAGCGCGCGCAGCGCGGCAAAGAGTGTCATCGACTTACCCGAGCCCGGAGGGCCGGCGAGCAAGAGAGGCTTGCGCTCGGCCAGCCAGCTGTACAGCACGTCCTCATGACGCGCCGTGTCGATGGTCGGCACGACGACATCCGCGGCGAGCACCTTGTGCGTCTCGATGTCGATGGTCGGCACCCGGCTGCTCCACAGCGTCCACTCGCCGGTGCCGACAGGCACCTCGTAGTCGATGATGGTGCGGTCGCCGTGTGGCAGCGCCGTGCCCACCACCGAGAGCACAAACTTGCCGAGGTCGCCGCGCAGCGACAGGCGTGCGTCGCCCGCGAGCGACCATACCAGCGCGGACAGGAGGCGCTTGACCAAAAAGCGCTCGAGGTGCTCCTGGCCCATGGGGAAGTCGGCGTGCGCCTCGTTGTACTCGAGCACGTTGCGCACCGCCCGGTTAAGGAGCGAGAAGAGCGTGCCGAGCGCGCGGGCGCGCGTGAACTCCATGATGTGCTCCACGCCCTCGGCAAAATACACGGCTTTCTCAACCAGGCCGTCGGGGGTGAAGTAGGGTTCGAACAAGAGTGCGCAGTCGCGCTGCACGCGCAGCGTCGGGCTGACGGTGGCCGCGGCGCCGCCGGGTGCGGTGCCGGCAGCCGCGACCGCGGCCGCCACTGCCGCGCTGAGGTCGCCCGTGGTGTCCTCACCGCCACCCACGCCGCCGCCAGCGCCGCCGCCAGAGGCGGTGTCATCGAGCGGCACGTGGCGCAGCCGCTCCAAGTAGTGGTGGAACGACATCTGCAGCGTGACAACGGTGTCGCTGAACCACACCATGCCGCAGCGCGAGACCGTGGCCAGAGTGGCGTAGCGCAGGTCCTGCACCTCGAACATGATGCGGACGTTGGGCGGCAGGGCAAGTCGCTCACCGTTGGGTAGCGTAAGCAGCTTGTTGTCGTCGAGCACGCTATTGAGGTTCTCGACCCACTCAGGGTCGACGTCGCCGTCAAAAATAATCCACTGTCGCCGGCCGAGCTCACCGCGGACGTTGTCGATGATCTTGCGAAGTACATGCGTGAAGAGGCCGTCCGACCACTCACGCGTGGTGCTGTCGAGTGTGCCGTAGAGCGCCTCCTTGGGAATGGCCTTGGGATCGATCACGTGCGCCACCCCCTCCACACCCTCAATCGCGGCCAGCGCGGCCAGCAGCACCGACCACGCCATGGTCTTGCCCGATCCCGAGGGACCGACCATCATGAGGCCGTGGTGAATGTTCTGGATCTGGTAGAGCTGCAGCACTTTCTCGACCCACGCGGGGTCGGCGACCAGGTGACGCGCGGCGCACACTTTGCCAATCTCGGCGCGCAGGCGCTCGAGGTCGGCCGGCACATACGGTACCCCAGGGAAGACATCGGCCAGCAGCGACTTGAGCAGCGGGATATCATCCGCCACAAGCTTTGGCACGACTGTCTCGGCGACCGACTGGATAAGAATCTCCTGCTCAGCGATGTCCAGTAGCGCGCCACTGCCCGACGCCGCGAGCCGCGCCATATGGTCGCGCTTGAGGTTGCCGGCCGAGACGAGCACCGACTTGAGCGCACGGAGGCCAAAGTCGTAGTGCGGCTGGACCGAGAGCTGCTCCTCGCACAGGTTGAAGAATGGCACGACCTTGGATGCTAGCAGCTCGGCGGTGCGGAAGCCCTGCGAGTAGAGCATGACCTGATGGAAGGCATCGGCAGCCGGCTGTCCTCAAGCGGAGGGGTGCGTCAGTGTACGTACAAAATGCCTCGAGGTGCGCGCACTATCAAGGCGGCCACCGCGGGCGCACCTGCGCGATGAGCTCGCGGTCGGGCTTCGTCATGGCGATGCTGCGGAACAGCTTTTTGAGATTGTCGGGCAGGTTGGAGCGTCCGGCATAGCCAGGGTTCATGGTAATGAAAATGCCTGACCAGCCACCGGGGTGGTAGCGCTAGCACATCGTCCAAGACGTCAGCCCCGCAAGTGCAGTCGCCTCGCAGAGCACGCCGTGGCGGCGGTCCGTACCTGTCTGCGGCTGCACGGTGACGGACTTGCCCACTAGCTCGATCACGATATGGCTCTGGTCCTGCTGGTCCTTCAGCGCCTGCTGGATGGTCTGCACTTGCTGCGACACGGCGGACAAGATGCGCTCCTCCAAGCGGTTGAACTCGTCGAACTAATTGTGGCAAGTCAAAGGCGCCGGCCGCGTGCGCCAGAGCCAGGTGCAAGTCTATCAGCGCAGCTGTAATGGGGCGGCCAATTGTGCGTGCGAGTGCGCCTGCGCACGTACGCAGCCCCAGGCGCCCACTTGGCACAAGCCCACAAAAATGCGGCCCATTGCTTGGAAGTCAAAGGTCTCGTCGCAGCAGAACACCAGCACAAAGCGGCCCAGTTGCGCACCCAGCGCCTGTACACGGAAAGGACCACCTCAAGTTGGGGCCCCGCGTGAGCACCTCTGGCAGCTACGGTTGCGTGCGCGAGCGTCTCCTAAACGCACCTTGACCGACTCGGTCTTGCCTGTGCCGGCAGGCCCGAAAGGCGAGCCGCCCAGGCGCAGCTCGAGCGCCTGAGTCAGCGTGAGGTAGCAGCGGTCGGTGAGTGGCGTCTGGACCAGCTTGTCAGTGATGCCGAGGTACTCGAAGCCGTACTCGAAGCTGGCGTTGGCCATGCGGATCGACAGGCGCGTGAGTGGGTCCTCGCCCTTGGGATTGTAGTAGAACCGCATGTGGTAGAGCCACTCGAACGCGCGCGGCGACGCCACCTGCGCGCGCACGAGCGAGCGCACCACATCGCGCTGGTGGACCAGCTCCGTGATCAGATGCTCGCACTTTCGGCGCTGGATCGGCGGCAGCTCGTGCAGAACCGTGTCCGCCAGAACGGTGAGCGTGCCCTGCAAGCGCGTGAGCACCGCCTGGAGCGCGGTGCCGATGGCGACCGTGTCGCCCTTTTGCAGCGCACGCTCGGTTGCCTCGGACCAGAGCACCTGCGAGGCCAGCACCACCAGCTGCGCCGGGTACTGGGTGACCCACTTGAGGTACATCTCGGCGGCGATCGGGGCCTCGGCGGTGGCCGGATCCGCCGGGAAAAAGTCGGCTTGATCGCGCAGGGCGTCGCCGAGCAGCGACGCAAGCGTGACGCGCATGCGCTTCTCCAGAGCGCCCAGCCACTCGTTGATCTTGAGGCCCTCCTGAAGCGAGATGGGCTGCGCAAACGGCACCTCTTCGCCCTCACGCGACGCCATGCCGATGATGGCCGCTGGCACGGCGACGCCGTCGGGCCCGTCCTCCATCTGCAGAAGGAGCGACGACAGGCCGGCAAACATCTTCTTGAAGTGTTTCTGGATCTTGAGCACGTCCTTGGAGTTGCCGATGATGTCCAGCAGGTCCTCGTCGCCGACAAAGTAGAAGCGCGGGAAGGCAGCGCGCTCACGTTCGAGGTACTCGCCGAGAGCCTTTTGGATCTTGCCCAGCAGATCGGCGAGTCGCTCCAGGGAGCGCTGCACGCCGGGGATGGCGACGACCTCCATGACCGCAGGCGTCTTGGCGACCTTCTTGGTCAAGCCCAGAAACTCGGCATTGATCACCTGGAAGCGTGAAGTCTCGGTCGGCAGGAGGTTCTTGATGTCGGCCGAGCCGCTGAAGATGCTCTCCAGGTACACCCACTGGCGCTGGACATCGATCCAGACGTCGAAGAGGAGCGTGACGCGATTGAGCTTCTCCTCCCACGCGGCGGCCTCATCCTCAAAGACTTTGTAGTATGGCGAGAGCTTCATTGCCGACAGCGAGTTGAGGTGCTCCGAGCACTTGGAAAAGAGCTCGTCCCACCCGCGGATGAGACGGCACTTGTTCTGGTACGGCACCAGCTCGAGCTCATAGGATTGCCACGTCTCGCGGACCTGAGCGCCCCACGGCAGCACACGGAGGGGGCCGGTAGGCGTGAGCGGCGTTTGTGCCTTTGCAGATGCGACGCACGCGGTGGCGGCGCGCGGCAGGCAGGCAGGCAGGCAGGCGCACGCAAACGCACCTGCTTCAGGAACTCTTCGAGCGCCATCTCGCCTTGCGCCACGAGGATGATTTCTTTAACGGCGGCCTCGTTGCGCGTGAGCTGCAAGTCCCACACGTGGCCGAGGGTCATCTCCTGCAGCAGGAATTTGCCTTCAACGCGCAGCTTCTTGAGGAGCATGCGCCAGTGCCGCTCGCGCACGGCCTCGGACTTGAGCTCCGACACGAGCAGGTTGGCCTTGAGGTAATTCCTACCGGCGGTGTACACGCACGCCCGCGACGCTCAACCGTGCGAGGGTTAGCTAGGCGCGCTGCCGCGCGCGCAACACATCGTCGCAGGCAGCTGACGTACCGCAGCGTATTGTTGACAAACTCAAACGCCGCGTACTGCCGCATGCGTGCTGGCACGTCCTTGAGCTCGCCCACCAGCGTGTCGAGCCGCGCACGCACCTTGCGCGGCACTACCGACGACCACGCCGTGTCCGCCAGCTCGTGGATGCTGGTCCAAACGCGTGCCAGCTCGGTCCAGACGCCCTTGAGGTCACGCAGCTCCTCCAGCATTGGCAGCAGCCGGTCCTCGCCGCCCAGGTCGAGGTTGAGCGCCTCCTTGGCGCGTGCGACCTGCTGCGCCTCCTCTTGCAGCCGAACGAGGCGCGTCTCGAAGGTGGCCAGTGTCGCCGCCGCGACCTCGGGCTTGAGGTCACCCTGGATGGGCTTGCGTTGGTCCCAGTCCGCGGCCAGCTCCTGGATGCGGGCCTCGATGGCAGCGTCTTCTTGCGTGATGCGCAGCTGCAGCGTCGCTGCAGTGGGGCAGCCCGCGCCCGCCGTGCCACATGCCCATGGTTCCGCGAGTCAGCCGCGCCGCGTCCAACCCAACCCGCTACAAAAAAGAGACATCAGCCAAACATACCAACTTGGCTCTGCAGAGCGGCGTCCTTGCGAGCCAGGATCTCACTGAACGCGGACCACTCGCCCTGGAGCATGTCAAAGTAGAGCCAGTCGGCCGGAAACTGGAAGCGCTGCCGCTCGAGCAGCTTTTGGCCGCTGCGGCACGTCTCGACCGTCGCCGCCCATGCCGGCACGCGCCGCTTCACATCCGTAAGGTACGTGATGAAGTTGACCGTGTCGGCGGTGCTGTCAGACTCGAGTGACTGCTCCTCCAACTCGGTGCGGGCGCGCGCCAGCGCCGTGTACAGCTCGTTGGTGGCGCTGCCCAGCCGCTGGCCAAACCGTGCCAGGATCTCGCGCTGCCAAAAGTCGTACTTGGCATTGACCTTGCCCTGCACCTGGCCGTAGTCGACCACGATGGTGCCAAACGAGCGGCGGGTCTCGCTGTTGTCGAAGGTGGCGCGCGCCGCGCGGATGTCATTGAGCAGCTTCTGCCACCGGCCGAGGTCATCGCCGAGGCGCGCATAGACCTGGCCGGGCTCTAGGTCCCATAGTGCCTGGTACTGCAGCCACACCGCCACGTAGGTGCCAACCGCGCGGAGCTTGTCGTCAATGGCATGGTACGCCTCGGGCAGCTGGCCCGAGCGCAGCAGCGGCAGCAGCTGGGTTGGAGCACGCGCAGCACGGGCGGCACGGCTGCGCAGCGGCACCTTGCAGTCAGTGACTGTCGCGACCATGACGACCGCGTTTCCTGGGCCATGCACGTACCAGGTTGCGAAAGTTGGTCTCTTCGGCAATGACGTCGGTCTTGCGCTGCGCCAGCGTGTACCGGGCGCCCTGCAGCCGCGGCAGCTCGCAAGCAATGCCTAGCGGGCGACGCCAGCTCGACGCCAATAGCCAGGAGAGCGGCCGTCAGAACTGCTTCTGACCGAGAGACACGCTCACTGAGTGTGCAGCGCACCCAGCCACTCAAACAGAAGCCGAATCCAGGTCGCGCGCGCGTCTTCCAGTGGCGGCGATAGCGACAAGAGCTGGTTCCGGATGCGGATCTCGTGGACAATCACCGGCAGCTCCGGCAGCGGCACCGCCTACGCAAACACAAGCACGCACGGCGAGTTCAACAAGAGTTGGCGGAAAAGGTTAGCGGCCACGGATGGCAAGCCGTCGTTCTTGACAAACTTGGCGGCAGGTCGCACGTACGTTCGCTCCCGCCGACGCGTCAAAAGACTCGTCCAGCGAGCGACCCGACGTACCAGGCGTCGTGGGCGCCACATCGGCCGCGCCGCGGTTGGTGGTGAAATCGGCCACGAACGCGTCGATCCACGCGCGGACGGCGGCCTGCAGCCGGCCGGAGAGGATGGCCTCGATGCGCTCGTTGAGCTTGCCGACCCACGCGTCAAGGTTCGTGAGGGCCTCGCGCGACATCTGGTCAACGTGCAGCTGGACGTTGGCGAGAATGTCGCGGAACGCCTTAGCCTTATAAGGCGCGTAACGGAGCGCGTCGATGGCGCGCACGATCTCGTCGGTGGCGTGCGTGAGCTCGTTCGCCTTATCGTGGTATGCCGAGACGGCGTTGGCAAGCTCGCGGATCTGCGCGATTTCGTTGCTGGACGCCGGGGTGGCGCGGCCGCTCAGCGCGACGGCAGAAAGGGTGCTCCAGTTGATCTTGGCCGCACTGGCGATCAGGCTCTGAATTCGCTTGCGGTGGCCGGCCACCAGGAGCGCGACGGTGGGGTTGCTGTCCACGCGCGCGTTGGTGCTCTGGTAGGTGTTGACGGTCTCCTTGAGCGACACGGCGAACGGGTACACGGCCTTGCTGACGTTGGCTATCGACGCAATGGGCCCGCGCACGGGGCAATTGAGCCATGTCAGGTTGCGCACTTCCTTGAAGAGGCTGCTCAGGTTCTCATCAAAGTTGACGTCGAGCTCGAGGCGGTTGCCCATCAGCCGGTTGGGCTTGACGCGGAATATGCTGCCCTCCACTTTGAGGTCGCGGCGCTGGATATCGTCCATCCAGTCGCGGAAGATCTGCTCGCGGCTGAGCTTAGCCTTGAAGCTGCGCATCGTCTCGATGAGCTTTTGCGACCGGGGGTCGTTCTCCGAGCCCTTGCCGTAGATGGCATCGAGGCGCGTCTTGTACGTCTCCAGCTGCCGCTCGATCTGTGCAGCCCAGATCAGTTTGCCCGACAGGGACGGAATGTCGCGCACGTGGGACATGCCGGCCGCCTGCGAGCCCTCGTAGCCGGCCTGGAACTTTTCGTAGAGTGCCGAGATGTCCTCGTCGATCTTCTTGTACAGGCTCGCTTGGTACTCTTGCACGGCGCCGCGGACCTTGGGCCGCACGAACAGCGCATTAAACCGGCCCAGCACGCGGAACATGTCCGACGCGCTGCGCGCGCCGGCGAGCGCATCGCGTAGCAGCGAGATCACCGCGTTCTCGACGCGCGCCACGCGCTCGCTGTATGCTTGCTCGGCGGCCTCCCACGCCTGCGCGCCCTCGGCGCTCATGTCGAGCACGTCGACGCGCTCCAGCGGATAGTACGCCTGGTCGACTTCTTCGACGGCATCCAGGCCCGAGAGCTCGGACGGCACGGCTGCGGCCCCCAAAGCAGCAGCAGCCGTAGCGCCCGAGGCGGTATCGGGCCCGGTCGTGGCGGGCCGCATCACCTTGGCGATGGTGGTGCGCAGCTGGTCATGCTGCTGGCGGAAGAGCTTGAGCGCGTCGAGGCGCTGCTTGAGCGCAAACTGCATGCGCGCCGCCGCGGACTTGTGGCGCTTATCGGCCTTGGCCGTGACCTCGAGCATTGCGGGCCAGTGCTCCGCCACGACGACGTCGGAGGCGGCAAGCGATGCCACAAATTGCGGGTACGGCAACGCCATGATGCGGCTGGCGTTTAGGATCTGCACGACCCGGTCTTGGACGTCGCGCGAGAGCGCCTCGACAAGGTTGGGCAGCCGCTGGCTCGGGTACGTCTTCTTGCGGAGCACCTTGACGACGCGGTCCAGCGCCTCCGCCAGGCGCTCCATATCGGGCGCCGCCAGCAGGTCGTTGATCTGCATCTCTGCAAGCGTGCTGTTGCACCGGAGCGCTGCGGGACGGTGTACCACGGCGCAACGATAGAAATAGCACGTGAGAAAGAGTGTCACCAGCGAGGGCACGGACGGCCGGTTTGGCGCGGGCGGGCGTACTGGTCTCCTTGGCCTCGCGAAGACCACTCGGCGTCTCGAGCTCCATGGCGGGGCCGACGCGCTTCATCTGGCGGAGCGCCTCGCGCGTGAGAACTGTGGAAGCGAGCGTACAGCATAGTGGAATTAGAAGACCGCGCGGGCGTCAGCGTGGCGCTCGCGGCAGAGAAGCACGTTCGGCGGTGCGCCGTACCGACGCCGTCCGACTTGAGCAGCTCTTCGAGGTTCGCGAGCGCGCCGTCCATCTCGGCCCAAAAGTTGACCTCGAGCGCCGCCGAGCTGGTTGGTGCATCCTTGTCCAGCCGCGTCAGCGCTTCGATTTCCTTGTTCCAGCCAATAGCGATGGCCAGGAGCTTGTTGGCAAACGCCGTGTCCGCCAGCAGGTCCTCCGGCAAGTCTTGCACCGTCGGCTTACGGCCGGCGGCGGCGCACTGCAGGGGGTTAAACCTTCCACATGAGCACGCGCGGACGGAAATCAGACCAATTGGGCAAGTGCCTTTCACGGACGGTCAACGCGGCAGGCCCGATAAGCGAACGTGCCTCGCTGACCAGGGCCTGGATGGTCGGGTGCAGCTGGAGGGTCACCCGCGGCACGCCCGCGTCCTGCTGGAGCGTGAGCAGCGTGCCTTCGAGCTCGGTGATTTTCTTGCGGACGGCAGGAATGCCTGAACAGGGCGCCGATGGCGGCCGTGGCATGAACGACCGCAGATTGGTCAGTTAGGCCGCTGGTAAATCAATCGGCTGCGTCAGAGCGGGTCACACCGGGACGTACCGCGCGCGCCGGCCTTGCCGTCGCGTTCCACCGCGCCGGTGCGCGCCGCGACCTTGTTAGCGTAGGCGTCGAAGAACGGCGAAACCGCCTTGTGGATGTACGAGTGCAGCACCTCCGACGGCGACGCATCACCTATGTTGAGCAGGTGGAGCTGACCACCGAGAGGGCGCGCGACGTCCATGTTCGCCGCCCGCTTGACGAACGCCACCGCGGCCGTCCGGCGATCCGGCAAGTTCATGTCCAGCTGCATCGACAGTGTCACTGGGCTTTCCTCCAACGCTGCCCACGCACATGCCCTCATTCTCTGTTCCCATGCGAACGGAAGTTAGCCTGTACATGGTCACGCGCCCATTCCCTTGCCGTTGCGGCACCTTGCGAGTCGGTGGCGGTGGCCACGAAGACGATGCATGGCCGCTGCGCGTCCGTGCCAAACACGCGCAGGCGCTCCTGCGCCTCGCGGCCGGAGAGGAGCGCGTCGACGGCGGCATCGTCGACGTCGGTGAGTGCCGGCACAACGCGCCGGAAGTAGGCGGTGAGCGGTCCGATCACGTCGAGCGCGGCCACGCCCATGCTCGGGCTGGCGACGTTCGACACGGCGGCGGACGCTGCCGCCGATGGTGTGCTAGTGGCGCCGTCGGTATCGGGGTCCATGGTGGTGTGCCGGGCGAAGCCGCCCACGAGCGGCGCGGCGCGTGTACCTGTCGGGAGCGAGCGGGCTCGTGCGAGGGGGTGACGGGGAGCAGCAACGATAGAGACCGAGAGGAAGAGAAAACGCTACTGCGGTAGGGGGCGCCCTGGGCCCCCGTGCGTGCGCCAGCCGTGGGCGCGCGGAAGACGCAGAGAAACCAAAAACGGCCGGCAAGCGCCAAAAATTTTGGCGCGAAAAAAAGTGAAACTGCAAGCGATGACGTGGCCCGTAGTCCTGAGTAGCTGGCGCAGGCTAGCGTTACTCAATGTGCTAGGCACCCAGTGCCTAAGAACCGTGGGGTTGTCCGCGTGCCGCAACTAGAGCATGGGTGCACACATGACTAGGCGCGCAGGGACGCGGTCCAACAAGTAGTCTGTCGACGTCATGCGTTTGCAGGCAGCTACGTAGGGGGGACGGTCTACGGCACTGAGCCCATTCCCGCGACGCGTTTAGCAATAATGTTTGTTGTGCTATGTTGTGCTATACATGTGCAAATGGATGTGGCTATGCGCTGGGCCCTCCAGCTGCGTCGGCGTCGGAGGGGTACGGCTTCCCCTGGGCCGCGGCGTCGATACGGCGAGCCTCGTCCAGCATCTCCTTGATGCCCTTGTCCTTGATGGCCTTCTGCAATACCCCAAGGCCAGAGCAGACCACCACCCGGTGCGGCGTGCCGGGAGGTAGAGGCATAGTGGCCGCGCGTCAGGGGCGCCGACAAGCGGCAGGTGGTCCACTTCGAAGCACATGCTCCTTACCATAATGCAGGTTTTGTATTCCAGGAAGAGGTCCTCACAGGCCGGGGCAACGTCCCCTTTGAGGAACTTTTCGGTATACCACCGGTTAAAGCACTGCTCATAGTCCTGTGCGGTTCCTCCGCCACAAGGCCCCGCATCGGTGGCGCGGAGTCTAGTAAGAACAAGCCCATGTTAATTGCCTCGCGCACAGCGCAGGAGCGGTAGCGCGCCTCACCTGCTTGAGCTTGGTGCACTCTTTCCCGAGGCTCTCCATAATGGTGATGCGACGTCTAGCGAAGACAGCCACAGCTAAGCAAGGGGAGGCGCAGCGTCATGCCCGAGTACCTTGCCACCAGTCGCACTGGGGTCGGAGCCTACCTTTCGCCGCAACTACGCCGTGGCCGCTGAAGTCAACTCGCCTGAGTTCGCCGTGCGTGCCTACGGCCTCTTGGCGCAGCCGTCGCGGTGTCTGGGCGCCGCTACAGCGTTGGGCAGGTGTCCGCAGTCTGCCCTTTAGCAGGATGCCGACTGCACGTGTTCAGGGTGCGCAGTGCGGGCGATGACGTGGTTTTGGCGCGAAGATTTTAAAAATCGGCGCGTGCCCTTTCGAAACTGAACGGTAGTTGCCGCTGCGGACGGGACGCGATCGCGACAAAGGCCAAGGAACAACAACAATGCTGCAAGCAGCGGTCACGAGCCACAGATAGTCGACGGAACGGCGACCGACGACAGCGACAACGAGCCATCGTACGACTTCCGTCGTTGTTATTGACAGCACCACGACACTGACAACCAGTCAACCGCAGTAGGCAGACAATGATGTCTGCCGTCATGTCCGCCTGGCTCAAACGAGCCGCGCCGCCCGCCGACCCACCACCATCGCCCAGGGTACATGCAACCGTCCGGTCGACTCTGCCGGGCCGTGGTGGCTAACTTGCCGTGCGCTCTGGGTTTCGTCGACTTTTCCCGCAGGCCAAGTTGGCGATGAGTCTGCCCAGCGGCGATGAGAACGTGGTGCCCAACGTCGACCTTGCCCAAGAC